>ENA-ORXF01000031-ORXF01000031.1-marine-metagenome-genome-assembly--contig:-NODE-31-length-112648-cov-8.655355_pt1 | contig 112648 bp, 106 predicted proteins | sample MGYA00237864_ERZ511476 | MGnify/ENA primary metagenome ERZ511476 (study PRJEB26306, sample SAMN06343908) | marine metagenome | isolation source: coastal waters | place: Atlantic Ocean: West Antarctic...
AACTGATCTTGCAGAATTTATAGAGGAATTGAATAAAAAAATAGGACTCCCATCCAATCTAAGCAAAATGGGTGTCAACGAAGATATGATCCCTTGGTTGGTAAATCATTCAGCAACAGACCCTAGCAATCAAACCACCCCCAGACTGCCTTCCCAAAATCAATGGGAAAAACTCTTTTTAGAAGCCTTGAATTAATTTGTAAGAAATTAATTATCCTTAAATTTTGCATCATCAGATTCTTTTTCTGAATCTACAACTGGAGTCTCATTCTTATAAGGAATATATTTACTCCACTTTATTCTATCGTTTCTTTGAGTTTGCTTAGTTGATGCTTTAAATTTAAGAAGATAAAAGAATACAAAGACTGAGATTAGTCCTAATAACCCTGTGACTATTGTTAAATAAGACATGACTACCTACCTCTCAATTTCATCAATAATCTAAGAATCTCTATGTAAAGCCATATAAGAGTAGCCACCAGTGCCATGGCACCGAACCATTCCATATATTTTGGAGCACCCTGTTCATCTGCCTGCTCTATGATGTCAAAATCTAATACAAGATTTAAGGCTGCAATACCAATAATAAATAAACTGATCACTATGCCCATAGTTCCATTGTCCGTAAGAACAAAAAAGTTATTTCCTGTAACTGCAAAATAAATCAGGTTAGCCAGATAAGTTAGGAATATGCCCATAGTTGCTGAAAAAACCATCAGTAAAAAATTTTGATTCGGTTTAATAACACCTGTTTTATAAGCCAGTAAAAGAGAAGCTGCTACAAAGAAAGTCAATGATACTGCTTGAATAACTATTCCTGGATACAAGCTTTCTGCTTGTTGGGAAATCAACCCAATAAAGAACCCCATACCAATAGCATATACAGGAGCTGTTCTTGGGGCATTATGAGGACGAGGTTCGACCAACCAACCCACAAAAAAGAAATAAAACCCAAAAGTCATTATTCCTGATACAAAGGCCACGAACATCCCGAGGCTAGAAACAAGAGTCATTAATGGCCCTTGATAATTCCAGCTAACAGCTGCAGCTATAACTGTTAGAAAGAGAAGAATACCAGTTTTATTGACTGCTCCTTCTAAAGACATCCTCTCTTCATTTCCTGAAACCCTTTCTTGGAAAGCGGCAGATCTGATTACAGGATTTCCAGACCTTCCAAAGCGATCTAATGCGTGATGTTTAGACATTTTTTCTCCTTTACTTAAACAATATTAAAATATTATCTATTCCTATGATTAAAATTGCTAGTACTAAGCTCCAAATCAAACAAGCGCCTATAGAGCTGATGATAAAAGTTTTTGAGGACATCTTTGCTAACCCGGCTATAAAAGGTACGAAAGGTCTAATGGCAGGTGTTAACCTTCCAATTACTATTCCTCCCCACCCATAATGATCAAAAAATTCTTCTCCTTTTTGTATTTGAAGCTGTCTTTTTTGTAAGAATTTCTTTTGTTTCAATTTAGGACCAAAGAATGATCCTAGATAAAAACTTAAGAAATCTCCTAGAAAAGAGCCCATTCCTGCAGCTAAGCAAATCGTAAGTAACTGAATATCAGCCTCGTTAACTGCAACTGCTAAAAGTAATAATATTATGCTTGGCCAGAATGCTCCAATAACAATAAAAGATTCAAAAAAACCCACCATAAAAATTGCTAAGCTGGCAAACTCAGGGTTCATCAATAGCCAACTTTCTAATTGTTCGTAGGACATTTCTACAGAATAATCTAAAGTCTGTATTTTAAAAGTGTTATTTATACAAAATACAAAACTTAAGTTAATTAAAATATGTTGAAAGAATGGAAAACCTTATCCGTTAAAAATCTTCTTACAAATAAAATTTTTACAGTAAAAGAGGAAATTGTTGAATCGCCAAAAAAAAGGACTTCTCATCCTGTCTGGTCTTTGGAAGTCTCTGAATGGGTAAACATCATTCCCGTTACCTCAGACAACAAAGTAGTACTGGTCAATCAATATAGATTTGGCAGCAAGAAAATGAGTTTAGAGATACCAGGCGGAATGGTTGATCCAGGAGAAGATCCAAAAATTGCATCTGTAAGAGAACTTTACGAAGAAACGGGTTACGAATCTAAAGAAGTTATAAAACTGGGTAAAGTTCTTCCCAATCCAGCCTTAATGGGGAATTATGCCCACACTTTTCTTGCATTGAATGCGCAAAGAACTGGATTGCAAAAACTGGACGGCATGGAAGACATAGAAATAGTAGAAATTCCTATAGAAGATATACCTAAACTAATTGAAAGTGGGAAGATTGAGCACTCAATAGTCATTTCAGCTTTTTATCTTTTAGAAAGATTTAATAAGAATTAGAAATTAATGAAAGTAGATTTATCATTATCAGGGAAATTAATATTTTTTTCTCCAAGCGAGAGAGGGCCATCTTACTTTACAAATAGCCTTATCTTCATTTGCCACCACAATACAGATGGCGCTATAGGTTTGATCATCAATAGGCAATTGGATCTTGATGTAGAAGCATTGCTGGAGGGCGTAGGCCTAGATACTGCAAATAATTTAATACAGAAAAAAATAAATATTGGCGGTCCGGTAGATACGGGTTCTGTATTTGTTTTACATAAAGACAATTGCTCTTGGGACTCCACCATGGAAGTGAGCAAACAGATAGGATTAACAACTTCCATGGATGTTTTGGAGCAAATGACAAAAGGGAAAGGGCCAGAAGAATACATTCTTACACTGGGATATTCCGGATGGGATGCAGGTCAATTAGAATCTGAAGTATCAGAGAATGCTTGGATAGTTGTTCCAGGAGAAATGGATTTAATTTTTAAAACAGCAGCAAAAGATAAAATTAAAGGTGCCTCAAAATTAATGGGGTTTGATATAGAGATGATAAGTCCAGATTACGGGAGTGCTTGATGAAAGTTTATAAATTGGTTTTATGGTTATGTCTTATTTTTGTAGCTTCCTGTTCAGGAAACAACAACGAACTTGAAGAGAGAATAAAAATACAAGCAGAAAAAAATAATAAAGAAATGCCTGCAAGTGAAATAAAAAAAACAGCCAATTACTTAAGAGCGTGGGGCAAAGAAGATTTCTATCAAAAAGCCATAGAAGAGTTTAAAAAAACAGACACATTGTCTTTTCCAGATAAGGATAATATTCTTTTTGTGGGTAGTTCAAGCATTAGATTCTGGAATTCTTTACAGGAAGACATGAGCCCTTTTAAAGTTCTTAATAGAGGCTTTGGTGGAGCACATATTAAACATGTAAATTACCATTTCAATGACATTATTAAGCCATATCAACCAAAGGCAATCGTGTTTTTTTGTGGCACTAATGATCTAGCGGCTCTGAAAACGGTTGATGAAGTGTATGACGATTTCTTGGAATTTTATTCAATGTCCAATAACGCCCTTCCTGATACAAAAATCTTTGTGATCGGAGTTAAGCCCTCCATGGCAAGACTGTACCTGAGGGAAGAAGAATTAGCCTTTAATAATAAAATTAAAGCCCTTTCTCTCCAAAAAGATAATCTGTTTTTTATTGATGTGTGGCAGGACATGCTAAATAGCGAAGGCAATCCCAAGCCTGAATTGTTTATTAAAGATGGATTGCATATCAACTCTGAAGGTTACGCCTTATGGACCAAGCTCGTTAAGCCTGTTCTTGCTAAAAACCTTTAAGTTTTAGGCAATAAACCTAACTCTTGAAAGAATCTAAAAGACTCGTTTATAGGCGTTTCTGGTTGTGGCGGTAATTCCATAATTGGATAGGCTACCGGCGTTACATCACTTGAAATTACTTCCCCTACTTTGATTCCAGGTCTATCAACACTAAAGTGAAATCTATCAGAATCTCTTGTTGATCCATCGGCAAAATATATTGCCGTATGAACCACCCTGTCCTCTGAAGATTTGTTTTCTTTAGCTTCATGAAATACAAGCCCGTGATGAAAAGAAACATCTCCTATTTCAAGATTTTGGTATTCTGGATTTATTCCTTTAATGGCCAAGATGTCTTTTATTTGATCTTCTTTTACTTCTCCAGAAAAGATATCTATGAATTCTTCCTCTAAATATTTGTGAGAAGCCGGATAAAATCCTAACTGGCCATTGGTTGAATCTATTTTAGACAAAGGAATCCATGCAGTAATTGCTTGGTTTTCTTTAATTGGCCAATACGGCTTGTCATGATGAATATCAGTCTTCCTCCCACCACTCTCTTTAACTAGGGCTTGATCGTGCCAAAGTCTTAACTTTTTCACACCTAAGAGCTCGGCAGCAATACTGGTAATCTTTTTATTAAAAGTAAGCTCTTTAATAGTAGGATAATCTTCCCAAAGATTTTGACATTGAATGAATGACTGTTCGTAGAAAGATTTGTCAGTTAATTTCCTTAGATCTGCTTGTTTTCTCTCTTTAATAGCTTCTTTTATGACTAGTCTGTAATATTCTATTTCTGAAACTTCAAATACATTGGGAAACGTTACAAAACCCTTCTCTTTAAATTGATTTATTAATTTTATAGACATAAATGATAAAAAATTATCTACCTAGACCTTATAAGAATATAGCTCTAAAGTTAAGTCTTTTATTGTTTCTTAGTTTGTTTTCACTGACTTCTGTTCAGGGGGATACACTTTATGAAGGTAGCGATTCTAATCTTAGGATATCTTCCAGTACCTTGACAATGAATTCCGGAGATTCAATATTACTCGGACTAGAGTTTGAATTAAATGAGGGCTGGCATACCTACTGGATAAATCCTGGAGATGCTGGTGGCGAAGCTTCTGTAGAATGGAAGTTACCAAAAGGTTTTAGTGCTTCAGAAATCTTGTGGCCTGGTCCGCATTTAATTCCTGTTGAACCCTTGATGACTTTTGGTTACGAAGACGAAGTTACTCTTCTTTCGCAATTATCCAGCTCTAGTGCAGCGACGTTTCCTGCGATCATAAAAGCTAAAGTCTCTTGGTATACCTGTAAAGACATCTGCATTCCACAAGAAGGTGAGGTAAGTATTGTTATTGATAAAGGCTTGAAGAAGGCCACTGAAGATGAGTCTTTTTTGTCTGCTGCTTTTAAGAAAATGCCCAAAACTTTACCCGGTTCAGTCCGTGTAGAGAAGTTAGACAACAACTACTACCTTCAGACTGACATAGAAAACTCAAATTCATTGCAATCAGCCTATTTCTTTCCAAAAGAATACGGACTGATCAGCTACACACAAGCACAGAATTTGGAAATAAATGATAAGAACATAAGCTTAGAAATTAAACCTGCAGAAGTTAGCTTGGAAAAGGATACTTTTAAAGGGTTACTCAGGTTAGACAGGGAGTCAGGGAGTGAATATTTCATAATAGATGAGCCATTAAAAAAACAACCTAAAACATTTTCTGTGCAAGGAGTGTCCATACTGACGGCAATGGTTTTTGCTTTTCTGGGCGGCTTAATTTTAAATATTATGCCTTGTGTCTTCCCTATTCTTTCTATAAAAATTCTTAGTTTTGTGGAACAAAGCGATGGGTCTAAGAAAAAAATGGCTCAGCATGGATTGGCTTTTTCAGGAGGAGTGTTAGTTACTTTTTTATCTATAGCCGGACTTTTACTATTGCTTAAATCTGGAGGAGAATCTATTGGTTGGGGTTACCAACTTCAATCTCCCTTGATGGTTAGCTTGTTGATATACCTGTTTGTTGCCATTGGCATTGTCTTCATGAGCAATCTTGTTATTGGTTCTCAGCTATCAAGCCTAGGAAATCTTGCTACTGGATACAAAGATATTACAGGCTCCTTCTTCACAGGAGTTCTTGCAGTTGTTGTGGCGTCTCCATGCACAGCACCTTTCATGGGGTCAGCTCTTGGAGTGGCACTTCTGCAACCAGGCTTCTCTTCAATAGCAATATTCCTAAGTCTTGGACTCGGTTTTGCAGCCCCTTATTTACTTTTAAGCTTTTATCCTGGGTTATTAAGATTTCTACCGAAGCCAGGAGAGTGGATGGAAAACTTAAAACAATTCATGGCATTTCCTATGTGGGGTTCTGCATTATGGTTAACATGGGTATTGAGCGGACAAGTTAGCACAGAAACTGTTTTGGTTGTTCTGATTGGTGCTCTTCTCATAGGCATGAGTTTGTGGCTATTTGAGAAAACACAAACAGCTGTTGGTTTCTGGAAAAAAGTTTCTACCTTAGTTTCAGTTCTGCTAATAACTTTAGCCGTTTATATAGCTCCAACAAAATACGAAGAGATCGCTACTCAAACCACTAATGATGAGTCGATTTATAGCCAAAAAAACTTAGATCTATTACTGGCATCCAATCAGCGCGTTTTTTTAAATTTCACCGCAGATTGGTGCATTACTTGTAAAGTTAATGAGAAAGTTGCTTTAGAAAGAAATGCTGTAAAAAAAGCTTTAGAAAGCAAAGACATAAAATATTTGAAGGCCGACTGGACAAGAAAAGATTCTGTAATCGCAGATAAATTAGCTGAATATGGAAGAACTGGAGTGCCTCTGTATTTAATGTTTCCTTCCGAAGGAGAGCCAATTTTTCTTCCTGAATTGCTAACGGAAGACATGCTGTTGAATTACATAGATGAATTAAAATAATTGTAATGAGTCGCTGTCTTTTTTTTATTTTTATCCTTTTTTTTGAACACTTAATTGCTTCGGTTCAAATAAACGAGCCTGCACCTGACTTTACCCTGACAGACTCCCATGGAGATAAAATAAGTTTGTCCGGCTTTAAGGGAAGGACTGTAATCTTAGAATGGACCAACCACGGATGTCCTTTCGTAGCCAGGCATTACGATACTGGAAACATGCAAGAAATTCAAAAGACTGCACGGAATGATAATGCGGTATGGATAAGCATAATATCTTCAGCTCCAGGAACTCAAGGTTACGTGTCGAAAGAGAAAGCAAATGAATTAACGAAACAAAGAAAAGCCTTCCCATCGAATATCTTATTAGATCTAAAAGGTACAGTGGGTAGAAGGTATGGAGCAAAAACCACCCCTCACATGTACTTGATTGATAAAGAAGGTGTCCTAAGGTATCAGGGGGCTATAGATGATGCAGGAGGAAGAGGTTTTGCATCAAAAGATCTTAGCAAAGCTACTAACTTCGTTAAAAAGGGGTTGGAAGAAATTAAAAGGAACGTATCTATATCTTCGAATACAACCAAACCTTACGGTTGCTCCATAAAATACAAGAGCCAGTAAGTCTTCTTTATTGAGGTGCTTTGAAAACTGCACCTAATTTTTGTCCTATGGACATATCTCCTGCAAATTTTACTTTCCCTTGCATGAAAGCACCCATTGCAGCAGTTTGATCTCCAGAAAAAACTTTTTCCATTGTTTCTTGGCTGTCAAAAGTAAGGGTCAAATGTGGGGTCTCGTGCTCTCCTTCTTCTACCTTTAAAGCACCATCATTTATTTCTACATAAAAATTAGTGAGGTCTTCTATGTTGATTTGAATTATTGCTTCTACATTGCTTGCTCCATCCGCATCAAATGATGTTTCAAGTTGATTCTTTAAGTCTCCAAAATTTGCCATGTTTACTCTCTGTTAATTTACTTATAAATATTTTCTCAAATTAAACAGATTTCTACCATATAAAATTTAAATAATTCTATTGCCTCCAGAATTCTTAGTGCAGGAAGATTTAAGAAACATTTATATTTTTTTTATATATTATTAAGTTTGCTCAACACTAATATTGAAGATGAAAAGAGAAATATCTGAATCAGAGAAGAAGGAATTTACTTCTCAAATTAATAAGCAAAGAGGAGAATTATCCTCACAGCGTATTGAAAATTTTAAATCTTTGAACGAGGATCAAGTAAATTCCTGGAACAATAACGGATACATTTTGTTGAAGAATTTTTATTCATCTAAAAAATGTACTGAAATGAATGCAGAAGTTGAGAATATTATAAACTCAATGGTCGGCTCCGATGAACCGTTCAGTCATGCTTATACAAACGATGGCTACATAGGTATAAGAGAAATGAAGCCAAACCCAGAAGCAAAAACTATTCATGATGAGATGTCTAAAGTATTCAGGGTTCATGGTAAAGGAACGTTTAACAATTTTATAAACAACGAACATTTATTGGATGTCCTAGAAGATATACTTGGAAAAAACATAGATTGTTTTTTAAGTCAGTATATTTTTAAAAACCCAGGAGCCTGGGGTCAGCCTTGGCACCAAGACTCTTCTTATTTCCCTTTTGATAGAAGTCCTCAAGTTGGTGCCTGGTTGGCAACAAGCCCAGCAACTCTTGAAAATGGATGCTTAGTAATATTACCAGGATCACATAAAGAACACCTCCACGAACACCTCCCAGATGATCGTGAAGGCTCTAACTATGGTTACACTGAAATTAAGGATCAAGACTTCTCAAAAGAGATTCCTATAATTTTAGAAACAGGTGATCTTTTGTTGTTTCATAGCTTCCTTATGCATAAATCTTATGACAATAAATCAAAATTAAAAAGGACAACGGTTGTGTTTCATTTTGCCGAAACAGGAACAAAGTATGGTGAAATTGATAGCCCTACAAACGAATGGATAAGCGTTAGAGGGTGCGGCTTAGAGAAATAATATGAAAATATTAAAATATCTATTAATCTTTGTAGCAATACTGTCGTTACTATATTTTATCTCGGAAAAAGGTCTTTTTGGTAGCCTGCCTTCTGATGGAAAAATAGTTTTAGATCCGAGACCTCAAATGAATCATCAAGAAATGGGTAAACAAATATTTTTTGGTGACCTACATGTCCATACAACCTTTTCTCAAGATGCATTCTTTTTTAGTTTGCCTTTGCTGCAGGGAGAAGGAGCCCATCCTCCTGCAGATGCGTGTAATTTTGCTAGATTTTGCTCAACTTTAGACTTCTTTTCGATAACTGATCACGCAGAGGGTGTAACCAAAAAAATGTGGGATCAAACGATTGAAGCTACAAAAAATTGTAATGCTGTTTCCTCGGAAGGTAAAAAAGACTTAATAGCTTTTGCTGGATGGGAGTGGACTCAGATGGTTGGGGAGGCAGGAAATCCAAACAAGCATTATGGTCATAAAAATATTATTTTAAGAAATCTTGATAATCTTCCTGAAGTTCCGATTGGAGCTGGTTTGGGTGGAATGGATATGATTTTAAAAAGCCCCATGACCCCTGCTTTGCTTTTGTTAGCAGATTTTCCTCCTGAGAAAATAGATTTTGATTTCTTAAAATATCGAGAGGAGACATACTCTGTACCTTTCTGTTCTGAAGTCAGTAACACGAATAAAACAAGCCTAGAATGCAAAGAAGCAGCGCTTACACCAAAAGATTTATTTAAAAGACTGGATGAGCTAAAACTAGATGCTCTGGTTATACCACACGGAACAACATGGGGAATCCACGCTCCAATAAACTCCAGAATGAGCTCTCAACTAGAGAAGCAACATGATCCCGAAAGGCAGCGATTGTTTGAAGTTTATTCGGGACATGGTAATTCAGAGGTCTATAGAAATATCCAACAAGTGATTAAAAATGATAATGGAACAAATTTTTGTCCAGAACCGACCGATGATTTTGAGCCTTGTTGTTGGAGAGCAGGAGAAATTGCTAAACAGTTTTGCCTTAATGGCGAAGGAAGCAATTGCAATGAAGTTGGTAAAAAAGCCAAGCAAGAATTTGCTAATAAAATAACAGATACGACAAGGTTTGGATTAATTGAAGGTGCAAAACCTGAAGATTGGTTGCAATGTGGCCAAATTCAAGACGAATTTCTGCCTGCCTATAACTACAGACCTGGTATGAGTGCTCAAGCAAGCTTAGCTTCTGAAGTAATTTCAGAAGGCATTTCAAAACGTTTCAAGTTTGGACTAATTGGGTCAACCGACAATCACAAAGCAAGAGCGGGTTCTGGATACAAAGAATTTGCAAGAAAATCAATGGGAGATTCTTGGGGAGCTAAAGAAAGTCTTACTTGGTTATTGCCTCCAGAAAGAGGAGCTTCTTTTTATTCAACTGGAGGGCTTGTTGCAGTTCATGCGCCCTCTTTAAGCAGAGATAATATTTATGACTCTTTGTACGAGAGAGAGGTTTATGGAACCTCAGGCGAAAGGATTCTTTTATGGTTTAATCTCAAGCACCCTTTTAAAGGCACCGTTCCTATGGGAAATGAATCTGTCATAGAATCCAATCCTGAATTTGAAGTTAAAGCAGTAGGATCATTCAAACAAAATCCTGGATGTCCAGAATATGCCCATACCTCACTAGGCAAAAAAGAAATTGCTAGGCTTTGTCTTAATGAATGCTACAACCCTTCTAGCCAGCGAAATATCATAGACAGAATAGAAATCATAAAAATCATCCCTTCAATAAATCCAGAAACTATCTCGGATCGCATACAAGATCCTTGGAAAGTATTTCAGTGCCCTCCATCTGAAGAGGGTTGCTCCGTTAATTTCTCCGATGACGAATTCAAAAATAATTCAGAATCTATTTATTATGTTCGCGCAATTCAAGTTGAAACATCTGCTGTTGGCGGGGATCCTTTAAGGTGCTCTTTAGATGAACAAGGAAACTGCATTGAAACAAGACCTTGCTACGCTAGTGGCAAAGATTTTGATCCAATTGATGACTGCCTTGCTCCGGTAGGCGAAAGAGCCTGGTCATCTCCAATTTTCCTTTCTAAGCCAAATAAATCTTAATGGTGTTAATATGTTCTCTGTGAAATGCATCTACTCTTATGGATTTTAGCGGAAGTCATATTCTCTCCATCGATCAATTTGAACGTTCAGATATAGAAAAACTATTTTCTGTTGCTGAAGGCTTAGAGTCTTATGCCAATAAACAAAAAATTACCAAGGTTCTAGATGGAGCAATCTTGGGCAATATGTTTTTTGAACCCAGTACCAGAACTCGAATAAGCTTTGGAGCCTCATTTAACTTGCTAGGCGGATCGGTAAGAGAGATAACAGAAGCAGGCTCTTCATCACTTGCTAAAGGAGAATCTTTGGCAGATACGGCTCAAGTTTTGAGTGGGTACAGTGACATCATTGTTCTACGTCACCCAGAAGAAGGTTCTGTTCAAAGGTTTGCAGAATCAAGCAGAGTGCCCGTTATAAATGCAGGGGATGGATCGAACGAACACCCTTCTCAAGCATTATTGGATCTTTACACAATAAGGGAAGAAATAAAACAAAAAGGTAAAAATATAGATGGGCTGAAGATAGCGCTTGTTGGGGACCTTAAATATGGAAGAGCAGTTCACTCTCTTTGTAAGATTGTTTCACTTTACGATGATGTAGAAATTAAGTTGATCTCGCCACCTGAACTTAAACTGCCCAAAAGCTATACTGACCTGCTTATAACAAGCAATGTTTCTTTTTCTGAAACTGAAAATCTAGAAGATGGCATAAAAAATGTAGATATAATTTACGTGACTAGAGTGCAAGAAGAAAGGTTTCAAAGTAATCAGGATGCAAAGAAGTATAAAGGCCTGTTAAGTTTGAACAAAGAAATCTATACCGCAAACTGCGAACCGAATACTGTAATCATGCACCCTCTCCCAAGGGATTCCAGAAAGGATGCAAACGAGCTGGATTCTGATCTTTATGGCAATCCTAATCTAGCGATATTCAGACAAGCCGATAATGGGGTCATTATCAGAATGGCATTATTTGCTTTGGTTCTAGGTGTTGAAGGTCAAATAGAAAAAACCGCTCGAGAGGTTAATTGGCACGTCTCTAGAGACCTTTAAGAGCCGTATCTAGGTCGTTTATCAAGTCTTCTAAAGTTTCGATACCCACAGACAGTCTTACCAAGCCATCCACTATGCCAATCTCATCACGGATGCTTTTTGGAATGGAGGCATGAGTCATGATAGCTGGGTGCTCAATTAGGCTCTCCACGCCTCCCAAACTCTCTGCCAATGTAAATAATTTGGTTCTTTCAAGGAATGAAATCGCACTTTCTAAACCTCCTTTTAAAACAACACTTATCATTCCACCAAATGAGGACATTTGTTTTGCTGCAATATCGTGTTGCGGATGACTTTCTAAACCTGGGTAATAAATTTTTTCAATTGCTTCGTGTTTTTCTAAAAAATCAGCAATCTGCATTGCATTTGCACAATGCCTTTCCATCCTTACAGCAAGTGTTTTCAAGCTTCTAAGCACCAAAAAACTGTCAAATGGGCTCATAACTGAGCCTGTTGCATTTGCTAAGTAGGTTAATTGGTCCGATAAAGATTGATCCGAAGACACGGCAATGCCTCCAATGACATCAGAATGGCCGTTCAAATACTTAGTTGCAGAATGAACAACTATGTCGAAACCCATATCCAACGGCTTCTGTACGTAAGGAGAACAAAAAGTATTATCACAAACGGCAATAAGGCCATTTCTTTTTGCAAAGTCTGCGACTTCTCTAAGGTCTACCACTTTAAGTAAAGGGTTCGTTGGAGACTCCACCCAAATCATTTTGGTGTTTGGCTTGATGGAAGATTCTAAATTTTCTAAGTTGCTTAAATCTGTAAATGTAAACTCTAGACCTGCAGAACGCTTACGGACGTTCTCAAATAAGCGATAAGTTCCACCGTACAAATCATCCATGGCGATGATGTGATCACCTGAATCTAATATTTCTAAAACGGTTGAAGTGGCTGCCATACCAGAGGAAAAAGCAAAACCTTTAAGGCCCTCTTCAAGCTCTGCTATGCAATTTTCTAATGCTTCCCTGGTGGGGTTTCCACTTCTAGAATAGTCATAACCCTTATGAACGCCAGGACTTTCTTGAACGTAAGTTGAGCTGACAGATATGGGGGTCATAATTGCTCCGGTAGTGGGATCAGGCTGTTGGCCGGCATGGATAGCTTTAGTTTCAAAACCTTGAGTATTTTTTTTATTTGCCATAATCCTTCAATTGTTTATCTTATTTCTATAATGATTTATTAAATCTACTTTGGTAATAAAACCCAAGAAGACTTCTTTATCAAAAACTATTGCTACTTTTCCTTGTGAAAGAATTTCTAAAAGAGACTCTTCAGTTGCTTCTGCTGACAACACATCTAAATCCTTTTCCATGAACTCACTAACTAAACTTGAGAAGGCCGAAGGTTCTGCACTAACAGTAAACAGTAAATCTTCTTCGTCTAAAATTCCTACTAGCGCGTCTTGATCAAGAACCGGTATTTGAGAAATGTCCGAAGCCCTCATTCTGTTGTATGCAATTAATAATGAATCGGTAGGACTAACGCTTATCATCTCGCCGAGGTCTGCTCTTCTGCTTACTAAATCGGCCAGATTGCCTGTTCTATCTTCTTCAAGGAGCTGGTTATCATGAAGCCAAGATTTGTTGTAAGCTTTTGATAAGTACTTGTTCCCGGTATCGCATATAAACGTTACTACGCGCTTAGGCGAATCTTGTTTTTTACACCATTTTATTGCCGCAGCAACTAAAGTACCCGAAGAAGAACCTCCTAAAATCCCTTCTTCTTTTAACAATATTTGGAGCGTTTGAAAAGCTTCCTTGTCGGAAACCACTTCAGCATCGTCTAATAACTCTAGGTTTAAGTTATCTGGAATAAAATCCTCTCCAATACCTTCCACCAACCACGTTCCGCCATCATAAGAATAAGATCCTTTCTTTATGGCATCAGCTACAACCGAACCTTCTGGATCAGCTGCTACCATTTGTATATCTGGATTTTTTTGTTTAAGAAATTCTGCCAACCCACTTATTGTTCCTCCCGAGCCGACTCCGGCAACAACCGCGTCTACATTGCCGTCCATCTGATCCCAGATTTCTGGAGCAGTAGTAGTTTTATGGGCAAAAGGATTTGCAGGATTAGAGAATTGATTTGCTAAAAAACTGTCTGGAGTCTCAGAAGCAATCTTTCTTGCAAGATCTTGATAATACTCTGGGTGGCCTTCGGGAACATCTGATCTTGTAAGAACAATCTCAGCTCCCAGACCCTCTAAATGAAGAATTTTTTCCCTGCTCATCTTGTCCGGTATTACCAGAATTATCTTATACCCTTTAACGGCAGCCACTAATGCGAGTCCAATACCAGTGTTGCCGGCGGTTGCTTCTATAATTACGCCTCCGGCTTTTAGTTTTCCTGAGCTTTCGGCATCCTCAATTATTGAAAGTCCAATCCTGTCTTTAATAGAGCCGCCTGGGTTTTGTGATTCAAGTTTTACAAACAATTCACATTTTCCGGTATCGAATGCAGAAAGTTTAATGATTGGTGTATTTCCAATCAGATTTAAAAGAGAAGTTTTAGTATTCATGATGGTAATTATATAGTTATTATTTTAATGTAAGGTTGGTCAAAGCTCTATGAATATAAAAATTAACCAACTGAAAAAATTATGGAAGAAGTAAACAAAAAACAAAAAGATTTTTGGTCAGGGAAAGGTGGGGACGTATGGGTAGAGAAGCAAAATGCGATGGATGCAATGCTGAAGCCTTTAGGAGAGGCAGCCATTAACAAACTGCCAAAAAAACTATTAGGGAATATTTTAGACATAGGTTGTGGCTGTGGTACAACAACGCTTGATATAGCCAATCAACAGTCTTCAGATTTAGGGTTAACAGGATTGGACATATCACAGCCTATGATTGACCAAGCTAACAAACTTGCTAAAGCACAAGGAAAGGGAAATATAGATTTCAAAGTCCTTGATGTACAAACTGAGTTAAACGAAGAAAATTTTTATTCTTCTGCTTTTTCTAGATTTGGGGTGATGTTTTTCGAAGATTCCATTAAAGCCTTCACAAACATCAATCGAAGTTTAAAAGAGAATTCGAATTTCGCCTTTGTTTGCTGGCAATCCCCAAAACTCAACCCCTGGCAATCTCTTTCCCTACAAGTAATTAAAGAGTTTGTTGATCTGCCTTCACCCCCTGAACGCAGCCCAGGTCCTTTTGCTTTTGCAGATATTGATTATCTAAACTCCGTAATGGTTTCTTCTAATTTTAAAGAAATAGAAATTGAGAATCATAGACAAAAAATAACTATGTTTAGAGGCAGGTCTCTAGAAGAAGCTTCTGTGGATTACCTGTCCATCAACCCAACCCTTACTGAGATTCTGAGACAATCATCAGATTCTGCAATAAGAGAAATCTCTAAATCTTTAGAAAAACTATTTGAAGATTATTCAGATGGCAATGGTTTGCACTTTGAGAGCGCTACTTGGATCGTTTCGGCAAAAAAATAAAGCTCTGATCTAAGGAATTAAGCTCCTTAGATCAAACTGCTTTATTGGAGAAACTATCCCATCTTATAGAAAGTTAATTTGTTCCCATCCAGATCTCTAACGTAGGCACCATAAAAAGTGGGCACTCTTAGACCCGGCTCTCCTTCGTCTGCAGCTCCTAGCTCCATAGCCTTAGCATACATAGCATCGACTTCCTCGGTGGTTTCAAACGAAATTCCTGTCATGTTTCCATTTCCTGCAGTTGCAAGCTCTCCGTCATACGGAAGAAAAACAGCAAAGATTGTGTCGTCACCTTTAATTCTCCAAAAAAAGCTTCTGTCGTTAGGCGGGAAGCTTGAAGCTCCCAATCCTTCAAAAAGAGCATCATAAAAAATCTTTGCCTTGGCAAGATCATTGGTTCCAATCGTTACGTATTTAGCTATCTTTCCACTCATATCAATCCTCATTTATTTACTGTTATTAAATCTTACTAAGCTCTTCTCTCGGTTGAAATTCTAAAACCGTTGCATTGATGCAGTATCTCGGCAAACCATTTGGACCATCAGGAAAAACGTGCCCTAAATGTATGTCAGAAGTCTTAGACCTTATTTCTATTCTTCTCATTCCATAACTGTTATCTGCTTTTTTGTATACAGAACCTGCAACCGGCTTAGTAAAAGACAACCATCCTGTCTTTGAATTAAATCTGTCTTTTGTATCAAAAAGAGGTTCTCCACTTAATTTGTCTACAAAAACTCCATCTGGAGTGTTTTTAAATATTTCATATTCTCTGCAAAACCTACCGTCAGTCCCTTCGTTAAAAGCAACTTTATATGACTCAGAATCTCCCAGTTTAAAAAGACCTAACGCTTTATAAAAGTCCTGTGAGGACATGTAACCCTGATGTCCAAACGTTTCATTTCCATCTTCTAAAAATAAAATAGTAGGCGTTGCCCAAGTTGGAGAGGTCACGTTAAAACCTTCCAGATTGGTTGCGTGTCTATAGACTAAAGGGATGCTGCCTTTGTATTGATTGGATACGTCTTTTTTAAACTTTTCGCAATAAGGACAAAATCCTTCTGGTTCAATCACAACCACGCTTTTACCAACCAAGAGACCGTCGTTACTTTTCTTCTTAACAAGCTTTGATTTAGAAAATTTGATTCCCGTTGAATGATCGGGACAATAACCGTTTGGATTTTTAGCTATGTAATCTTGATGATAATTCTCAGCTTTGTAAAATTTTTGTAAAGGTTTTATCTTAGTTTCAACTTCTTCATAACCTGCATTATTGAGAAGCGATTGATATTCTGAAGACAATCTCTCAGCTGTTTCTTTCTGAGTTGAATTTGTATAAAGAACAACAGATCGATATTGAGTACCGATGTCGTTGCCCTGTCGATTAAGTTGAGTGGGATCATGAGATTCAAAATAATGCATTACCAGTTCTTCAGCAGAAATAATATTTTTATTAAAAGTTACTTCAACCACTTCTGCATGATTCATTGGATTAAACTTATTAACAAATTTAGTAATCTCTCTGTAAGAAGGATTCACCCCCTCTCCATCCGCATACCCAGACACAGCATTAATAACTCCCGGAAGAGCCTCATAGCCTTTCTCTGCACCCCAAAAACATCCAGATCCTAAGACTATCCTTTCCATGTGTGAAGTGGATTGGTTAGTTTCGGATGAAATACCAAAAGATAAAAGTATTAATAAAATGGCAATGCTTTTCATGAAATTTTTAGAGTCCAAAATTATTGGTACTTAACCAGGATATAGAGACGATTAAAGCCCACACAGATTGTACTAAAAGAACCAGAAGGCTTCCTACAGCTCCCAACATCCTGAATATACTTTTTGCTTCAGGTCTTGTTATGCCATAAGCATGAGCAATTCTTGATATTAAAAATACACCTCCTAAGACAAAAGTTACCAAATTAGAAATCTGACCAACCGTTTCTAAAAGGGTTGATAAGAAAAGAAAAAATAGAGCATTTTCAACTAAATTGCCATGGGCTCTTGTTATTTGAAGCATGCCAAAGTCTTCACCTAAACCTAAACTTGTTTCTGTCTCGCCTCTCCGTTTTCCTGTAAGAAAACCCAGAACAAGGGCCAAGATAGTCAGGGCACCCGCATACAAAAGTGTAATCATGTTAATTGCCTTTAATTATTATTTGCTTATTGTATTGGAGAAAGAGTAAAAAAGGGAAGGATCCTTAAAGTTCTGCTGCTAATGCATCTAAGCTTATTTCTTTTGTATGAATAATTACTAGTCTCGTTTTTGTGTCGTTATTGGATAAAGAGAAATTGCATCCACTTTTTGTTGCTTGCACCAACCAAGTTTCATTAATTTTATTAGATATCCATCCTTTTACTCTTTCTACATTAGGATTGTTTGCAATCAAATCCCTGACAGCTTTTTTTTCAATAGGTTTTTCAGTAATAAAAACATTTGAATAAAAATTATCATGATCAACAATGTCTAAGTTGGTTTTATGTTGAATGGTTGAATCTATGTTGAACACAAGATCAGTAAAATTAGAAACATTTTCTTCAAGTACGATTTCTTTACTCAATGAAGATATTAACTTTATGTCTTCTTCCGAATGGCGATTAAGATAAACTAAATCGCTTTGTAGGATTTGTGATTTGACGGTATTGGACACAAACTTATCTAAAAGAAGACGTTTAATGGTCTGCCCTTCCACTACCGCAATTGTTCCATTAAAAGTGAAACCGGGCCAAGTTTGGCCATAATTAGACATTTTAATGGGCATCGCAACTCCGCTAGCTTCAATCACTGCCCCTTCAATGCCTTGTTTAGATATGAATTCCAGAGAAGAACCTAAGTCATCGTTCAGATTACAACAAACACAGCCGTTGGTTAATGAGATCGTCAATTCATCTTTGTTCTTTATTAATTCAGAGTCTATGTTCAATTCACCAAAATCATTTATCAACACTCCAATGGGTTTTGATGTTTGTCTAAGGAGGTTGTTGAGTAGAGTTGTCTTTCCTGAACCTAGATAGCCTGCCAGAATTGTTAAAGGGATCATTTTTGGTCGATATTAAAGACCTTGCCTTCAAATAAAGTGGCTTGAACTTCTATATCCTTAATATCAATAGGATCTATCTTTAATGGATCTTCTGATAAAACGGTTAAATCAGCCTTTTTACCAGCTCTTATGCTTCCTATTTCATGGTCCATTCCAAGAACTCGAGCTGCATTGATTGTAATAGCTTCAAGTCCTTGCTGAGGCGTAAGACACTCTTCTGCACACATCGTGTTCCCTTTTTCATTTATTCTATTTACAGCTACCCACATGCTCATTAGTGGTTGAGCGGGTGCCATTGTGAAATCTGAATGCAGGCTAGTGGTGACGCCCTCTCTAAAGCAGGATCCAACTCTCGCCATGGATGAAGCTCTTTCAAAGCCAACCGTATGATTGCTATAAAGGTCAGATAATTCATGGACATAGTAAGCATTTGCAGAAACATTTGCTCCCAATTTTGCAAGTCTATGGATTTGTTCTGGTGTAGAAAAACCAAAATGTTCAAGTGTAAAACCATGATTAAATCTGGGTTTTTCTGATTGCAGTTTTTCAAGAGTATCTATTGCAAGTTCAAGGCCCAAATCTCCTGTAACGTGCACATGAATAGCGTAATCTTTATTCCAATAGGTCCTTGCAATGTCTTCAAACTGTTGAGGGGTGCTTAGCCATTCTCCTTGATGACCATCTATGTAACCTGGTTCCAAGAGTTGAGCGGCTTGAGCAAAAAAAGCTCCGTCTGTGAACAACTTCACTCTTTTTCTAAAATTAAGTCTGTGAGAATTATGTTTTTCTAAAGATGCAATTAACTGCTCTGTCTTCTCATTCGTACCTCCTGCTCTGCCGATTAGAGCAGTGGCATGAGCTATCAGCTCCACCCTAAATGGCGTGTCTTCATTCTCGTATAAAAGTTTTTGCATATTTAATTCGTTGTCGAAATCAAACAGACCTACTGCCATGTCAGCAATAGTGGTTTGACCTCCAAAATGAACTACGTCCTTTAATTTTAAAAGGCCTTCTTTAAATATTTCAGGATCAAGAATAAAGGGGTTTAATTTTTGAATAGCGTAGCCAAGACCGAGTTCAAAGAACCTGCCTTTTTCGAAATCTATCTGAGAAGCATTACCAACCTCTGATTCATTTATGCCCAGATATTCCAAAGCGCCATCATTCATGCAAAGCTCATGGAAAGATCTATTCCACACCACTATTGGCTTCTTCTTCTCTATTGAATTTATTCTTTCTCGAGACATTGCTCCGTGCCACAAATCATGATGCCCCCAAGTTATAAAAAGATCTTTGTGAGTAGGTTTTGAAATAGCTTCAGCCAAACGTTCGTCAAATTTTTCTGCTGAAGTAGTAGCAGGAGTAGTACCCCAAGGAAATTTCCACTCCATTGCTGTAATAAAATGAGTAGGCAGAAGAACTGCAGCCATAGAGGGATGAAGGTGAGGATCAATCAAACCCGGAACAATTATAGATTCTTTGAATTGATCATCAATTTCGTATTCAAACTTTGATAGCCACGGTTGCATTGATTCAAGGGTGCCTGTTTCTAATATTATGCCGTCTCTAATAGCTACCGCTTGTGCTCTTGGCATAGAGGCATTCATTGTAATTACCGATTTTGCGGTATAAACCCTGATCATCAGTTATTAGCCTTCTTGAAAAAAATTTATCATGTCTGAAATAACTAATGGTATAACTTCATCCGGAAGATTGTGAGCCATACCTTCGTAAAGTTTAATTTCTGAACCTTCTATCAGTTCTGCAGTATGAATACCGTGATCAGAGGGAAGAAGAGGATCATCCAGTCCGTGTTGAACTAAAGTTCTAACCTTTATCTTGCTCACTTGATCCGACCGGTCTCCTGCATGAAAAATAGCCGTAAGTTGCCTCGGCATAGCTTCAGGATAAAAACCATATTTATGAGTCTCCTCAATGTCTAAATCCTCAACGCCTTCAAAGTCTCCTTCCATTTCTTCAGACATACCCGATAAGTGTTTTGCACCTGTAGTAGACATTATAGAAACTAAGCTTTTTGCTCTTGAAGGGTTTTCAAACGCCATCGTTTGTACAATCATTCCCCCCATTGAAGCACCAACTAAATGAGCACTTTCTATATCTAATTCATCTAAGACCGCTATCCCATCATTCGCCATATCAGATAAGGTGTATGGAGTACTAAAGCTTATTCCTACTGTAGAAAGGAAATATTTCCACCAAAGATTTGGCTCGCCAAGTCTATCCAACCTTTCAGAATCTCCGGTATCTCTGTTATCGAAGAGAATAACTTTATAGCCCGCATCAACCAAATCATTAACTATCTTTTCTCCCCAAAGTTTATGTGAAGCCATTAGGCCCATTACCATTAATACAGGAGTGCTGTTTTCTTCTCCTGCAACCGTGTAGGCAATTGAAACTCCATTGGCATCAAAAATTTTTGTGTTCTGTTCAACTGAATACTGAGATTGAATGCTTAAAGAATATACGAATGCTGTAAGTGCTAATAAAAAAAATCTTAGAGGCTTAAAGCTTTTAACTTTATTCATTATTGTCTCCCTTTTAAATGAATTAAAAGAATAACATAAGCTTCTTTTTTTTAGAATATAGATAAAAAATATTTAATTATTTTTTTAATTATAGAGACTTAGAGATTATCTAGAAGTGATGAGAATGGTAGGCGTGATTGGGTTCGAACCAACGACCATCTCGATGTCACCGAGGTACTCTACCAACTGAGCTACACGCCTGAAGACGGCAAGTTTACCATCAAATTTATTAACGTAGTTCTATAAATTTTATCTTCTCAGCCTATCCTTCTGTGCATTTTGTTAGGCCTTCAATAAATAAGCCACCCCTTGCCATTTCACACTGCTCTCTTAGTCTAAAAGGTTCGCTATATTGCACCCAATCACACGCCAAGCAAGTTTTTACTTCTAGAAACCAAGTCCGCTCAAAGGCAGAAATATTTAAGGTAAGAATTATTGAAGTACAAAGAAATAATTTTTTCATTAAATTTTATTCTAAAAATAATACCAATAATTGGCAATAGAAATCTAGAAATGAAACCGTTTTATAAAAAAAAGGCCAAGGGATAAAGCTTGGCCTTTTTTTATGAGAACAACTAGTCTCTAGTCACAACAACTTCAGAAGTTTGCCCTCCTCCGTATTTGCCTAGTTCTATTCTAGCAACAGTCCTTCTATGAACTTCATCAGGTCCATCAGCAAGTCTTAGAGTTCTCATATGTGCGTACATACTAGCAAGAGGGAAATCTTGACTAACTCCGCCGCCTCCATGCATTTGAATCGCCGCATCAATAACTCTTTGAGCCACTATTGGAACGTGAACTTTAATTTGTGCTATTTCGCTCTTAGCAACTTTGTTCCCAACAGTATCCATCAAGTGAGCTGCATTCAGAGTTAGTAAACGAGAAGTTTCTATGTCTATTCTGCAATTTGCAATGTGGTCATAATTTGCTCCAAGAGCTGATAATTTCTTACCGAAGGCGACTCTTTCTTCTGAACGCCTGCACATCAGCTCTAAGGCTCTCTCCATTACTCCTATTGTTCTCATGCAGTGATGGATTCTTCCAGGTCCTAAACGACCTTGGGCTATCTCAAAACCTCTACCTTCACCAAGAAGTAGATTTTCTTTAGGAACTCTTACATCTTTAAAGCTTAGCCTTCCATGACCATGAGGAGCATCATCGTATCCAAATACATGCATCATTTGTTCAATCTTAATACCAGGAGTATCCATAGGTACAATAATCTGAGATTGACGCTGATGTTTAGGGTTTTCAGGATTTGTCATGCACATAAAGACCAGAACTTTACACCTAGGATCTCCAGCACCTGAAGTCCACCATTTTTCTCCGTTTATAACGTACTCATCTCCGTCCAATACTGCCTCTGAACAAATATTTGTTGCGTCAGAAGAAGCAACCGCTGGCTCTGTCATTGCAAAAGCTGAGCGAATTTCTCCATCTAAAAGTGGTTTTAGCCATCGTTCTTGTTGCTCTTCATTTGCATACTTTGCAAATACTTCCATGTTTCCAGTATCAGGAGCAGAGCAATTAAAAATCTCTGAAGCTATACCAGACCTTCCCATTAATTCACTCAAGGGTGCGTAATCAAGATTACTCATGTCATCACCCATTGGGTTTTCAGGTAGGAAAAGATTCCACAAGCCCTCTTCTTTAGCTATAGCCTTCTTATCTTCAATAATTTGAGGTACTTGCCAAGGATTGCCTTGCCCTCTGAATTCTGCCATTTGTTCAGCATAAACAGCTTCAGCAGGATAAATATGATCATCGAGGAATTTTGAAATTCTTATTTGAAGGTCTTTTGACCTGTCTGAAAATTGAAATGTCATCTTTGTCTCCTTTAAGATTGAAATTTATTATAAGTGTTGTGTATTATAAGTTTCATTTATAATACAATTTTCTTAATTAACGAAATCAAAACAGATAATAATTCCATCTTGCCTTCTAGTCTATAAAGAAATAAAAAAAATAACGGTCACAGAAAATATGAATCTAAATAATACAGACTTAAACTTATTCATCGCCTTCGATGTAATATATTCGGAAAGAAATTTAACGAAGGCAGGAGAAGTTCTTGGAATAACTCAACCTGCCGTAAGTAATGCTTTGTCCAGATTAAGAGAAACTTTTGGCGATGATCTTTTTACCCGAACCTCTAAAGGAATGGTTCCTACTGCAGTAGCGCAGAATATCGTTGGCGATGTAAGAAGTGCCTTAAGTCTATTTAGGAACACAATCTCTGAATCTGAAACCTTTAATCCAGAGTCTGCAGGAACCGTCTTCAAGATATCAGCTGGGGATTTATCAGAATTTAGGCTCCTACCTCCTCTTATAAAATCATTATCTGTACACGCACCTGATATAGGAATTGAAAGCTACCTGACTCAGAGAAAAAATACTCCTCGTGAATTAGCAGCTGGCAATATAGATTTTAGTATCGACCCTCCTATCCACAGCGATGAGTCACTCAGACACCAAAAAATCTTTGAAGATGACTACGTCCTTATAGTCAGAAAGAATCATCCAATAACAAAAAAGAAAAATATAACCATGGAAGACTATTTAGATTTGTCTCATATTAATATTTCAAACAGAAGGACTGGGCTGGGCCATGTTGATATGGCACTTTATAGATTAGGTGTTACTAGGAGTATTGCCTTAAGAGCACAGAACTTTTTAGTCGCACCGTTCGTTGTTGCAAATTCAGATCTTGCTTTAACTTCAACAAAAAGCTTCTTGGTTTCCAAAAACCTTACCGCAGTAGAACTACCTTTTGATCTTGATCCTGCAGTTTTACATTTGTATTGGCATGAAGCAAAGGACTCAGATCCGGGCAATATTTGGATGAGAGATCTGATAACAAGTGAGTACGCTAAATTAATTGAATCAAAGAAATAAAATACCGTTCAACTCTTAATTATAAAGAGATTAAAATTTGGTGCGGATGAGAGGACTCGAACCTCCACACCTTTCGGCACCAGATCCTAAATCTGGCGTGTCTACCAATTCCACCACATCCGCAAAGTGGTCAGCATTATAAGCATCTAGTTTGGAGATGTCGCCTTTTCTGAATCAGAAAGTTCAAGTTTTATTTTAAGTTTGTCTAATTGCCCCTGAAGCTTGAGTAGATTTGCAGTTACTTGTTTTCGATAGGCGTCCATATTTTTCTGAGCTTCTTCCTGAATGAGCAATCTGCTTTCTAAATCTGAACTCTCTGAAGAAGGAGCAATTCCTACTAGTGCTGTTTGTGTATCTAATAATTGCTTTTCTAGCTTAGAAAATTCTAAATCTCTCGCTCTTTGTTTTGCACCAAAGCCTTTAATTAACATAGACATTTCATCAGCCTGGGTTTTAAGATTACTAAGATTGTTAAGATTATTGTTAATGTCTTTTCTATTCTTTTTATTGCTAAGATCCCAAAGCTTACGAATTTCTTTGTTTATAAATTTTAAATCCTCTTCAGTTTCTTCAGTAAATTTTTTTAACGTCTCATTTTGGCTATACGAAATTTCTTCCAGTTTGCTTATTCTGTCTACAAAGTTTTCTCCTGCGGACTGTTGGTTATCGGAAGTATTAAAAAACCATATCGTTAATAGAATCAGTCCTGTTAAATTAACAAAGCCAAGAGTTGCGGTAAAGAGCATGCTGGCACCGCCCACTGAGGTGCCCTTTCTGTTAGAAATCGCTTCAGACCTCTGAGGAGTTATGTCTTTAGTTTCTTTGTTGGTATTTGTCTGATTTCTATCAACCATAAATTTTTTATTTTAGTCTTCCTTTCTATTCCGTCGTAGATACAATACAGAACATATAGAAAGATTTTAACATTTTATCTAAAGTGAATAGATAACTAAATAATAGAAAAAGAGAGGATAAGGATGAATTTTGAATTTTCTGCTGAACAGATTCAGTTAAAAGATATAGCTAGTAAATTTTTAGAAAAAGAAGAGTCCGTAAAACGGGCAAGAACTATTCTAGAAGGAGACGAATCTTACGATAAAGAATTGTGGGGAAAAATAATAGAGATGGGCTTTACTGCAACAGCAATCCCAGAAGAATACGATGGACTGGGATTAGGCTACCTTGAGTTGTGTGTAATAGCCGAAGAACTTGGAAGAAGTATCGCCCCAACTCCCTTCTCCTCAAGCGTTTACTTAGCAACAGAATTTTTGCTTAAACTTGGATCGGATGATTTGAAACAAAACTATCTTCCAAAATTAGCTTCTGGTGATCTTATTGGAACCTTTGCCCATACTGAAACAAACACATCTCCTACTGAGAAGAATATAACTTGTGAAGTTAAAGATGGGTCATTAAGCGGGACTAAAATTGTTGTTCCTGATGGAGACGTTGCAAATTTTGCTATCGTTTCAGCCAAAGAAGGTTCAGAAATTGGGCTCTTTTTAGTTGATCTTCAATCAGAGAGTGTTGAAATTAAGGAACAAAAAACTCTTGATCCGTCTCGATCTCATGCATCACTTACCTTCGTTAATACTAAGGTTCATTCCCTGGGATCCTCAAATGAAGGATGGCAAAATCTCCAATCTGTACTCGATAGAGCGGCAGTCTTATTTGCCTTTGAGCAATTGGGAGGTGCAGAAGCTTCAATGAATATGGCAAAAGAATACGCAATGGGCAGATTTGCTTTTGGAAGATCTATTGCTTCATTTCAAGCTATAAAGCACAAACTCGCAGATATGTTTATAGCAGTTGAGCTTGCAAGATCAAATTGTTACTACGGTGCTTGGGCTTTAAGTACAGATGCTGCGGAACTTCCTACAGCTGCTGCGACGGCAAGAGTCAGTGCAAGCAAAGCATTTCATGAATGCTCGAAAGAAAACATTCAAACACATGGAGGCATGGGATTTACTTGGGAATTTGACTGTCATCTCTATTACAAGAGATGCAGACAATTGGCTGCAAATATAGGCAGTCAAAGTATTTGGAAAAATAAACTAATAAGCTCTCTTGAAAGAGCAAATAAACTATAGGAGATTGTCATGGATTTTAACGACACAGTAGAAGAAGCAAACTTTAGAAAAGAAGCTTATGAATGGCTAAAAGATAACGCATCACTAAAAGAAGGTCCAAAAGATGGCTGGAGAGCTTCTTCGGAAGAAGAGGGACTAAAAGAGGTTAAAATTTGGCAGAAGAAACTTTCTGATGCAGGTTGGGCTTGTATGCATTGGCCAAAAGAATTTGGCGGAAGAGAATCTACCCCAATAGAAAGGGTTATCTGGGGCCAAGAGATTTCTAAATTTAAAGTACCTGGTGGATATTTAGAGATTGGTCAAGGAATGGCTGGACCAGTAATGATGATGTACGCTACTGATGAGCAAAAAGATGAGTATCTCCCGCCTTTAGCTAATGGTGAAAAGATTTGGTGTCAATTGTTTAGTGAACCAGCTGCTGGTTCTGACGTAGCGGGAATAAAGACAAAAGCTGTTCTAGAAGGCGATACATGGACTATAAATGGTCAAAAGATATGGACTTCTGGAGCACATTTTAGTGATTATGGAATACTGGTAACAAGAAGTGATCCTTCAGCACCTAAGCATAAAGGGCTTACCTTCTTCTTCCTAGACATGAAGTCGCCTGGCGTAGAAGTAAGACCCATCAAACAAATTTCTGGTGGAGCAAATTTTAATGAAGTCTACTTTACTGATGTCAAAATTCCTGACAGCCAGAGACTCGGTGCAGTTGGTGATGGTTGGAAAGTTTCTTTAACAACTCTAATGAATGAAAGATTAGCAGTTGGAGACGCTGGTGGTCCCGATTTTCAAGAGGCCTTTACATTGGCCAGAGGTCAAGATCTTGATGGTCAATTAGCTATTGATAATGCATCTGTAAGAGATCAGCTTGCTGACTGGTATTGCCAGCAGAGCGGTCTTAAATATTCTAAGTACAGAAACATATCCGCTTTGTCTAGAGGAGAAACTCCGGGACCTCAATCATCAATAACGAAGATTGTAAGCGCGAATAAGCTCCAAGAGATTGCCAATTATGGAATGGATCTTATGGATGCTGCTGGTATCTTGAGAGAAGATGAAGAAATAACTGATCAAGAGTTATATCAGTATGCCTTTTATGGAGCTGCAGGACTTAGGATTGCTGGTGGAACCGATGAAATATTAAAAAATATAATTTCTGAACAGGTTCTAGGCATGCCACAGGACATGAGAGCGGATAAAGGAATGCCGTTCAACGAAATTCCTTCAAGTAATAAATAAGACTTCAAGTCCCGATTCATCCGCAAATTCTTTTCTAAATATTGAATTTGCGGATCTATCTTGGGAGAAAGGCTCTCCTTCCTCTATTCAGCACAAGGATATCTATGCTTCCGAAATTGGGGCTTTAGAAGAAAGTAAACATGTCTTCGTAAATGGTAATAATTTAATAGAGAGATGGAAGAACCTTCCAGATAATGCTTGCTTCACTATTGGAGAACTTGGATTCGGAGCGGGCTTAAATTTTTTAATCACCTGTCAGGAGTTCCTAAAGTACAGCCCTAAAAACTCCACTTTAAATTTCTTATCGTTCGAGAAATTTCCCTTTTCTAGAGAAGACATGGAGAGAACTCACTCAAAGTATCCTTCCTTGAATAAAGAATCTAAACAACTTGTCGATAACCTGCCATTGAATTCCAAGGGAGTTCACAGAGTAAGCATTAATGATGACAAAATATTACTTACGCTTGTTTATGGTGATTTAAAAGATAGCTTGTTGGATCTAAAAAATACCGGTGGCTATGATGCCTGGTTCTTGGATGGCTTTTCTCCTAATAAAAATCCAGACATGTGGTCAAAAGAGATAATTGGAAAGATCGCTAAAGCCTCAAACTCATCGACAACCTTCGCAACCTACAGCGTGGCCGGTGTGGTTAAGAGAAATCTTATTGAGGCAAAGTTCAAAATAACAAAAAATGATGGCTTTGGAACGAAGAGAGAAATGTTGACTGGATTGAGTGAAAGCAGTGCTCTAAAAAAAGAATTTAAAAAAAAACGCATAGGAATAATTGGTGCAGGCATTGCAGGCTGCTCTTTAGCTGCAATTTTAGCTAAAAGAGGCCATCAAGTTACTGTATTTGACAAAGAAAGTTCAGCTGCTTCTTTAGCTTCAGGTAATCCAATTCTGGTTACCTACCCAAGACTTTCGGCATACGACAGTCCTTATGCAAGATTCTCAATAGGATCTTTCCTTTTTTCTTCAAAATTTTATGATCGGATGAATTCTAAATTTTGGAAAAAATCAGGTGTATTAATGTTAAATTTTAATGAGAACTCAAACAAAAGAGAAAATGCCTTATGCCAAGCAAGAGATGATGAAGAGTTATTTACAAAGCTTGATAAACACCAGGCAAGTCAGAAATCAGGAATTTCAGTAAAATATGGTGGTTTATATTTTAAAGATGCGGGTTACATTGAGCCAGAAAGCATGTGCAATGAAATACTTAAACACGAAAATATTACTGCTAATTTTATGGAGAAGGTTACTTCAGTTGAGGCGTCAGAAAATTTAAAAAAAATTTCTACAACTAGAAAAGACTATGATTTTGATGAAATCTGTTTTTGTACTGCACATGACGTAGATAAATTTTTTGATCTTGAAGGTATTTCAAAAAAAAGAGGTCAGGTTACTTTAATTAAAACTAACAGCACACTGAGTAAGCTTAAATTTCCAATTTGTGCCGGAGGCTATTTTTCTCCTACTATCAACGAAAATCATCTCGCTGGATCCTCATACAGCAACATTGATTCTTCAGAATTACTTGCAGAAGAGCATGAAGAAATATTAGAAAAGATGACTGAAATACATGAAGGAAAGATGGATGTCATTGGTGGAAGGGTGGGCTTTAGAACTGTTACCAAGGATAGAGCTCCTATTGCTGGACATCTGAATGATTTCTATTTAAATGTTGGTCACGGATCAAGGGGTTCAACGAGTGCCCCTCTTTGTTCTCAGTACATAGCAGATCTAATAGATAATAACCCTGTCCCTATTGATAAAGAGGTAGAGAAAATGCTCTCACCTGAAAGATTTATAATTAAAACTTCTGAATAGCCCTGGCTATCAAAGCATTTACAGTTGCTTGATCTTGTACGTTTGAAGACTTTTTGAATCTAGAAAAAGCATACCAAATTACATCGTTGGTTTCTTTATCATGAAACCTTATAGAAATTTCATTTTTGTCCGTCTTGTAATGCTGTTGAACTCTAGTATCCCAATACCTGTCCCTATAAAAACTGCTACCAAATTCTGCTGATCTTTCGACTTCTCTGCTCGTGCCTATCAAAAATCTTACTACAAAATCTGGTTGTTCAGACTTTGATAGTCCTTTTTCTTCAAGGCTTAATTCGATTGCTCTCTCAACTCTTTGTAAGAGAATAGGATTTAATCCTATTTGCGAAGGGGAGCTATTTAATTCTGAACGATCTATAGAAAATGATTTGTATTTTGTAAGATCATAAGTTGCATCCTTATCAGTATCTATTCTGGGACCAGTAGCGCAAGAAGCTAACATCAAAATCAAACAGAAAGAAAATATATTTTTAATCATGTGTATAAGAATATATAAATTCTAAAAAAATATAAACCTCTTACCTAGTTTTTTCTTACAACCTTGGTATTGAGCATCGTATCTATTGGCATTTCTTTGTACCTTATCGGCAACGGATAGCAGCCAAGGCTTTGTTCTGTAACTGCCCCTCTTGTATCCTCCGCGACCTTCGTGATAAGCCAAATATAGCGCTCTTGCATTGGTCATGGATATGTTTAACTGTTTATGTGTCTTATAGTTGTACCAGCCTATGAAATCTACTGCATCTTCAAAGTCATTCCTTGCAACAAACCAGCCACCCCTATCCTTCAGGTACATCTCCCATGTTCCATCAACAGCTTGAGCATACCCCCTAGCACTAGTAACCCTCTTCCAAGGTATAAAACCTAAAAGCTTTGTTCTTTGAGGTCTTGCGTCTGCTATAAAACTAGATTCTTGCTTGATAATAGCCATGGAAACAGAAACGGGTATCTTCCATCTTTTTTCTGTCTTTTTTGCTGCTTTATACCAAGAATATTTTTCTTTAAATATTTTACAAACATCTGTTGTATTTTTAGGAGGAGCTTTAGAAGTGCAAGCACTTAAGGCAATGATAATGACAAGAGGCAGTATTCTTTTCATTGGTTAGCCCAAAAGATCCAAGATAGTCTCTTCAGAAATTATCGTTACGTTCAATTCTACTGCTTTAGATAATTTAGAGCCCGGTTTATCTCCTGCTACTAAATAGTCTGTATTAGCCGAAACGCTAGATGTTACTTTTACCCCAGAGCGTATTAACTCTTCTTTTAGCTGACTTCTTGAAATAGAAGTAAAAGAACCTGTAATAACTATCACTTTATTATTTAATTTTGAATCTATATTGTTTAAAGGCGCTTTAAGAATTATTCCAACTTCTAAAAAATTTTTAATAAGTACTTTAGTTTTATTGTCTTCGAAAAACTCTGAAATGAAATTAGCAGCTATAGGGCCTATATCATTTATTTCTAGTAGCTCCTCTTTGCTTGCACTGGCTATTCTTCCTACAGATTCAAAAGCATTAGAAAGGTTCAGAGCAGTAGCCTCACCGACTTCTCTTATTCCCAAAGAATATATAAATTTATGAAGTGAAGTGTTCTTAGAAAGCTCTATAGAGGTTAAAAGATTTTTTGCTGATTTTTCTGCAAAACCGTCCAAATCTAATAAATCTTCTTTTTTTAACAGGAAGAGATCAGAAGAATCATCAACTTTCTTTCTGTTAACCAATTGCAGAATAATCTTTTCTCCTAGACCATCTATGTTCATGGCATTTCTGGAAACAAAGTGCTTTATCGATTCAACTTTTTGAGCTTCACAGGACTGTCCTGAAACACACCTCAAGATTGTTCCAGATTCTTGCTTCTCTAAAGGGCCCCCGCAAGAAGGGCACTGCGTTGGAATAACGATAGGAACCGAATCATTTATACGTTTATCCAGATCAACACTGATTATTTGAGGAATGACGTCTCCCGCTCTCTTGATAAGGACCGTATCCCCTTCTCTTACATCCAGTCGAGCTATTTCATCAAAATTATGAATACTTGCATGAGTTATGGTTACTCCACCTATATTTGCAGGTTCAAATTCAGCTACAGGAGTAATGCTTCCTACTCTCCCTACTTGAAAAAAAATGGATTTTACAATGGTCTTCCCAATTTCAGCGGGGAATTTTCTGGCAATGGCCCACCTGGGAGCTCTGGAAACTTTTCCTAATAAAGTCTGATGGGACAGATCATTAACCTTGTAAACAACGCCATCAATTTCATACGGAAGTGAATTTCTTTCTTTCTCAATATTTTTAAAGAAAGCGATGCCCTCTTCTATACTATTAGCAATACCTGATTCAGGACTTACCGGCAGCCCCCAAGAAGAGAATGCATCAAGAACCTCTGAATGCTTAGTTTGTGGCATCTGGTTTTCTGTATAAAAACCTAGACCATGAGCAAAAAATTTAAGAGGTCTTGAAGATGTGATTGAGGGATCTAGTTGTCTTAAACTTCCAGCAGCAGCGTTTCTAGGGTTTGCAAAAACTTTAAGTGATTCCTTCTTTGACCGTGAGTTAATTTCTTCGAAATCAGACAGTTCTATAAAAACTTCTCCTCTAATTTCAACTAAATCTGGAATTTGATAGTTAGTAAGGGTTGAGAGCTCAAGAGGAATAGACTTTATTGTCCTTATGTTGTGAGTTATGTCTTCTCCCGTCTTGCCATCACCTCTTGTCGAGGCGCAGTCTAAGATTCCATTCTTATACAACAGATTCGCAGCCACCCCATCAAGCTTTGGCTCACAAGAATACTCAATCGAATTTTCTAGACTCAGTCTTTCTAAAACTCTGCTATCAAATTCCTTAAGCTCATTGTTATCAAAAGCATTATCTAAAGAAAGCATTTGAACCAAGTGATCGATTTTTTTGAAACCCTCCAAAGGCTTGGAACCAACTCTTTGAGATGGCGAGCTCCTACCTATTAAGTCAGGATTTTCTTTTTCTAGTTGAAGAAGTTCGTTGAACAGAAGATCGTATTCCGAATCACTGATCGATGATTCATCTAACGTATGATATTGCCTTGAATAATCATGTATCAGATCGGATAAAAGCTTGAGACGGGATTTAACGTCAGATTCTGAACTCATTAGAATTATCTAGCTTACACTAGCCAATCTTTGGCGTTGCAAATCTTGGGCCTGTTGTTTCATGTGCTCATACATCTGTTTCGTGAGTAAGTTCCTATTCTCATCCAGCAAATCAGAATTAAATATATCTGATAAATTTAAAGACAAGAGGTACATCTGTTCTAGTACTTCAGACGGATTGGTTACTGAACTAGGATCAAAAACCATTGAAATGTAAGAAGAGAATTCTTCTCCTAGAAAAGTTCCTGGTTTCTTGCCATTCAAAATAGTGAATGAAGAGATGTTGTTTTGATCATTCACAACAAAGTAACCTCTAGAATCAAATACGAAGGTATCTGGACTTAAGGCTTCATTAATAGAATTATGTGAAAAGAGATCTCCATTATTAGATGATAAATTTATTATTAGTAGCTGATGAGAGTGTCCAAAAGTTTTTGTTTGATTCGGCTCGTCTTTCTTCTCCGTCTGTTTAAGCTCCTCAGAATCAGCTTCAGAAAATTTGCCCTCTTCATCTGTTTGATAATTTTCAAGCCACTCATCTTGAAAATCTTGGTCTGGAATTTCAGAACTGTCTAGAAGCTCTACTTTTAAAGAACTTGCCTTGCTGCGTAATGATCTTCGAATACCATCAATAAATATTAGTGCTAATAGAGATCCTATAATAATGGTTAAAATTTCAGGTAAATTAAACATAATTCTATTAGCTTGCTGCCATCTCTACTGCTGAATCCACATCAACTGCAACCATCCTTGAAACTCCTGGTTCTTGCATGGTTACTCCCATCAGATGTTTGCTCTTTTCCATAGAAATCTTATTGTGTGTAATATAAACAAACTGAACTCGTTGCGACATCTCTTCAACCAAGTCGATAAACCTCATGGTATTCAGATCGTCCAGTGGTGCATCTACTTCGTCTAAGAGGCAAAAAGGAGAAGGATTGAGCTCGAAGAAAGCAAAGACTATTGCTATAGCCGTAAGAGCCTTTTCTCCTCCAGACAACTGTGCAACACTAGAATTTTTCTTACCAGGAGGTTTCGCTGTTATCCCTATTCCAGCACTCAGGAGATCGTCTCCCAAAATAACCAACTCGGCATGACCGCCGCCAAAGAGTTTGGGGAAGGATTGAGCCAGACTAATATTTAACTTATCAAAGGTGTCCTTAAAAGTTGTTCTGGTCTCCTTATCTATTTTATTGATAGCATTTTGAAGAGTTTCCAATGCGTCTGTTAATTCTTGGTGCTGATCATCGAGTAGATTTTTGCGCTTCTCTTCTTGTTCCGACTCTTCCATTGCCGCCAGATTAATTGCACCTAGCCTTCCAATCTTTCTTTCTATCAATTCAAGTTCTTCTTCCAGGTCCTTTGTTGTTTTTTCTTCTTTCAGTTCTTCTAAAAGTTTGTTCAGATCGTTGTCACTATCCAGTAATTGTTTCTCTAGATTATCCGATTCAATCTTTGAAGCTTGTCTATCCAATCGAAGGGCCTCCAAAGATTCCCTAACGTTAATTAGCATCTGTTCTTTCTCTATTTTTTCACGCTCGAAATTATTTATGGATAGAGAGCAATCTTCAATTGCTTTTCTTGATTTTAAAAGCTCAGATTCAACCTTTAATCTCTCTTTCAATAGTACATCTAAGGAATCTTGATTAGTCTTAATTGGGTCTGACATTTCAGAAATTTCTTTCGAAGTATCTGCAATTATGAGCTGGGATTCTTTAATGCTTGATTCAAGAAACCCATCCTGACTGGCTATAGTGGCTAATTTTGCTTGAAGATTTGCAAACTCTTCTGTTTTATCTAAAAGGTCTATCCTTTCATCTTTTTCTTTTTTTAATTTCACACCCTCCAACCTTGTTATAGATTGAGAGCATTCTTCTATTAATTCTTTTGCACTTCTCAGCGAAGTTTCTAATACAGAGCTTTCTGTCAATAATTTGCTCAACTTTTCTTTTGTACTCTTAATGGGATCTAAAGTTTTAAAGATTTCACCAGAAATAGATTTATTTTCTTCTTCTGTCTCAGCAATAGCTGTTACTAAGAAATCTTCTTGACTGGCCATTCTTGCTAGGTCTGCTTGTAAATTTGAAAAATTTTCCGTTTTATTAAGTAGGTTCAATCGCTCGTTCTTCATGCTTTCGGATGCATTTGAAAGTAATTCTTGCGTTCTTTTTGTTAAGCGCAAAGGCTCCTCAGATAAATCTTGAATACTTTGTTTTAGATTGTCTATTTCGTCTAAATAAATCTTAATATCTTCGCTAGAAATTCCTGACCCCACCTTGCCTAACATGGTTTCGCTTAGATTTTGCATCTTACCCAGTAAACTTTCTGATTGTGTTATAAACAATAGCCATTCTGCTTCCAGAACTTTCGTTGTTGAAGTGGTACCCGCCTCGTCTTGATCGCCATTCCGGAGTTTCTCTAGTTCGGGTATAACTACAGATATAGATTGCTCCAATACTTCCTTCTTGGAATATAAATTAGATAATTCGATTTGATTAACTTCAATTTTCTTAGCACCAGTTTTAAGTTTACTTTCTAGCTCGCCCTTTCTTCCTTCACTAACAGAAAGTTCTTGCTCAGCTTTTGATGTATCTGCAGAAAAACGGTAGTAATCTTGCTGGACTTTTTCTAGATTTGTTTGAAGTTCAATCTGCTTGGTTCTTAAAGTAATTATTTGAGCATCAGAAGTATCGGCCATTGCCCCATCTTCGGTAGATTGGGGATCACTTCTTAATTGTTCTAATAGAGGACTTATTATTGCGATAGATTCAGTGATTCTTTTCTTTTCCAGGTCTAAGTTAGCGAGTTCTTTGCTTTGCAATTCAACTTGTTTGGTGGTTATTTTAAATTTCTCTTCTAGTTCAGTTTTCTTAGACTTCTTTACACTTAACTCTTGCTCTGTTCTTGATATGTCTGCACCAAAACTATAAAAATCTTGTTGAACTTTGTCTAAAGCAGTCTGCAGTTCTATTTGCTCAGCTCTTAACGATATAATTTTTGAGTTTGAGCTAGTCTTCAGGGAATTAACTTCTTCCAATTTTATTTCTTTATTTTTTACCTCAGTATCTTTTGCTTCTATTTTTTTTGAAACATCTCTCCACTTAGAAGTAAGCAAAAGACCTTTAGAGTGATTCTCATCCTTTCTAAACTGAGTATATTTCTCAGCGGCTTTGGCTTGTTGTTGCAATTTAAAGAGGAGCCTTCCTATTTCTTCTCTTAAGTCCTGAAGGCGTGATAAATTATCTTTGGTCTTTCTTATGCTTGATTCTGTTTCTTTTTTTCTTTCTAAGTAACGAGAAATTCCTGCCACTTCCTCAATGTAACCTCTCATTTCTTCTGGTTTGGCAGAAACTAGCTGAGAGATCATTCCCTGTTCGATGATTGCATAGCTTCTTGGACCTAGTCCAGTTCCCAAAAACACATTAGTAATGTCTTTTTTTCTGCAACTCGTTCCGTTCAAGTAGTAATTAGATTGACCATCCATCTCAACACTTCTTCTAACTGAAATTTCATTATAGCCAGAGTACTCCCCAGCAATTCTTCCATCTGAATTATCAAACAGAAGCTCAACTGAAGCTCTAGAAACAGGCTTCCTTGAGGCAGAACCGTTGAATACTACGTCCGACATAGATTCACTTCTCAAATTTTTGGCTGAACTTTCTCCAAGAACCCATCTTACGGCATCAATTACATTAGATTTTCCACAACCATTAGGACCTACAATGCAAGTCATGCTAGAAGGAAAATTAACAGAGGTTGGATCTACAAAAGATTTAAATCCAGAAAGCTTTATGCCTTTAAGTCTCATCTATTACTTTTATTAAGGGGTAGAAATACAACGTCCTAATGCAGAACGGCAATGAAATTATAGGTGCTTCCATTTGCTGACAAAGTCTATTCTATTTGCAACTTTGAAACTACTGATTTTTTCTCTTATTTAAAGCTTTTATAGCCTCTTTGATTTCAGACCTTTCGTTCTCATTTGAGATGTATTTTAAAGCCTGACTCCAGTAGTCTATTGTTTCTTCGGGTCGACCTTCCTGAAAGGACTCCAGTCCTTTTAGAGTTAAAGCTGATGGATTAGTGGGATCTGTTATTAATGCCTGGTTTAACAATAATTTTACTTCTTCAGAAAATATTCTTTTGTTTACGAAGTAAAGTATTTGAGCATATTCCGATAAAATTCCTCCATCCAGAGATTCTGAGTGGTTTTGATACAAAGAATCGTAAGCTAATCTGGAAAGATTGAATTCTTCAATATCTTTTAAGCGCTTAGCCACCATATAAACTTCGCTAGGATTGTTTTTTCTTGAATCAACAAACCTGGAAAGCTCTTCTTTTAACTTCTCTCTTTTAGAGTCTCTGTAATCCTTATCTCCAGAAAAAAAATCTTTGAATTCTAATCCTGTCTTTACTTCAGAATAAGATCCAAGGCCTATTGGATTAAAATAAAAAGATATTATTGCAAAAAAACTTATAGCAGTAAGGAAATAAGAGGCCAATCTATTTCGTTTTTCTAAAACAATAAAAAAAAATAAGGAGACTAATAAAGCAGAAAAAATAAGTGTCATCATTTTAATTCTGCCTGTTAATCTTCTTTAGATTTAACATGGAGATTATCTTTTTTTGATGCAAATTTTCTCTTCTTAGAAATAAAAAGGCTCACTAAAAACAGAATCACAATCAGTAAAAAAAATGGTCCAATCCATAAAATAGAAGTGGTTGAATTAAACGGAGGCTCATAAAGAATGAAATCTCCATACCTTTGCGTTAAGAAATTGGTTATCTCTTGATCAGATTTACCAAGTTTAATAAGTTTGTATATTTCTAGCTTAAGGTCTTTTGCTATTGGTGCATTTGATCCTGCTAAATTTGAACTCTGACATTTTGGGCACCTGTAATCTTTTACTAAAACGTTAAATCTAACTTCTTTCTTGAAGTCATCAAAAGGATAAATTTCTTGATTTTCTTCGTTATCCGTAATAATTAAACCGGCAACACCCAATAGGATCATGAACAAAAAAGACTTTTTCATTTTAAGAACATGGAGAATTTCTTCTCCCAAACAACCGGTGTCAGGGCTCCAACATGTCTAACTTTTATTAGACCATCAGCACCAATTAAAAAAGTTTCTGGAGCACCATAAACTCCAAGATCCATTGCGAGACTACCGGTCTTATCAAAAATACTATAAATAAAAGGGTTGCCATCCTGTTCTAAAGTTATCAGAGCTTTATCGCGAGAATCTTTGTAATTAAGCCCGTAAATGTTTATGACTGAATTCTCCTTTAGGCTCATTAAGAATGGATGTTCTACTTTACAAGTAATGCACCAAGTTGCCCAAACATTCACAAGAGCCGGTAGATCAACAATGTCCTCTTTACCTATAATTCTATTAGCATCTTCTAAAGTAGTTAAAGAAAAATTGGGAAAATTTTGATCTATTAAAACTGATTCGAGTTGATCATTCTTGTTGCCAAGGGAGAAGAAAAGGAAAGCAACCAGAAATCCAAAAAAGACCAGAGGAACTGTATGGATTATTTTATTCATGAACCTTTCCTTAAGTGACCAAGACTTGAAATAAAACCCCCTATAGCAACTAACAAAGCTCCAAACCATATCCAACGAACAAAAGGTTTAATCTGAAGTCTAAATGACCAATTGTCATTACTGACATTCTCTCCTAAGGCAACGTAATAGTCCTTAAATACTTCAGCAATAATCCCTGCTTCAGTGGTTGTCTGGTTAGACGCAGTGTAATTTCTTTTTTCTGAAATAAGAGTCAAAGTATCTTCTTGATCCGTTATATTAATTTTTGCTACCTGAGCCGAATAATTTGGTCCTTTTTGAAAATTAATTTCTTCAAACTTAAAAGAATAGCCTTCTAGATCATAAGAATCACCTGGACCTAAAATTAACTCCTTTTCTGAAGAGAATGAAGAGACTACTCCTATGCCTAAAACAAGAAAAGCTATGCCTGTGTGCGCAAAGATCATTCCCAATCTTGCACTAATAAATACTCTCAATTTATTTGCTTGAAAACCTCTTATGATAATATCCAGGAAGTTTCCAGCAACTATCCAGGCAAACAATAAGCTTGCGATTACAGCACTGGAATTAAACTTGCCAAATAAAAGGTACAGAACTATGTTGATAAATATAAATAATACTGAAGCTTCTATTGCAACTCTGGAAACAAAAGAAAAGTTCTTAGTTTGGCCCCATCCTAAGTAGAGCCCAACACCTTGCAATAGTCCTAATCCAATCGCAAATGGCATAATTAGAAAATTAAAATATGGTGGTCCAACAGATACCTGCTTTCCTTGGGTATAAGCTTCGTAAAGGATCGGGAAGAGAGTACCAAACATAATGGAGACAGCCAGAACAACCAATAAAAGATTGTTCAATAAAAATCCAAACTCTTTAGAAGTTAAATCATATATGCTGGTAGGACTTAATTTATAGTTCTTTAGGCTGTAAATAACCAATGAGCCAATTATAAAGAACGCAAATATCCCTAGGATGAAAAGTCCCCTTTCAGGATCAAGTGCAAACGCATGAACTGAAGTCAACACTCCAGACCGAACCAAGAAAGTGCCTAAAAGACTAGCAGCAAAAGAAAGTATAGAAAGAAGCAAAGACCAGTTCTTAAAAAGACCTCTCTTCTCTGTAACTATTAAAGAGTGAAATAGAGCTATGGAAATCAGCCAAGGAACAAAAGCAGCATTTTCAACTGGGTCCCAGAACCACCAACCTCCCCAGCCTAACTCGTAATAAGCCCACCAGCTTCCTAAACCTATGCCTAGTGTTAAAAAACTGCATGATAATAAAGACCAGGGCCTGGAGGTTCTTGCCCAAGAGGATTCTATGTTGTTGGTCATCATGGCGGCTACAGCTAGAGAAAATGGCAATGCAAGTCCAGAATATCCCATGTAAAGGAGCGGTGGATGGATAGTAAAAGCAAAATCTTGCAGAGAAGGATTTAAGTCTGATCCCTGCATTGGAGAAAACGGTAACAGTCTTTCAAAAGGATTAGAAGTTAGCAAAGTGAATATTAAAAAAGCAAATATTACCTGGCTCATTATTCCAAAAGTTACAGAAGTAAATGCATTATCTACTTCCTTCTTAGAATATATAAAAGCAACAAGCCATAGAGAGATGCAGAGGGTCCACAAGACTAAGGAGCCTTCATGAGCTCCCCAAGTAGCAGCAAATTTAAAATAATTTGGTAATAAAGTATTTGAATTTTCTGCAACGTAAGTAAGTGAGAAATCGTCTACTAGAAATGAGTAGATGAGTGTTAAAAATGAGAAAAAGATTAATAAAAATAGAAATATTGAGAAGGGTTTAATATAAGATTGAGAGTAAGATTTTTTAGATGCTAAATCAAAAAAAGGTAGAACGCTTCCCACAAAACTTACCACAAGGGCAGCAATTAAAAGTATGTGTCCTATTTCAGGAATCATTTTGTTTTTCTAAAATTTTGTAAACTTCAGGAGGCATATAATTTTCATCATGCTTGGCTAGAACTTCAGAAGCAAGAAAGTTGCCATCAACCCCTAGGCGTCCTTGGACAACTACTCCAGCATTCTCTGCAAACAGATCAGGCAGAATTCCTTCGTAAACAACGATTACAGAATTCTTAAAATCAGTTATAACAAAAGATACTTCAAGAGAATTACTACTTTTAATAATTGAACCTTCTTTTACCATGCCGCCTGCCCTTATCAAAGAGTCATTCTTAACAACGCCTTCTATTATTTCAGTAGGAGAATAAAATAAATTCATGTTTTTTGATAAGGCATTCAGGACCAGAATAAGTGCTACTGAAGTACCAATAAGGACTGCAGTTATTGCGTATATTCTTTGTTTTCTTAAAGGGTGCAAATTCTATCCTTGTTTAGATTTTTCAGACCTAATTTTTCCCATACGCCTAATTGGTACAAGGGTATTTACCAGCAGTACAATTAGTAAAAATAGCAGAGAACTCCAAACATAAGGACCATTACCGTCCATAAAGTACATAAGCTCTAAAGTCTCCAACATCTATTTTTCTCTCCTAAAAAACTGTTTTTGAGCCCAATTCCTACCTTTCTCTCTTGAGATAATCTCAGCACGTAAGGAGTTTGTTAGCATAAAGATAAATACAAGATAAAAACCCACGACACACATTAACAAAGGTTGGTACATGTCGGCCGTCATTGAAGGTGAGGATGTTAATGAAAAAGTTGAAGGTTGATGAAGTGTCTGCCACCAATCAACGGATTTCTTGATGATGGGCACAATGGCTATTCCTAAAACGGATAAAATTGAAACCGCACGATCAGCTTTTGTCTTATTGTCCAAAGAAGAATGTAGAGCAATAATTGCAGCATAAAGAAAAAATAAAATTAAAGTTGAAGTTAGTCTTGCATCCCAAACCCACCAAGTTCCCCAAGTTGGCTTGCCCCAGATTGATCCTGTAACTAGTGCTACCAGCGTAAATCCAGCTCCAAGTGGAGCAGCTGAAATTAAAAGCATTCCAGCAATTTTTGCTCTCCACACCAAGGAAATAAAACCGAATACTGCCATCATTAGATAAATAGACTGTCCCAAGATGGCAGACGGGACGTGTATAAATAATATCCTATAGACGTCACCTTGCTTGTAATCAGACGGCGCGAAGCCTATTCCCCATACCAAGCCCAAAGAAAAAGTTAAGAAAGCTAAAATACCCAACCAAGGCAAGAAAGTAGTAGCCCATTTATAGAAGGACGGCGTTGAGCCCATGGCTATAAACCAATTTTTAATTAGAAACCAAAATTTATTCATAACGTAATAAAATTGCTTCGACGGTTAATATACAGAGTCCAGGTACTCCAACTGCCAGCATAGCTCCCATGATCTGAAGGTAACCAGAGTAGTCTTGTTCGTTGATAGCCAAGGTCATTATAGAAGTTCCCATTAACAAAGTTGGTATTGAAAAAGGAAGCACTATTATAGTGCTGAGAATTGCGCTTTTTCCTAATGAGAGCGCCGCTCCCAAAGCTCCCAATAAACTCATAAAAAAAGTTCCTAAAAACAGACTCATTAAAAGCGGTACCAAAACACCGTTGGGAAGAAAAAGCATAAAAGAACCCAATATTGAAGCTAATAAGATGGGGGCTCCGCATATCAACCAATGGCATAAGACTTTAGAAAAAACTAATAAAAATGGTGGTTCATTACTAAGGAAATATTGATCCAATGTCCCATCTCTGTCGTCTTCACTGAATATTCCTTCGACGGCAAGCAGCGATGAAAGCAAGGCAGAAATCCAAATCACGCCTGGAGCAAGAGAGCTAATCAGTGATTCTTGCGGTCCAAGAGCCAAAGGAAAAAAGGTGATAACAATAAGAAAAAATATTAAAGGCGTTAGGTAAGAAGACGACCTTCTAAAAGCAATGGTTAGATCCCTCGTAAGAATTAGCTTGAACCAATTGAAAGTGTTGTGTCCTTTCATTTGAGGTCATCCAATATTAACTTTTCAGTATCTAGCAAAGAATTTCTATGTCCGGTTATCAAAAAAGAAGAACCTTTTTTATTAAGTTCTGACATTACAGCTTTTATCAAATCACACCCCTCATCATCCAATGCTGTAAAGGGCTCATCTACTAAGTACAAATCAAAGTCTTTTAAAAGCCATCTTGCAATAGCTATCCTCTTCTTCTGTCCTGCTGAAAGCTCAGAAGCTGGTGTGTTTAAATGATTTTCAAGCCCAACTCTGATTGCAGAATCATGGATTAATGCCCTCGAAGAAGAAAAACCAGAAGAGGAAAACTTAAGATTCTCATAGACAGAAAGCAAGGGTTTAATGCCCGTTTGATGTCCTTGATAGAAGCAAGATTTTTCTTGGTAGCGAACATCAATATTCTCTTCATTTCCTGACCAATGCACCAAACCTTCATAATCCGGAATAAAACCAAGAAGGATCCTAAGAAAACTGGTTTTACCAGAGCCATTAGAACCTATAACTTCAATATTAGAACCAGAATCTATTTCAAAATTAAGGCCTTGGAAAATTGTATTTCCAGACCTGTAACAGTTTAAATCTTTGGCTTTAAGAATATATGACACTAGAATTTTTTATTAAGAGTATTTTATCAAATTATTTGCAGTAACTAAATGCAAGGTTTATGAAACTACTGCCCTTAGACTCTAATTCACCTACAATGGTCTTTTATATACCAGAGAGAAGAAGTGAGCAAAATAGTTTTTGAAGATAGAAAAAGTATTGAATTTGTAGAAGAAGGCCATGGTTTAGCACCTAAATTTAGTAAAGAAGGAGTGCTGCCTGTTGTAGTAACTGAAGATTCTTCGGATTTGGTTCTTATGATTGGCTATATGAATGAAGAGGCTTTGACAAAGACGATTCAAACCCAGGAAGCCCATTACTGGAGCAGAAGTAGAAAAGTCCTTTGGCACAAAGGGGCCTCAAGTGGCATGACACACAAAGTTAAAGAAATTTTAATCGATGATGATCAGGACTCAATCTGGTTAAAAGTAGAAATAGATGGCATTGGAGCCAGCTGCCATGTTGGTTATAAGTCTTGCTTTTACCGTTCCCTAGAAAAAAATGAATCCGGTGTAACTTTAAACTTTACTGAGTCTGAAAAGACTTTCGACCCAGAAGTAGTTTACCCTGGGTCTGAAAATCCAACTCAGCTTTAACTAACTTGCCTTTTGAAGGGCCTGTTCAATATCAGCAACGATATCCTCTATATTCTCAATTCCAATTGATAATCTTACATATCCCGGAGTCACTCCAGCAGACAACTGTTCTTCAGAAGAAAGTTGACTGTGTGTAGTTGAAGCAGGATGTATGGCCAATGATCTTGAATCGCCTATATTTGCTACGTGATATAACAATTCTAGAGAATCTATAAACTTCTGACCGGATTTTACTCCTCCTGGCAACTCAAAACCGATCAATGCTCCGTAACCACCTGTTAGGTACTTATCAGCATTCTCTTTTGCGATTCCTTCAGCTAACCCTGGATAAGTTACTGAGGAAACTTTTTCATTAGAATCTAAAAATTGAGCAACTTTCATAGCATTACTAGTGTGTTCTCTCATCCTTAATGGCAACGTTTCAAGACCTTGTATAAACATCCATCCATTGAATGGACTCATGGCTCCACCCAAATCTCTAAGAAGAGTTGTTCTTGCTTTCATAATGTAGGCAATAGGACCCATGGGTTTTATAGCCTCAGTCCAAACCACTCCATTGTAGCAAGCATCGGGTGTATTAAGAGCGGGTTGTCTTTCTGGACCAGCTCCCTCCCAATCAAAATTACCGCCATCGACTATTAGTCCACCGATAGAAGTTCCATGTCCACCTATGTATTTGGTAGTTGAATACGTTGTAATTGCAGCACCATGATCAAACGGCCTACAAAGTATCGGAGCAGCGGTATTATCCACTATGAGAGGAATTCCTTTCTCTCTGCCAATATCTGCAACTTCTTGAATAGGAAAAACTTGAAGTTTAGGATTGGGCAATGTTTCACCAAAATAGGCTCTTGTTCTTTCATCAGTGGCATCAGCAAAATTTTGAGGAACCGTTGGATCAACAAATCTGACCTCTATTCCCATCTCTGATAGATTATTTTTGAATTGATTGTAGGTTCCTCCATAAAGATGAGACGAAGAAACTATGTTGTCTCCAGCTCTGGCTAAATTTTGGATTGAATAAGCAGAAGCCGTTTGTCCTGAAGCCACAGCCAGTGCAGCAGCACCTCCATCAATGGCTGCCATTCTTTCTTCAAGAACACCATTGGTGGGATTCATAATCCTTGTGTAGATATTACCAAGCTCAGAAAGAGCAAATAAACTTGCAGCTTTTTCGGTGCTTTCAAACAAGTAACTTGTTGTTTGATGAATTGGAACTGCTACGGAACCAGTAGTCTCATCGGCCCTCCACCCTGCATGCAAAGCGATGGTCTCAATATTTTTTCCTGTGTATGTCATTTTGTATCTCCTAAAAAAAAACCTGCCAACTTTCGCTAAACAGGTAGTTCTCCTAGGAGATCCTTCTTTAGCAGTATTTATAAAGCACCCGCAAGCTGGTTCAAATCGGTGCTAAATTCATTATTAATTAAAGAAATAAAAAAATCAACTGTCTTTTTAAAATATAATCATTTATATAAGGCCCCGTTAGCTCAGTCGGATAGAGCGCCGGATTCCTAATCCGGAGGCCATAGGTTCAAATCCTGTACGGGGCACCAATAGAATTATGAACTGGAAAAAAGAGACCAAAGAAATAGAACAACGCAGAAACCTTGCAAAAAAACAAGGCGGCGAAGACGCAGTAGACCTTCAGCATGCCAAGGGTCGTTTAACACTTAGAGAAAGAATTGAAATTCTTCTTGATAAAGGCACCTTCCAAGAACAAGGAGAAACGGCTGGTGGAGTTGAACTTAAAGAAGATGGCGAATTGGACTCCTTAACGCCAGCAAATTTTATTTTAGGCTTTGGTAAAATTTCAGGCAGACAGATAGTCGTAGGAGGAGAAGACTTTACAGTAAGTGGGGGTTCTCCTAATTCAGCAGGACTAAGAAAGAGCGTCTACACTGAAGATTTAGCACTAGATTATAAAATCCCTCTTATAAGGCTTCATGAAGGAGGCGGTGGATCTGTTGCAGGCCCAGGTAAAAAAGGCAGAGGTTCTGGAGGAGACGCAGTTTTTTCTAAATCAAGATTCAAATCAGTGGCGGATACACTCAGGCAAATACCAGTAGCATCTGCAGCTATGGGTCCAGTAGCTGGACTCCCTGCAGCCCGTTTTGTTGCATCTCATTTCAGAGTAATGACCAAAGGCACTTCTCAAATTCTAGTAGCCGGTCCGGCTGTAGTAGAAAGGGCCTTTGGTAAAAAATTAACGAAGGAGCAGCTTGGCGGAGTGCAGGTGCATAAGTTAAACGGTGTAACCGACAATGTTGCAGAAAATGAAAAAGATGCGCTAAATCAAGTTAAACAATTCCTATCTTATATGCCTCAGAGTATTTTTGAACTCTCCGAGAGAGAAGAAAACGATGACGACCCAAACAGGCAAGAAGAAGAACTTCTTTCAATAATTCCTAAGGAAAGGCAAAAATCCTATGAAATGAGAGAAATCATCGGACACGTCTGCGATAGAGATTCTTTTTTTGAAATGACCAAATACTTTGGTCAAGGAATCATTACAGGATTTGCCAGAATTAATGGTTATGTAGTAGGTATTTTTGCTAATGATTCTAATTTCTATGCTGGCTCTATGTCAGCAAAAGGAGCAAGAAAAACAACTCGGTTTGTTAAACTCTGTGACACTTTTCACATACCTATAGTGAGTCTAGTAGATGAACCTGGGTTTTTGATAGGACCGGATGCTGAAGAAGAAGCAACCATTCTCCATGGAACGGAAGCTGTATTAACAGTCACAGAATCAAAAGTTCCCTGGTCAACGGTTATGATCAGAAAATCTTTTGGTGTAGCTGCTGCAGCACATTATGGTCCTAAGGGATATGTTCTGGCTTGGCCTTCTGCTGAATCTGGCCCTCTTCCTTTAGAAGGAGGTGTAGCTGTTGCATTTAAAAAAGAAATAGCTGAAGCCCCCGATCCAGAAGCAAAAAGAAAAGAACTTGAAGAAAGCTTAGCAAAAAATCAAGATCCTTTTCCTAGAGCTGAAAACTTTTCTGTGCATGAAATCATTGATCCAAGAGAAACCAGAAAGTACCTATCTGAATGGACAGAAAGAATTCAGCCTCAACTTAAAGCGAAATTAATGTCACAACACGACTAAATTTTAAATTTAAATAATGAGACACCGCAGAAAATTTTGCTAAACTAACTGAAATCTAAAAGGAGTAAAAAATGAAAACTTACGAACAATTTTATATAAACGGAGAATGGGTAGATCCTGCTGAATCAAAAAACATGTTAGATGTTATAAATCCATCTAATGAAGAAGTAATAGGAAGCATTGCAATGGGAAGCGCAGCGGATGTTGATAAAGCTGTAATTGCTGCAAAAGATGCATTTGATACTTTCAGTCAAACTTCAGTAGAAGAGCGACTTGCTCTCTTAGGGAGAATAGTTGAAGTCTATCAATCAAAATACGATGAGATTGCAGAAACTATTTCAAGTGAAATGGGCGCGCCTCTTTCTCTCTCAAAAGCGGCACAAGCAGCTACTGGATTGGGTCATTTCGCACAAGCAATAGAAATATTGCAAGACTTTGAGTGGGAAGAAACAAAAGGAAAAACTGTAATTCGTAAAGAACCAATTGGAGTGGTTGGAATGATCACACCATGGAACTGGCCGATTAACCAGATTGCTTGCAAGGTAGCTCCTGCTCTAGCAGCTGGGTGCACCATGATCTTAAAACCTACAGAAATTGCACCGCTTAATGCGATTTTATTTGCTCAAATACTTGATGAAGCTGGAGTACCAGCTGGAGTCTTTAATCTTGTTAATGGTGATGGTCTTTCGGTTGGAGAAGCCATGTCTTGTCATCCAGGAATAGACATGATGTCCTTCACAGGTTCTACCAGAGCAGGAATTGCTGTAGCGAAAGGAGCTGCGGATACTGTAAAGAGAGTTGCACAAGAACTTGGTGGTAAATCTGCTAACGTAATTTTAGATGATGCTGATTTTGAATCTGCTGTTTCCGGTGGAGCTGCACATTGCTTTAATAATAGCGGACAATCATGTAACGCTCCCACAAGGATGTTAGTGCCTCAATCTCGCCATGATGAGGCGAAAGAAATTGCTAAAAGACAGGCACAAAAAACTAAAGTTGGTGATCCATTCGATGCAGATACCGTCAACGGACCTGTGGTCAGTGAAATGCAATTTAATAAGATTCAAGGATTAATTGAAAAAGGAATTGAAGAAGGTGCTGAGTTGGTTGTAGGCGGTCCAGGTAAGCCTGAAGGCTTGAATGCTGGTTACTTTGTCAGACCTACTGTCTTTGCAAATGTTAATAACGATATGACCATCGCGAGAGAAGAAGTCTTTGGACCGGTTTTATCAATCTTGCCTTATCAAAATGAAGAAGAAGCCATTGAAATAGCCAACGATACCGAATACGGGCTTTATGGATACGTCTCTTCAGGTGATGTAGAACGCGCAAAGAAAGTAGCAAATAGAATACGAGCGGGTAGTGTAGCTATCAATGGATCTTCTGCTGATTTTACTGCTCCGTTCGGAGGTTACAAACAGTCAGGAAATGGAAGAGAATGGGGGCCGTTTGGCTTTGATGAGTTCTTAGAAATTAAAGCTGTAATTGGTTACACCAGTTAGGCAATAGAAACAAAAAAAAGGCCGCAAAAGCGGCCTTTTTTTATACTTGATTGATAAGCTTCTCACCCGCACTGAACCGTTTGAAATTATCTATAAAAAGGTCAATAGCTCTCTCAGGTGCTCTAGGGCCCCATGCAGAATCATGAGGAGTAATATAACAATTATCTAAATCCCAAAGAGGCGAATCTAAACTTAGTGGCTCGGGATCGGTTACGTCCAATGCAGCGCAGAGTATTTCGCCTGATTCTAGGGCATTTACTAGATCTGTTTCATCTACCGCCTCTCCTCTTCCTACATTTATAAACATGGATGTGGGTTTCATCAATTCAAACTGTTCTTTAGAAAAAACTTTCGAGGTTTCATCTGATGCCGGCAAGCAATTAACAACAAAATCACAATGGGCTATCATTTCATCAATCTCAGTTGACCTAAAAAGTCTGTCTAAATTATCTGAAGCGACAGGAGTTCTTTTTGTGGCATATACCTTCATTCTAAAAGCCTTAGCTAGTCTAGCAACCTCTTGACCAATTCCACCAAAACCAGTAATTCCTATGGTCATGTCTGTTAATTCACCAACAGACATCATCTGTTCCCATTTTTTTTCTTTTTGAAGTTGGATGTGATGGTCTATTGATTTAACGGATCGAAGAATTTGAGAAAAAACATGAGTAGCAATTGGAATAGCATGTATTCCACCTCCATGAGAAAAAATTTCTGAATGCTTGATAAGCATTTGAGCAGCTGAACTTTCCGTTCCAGCCCAAGACCCTTGAGTAAAAAGACATCCATCTATTAGGTTTAAGTATTTTTCAAAAAATTCAGGATTACTGAGTGCTCTGAACATTATCTCGTAAGAAACAAGGGCCACCTCTGGCTTTCCTTCACCTTTGATAAGACTACCTTTATTGTCTATTAATAAAATATCATGATCCTTAAAAGTTTCGTTTAGAATTTCTTCCGACGAAAGATAAGCAAATTCGCTCAAGCATATTTTCATTATCTAGCTCAACTCCCCTTCTTCTCTCATTTTTTTTCGTATTCCTGTTGCGCTAATATTGTGAGTCTCAGCATCAAAGACTTCTTCTTCAAAGACATAACCCACACCTCTACCGTAAGTTATATTGACGATATTCGGTACCAACATTATTTCGTAATCAACGCCTCTTTTAAATGAGTCTTTAATAAGTCCGTCTTCTATATTCTGACAAACGACATCCCAGTCAAATGGATTATCGTCTTGCCCGTCACCTCCAGATGCTCCATGAACATCCCTTACTTGAATTGCTACTTGACCTGTCTTAGCGACAGCTCTTTTAAACAATTCTTGATGACCATCATGCCAAGGCTGCCATCGACCTAACATTTGTACAGTGGGTTTTTTCCAATCAAACATTTTTATTCAACTCCTTAGCTATATCTTCATGACTATGATCATTCCAATCCGTAATCCTAAAATCGTATTTAACGGGTGCTTCAAAGATGGCATTGGTATCTTCATACCTTCCTTCTTTTATGGTATCCAACCAAATAATTATATCCGGACCAAATATCTTTCTTGTTTCAGCAGTTGGGCACACGAAATCACAAATCACAAATCTATTGTGAGAGGATTCAAAATCAGCAAACGTCTTCATCCTTAAACTTTGCCTGGCTCTTCCAGAGTCACTGAAATCCCAATCACCGGCCATTCCCCTTACCTTATCTGCATTGTACCAAGCTGCTTCCAGCAATGGCTGTAGTCTTTCTGCAAGATACGTTTTCCCACTTCCCGGTAATCCCATAATTAATATTTTCATAAATCTTAATTTTCTACGCTTAGTTTTTGTTTAATTAAATTCTTAGTAAGGCCAAACTCTTCTGCGCTGTATGAATGCTTGCCCACGTGAGTTCTGGTTGAATTATTTATGTAATCTAGCATAGCCTCTTCAACTTTAGTACTAAGATCAAATCCAAAATTATTATATATTTTGTGCATTTCTTTGATGGGGTCAGCAATCAAGTCCTCATAATTCATGTCTATTATTGAATTAGGATCCAATTCCAATCTATCTGTAGAATATTTCTTTAATACTGAAGACCAAAAGTTTAAAGAGGATTCTCCTATAGAATTTTTATCAACATTTTTTGAAAATCCTGTTCTAACTTTATGAGTCAAACTGCAAATAGAAGGAATTGTTTCAGAAGGGTCTCTTTTTATATGTATGAATTTAGCATTTGGATAAATTTGTAATATTTCAGGTAGGTGCTCCAAGTGACAAGGATCTTTCAAAAGCCAGCGTTTGGGTTTTTCATTTTGTTCAAGGCATTGAAGAAACCGTCTGTGCCAAATGAATGCCGGTAAAAAATTTTCTCTATTAAGGAAGCTTTGGTATGTTGGAATATTGGCCATGTATATATAAACAAGACTTCTTAGACTCAATGTCTTTATAAGAATGCACTCCTCAGGACTTTCTGCTTCAATTGGATGAACGTCGTTTAACCCTGGCATTAAAAAGTTCTTAAACAAAAGCACTAACTTCCCAAAAAAGATCCTTTTCTTTTCTGTGAATGACCCTCTTTTTGCCAATGGAAGTGGGTACATCATTTCCCAAAAAGCAGGACTCTTATGGTCTTTGTCCTTACTTAAAATATTAAAAAGAAAAGTTGTTCCAGATCTGGGCAAACCCATAACAAATATTGGCGAAGATGGATCTTCTGTATCTTTATTCTTTAAAAATTCATTAACCTTTGCTCTTGTCTGAAGATGATTTGTTATTTGATAACGAGCACCCAATTTACCAAAAAAACTAAGTTGAGCTTCGGTTCTTAAAGCATCCAGAAGAACTTTTAAAGGCTCTAAATAGTCATCCTCTCCTAAATCCCCTCTAACGGAATCTAAGATACTTTGTAAATCTAATAAATCTTTCATTTTTAACTATCTAATAATACAAAAAATTAACTACTAAGTATTTAAAAAAACTTTAAATATCAATTAGCAAAACTCTATATAATGCAGCCGTCGGTGGGATCAATAACTGCTTCTAGGTTACCTACCGCGCCTTTAGAGGCGTTAGATTAAATACATCAACTAATGCTTCTTTAGGTCTTCTTAATATTTAATTGGTCCAGAGTTTACTGTCTGCAGCGTTGTATTTATCCATGTCTTTTGGTTTGCCTATACTGGCAGTAACTTCTCCAGAAAGGTTAGAAATCCTATAATTAATACCATCTATTACCAAAGGTTCAAAAAAAGTTCTTTTTGAAAAGCTGACCAAGTATTTATAAGCCTGCCTCTTGTTCATCTTTCCTGAGGCGGAAGTTACATCAATGCCCTTAATCTTTCCATTTTCAGAGATGAAATAATCAAAAGAAATCTTTGATCTCCCCTTTTCTATTCCATCGGGTAATTTAAAACCTCTTGAAACTTTCTTTGCTGTGCAGAAAAGAAGTTTACAAATTGCAGCATCACCAGCTTGGTCTTTTGACCAAACCTTCATTTCACAATCTTTGCCTTCGCATTTTAAGCAAACTTTTGCTGCCGGTTCGCGAAACTGTTTAAGTTTCATAAAGTTTTCTTTACTAAGTTCTTTATCAATAGTGCAATTCAAGTCTGCACCAAACGCTGCACTAGAAGTACAAAGAAATAATAAAATAAATAAATTTCTAAACATAAAACCATTTTCTCCAATTAAGGTATTAAAAATACCTTAACTAAAGATAAATACCAAGCAATGAATGATGTATTTGAAGACGTGTAATGGCGGAGAAGGAGGGATTCGAACCCTCGATAGGGGTTAACCCTATACTCCCTTAGCAGGGGAGCGCTTTCGACCACTCAGCCACTTCTCCATAAAACGGGATGGCAATTCTAACGCCCTATATCTAATAAGAACAGGAAATTAGGACGTTTTTATTATCTTATTGTATTCAATGGAATACAAAGAGCCTGAGTAAGAAGATCTTGTACTTTCAAGAACCTTATTGGCCACGACTCTTGCTTCTACATTTCTGAATTTCTTTAAAGGACCAAGAAGCAAGAAATTATAAAACCTTCCAATAAACTCAATAGAAGATGTAGAAAAACTCATCCTTGAAGAATCCCTTTTTCCCAATAAATGTCCTGGCCTTGCGAAGATAATTTTTTTAAAGCCTATTTTCTCTACCTCTGATTCCATTATTCCTTTGGTTTTTAGATAATAGCTTGGAGAGTTTTTATTGGCTCCAACAGCAGAAATCACTGCGATATTTTCTATTCCTTGAGAAAAAGCTTTCTTAGCTACATCTATAACCAAGTCCTGGTCAACGTTACTAAAAGGCTTCTTTAGACTGTCTTTCATGAAAATTAAATCAAGATAAGACAGAAGTGGATACCCCAAACAAACAATAAGCGTCTTGGAGTTTGGAAATTTTGGGATGTTTTGAGAATCAAAGATGGTCTGGTTGTCTCTTGATTCCCCTTCTAGAAAATCACGCACGTAAAGATGAAATGTTTTATCTTCTTTCTTGGCCCCTTCAAGAAAACAACTACCAGTTAATCCAGATGCACCGAAAATTAAAAAATCGTTCATATTGTTTTTATAGTTAGAGTTGTGCAGAAATGAACATGGCCAACCGTTCTTCACATCAAGTTAATTGAGCTATTCTTTGCAGTAAGATCTTTATGCTAGTATTAAGTTTGATAAATTACCAATTTTATTTTTTTAAGAGGAAATCAATATGTTAAGAAAAAATTACTACGAAACTTTAACACTACTAATGTCTTTATTTTTATCCATGCAAGCCTTCTCAGGTCATCATGAAATGAATGAAGATCCTTATGCAGAAGGACAACAGATGGTACTGGATGCTTTTGGGTGGGACTTTGCTGAAGCAACAATAGTTACAGAAAAAATTACAAATAACATTCATGTACTTTTTGGATTGGGCGGTAACATTCTGGTAAGTACCGGACCTGATGGTGTCTTGATAATTGATGATCAATTTCCTGAATTGAAAGATAAAGTTCTAAAAGCCATAAAAGAAGTTGGCGGAAACGGCGTTGATTACGTTATTAATACCCATTGGCATTTTGATCATGCTGAAGGAAATCTGGCTTACGGTCCAGATGGGGCTACGATTCTTGCTCACGAAAATTCAAGATACATGATGGCCAATCCTCAACCCATCAACTTAGTAAGCGTAGTTTATCCGCAACAACCCTACCCCAGCGATGCTTTGCCTAAAATTACTTATGAAACTGAAATGAGCATAGATTTAAACGGTGACAGAGTGAAGCTTTATCATTTTGGTTCAGCGCACACCACCGGTGACACAGCTATATACCTAGAAAATTCAAATGTCTTGCACATGGGAGATGTTTTTAACATGTCTGGTTTTCCTTTCATTGATGCCGATAACGGAGGCAACATTGATGGAATCATAACTTTTTGTGAATCCGTACTCGCTCAAGTAAACGATGAAACGGTTGTTGTTCCAGGGCATGGACCAATCTCAACCACTCAAGACATGAAAGATTACATAAGCATGCTGGAGAAGGTAAGAGACAGAATAGCCAAGCTTGTAGCAGATGGAAAATCTCTTGAAGAAGTCTTAAATGCTCACCCTGCCATGGAATGGGAAGAATCTTTTGGTGATGCAACGATGCTTGTGGATCGAGCTTATACAGGGATGATTAAATAGAAGAGAAAACCGTTTTAAATTTAAAAAAAAAGGGCTTGTAAACAAGCCCTTTTTTAATCTAATAATTTTTATTACATATTAGAATTCTCTGGTGTACTCCAGTCCAAATCTTCTAGGCTGACCCCAATAGTCAGAATTGAAACCTAAACTTGCATCTGTACCGCCTATCTCAACGTCCCCTGCCTGACTGAGCATACTGTTAATGTACACTTCATCGGTTAAGTTGGTTGCCCATAGAGACAATTTAGATTGTCCGTCAGCAAAGTTCCAAGTGATTCTTGCATCAACCAAGTTGTAATCAGCAGCTTGCGCTGAAGGAACATTCGCAAGGGTATAATTGATCTCATCCTGATGACTCATTCCTATTGAACTCTGAATATCTCCTCCACCCACCACGTCTATTGTGTGAATAAGACTTATGTCCCAAGTTGTAGGCTTTTCATTGCCTCCAAAACCAGTTGATGTGATGTCTCTTTCTACTTGTGAGTAAGAAAGTGAACCATCAGCAGCAGTATTTGTTACATTATCTTGAATTATAAATTCATCGTATGAGCCCTCTTGGGTCGCAAACATGAAAGTCATAACAAGAGAGTCTGTTAATTGCATCAATGCTTCAAGTTCTAAACCTTGCAGCGTAGCTTCTTGAGCATTTACGAGGTCAGCTGTAGGCTGTCCATTAACAATTCTTCCTACCGTGACTTGCTGATTTTTATATGAAGTATTAAACGCATTAGCATTTAATCTTAACTTGCCGTCCATTAATTCAGATTTGATACCAAATTCAAAGTTGTCTGAAGTTTCAGGCAAGAAGCTTCTCATGGCTGTATCGCCATTGAAACCACCACTTGAATAACCTTTACTGTAACTTGCGTATAAAAGAACATCTTCACTTTGTTGATAACTCAATATTGCTCTTGGTGTAGTTTCGGAATAATTTTCCATACGTTTACACGAAGAGGTAGTTGCGAAACCAAAAGCATTGGTTACCATTCCTGGACAAGCGTAGAAGGGATCAAAGGTATCTGGCAGTCCAAAAGCAGCTGCTCCGCCATAATAAAGGAATTGGAACCTTTCATAGTCTCTTTCATCTTCGGTGTATCTAGCACCTAAAGTTAGGTCTAACTGATCCGTTAATGCATAGTTTCCTTCAAAAAATATCGCTCGGTTTTGCATTTTTGTATAGCCTCCACCGTTAGAGCTTCCGAAGGTTTTAGTATTATTAACGACTGCAGCAAGTGCAGGTGGCAAATACGAAGGCGTGGTAACACCCCTTAATAAAGGCACACCAAATGTACTATCTGCTGTTCCGATGAGGCCATTTTCTTCAAATAAATAAACTCCTGCAACCCAGTCCAAAGCTCCTGAAGAGCCACTAACCCTGAGTTCTTGTGAGTACTGTCTGTGTTTAAAATTGTCATTTAGTATCTCTAAATAACCAGGACCTACTCCTCCTCCCCAACCCCAAGTACCATTGAAGGTATCTAAATCTGAATACGCAGTTACAGATTCTAAAAGCCCTATGTTCATTTCATAGCTTTGTGTCAAAGTAACTGAATTTTTCTGAGCACTAACACTTTCGTTAGGAGTTATGTCTCTGGAGACGTCTCTAGTGGTTGAATTACAATTTGTTCTTATATCATTATAGATACCTGCCAAATTAAGAATTGCTCCAAAACCTCCTGCTAAATTGGCATCTGCAGGACCGGTCCAACGACACGAAGCTAGTGGCGCTCTTTCGTCTTGATCAAAATTGCTGTAAGCAAGATTGGCCATGTAGCCATTGTTCTCATAACGAAGTTGAGCTCTGAAAGAAGTAGAATTTTCGTTTCCTCTGTCTTGTCCTGTAAGTTCATTTATTATGAAGCCGTCAGTTTTCTTATCCATAAATGCAATTCTAAAAGCTAAATTATCATTAATGGGTCTGTTCATCATTCCTTCAAGAAGATAATGACCGTCAGATCCAACTCCTGCTCTGATTTTAGATTCAATTTCTTGAGACGGTGTGTTGGTTACGATGTGTATAAGACCTGCCGTTGTATTTTTACCAAATATAGTTCCTTGCGGTCCACGTAGAACCTCAACTCTCGCTATGTCGTATAAATCGACCAAACCACCTTGTGGTCTAGATGAATACACGCCATCAGTATAGATTCCTATTTTAGGATCGTGAGATGGTCCCCAGTTTGATTGCCCTATTCCACGCATAAAGACCGATAGGACGTTCCCGTTAACCCCTGAATACCCAATCTGTGTATTTGGAGCAATTTTTTCTATGTCTTGAATCTCTGTGATGTTTCTCATTTCTAGCTGCTCTTCGCCCAAAGCACTTATAGGTATGGGTACCGATTGCGATGGCTCAGCTCTTTTACGAGCAGTAACAGTTACTTCGTCAAAGACTGAGGCGTCTTCGTCTGCAGAAAAAATTGTTGTTGGTGCTAGTGTAAATACTAGCGTTAGAGGCAATAAAAATCTTCTAAACATGGTCTCTCCTTGTGTATTAGGTAATAATTAAAAATGATATTACCATTTATCGTTAAAAAATGGCAATGGATAATGAGACGTTTAAAAATTCACTTAGCTCCAAACAGACACAAAGTCTTTGGTTTCTAGTGCAGGTATATTTTTTACCCTTCCATCAGGAGTGCCCACATAAAGATAGCCGATAACTTTATTTGTGGCAGGAAGGCCTAGAAACTTTGAAATGTGTTCATTAAAGGACATTTTTCCAGTACGCCAAATTCCTGCATAACCCAAATCGTGAAGACTGAGAAGCATGTTCTGAGCCGCCGCCCCGGTAGACAACATTTGCTCCACTTCTGGAACTTTAGGATGGTCCTTAATATCAGCAATCAATATTAAGACCATTGGGGCTCTGAATGGCGCTTGGGATATTTTTAGAGTCAACTCCTCAGACAACTCCTGACCCAAAGCTTCGTAAGTTTTTAAAAAAGCTTCACTAAGCTTGGATCTGGATTCACCAGTAACTTGGATGAACTTCCAAGGTCTTAACCAAGCGTGGTCAGGTGCTCTTAGAGCCGATTGATAGATCACTTCCATTTCATCTGAATTTGGAGCAGGTTCTGACAGACTTGAAATAGAATTTCTTGTTTGGATTGCTTTTATAGTTTCCATATTAAATGGTTGAAGCCTCAAGTTTAATGTCTGAAAGTTGCCATATATTTTTAAACTTCTTCTCTACTTCTTTTGCTTCAGTATTTTTTTGCTGCGCCTTTAAAGACAAAGAAAGACCGAAGAGTGACCAGCCGTTTCTTGGATAATCCATTAAGTCTTTTCTGTAAACATTTTCTGCGGCTGAAAACTTACCTTCTTTCATTAAAGAATTGCCTAAAGATTGTCTTGAAGGGTAATACCAAAATGGAGGCTCGGTGTAAGGAAGTGTGTCCTGAAGTTCAACGGCTTTCTGAAACTTTCCGGACGCAGCTGAGAAGTTACTTTTTGAAAATTGGATCTGACCAAGCAACAATTCATTGGCTATCTTCAACAAGAGTGCTGAAGGCTGACCATTCTTGACCAGCTGTTTAATTTCATTCGTATCTATTAAAGGCAGTATTTTACTTTGTTCCAAAACAGCAGCTTCACTGTATCCCAGAGAAGCTTGAGCCACTCCTCTTGCATAATGATAAATCCCGATTGAATATTTAAATTCTTCTTCTGGTTTAGGATAGGCCAATATCTCCTCCCACTTACCAAATCTTACGTATGAAAGGAGCGGCATGGTATGAAAGAATTCAACAACTGGGAATTGCCTTATCTGATCCGGTCCTACGTATTTAGCTACTTTAAGTGCTGAATCGATTGAAAGTTCACTCCTTCCTTCCATGGTAGAAGCTGCCCACAAGAAATGTATGTTGTGAGGGTAATACAGAGCCGGATAAAAACCTTGGGCGTTGCATTGTGCTATGTATTCTTCGTCCACTCTTGCTGCGTTTATATTGGCTTCAGAGGCATCATGATAACGACCCACTCTCCAATAAATATGAGCTGGCATATGAACTAAGTGCCCTGCTCCAGGTACAAGCAAACCCAGTCGATCAGCAGCTGATTCAGCTCTCTCAGGAGAGCTTGAAGCTTCAACGGCGTGTATGTATAGATGAATTGCCAAAGGGTGATCGGGGGATTCATTGAGGACATGCTCTAAAGCAGAAATAACTTTTACTGTATCTGGTCTTGGGTTCCCGTCTTCCGCCCAGTAATTCCAAGGCATGGTGTTCATGAGTGATTCTGCAAACAGAGATGCCGCGTCCATATCATTTGGATATTTTTGAGACAAAGATTCCATTGCTTTAGCATACTGCAAATCCAGTGCATTTCTGTTGGTAGCAATATCTCCGTTGTATCTATTTGATAAAGCCTCTATGTAATCTTGTTCTTTAATTGAGACTCCACTACTAAGATTCTTTGCCTTATTAAGAGAGACAAAAGCTTTAACTCTATCGTCATTGGACATAACAACTTTGCCGTCACTGGTTACGTTTATGTTGGGGCCTCTGGACAGAGCCTCTCCCCAAAAACACATAGCGCATTCAGGGTCCAACCTTTGAGCAGCCTGAAAACTCCTTATTGATTCCGCATGATTGAAAGCAAATGCCAACACCAAGCCCTGGTCAAAGTATTTTTGAGCTCCTGAATCTGCAGTAGTTATTTCAAAGGAGTGCTCTCCTAATCCAGAAAGCAGTGGTGCTCCCGCTCTTTTTATTAGCTCTTCTTGTGAATCTTTTCCACCCATACAGTTGACACAAAGAGCAATGATTGCTGAAAAAACCAACAAACCTTTTATATATTTTTTATTCATATTAATCTTTTTTTTGTAGGCTTTATCCTAACAAAAGGTAAGTATAGATCAATAAAATTCTATCCTAAAACCCATTAATAGAGGTGTTTTATGTATAATTCTGAAATTCACCACAGCGTTAAAAAAACATGCAAGGAATTCTCTTAATTAATCTTGGCTCACCGGATGACACAGAACTTTCATCCATTAAATCTTATCTTAAAGAATTTTTAATGGATGAATACGTTATTGATATTCCAAAATTAATTCGCAATGTCCTGGTAAAAGGATTAATTGTTCCTTTTAGATCAAAAGGTACGCAAGAAGCCTATTCGTCAATATGGACAGACAAGGGCTCTCCTCTTATTCTTAATTCCATTAAAACTGCTAAAAAACTTCAAGCTAGATTAGGTATTCCTGTTGAATGTGCAATGAGATACAAAAATCCTTCAATAGAGTTGGCGCTCAGAACTTTATCTGAAAAAGGCTGTAAAAAGATTAAGGTAATCCCCCTCTATCCTCATTACGCCATGGCAACTTCACTTACAACTGAATTGGAAGTAAAAAGAGTAGAAGGTGAATTGGGCTTTGGTCTTCAATTAGATTTCATAAGTTCTTTTTACAACGACAATGGATATATCAACTCCCTTTCATCAAAAATTGATGAGCACTTAAATCCAAGCATTGATTATCTCTTGTTTAGCTACCATGGCATACCAGAAAGACACGTTACAAAAACAGATCCAACAAACTCCCATTGTTTAAAAGAAGAAAATTGTTGTGAAGTGGATTCTCTTGCAAAGCCATTTTGTTACAGAGCCCAGGTACTAGAAACGTCAAGACTTTGTGCGTCAAAATTACAATTAGATGAATCAAAATGGGGAGTGTCTTTTCAGTCAAGAATTGGTCCAGGTTGGCTCAAACCTTTCTCAGACATTGAGTTGAAAGAATTACCAAAACGTGGAAAAAAGAACATTGCCGTAGTTTGTCCTGCCTTTATTGCTGATAATCTTGAGACATTAGAAGAGATGGACATCAGAGGAAGAGAAACTTTTATGGAAGCAGGCGGTGAGAGTTTTACTTACATACCTTGTCTCAACTCAGACGATTCCTTTATAGATTTTCTAAGCTCCATATAAAAAAAATGAGCCGTTGATATCCTTATCAACGACCCATTCTTTTATTATTCAATCTTATCCTGGGGAGGGATTAGATTAAATCGCTAGCAGTTATAGTCTGTAGCGAACTCCGACTAGAAAAGAACGAGGCATCTGCGCGCGTGCTCCGTTCTTAGGCGCTCTTGCGATGACGTCTGTCTCATCAGTTAGATTGCTAACCACTAAGTAGACATCTAGGCTTTCATTAATTGCTTGAGTCAATGAAGCGTCTATTACACTGTAAGAATCAACTTCCGTTCCAGCTGCACAACTGGCAACCGAACAAGTGCTTCCGTAAGAATAGAAAGTAGCGCTTCCAGTTAAGCCGTCTTGAGTTTCAAAACCTGCTTGAAGTGCTAATTGACTATCTGGAAGATCGGGAATTTCCATGCCAGCTGTAACTGAACCCCAGAAGTCACTGTCAAAAGTGTTGTTGAACTCAGCATCCGTTGAAGTGAAGACTGCACTTAATGGATATCTTGTTCCAGAAGCAGAAGTCATTTCTGTTTTAGCAACAAGTTCTATTCCACTGATAGAAGCTTCTCCGGCATTGAAAGAATCACCGATCTCACAAGATCCAGTAGCTCCGCCTGATGCCGTGCATTCACCAAACATATTTTGGTAATCCGTATCAAAGTAAACCGCTTCCAAGAATGTGTTGTCGTTTGCATACCTAAGACCCATTTCCATGTTGTCTGCTTCTTCAGGATCAGCTCCGCCACCTGTTGGTGTGAAACCTTCATGAAAACCGAAGAACAATTGAGTTGTATCGTTCATGTCATAAGTAGCACCAAATCCCATCAGCGAATTGTCATTATCAGATAATGTTTTAGGATATCCCTTATCAGTATTTACAGCTGATCTAGCAGCATCCGTATATCGCTCTTGAACGATTGACCAATCTTCTGAACGGAAACCTAAATTAACCGTTAAAGATCCCATAGTTACTTCTTCATTGATGTAGAAGGCTTGTGCTTCAGCTGTTGTTAATCTGTTGTTGGAACTGTAACCAGGGTCTGATCCTACAGTTAACGCACCCAACTGACCATTAGCCCAAGGCGTAGTTGCATAAACCTGGAATCTGTCTTCAGAGTCTTCAGTGTCTCTGTAACCTACAGTCAAAGTTTGGACATCAGTACTGTATTGGAGTTTAAGATCCGTACCTTCGTTTGTGTAAGCACGATTGTTGTTCTTAAGCTTGATTTCAACAGCTTCAGCGTTTGTACCATTCAAGATCGCAGAAGCAGTAGCTTCGCCTGCATTGGCAGCAGCGATTATGTTGTTAATACCATTGCCGTGGCCATAAACTTTGTTGTTATCAATCTTATCTACTTTAAACCAGTTTCTAGCAAAGTCATTTTCGTACATAGTTGCACTGAACTCTAAGTTTCCAAAATCAGCTATATAATTAAAAGAAGTTGTTTCGTGGTTATTATCCATGTTGTCGTATGCAGAAAGACCATAACGCGCATGAGCATCTCTTCTGAAATCTGCGTCAGCCAAACCTACGTAAGACTGATCTGAACTCTCATCAGAATCTTGATACTTAATGTTTAGCTCTTGGTAAACGTTAGCATCTGCATCTGTATTAAGTCTTAATTTGATAACCAGGTCGTCTTTATCAAACCCAGTATCTTCGTTAGAGCCTTTGATTGAATCGAATCCATCAGTTTCCCAATTGTGAGTTTCAATAAGCATTGCTGCGTTTTCACCAACAAAGCTGTAATGAAGGTGAGTTCTTGAAGTTCCATCTTCACCAATTTCTTGATTTATAAGTCCACCAGTTTCGTCTGCTATAGGCGTGCTCAATAAATTAATAGCACCACCAATGGTATAAGGTCCTTGAGATATAGCAGCAGGTCCTTTAAGAACCTCAACTCCAGCTATTCTTCCAGCAGTAGGAAAGTAATAAGCAGAAGAAGCTGAATATGGAGCAGGAGCTATAAGAACTCCATCTTCCATTAGTGTTATTTTTCCAGAACGATCAGCGTATGTTCCTCTGATGCTGATGTTTGGTCTTAATCCATAACCTTCTTCGGGTCTGAAGTTAACACCAGGAACGTTTGATAAAATTTTATGAATATCCGTATATTCATAAGTTTCTAAATCTTCTTCTGTTATTACAGAAGCCGATCCAGCAATCTCTTTGGCATCCTCCTTGGAACCAATTATTTCAACAACTTCCATCTCTACTTCTGATGCGAAAGAGAAAAAAGTCATAACTGCTGCGGTTAAAATTAAAGCAAATCTTTTCATTTTCTTAATCCTTAAGTTAATTATTTTAAATAAAGTTAGTAACGATTCTCATTATGATAATGAGAACGATTTACATTATAGATGAGAATGATTCTCAATTACAAGTTTTTTTTATTTTAAAAGTAGAATTTTTTCCAAAGAGACAAACCGAACACTAACGACAACAGCCAAAGTATGAATTCTGGCCAATTGGGATTGCTGTTCCAACCAATAAAACCTTTTAGAAATACTCCTACCCTGCCCTTATCATGAAGCAGATGAGAGTACTTTTCTTTTCCATGGAGATTAAAAGAATAAAACATCTTATTATCGCCCTCTTCCAAAGAGGCTTTGGGTTTATGCACATTCCAAACCCTAGCTATTTGTTTTTTAGCTAAAAGAGTTGATCCATCTTCAAGCGTCTTATCTTCAAGTCCAACCCAGTCAAGATGATCACCTTTAACTAAGAACTCTTCAGCTTCGTGTGTGCCGTAAGCAACCATGCCAGAAGCAAAGATAGCAAGAAGTAGTGTAGTGACCTGAAAGAATTTTGTTAAGTCTACTTTCCTACCTTGAACCACTACAACGTAACCTAAGATTATTGCAAGAATCATTCCTGAAAAGAATCCTACGTAAGAGAATGTTCCCAAGACCGAAAAACTGCCCATTAAGAAAATAGCCGTTTCAAACCCTTCCCTTAGTATCGCGAAGAAAACCAAGAAAAATATACCCCAACCTGCTGTTTGCATGGCCGTTTCCGCTTGTCCCTCTAATACCTTCTTATTACTGACTTGCTTCGCTAACCAGAATATAACGTACCACAAGAGTCCGGCTGTGATGTACATCAAAATGGCTTCTACCAGCTTCTCTATTGAAGCATTTCCAATTGAATCTTTAATTCCATTTAAGAAAAGTGCAACCAAGATACTTGCAGCAACAGAAGCAGCTACAGCGTACCAGAGCTGATTTATTTCTTTCTTTAAACCTTGTTTGGAAATAACCGTGTAAATAATTCCAACAATTAATGCGGCCTCTAAAGTCTCTCTGAAGGTAATAATAAATTCGTTCATATCTTCAAATGATAATCATTCTTATTTAAAAATCAATAAGAATTAGTGGGTATGGGAATCTAAATCTTTAGCAATATCTTCATGGTCACCAACCATAATGTGGCTGTCACTCTTCACAACGTACTTTTCTAGAATGGGAATAAATAAGAGGGGCAATATTCCTCCGATCATTATTCCTAATGCAGCAGACCTCATGGTTGGGTCCAAAAGAGAAGCAATAAGATCAGCCAATATGTGTGCCACAACCGCACCAATAATTCCTGCTACATGACCGCTGGATGCTGTTTTTAAGAGTCTGTTTATACTCCAACCTGAATAATAGCCAATTATAAGAATACCGACGTGGACCACGCCAAAGACAAATCCCCTAAGCATGCCTTGTTCCAGGCCCAGAAGTTCAATAAAGAAGTCCATTTAGTCCAACTCCTTGTCTAGATCAAAAGCATCATGCAAGCACTTAACGGCTTTCTGCATTTCATTTTCTTTTATAACTACAGAAATTTTAATTTCAGAAGTTGTAATCATCAAGATATTGATTTCACTATTTGCAAGCGCCTGAAACATCTTACTGGCTATTCCTGCATGAGCTCTCATGCCTCTTCCAACGATGCTAATTTTAGCAATGTCGCTATCAACTTCTACTTGCCCGCCGCCAAAAGATTCTGCCATGCCAAGAAGTATTTCTTCTGCTTTTTTAGCATCTCCTTCATTTACGGTAAAAGTAAAATCGGTAGTGTTATCAGCACCGATGTTTTGCACGATTACATCCACATCTATCCCAGAATCACTAATTGGGCTTAATATTTTAGCAGCGACACCAGGAATGTCAGGGACACGCCTTATGGTTATCTTGGCTTCATCATCAATACTGCTAATACCCGAAACAATTGGTCTTTCCATGCTATCTTTCTCCTCTTCTACCAAAGTCCCCTTTCCGTCATTAAAACTGGACAGGACTCTTATAGGCATTTTATATTTACTGGCGTATTCTACCGCACGCAATTGAAGAACTTTAGCGCCCATACTTGAGAGCTCCAACATTTCTTCAAAGGTTATCTTTTCTAACAATCTTGCTTTGTCATAAATCCTTGGGTCTGTTGTAAAAACGCCGTCGACATCGGTGTAAATTTGACATTCGTCGGCTTCCAATGCAACCGCTAAAGCTACGCCCGTTGTATCAGAGCCTCCCCTCCCTAAAGTGGTTATGTCTCCGTTGTCATTCATACCTTGAAATCCTGTTATTACAGGTACTACTCCGGTTTTAATTTCATCTTGAATATTTTGAACTTTCACATCCAAGATCCTTGCTTGAGTATGATTATCGTTTGTCCTGATGCCAAGCTGATAAGCCGTATAAGACCTTCCTTCGATTCCCCTTTTTAAAAGAGCCATGGCCAATAATGCAACTGAAATCTGCTCTCCCGTTGATACCAATGCATCGTATTCCCTTGGATTGGGCTCAGGATTAATTTCTTTTGCCAGCTTTATGAGGTCATCTGTACTTTTTCCCATTGCCGACAGGACAACAGCTACCTTATTGCCTTCATTGACAGTTTTGAGGACGATATCCGCAACTGCTTCAATGCGCTCAGCATTTGCTACAGAAGTTCCGCCAAATTTTTTTACGATTAATTTACTCATCTCAGTAGATCATTAAAAAGATCGGGTATTCTATATTACCGTTTTGCGAATGAAAGAAGTAAATCTGACATTGAAGATAAGACTATGTCTATATCTTCTAGATTCTCGACCCCTCCTTGAGCAAAATCGGGTCTTCCGCCTCCACTTCCTCCAAGTTGCGAGACAAGATGTTTCATGATATCCCTGGCATCCAAGTCATGTATTTCTTTTGATACAGCCACTACAACTGGTATTTTATCTCCGTGCACGGATATTAAAATAATTACTGAATCGGGAACTTTACTTCTGAGTTGATCAGCGGTTTCACGCAAAGAAGACGTATCTACATCATCTAACTTGGTTGCTATGAGGTTGTAATCTCCGACTTGATTTAACCCCTTGGTTATGTCGTCTACATTGGATCCTACGGCTTGGTTCTTTAACTTATTTAAAGATTGCATTAAGAATTTATTATGACTTTTGAGTTCGATTATTTTGTTAAGAACCTTGTCATCCGTATTTTTAGTTTCTTTAGGATTCTGCACATCATGATTGTCAATTTCTGAAATCTTTAATTTATTTGTAAGTAATTTATTTTCTTCTTTTAACTGCAGTACTTTATCTAAGAATTGTTCGCTGGAAGTATTAAGTTCTTTGCATATGCCGTTAATACTTTGCTGGAGTTCTCTTAGCCCCTGTAAGGCTTTTATATTTGAAGAAGGCTCAATATCTTGAATTTTTTCAACATCAAGCTCCGAACAAACGCTTTGGAGTTTCAAGTGTAATTCCTTCATGAGTGCTTGGGCACCAAATCCAGTTACTGCTTCTATTCTTCTTACACCAGCTGAGATACCAGATTCACTGGTTATTTTCATAAAATCTATTTCCCCTGTCTTTTGTACATGTGTACCTCCACAAAGTTCTACCGAGAAACCACCCCCTAAATTTAATACCCTCACCTCCTCACCGTATTTATCTCCAAAAAAAGCAATGGCTCCTTTTTTTTCAGCCTCGTCCATAGACATGAGTTCTGTAGAAGTTTTAATATTTTCACTGATCACTTTGTTAACCAAATTTTCTATTAAATTAATTTCCTCCTTAGAAATGCTCTTTGAATGTGTAAAGTCAAAACGCAATCTGTTTGGATTAACCAATGAGCCTTTCTGCTCAATATGATCTCCTAATATTTCTCTAAGTGCAGCCTGGAGAAGATGAGTTGCTGAATGGTTTCCTACTGTTTTAAAACGAGTATCGGTATCTATTTGAGCCCTAACCTTACTATTCTTTGTAAGACTTCCTTCTGTAACACTGCCAATATGAGCAAAGTGATCTCCAACCTTCTGAGTATCCACAACAGAGAATACACAGTCTTTACCTACCAGCCTGCCTTTGTCTCCTACTTGACCGCCCGACTCAGCATAGAACGGTGTCTTATCTAAAAAAATAATGCCTTCTTGGCCTTTTGTTAAGGCTTTAGTTTGGCTGTCTTCGGTAGAAGAAATTAATTCCAAAACATTAGAATCTGAAAAATCGGCCTCGTATCCTAAAAATTCAGTCTTGCCTTCAATGGCGATGGATTCTGGTAAAATGGCACTAAAGTTACTGGAAGCTCTGGCTCTTTGCCTTTGTTCCGTCATTAATTCTTCATAGCGCTTTAAATCAACCTCAAGATCTTTTTCCCTGGCATAATCTGCTGTCATATCTACTGGAAAGCCATAGGTATCGTAAAGTTTAAAAGCAAGTTCTCCAGAAATCTTACGGCCTTCTAATTTCTTTATCTCGCCTTCTAATAGAGCCATTCCTTGATCTAAGGTTGAGGCAAATTGGTTTTCTTCTTGAAGAAGATTGGCTTTAATAATATCAATATCTTTAACTATAAGCGGATGGGCTTCACCCATTTCTTTTGCAAGCACTTGAACCATTGAAGACAGTACATGATTTTTAGCTCCAAGCTTATTTGCATGTCTAAGAGCCCTTCGAATTATCCTTCTCAAAACATAACCACGGCCTTCGTTACTAGGAATAATTCCCTCTGCAATAAGAAAAGAACTTGCTCTGAGATGATCTGCAATTACTCTCAAGGAAGGATTGGTCAGATCAACCGTATCGGTCAGACGACCGGCCTCCCCTACCAAGGATTTAAATAAATCAATGTTGTAATTGTTGTGTTCGTTTTGAAGAACTGCCGTTATCCTCTCCAAACCCATCCCTGTATCAACACAAGGATTTGGTAAAGGGTTTAAAGTACCATCTTTTGACCTATCAAATTGCGTAAAAACTAAATTCCAAATCTCTATGAACCTGTCTCCGGGATCTGAATCCAATCTAGGCGGTTGGCCTTCTATATGATCACCATGGTCGTAAAAAATTTCACTGCATGGCCCGCAAGGACCGGTATCTCCCATGGTCCAGAAATTGTCTTCGTCGTCTAACCTTGAAATTCTTTCAGGGTTTATACCGATCTTTTCTATCCAAATTAATTCTGATTCTTTATCGTCTTTATGAACTGTGATCCATAGCTTTTCGGGAGGAATGTTGTATCTTTTTGTTAAGAGTTCCCAAGCAAATTGAATGGCCTCTTCTTTGAAGTAGTCACCAAAACTGAAATTGCCCAACATTTCAAAAAAAGTATGATGCCTTGCGGTATACCCCACATTGTCTAAGTCATTGTGCTTACCTCCGACTCTCAAACATCTTTGAGAACTGACCGCCCTTGTGTAGGACCTTTTTTCAACACCAAGAAGTAAGTCTTTGAAAGGCACCATTCCAGCATTTGTAAAGAGTAAAGAAGGATCGTTTGTTGGAATTAGCGAAGAGCTCTCAACGAGCTCGTGTCCATTTTCTTGAAAAAATTTTAAATAAATATTTCGTATTTCGTTAGTGGTTAACATTTTTTAAATCAATTGCCTTTATGTAAAAATTTCTTCAAAGAAATTATTCATTGATTTCCAGGAACGTGAATTTGCATCAGCATTAAAAGCAGTTCCTAGAGAAGAGTCTTTGGCATCAGGATTAGTGAAAGCGTGGTAGGTGTTTCCATAGCTATGCAATTGCCAATCAGCTTTAGCTTTAGTCATTTCCTCTTGAAATCCATCCACCATTTTAAGTGGAACCATTGGATCTCTTTCTCCATGCAGAACTAATACCTTACTTTTAATACCCTCTTTACTGATATCTGAACCCATTAACAAACCATGGAAGCTAACAACTCCTTTGATGTCTGCACCACTTCTTGCCAGGTCAAGTACCACAAGACCGCCAAAACAATATCCGATAGCAGCGATCTTTGAATCATCTACACCGTTCAAACCTTTACCAAATTCTAATGCGGCATTGATTCTAGTTTTTAATAGATTTCTATCAGCTATCAAGGGGCTCATCATAGCTTGGCTCTGTTCTGCATCTAATCCAACTTTTCCTCCTCCGTACATATCTACAGCAAGAGCTACGTATCCTAATTTAGCCAACTCATTGGCTCGTTCATGAACAAAATTATCTTTACCTGCCCAAGTGTGGGCTATCAAAATCAAAGGTGCTAAATCCCTATCTGGGTAAGCCGCATAACCAATCATGGTTTCATCTTTACAAGAATAATGAATTTCTTCTGATTTCATATCAACTAGTCTTCTATTTTAATGAGCTCTTTTTTAAATCTTTTGTAGTTCTCAACGTAATGATGGGCGGATAAGATCAAACCTTGTCTTTTATTTTCATCCAAGGTAGTTTTAATTTTTCCTGGAGAACCCATAACCACGGAACCATCCGGAACTTCCATTCCTTCTGTGATAAGTGCATTTGCTCCTATAAGACACCCTGAGCCAATTTTTGCTCCATTCAAAACAACTGCATTTATACCTACCAAACTGCCGTCACCAATTGAGCATCCATGCAGCATTACGTGATGACCTATAGTAACGTCTTTACCTATGTTAAGAGGAAATCCGTGATCAGTATGCAAAACAGCACAATCTTGAACATTACTTCTTTCTCCTACCGTTATCAATTCGGTATCGCCTCTTAAAACGGCACCAAACCAAACACTGGCGTCCTTACAAAGTTTGACCTTGCCTAGAACGGTTGCCGTTTCCGCTACGTAAAAGTTTTCCCCTTCGGTCTCTAAAAAAGAATCACCTAATTTATATATCAAAATGCCTACCCCTTTTTTTTTAATTCCCTTTAGTTTTCATGTCTATGCCCGCATCCAAGGTTAGATTAAGAAAATTAACCGTTATCATGGCCGTCAATCCCCATATTATATAAGAATTAAACTTATATGCAGGCATATAAAATGATTCGTTTTCTCTTTCAACTAAGTCATTACGATGACGCTTGTCTTCCAATAAAAAAGATAAAGGAACCTTAAAACAAGCATCAATTTCTGCAGAATCAGAATTAATATTTACATCAGAAGGAATAACACCAACAAAAGGAGTTACGCTTATATTAAATCTAGAAACCGTTGTGTCCAGAGAGCCTAACATTTTTACTTCCGTCCTTAATAATCCAGTCTCTTCTTCAGACTCTCTTAAAGCAGTCTCCTCAAGAGAAGCGTCACTTTCTTCTTGCATGCCTCCAGGGAAAGCTACTTCACCACCATGAGAAGAAACTTTATTTGACCTGAGAGTGTAGAGAAGTTGAGGATCGTCCTCATCAGATAAAGCAAGAAGAACAGCTGCTTTTCTTAGCTCTTTTACAGGCGGAGTAGACACATTTTTTTCAAGTCTCTTTGAAATTTTATTTAGCATTAATTAATTAGGTTTTATATGAATAGTTTATACTCCTCGCGCGTTAAATCGAAATAATCCTGAAAAAAATGAAATATTGTAGCAACTGTGGAAATACTGTAGAAAAAAAAATACCAGAAGATGATAACCGTCTCAGACACTGCTGTGACTCTTGTGGCTCCATCCATTATCTTAACCCGAAGGTTATTGCAGGAACGTTGCCTTTTATAGGAGACAAAGTCTTACTATGCAAGAGGGCTATCAAGCCACGTTACGGATTATGGACTTTACCAGCTGGGTTTTTAGAAAACGGTGAAACAGTTGCTCAAGGTGCTTTTAGAGAAACAGAAGAAGAAACTGATACTCAAGTAAAGATGGGACACCTTTATGCAATATTCGATATTCCTCAAATCTATCAAGTTTATATGCTTCACTTATCGGAAGTTGTGAATGATGATTTTAAACCTACTTCGGAGAGCCTAGAAGTGAAGTTATTTACCGAAGAAGAGATCCCATGGGACGATTTAGCTTTCCCTTTTGTACCAACGGTTTTAAAAAATTACTTCAAAGATAAAGAGAAAGGAGAATTTCCTCTAAGGACTCAAACTATAGAAAGACCAGTAAAACCTATATCTTAGGACGAAAATTCCCTGGCATTCATAAACATCTTTATCCAAGGCCCATACTCCTCCCATTCTTCTGGACTCCACGAATACTGTGAATTAAGAAATGCCCTTTCAGGATGAGGCATCATCAAGGTAACCCTTCCTGAGGCATTAGTAATAGCTGCAACCCCTAAAAGAGATCCATTAGGATTTTGAGGATAGCTTTCTGTTGGAGATCCTTCGTCGTCTGCATAAAGCATTGGACTCAATTTATCATCAATTAACTCCTTAGTTTCAGCATAAGTTAAAGAGGTTTTTCCTTCTCCATGTGCGACAGGGACAGGAAGAACAGAGCCAATCATATCTTTAAATAGAATAGATGGAGATTCTCTAATGACAGTTTGAACAAGTCTGGATTCAAATTTTTCAGAAGTATTATTTACAAATTTGGGCCAATTTTTAGAGCCTGGTATTAAGTCAGTTAAGAGGGCTAAAGTTTGGCAGCCATTACAAACTCCTAAAGAAAAAACTTCCTCGTTAGAAAAAAACTTACTGAACTGATTTCTTAATGAATCATTATGAAGAATATTGGCAGCCCATCCACCTCCAGCTCCAAGAACATCTCCATAAGAAAATCCTCCGCAAGCAACAAGGCCTTTAAATTGCTGCAAGTCTTGCTTACCTGATATCAGATCGGTCATATGAACATCCACACATGAGAACCCTGCTCTATCAAATGCAGCGGCCATTTCTACTTGCCCATTAACGCCCTGCTCTCTTAATATTGCTAAAGAAGGTTTCTTATTCGAAGAATTTAAAATTCCAGGAAAAGGAAATTTTATTTTTGGAGAGATGCCTTTTCTGATTGTATCTATATCGTTTCTGTATTCCTCTTCAGCTGTAGTTGGATTGTCCCTTAAAGACTGAATCTCAAAGCCTACTCTGCTCCAGTGCTCTAAGAGCATTTCAATACTCCAATCGTAAATACATTCCTCTTTGTAATTAAGTCTTATACTTTTAGATTTGTTTAAACGACCAACGGTAAAAGTGTGATTATCCAAGCCGCATTTTTTAAGAGCGCTAGTTATGGATTCTTTATGACGGCTATTAATTTGAATGACCACTCCCAACTCTTCGTTAAAAAGTGCACCGACAATATCTTGATTATCTTTTGATATTTCTTCAATACTAATATCAACGCCAACCCTTCCAGCAAAAGACATCTCTGCTATGGCCGTAATCAACCCTCCATCAGATCTATCATGACAAGCAATTATTTTCTTTTCTTTGAGTAAATCATGAAAGACTTCTACAAAAACTGGCATCTCTGATACGCATTCCACGTCAGGTACTTCGCCCGATAAAATATTGTTTATTTGAGATGCTATGCTTCCTCCTAGTCTGCTTTTACCTTTTGCCAGATCTATAAACAACAATTCAGTATCTTCTTTATCTAAAAGCTGAGGTGTCACTGCTATGCCTATATCTTCTAACGGAGCAAAAGCTGAAATAATAAGTGAGAGCGGAGATATTACGGATTGTTTTGTATTGTCCTCTATCCAGTCTGTTGCCATCGACAAAGAGTCTTTACCAACAGGTATGGTGATTCCCCAATCAGGACAAAGATTCATTCCAATAGCTTCAACTGCTTCAAAAAGATCTTGATCACCGTCCAATCTACCCGGACTTCCCATCCAGTTCGCTGAGAGCCTGATATCTGAAAGTTTTGAAACACCTGACGAGAGAATATTAGTAACGGCTTCAGCTACCGATATTCTGGCTGAAGCAGCTGGGTTTAGAATTGCACAAGGAGACCTCTCTCCTATTGACATTGCTTCTCCTGATTTTCCTACAAAACTAGAACGCGATATAGAATGATCAGAAACGGGTACCTGCCAAGGGCCTACAAGCTGATCTCGAGCAATCAGGCCGGTTACCGTCCTGTCACCAATTGTTATCAGAAAGTTTTTGCTTGCAACTGTGGGGTGACGCAGAACTTCAAAAAATAATTCTTCAATATTTTCTTTAGATAAATTTATTTCACCAATAATTTTTTGTCTATTTGAAAAACTTCTGGCTGTCTTTGGTGCTTTGCCAAATAAAACATCCAAGGAAAGACTGATGGGATAGTTCTCAAATTCCTCATCGTAAACTTCCAGCATTTTACCTTCCGTTATTTCTCCTATCACCGCAAAAGGGCATCGCTCTCTTTGACAAAGTTGAGTAAAAATTTCTTCTGAACTTTCGTCTATTGCAATAACGTACCTTTCTTGAGATTCATTGCACCAGATTTCCATTGGAGACATACCGGGCTCTGCATTAGGGATGTTTCTTAAATTAATTAAACCTCCATGGCCACTGTCTTTTACAAGTTCTGGAACGGCATTGGACAAGCCTCCTGCACCTACATCATGAATAAATAGAATGGGATTGTTACTGCCCTTTTGCCAGCATCTGTCTAAGACTTCTTGGCACCTTCTCTCCATTTCAGGATTTTCTCTTTGGACCGAAGCAAAGTCTAAGTCAGAATCTCCCTGACCTGAAGACACTGAAGAAGCAGAGCCTCCCCCAAGCCCAATAAGCATGGCTGGACCTCCTAAAACAACAAGCTTTGAACCTACAGGAACTTTAAGTTTGTCAACGTGTTCTGGTTTGATATTTCCTAGTCCGCCAGCCAGCATAATCGGTTTGTGATACCCATAAGTATGTTTACCTTTACCTGTATCTGCTGTTTGTTCAAAAGATCTGAAGTATCCAAGAGTATTTGGTCTGCCGAACTCATTATTAAAAGCTGCGGCCCCAAGAGGTGCTTGGATCATAATCTGTAGAGGCGTTGCTATCCGGCTGGGAGAACTCTGTATTTTTTCCCATCGCTCTTCTAGTCCAGGGATTCTAAGGTTAGAAACTGAAAAACCAGAAAGGCCTGCTTTAGGTTTTGCACCTATCCCGGTTGCTCCTTCATCTCTTATTTCTCCACCAGAACCAGTTGCAGCTCCTGAAAAAGGAGAAATAGCAGTCGGATGATTGTGAGTTTCTACTTTGATAACTAAGTGAACGGGTTCTTTCTTATACTTATAAGCTTCATTAGGTCCTGAAGGATAAAATCTTTCAGATTCATAACCTTTTATAATGGCAGCATTGTCTTCGTAAGCAGACAAGACGCCTTCTGAATTCAATTTGTAAGTATTCCTAATCATATCAAAAAGGCTTTCTTGCTGATCAATTGAATCTATTTTCCAGTCTGCATTAAATATTTTATGACGACAGTGCTCTGAATTTGCCTGAGCAAACATCATCAATTCAGCATCCGTTGGATTAGAATTACCTCCTTTGTAATTTTCATAAAGATAACTTATCTCATCTTCGCTTAACGCAAGGCCTAAAGATAAATTTGCTTTTTTAAGCTCCGATCTTCCTTTGTTACGAACATCTACGTAAGACACTTCTTTTGGAGAAGCATTTGAAAAAATATTTTTTGACTCTTCTAAATTAGTCAAGACATCTTGTGTCATCCTGTCTGCCAATAAAGACCCAATAGATTTTAAATCTTCTACTTCAAAATCATTTTGGTTTTTAAACTTGTAAAAGAATCCCCTTTCTATTCTATTTAGGAGATGAAGACCGCTATTTTTTAATATCTCAGTAGCTTTAGAAGACCAAGGTGATATGGTTCCTCGCCGAGGTATAACTACAAGAGAATTAAGTCCGTCTTCAAGGCTAAAAGTATCTATCTTCAGAACTTTTTCTAATAAGTCTAAGTCTTTATTATTTGGACTTTCTTTTATCGATAAAAAATAGACTTCATTACAACTCATCCCTTGCAAAACTTGTTTATATGGCTCCAGCTTATTCTGCAAAGCACTCAGTCTAAATTCGGATAGCCGCGTTGAGCCATTGATTGCAATGATCGATTTAGAAATTTCTTTATAGGAATTCATTAGAATAATTGCATTATTATAAAGTAAGCATCAGGAAGCAATAATACTCCATGTAGTGTCTGGAGGTTTATAAAAATACTATATGTAGTAAAAAAGATGAATAAATTATCAATAACTAATAAACTAAGAGGCAAATTGGGGAGTTTATTTGAAACCTAAAGCAATAAAATATTTCTTTGTTTCCTGTTTGGTTTGCCTAAGCATCATAGGCATTGAAGCTCCTCTTGCGTCTTACTCAAACTTCAACTCAGAAAACCTCGACAATGAACTTCAAGAGTTGTGGTCTGAAGACCCAACGGGCTTCAATATTTTTCAAAATAGAATTGAAACGAGACTTCCTGAATTTAAAGATAATTTTGTTCATGCGGCTAGAAATCTTGATGTGCATTGGACTTTATTGGCTGCCATTAGCTATCAAGAATCTCACTGGAATCCAAAAGCCATTTCTAATACAGGAGTAAGAGGAATGATGATGCTCACTCAGAAAACTGCAAAAGAGATGGGGATCAAAAAAAGAACAGACCCTATACAAAGTATTTCAGGTGGCTCAAATTACTTCCAGAAGACGCTTGAAAGATTACCTGATTCAATCCCTAAATTGGATAGAATGTGGATGACCCTCGCAGCATACAATGTTGGATATGTGAATTTAAATGAAGCAAGGGAACTAACAGAAATCAATAAAAAAGATGCCGATAAATGGATGGATGTAATTCCATACTTGCATGCTCACTTAGAAAACAGGTATGGAGAAGAAGGAAATAAAGGGACCAATAAAGCTGAAGAAGTAACTGAATACGTAAATAGAATTAGACTTTATTATGAGACACTTTCTTTAATTGAGAAATCAAAGCTAGTTAAGGTTCTTAACTCATAATGAGATGGTTCTTTAATTCTGCAACCCTGTCTCTGTAAGCTGCTGCTTCTTCAAATTCTAAATCTTTTGCGTACTTATACATAAGATCTTCTACTCTTGTAATTTCCTTCCTCAAAGCAACTGGATCACCTAAACTTTCTATAGGACCAAAATCTAAATCTTTCATTTTATCCAGCTTGGCTCTAGTCTTAGTTTTCCCTTTTACAGACCTTGCTCCTTCCATTACATCTGAGACTTTCTTAGATATACCTACAGGGGTTATTGAATTTTTTCGATTATATTCTTTTTGAATTTCTCTTCTTCTGTCAGTCTCTTTTATCGCTCTTTCCATAGAGCCAGTTACTTTGTCAGCATAAAGAATAGCCTTTCCATTGATATGTCTAGCAGCTCTTCCTATAGTTTGAATCAGAGAACTCTCAGACCTTAGAAATCCCTCCTTGTCCGCATCAAGAATTGTTACCAGTGCAACTTCTGGAATATCAAGACCCTCTCTGAGAAGATTTATTCCTACCAATACGTCAAAAACTCCCAATCTCAGGTCCCTAATTATCTCTACTCTTTCAACGGTATCAATGTCAGAATGCATGTATCTAACTCTTACGTCATTCTCATCTAGATAATCTGTTAAGTCTTCCGCCATTCGTTTAGTTAAAACGGTAACCAGAACTCTATCTCCATTTTTAGCATAGCTTTTTACCTCACCTAGCAAATCATCAACTTGATTAGTAGCGGGACGTATTTCTATAGGGGGATCTATAAGGCCGGTAGGTCTTACTAACAATTCAATAGTTTCGTCAGAATTTGCAAGTTCGTACTTTCCTGGTGTTGCTGAAAGAAAAATACGCTGACCTGATAACATTTCCCATTCATCAAATCTTAGAGGTCTATTATCTAGAGCTACTGGCAGCCTAAAGCCATAATCAACAAGCGTTTGCTTGCGAGATCTGTCGCCTCTATACATGCCACCAAGTTGAGGAAGTGATACGTGAGATTCATCAACAAATACAAGAGCATCATCAGGAAGGTATTCATAGAGAGTTGGTGGAGCATCTCCGGGTTGTCTATCAGAAAGGAATCTCGAGTAATTCTCAATCCCAGAGCAAAATCCTAGTTCCTTTAACATTTCTAGGTCATACAAAGTTCTTTGCTCAAGCCTCTGCGCCTCAACTAATTTATTTTCTTTTTTTAAAAAATCTAACCTCACCACCAGCTCTTCTTTTATGTACTCAATAGCCTTTAAAATTCTATCTCTATTAGTTACATAATGAGATTTAGGATAAATAGTAGCTCTTGGAACGCTTCGAATTATTTCGCCAGTCAGAGGATCAAAATATTTTAACGCCTCTATCTCATCTCCAAGTAGCTCTATCCTTAAAGCTTCTTTTTCTGAATCTGCTGGGAAAACATCAATAACATCTCCTCGAACACGATACATAGATCTTTTAAACTCAACATCATTTCTTTGGTACTGAAGTTCTGCAAGACGTCGAAGTAAAGTTCGTTGTTCCACCACATCTCCTCGGTCTAAGTGCAAAACCATCTGAAGGTAAGATTGAGGATCTCCAAGTCCATAAATAGCAGAAACTGAAGCGACAATAATTACATCTCGCCTTTCCATAACTGCTTTTGTTGCCGAAAGTCTCATCTGCTCTATGTGCTCATTAATGGCAGCATCCTTTTCAATAAATATATCTGTACTTGGAACATAAGCTTCAGGCTGATAATAGTCGTAATAAGAAACAAAATATTCAACAGAATTTTCGGGAAAAAATTCTTTAAATTCACCGTACAATTGAGCAGCAAGTGTTTTATTGTGGGCCATAACTATTGCCGGTCGTTGCAGCTCTTGAATCACATTTGCAACAGTAAAAGTCTTACCGGAACCAGTAACTCCAAGAAGTGTTTGATTTAACAAACCCGAATTAATACCCTCAACAAGCTTGCTGATAGCTTGGGGCTGATCACCAGCGGGTTTGAAGTCAGAAACTATTTTAAATTCTTTTGTCATTAAATTTTTAAAAAAAATGATTATAAGCTTTGTAAGGAAAGGTTATAATCACTTTATTCCTCGATAGCTCAGTTGGTAGAGCAATTGACTGTTAATCAATGGGTCGCTGGTTCGAGCCCAGCTCGAGGAGCCATACAAAAATAAGGTTTATAAGCTGAATGTTTATGAACCTTTTTTTTTCTCTTTTGTTAGGATATAGGAATTAAAATTAATTCAAAGTTTTTAAAAAATGGCAGCACAGCTCTTTAACCCTTCTTCAGAAAAGCACTTCACTCTCAGCAGGTCTAGAGTTGATAACTTCTTGGATTGCTCAAGATGTTTTTACCTAACGAACAGAATTGGGATCGCGAGACCTCCATCATTTCCTTTCAACCTAAACAATGCTGTGGATGAGTTGTTAAAGAATGAATTTGATATATACAGAGAAAAGCAAGAGCCTCATCCAATAATGGTCGAAAATAGAATAAATGCCCTGCCTTATGAACACCCAGATATAGAAGAGTGGCGAGAAGCTTTAAGACATGGCGTAAAGAGATTCCATGAGCCCACCAACCTCTTGCTAAGAGGAGGATTGGATGATGTCTGGATAGACACAAAAACCAATCAACTTATTGTTGTTGACTACAAAGCAACTTCTAAGAAAGGTGAAGTCAGCTTAGATGCTGATTGGCAGATAGGATACAAGCGACAAGTTGAGTTTTATCAATGGCTGCTCAGAGGAAACTCATTTGATGTTTCGGATACTGCTTATTTTGTTTATTGCAATGGAATTTCAGAGAAAGATGAATTTAATGACAATCTAGAATTTAAAACAAAATTAATACCTTATAAAGGAAATGATGCCTGGATTGAACCTACACTCATGGATTTAAAAGCAACCCTTCTTTCTGAAGATCCTCCTGAAGCGTCTCCAAATTGCAGCTATTGCAGCTACGTTAGAAAAACCTTAACAATTTAATTATTTCTTCCTCCAGGTTGTTCCTTCTGGAGAGTCCTCCAAAACAATATTCAATTCCAATAGCTCGTCTCTTATTCGGTCAGACTTATCAAAATTCTTGTCTGATCTAGCCCGCTCTCTTTCCAACAACATAGAATCAATTTTTTCCCTAGAAATCTCTACTCCGGATCTTAAATAAGATTCTGGGTCCTGCTGGAGTATGCCCAAAGGTTTTGCTAAGAAAGTTAAACAAGTTGCCAATTCATTTGCCAATAAAAAATCATCTGATTCTTTGCATATATTAATAGATTTTGCCAATTCAAAGAGGACAGCCAGAGCTGCAGGAACATTAAAGTCATCTGACATGCTTTTATTGAAAGCTAAAGTAAATTTATTTTCTGCAACCTGTGCTGCTTCTATTGAACGGCCCTTCAACGAAGTGTATAAGCGATCCAAAGAAGATTTTGCTTCAGTTAAAGCATCATCAGAATAATTCATTGGGCTTCTGTAGTGACTCGAAATTAAGAAGTACCTAAGAACCTCGCTAGAATGGCTCTTCAAAGCATCCTTAATAGTAATAAAGTTCTTTAAAGATTTAGACATTTTTTCTTGATCAATCCTTAATGGACCTGTGTGCATCCAATATTTTGCAAAGTCTTTCTCCGTTGCGCATCTAGATTGTGCTATTTCATTCTCATGATGAGGGAACTTAAGATCCATTCCTCCTCCATGAATATCAAAATTTTCGCCTAAAGCATCCATCGACATTGCAGAACACTCAATGTGCCAACCTGGCCTACCTTTTCCCCACGGTGATTCCCAGCTAATTCCTTCATTTGTTTTTTTCCAAAGAACAAAGTCTGCTGGATTTAATTTTTCGCTGTCTATCTCAATTCTTGCACCTGCCAACATGTCCTCTGTATTTCTTCTAGATAAGGCGCCGTATTCTGAGAAAGAGTCCGTAGAAAAATAGACATCTCGCTTTCCTTCATAAGCGTGACCTTTTTCTATAAGGTTTTTAATTAAAGAAATAATAGACTCAATGTTTTCGGTAGCTTTTGGTTCTGCATCAGGATCAATCATTCCTAGTGCGCTAAAGTCTGACTGCATTGAAGAAATATATTTTTTAGTCAATACGGTAGGGTCCATCCCCAGTTCATCTGATCTTGAGATTATCTTATCGTCCACATCGGTAATATTTCTAATGTACTCAACCTCATAGCCTTGATGTCTTAGATACCTCACAATTAAATCAAAAGATAAAAAAGTTCGTGCATGGCCTATATGGGAATCATCGTAAACCGTCATTCCGCAGACATACATCTTTATTCGATTTGGCTCTAGGGTCTCTAAATTTTCTTTTTTACCGCTTAATGTGCTGTAAATTTTCATAACTTTGAGGCCTCTTCCAATCTCTTCAATACTCTTTCTAGGCCTAAAATTTCAGTGACTTGATCCAATTCTGGGCCAGACAATTGTCCAGTCACTGCAGCTCTGATTGGCATGAAAAGGTCCTTTCCTTTTTTACCTGAATCACTCCCAATTACCTTCATGGTTTTTGACCAATCACCCCAATTATCTTCCACAGCTGTTTTTGCTACTTCAAAAAATTCTTTACCAGCATCAGAAATTTTTTCTTTAACTGATAAATTTGTTGTTAACGGCAAGTTAAAAAGATTATCGATATAGGTCCTACCTTCTCTTGGAAACAGAATATTGTCTTTGATGAGCTCTACAAACTTACTGACATTTATATCAATTGGCAAGTTGCCTTCAAGGGAGGGCTTTAGCCAATCTGTTAAAGATTGAGAATCTTCCGATTCTATTACTTTTTTCTGCCAGAATTTTAATTGATCCACATCAAATCTGCTTGGGGAACTAGAAATATTAGAGACATTAAAAATTAAAGAAAGTTGATCCAAATCTCTTAATTCATTATCTCCAATCGTATGCCCCACTCTACAAAGGTAGTTAGCTATTGCTTTAGGAAAATATCCTTCTTTCCTAAGTTCTTCTACAGAAAGACTGCCATTTCGTTTAGACAGGGGCGCTCCATCATCACCAGTAAAAAGGGCTACATGGATAAAAGTAGGTATAGGGAGATTTAAAGATTCCAATAAAGCAATTTGTCTGGGTGTATTACTTAAGTGGTCTTCTCCTCTGAGCACCACATTAACTTCCATTAAAGAATCATCGACCGCATTAGCAAACATAAAAGTAGGATTGCCATCTTTTTTCTTAACGATAAAATCATCTAAATCAACTCCAGAAAAAACTTGCTCCCCTTTTACTAAATCAGTAAAACTTATGGTCCTGTCTTTAGGGATTCGAAATCGATAAACAGGTTTTGAACCCTTTTCAAATTCTGCCTCCACGTCTTCTTTGGATGCATTTGCCCACATTCCAGAGTAACGAGGGGGCTGTCCCGCAGCAATCTGATTTCTTCTTATGATCTTCAACTCCTCTTCACTCATGAAGCAAGGGTATATAAGATCTTTAGCTAGAAGGTTATCGTAGAAAGAATCATAGATATCAGATCTTTCTGATTGAAAATAAGAACTTTCTTTTCCACCTATTTTAGGCCCCTCCTGCCAAGCGAGTTCCATCCATTCCAAGTCTTCAAAGATCGCATCGGCGAACTTCATTTCTGACCTTTCTAGATCAGTGTCTTCTATTCTTAAAAGAAAATTGCCCTTAGATTTACGCGCTAAGAGAAAATTTAACAGAGCCGTACGAAGATTACCTAAGTGCATTCTCCCTGTAGGACTCGGACAAAATCTTGTTTTATTATTAGACATATTTATTAATTTAATTGGAAGCAAGCCTCTAAAACACTATTATAGCCCCCTCAGGTTAATGAATTTACAAAAAAATGAAGCAACTTTTATCAATATTCGGTTTTATAGCAATAATACTTGGACTGGTATGGGTAACAAGCTGTTCTCAAAATAAAGAAGAGGAGATAAAAGTGATTACTTTCAACACAACATTGGGTCCGATAGTTATTGAGTTATTTGAAGAAGAAGCCCCTGTAACAGCCAAGAATTTTTTAGACTATGCAGAGAATGGTTTTTTTAATGGCACCTTATTTCATAGAGTTATTCCAGGATTTGTTATACAAGGTGGAGGGATGGAAGCTGGCATGCAAGAGAAAAAAGGCAATCCTCCTATTCAAAATGAAGCGAATAATGGCGTCAAAAATCTAAAGTGGTCTTTATCCATGGCAAGAACCAACGATCCCCATTCTGCTAGCTCACAGTTCTTTATTAATTTAGAAAATAATGTTTCTTTAGACCACACAGAAGAAACTAGTCAAGGCTGGGGTTATGCTGTTTTTGGAGAAGTTGTAGATGGATTCGAGACAGTAGAAGCCATAGCTGCAGTTCAGACTGGGGGCGTTAGCTTTCATCAAGATGTTCCACTTGAAGAAATATCAGTTGTTGATACTGTGGTCACTACCGAATAAGATTCATGGCTTATTGCTTCATCTCCGACCTACATCTTCAAGAAGATAGACCTGAGATCACTGAAGCATTTGTTTCTTTTGTTCGTAATACCGCCGTTAATGCTGAACGCCTTTATGTATTAGGTGATTTCTTTGAAACATGGATAGGGGATGATGATAAAAACAACCTTACGTCTTTAGTAAAAGAAACTTTGGCTGAGCTTAGTAAATCAACAGAAATTTATGCAATGCACGGCAACAGAGATTTCTTACTAGGCAGTCAGTTTGCCAACGAAGCTGGGCTTGTTCTACTAGAAGACCCAAGGAAAGAAGAGATGTTTGGTCGCTCAGTATTATTAATGCATGGAGATCTTCTATGCACAGACGACACGGATTACCTATCCTTTAGAAAGACCACTCGAGAAATATCTTGGCAAGAGAACTTTTTAAAGCAATCAATTAAAAAAAGGAAAGAGATTGCTTCTGAATTAAGGGCTACAAGCAAAGAAGCGACGAGTGAAAAAAAAGAAAATATCATGGATGTTTCTGAAGAAGAAGTCTTAAAGATTATGAGTGATAACTCCGTTGATCTTCTAATTCATGGACATACCCATCGACCCAACATTCATCCATTGACTATAAACAACAAACCTTCTCAAAGATTTGTTTTGGGAGATTGGGAAAACCATGGATGGTACATTTGGATGGATCCTAGCTCTTGCGAGCTCAAGAAATTTCCTATTCTCTAGATCGTAACTGCAAAATCAATCCAAATATAATCAAAATAAATGCCAACAACAGTCTGGGGTCACCCAGGTACAATTCAGTTTCAACTGGATAGGCGATTGTTTTATCTAGAGCAGCTACCTTAAAGTCATGCTTCTCAGACATCTTTGGATTGGATATTACTTCCATAAATGCTCTTCGGCTTTTGTATCTCATTAAAGCTGCCATATCCCACTCTTCTGCATTTTCTATACCAACCAGGTCTACTGCTTGCAATACTGTATTGCCAGCGAATACAGGGTGACTGGCTCTCTTAAATAACTCTGAATACATGTGCTCCATATATCGACCCATAAGCTGATCTGCATCTTCTCCTGGCCGTGCACCTTCAACATTTGGAGGGCTGTCAGACATATCAAGATTGTTCACCATGAAAAACTGTCTACCAGAATCTTCTTTCATGAACCTCTTGATCATCTCTCCTCTCTCTTCTAATTCTTTTCTTTCTTGTGAAGAAAATACTGAAGTTTCCATATTTTCTTGCATCTTAATTAAATAATTTTCTATCTCATCAGAATTTAGCTTGCCTCCAAGGTCGGTGTACCATAAAAAAAATGAGCCATACAGTATGGCTAATAAAGACCAGTTTCTTAGAACCTTCATAATATTTACCTAAAAAAATACCAAACTGCTAATTACTTTAGTTTAACTAATCCCTGGGGAGGAACATATTAAATAATAACAGTTTGGTACCAGGTGTTATACCTTAATAAAACACCCAATCAGTGTCAAGCATAAATTTTTATAAAAAGTTACTTACTACTTTACAAAAACTCTAGTTAAATATACTGTATATATATACAGTATTAATTCAAAGAAATCCTTATGACTATTGACTATCTGGGTAACGCCACAGAGGAAGATCTGCCTCTGTTAAAAATACCCTATTTCCTAAATACCGTTCGTGTTGGCTGGCCAAGTCCTGCTGATGATTACATTGAACGCCCAATTGATCTTAATGAATATTTAATAAAGAATATTGCCGCTACTTATTTTGTTCGTGTTAGTGGTGACTCCATGATCAATGCGCATATTGGAGATGGGGCAATATTGATAGTTGATAGGAGTATTGAACCTAAAAATAAAATGATAGTCATAGCATCAATAGACGGTTCCTACACCTGCAAACGTCTCATTCTCAAACCAAAAGTATGTCTGGTTTCAGAAAATCCTAAATACTCTCCAATATTGATTGCAAAGGAATCTGAATTAGAAATTGCAGGGTCCGTCATTGCAGCTATAAATACGTATTAACAGATGACTTATGCTTTGGTTGATTGCAACAGCTTCTATGCTTCTTGTGAAAGAATATTCAGGCCTGATTTAAAAACCAAGCCAGTTGTTGTCTTGTCAAATAATGATGGCTGTGTTGTTGCCTTATCCAAAGAAGCTAAAGAATTAGGTATAAAAATGTGTGAACCATGGTTCAAAATTAAAGATCAATTCATAAGGCAAGGTGGTGTTGCCTTTTCATCGAACTATGAATTGTATGCAGATATATCATCGAGAGTCATGCAAACTTTAGAACAACTCGCACCTAAAATTGAAATCTACAGTATTGATGAGGCATTCCTTGATCTAAAAGGCATTGATAGCTGCATGCAATTAGATCAATTTGGCAGTCAATGTAGAGATACGATACAACAGTGGGTTGGTATGCCCGTATCAGTTGGCATAGGGCCCACAAAAACTTTAGCAAAAGTAGCTCAATATGGGGCAAAGAAATATACTAAAACAAATGGTGTTGTGGACCTTTCGGGACAAGAGAGACAAAAAAAACTTATGAGCCTTATGCCGGTTGGAGAAGTTTGGGGAGTGGGTAAAAAAATAAATAAGAGACTTAATGAACTAGGTATTTTTACAGCATTAGAGCTCTCAGAAATGAACATACAATTCATTAAAAAAAAATTTAGCAGCGTATTGGGAAGAACCGTTATGGAATTACGAGGACACTCTTGCATTGGTCTGGACGAACAAAGACCGATAAAAAAACAAATCATGGTCAGTAGAACATTTAGCAAGCAAGTTAGAGATCTAGACTCAATTAATGAAGCAGTAAGCGACTATGCCGTTAGAGCTTGTGAAAAATTAAGAAAAGAAAATCAATACTGCACAATCGCATCGGTCTTTATAAGAACAAACTATTTTAGAAAACAAGACAAGCAATACAGTGGCATGCTGAGTTACAAACTTCCCTATCCTACAAACGACAGTAGAGATATTTTATTTGCAGTAAAATCTATTTCGAAGAAGATCTTTCGTGAAAATTACAACTTCATAAAAGCTGGTGTTCTGCTGAGCGATTTCTATGACGAAGGGGTTCATCAACCAGATCTCTTTGCATCTCAAGAGAAAGGCAGACGCGGGGGCAAAGAACTGATGCAAACCATTGATAGAATTAACTCATCAGGTCTGGGAAAAATAAGTTTTGCAGCACAAGGAATTAAGAAATCTTGGTCAATGAAAAGACAATTCCAGTCACCGCGCTATTCAACAAATTTACAAGAGTTGCTTGTGGTCAAATAGAAAATTAAGAGCCGCTGTGAAATCTAAAAATAGGATCCAGATCGGTTACTAACTCGGATTCAAATTTAGCCAAAGGGATGATTCTTTCGGACCAATCTTCGTTAAAGATATCAGAATATATATCTAAATACAGGCTGCAATGTCTTGATTCTGCTTCGTGCAATTTGTTGTAAAATTTACTTAATGATTCAGGAAGAAAAGAGCTTAATGATTCAAATCTTTCGCACGACCTCGCTTCAATAAGAGCACATATCAACAAGCTATCTTTTAGTCTGTTGGGTTCGTCTTTAGAAGACATTTCATATAGTTTCTTGGCATAATTTCCAGATTTAAGGTTGCGGTATTTATAGCCTTGTTTTTTTATCAATCTCAGAACCTGCTCATAATGCAAAAGCTCCTCCCGGGCTAGAGGTGATAAATGTTTTGCTAAGTCTTTATCCGGATATCTGTGCATTAAAGATATTGCAGTGGTGGCTGCTTTTCTTTCGCAATGCGCGTGATCAATAAGAAGAATTTCAATGGAAGACAATGCCTTGTCTATCCATTCTTTGGGCGTTCTGCTTATTAAAATAGCCTCCCAGGGTTCAGGCACGATGGTTCTTCTCTATCTTAAAATATCTCTGATAATGCGCCTCTGATAAATCAAAAAGCTCAGCTTCAATAATTTTTTTCAAATCAGATAGATTTTTAGTTGTATCAGAATTTATAGCTACTCCAAAGTCATCTAAACTAGTTATAGATTTACTGGCCTGCCTTAGTAAATCGAAGGTCCAACAATAAGAATTTACATCATGTGTGTACTTAATTTTCAGGACATCCATTTTTTTTCTTAAAATTTCTTCATCAAAGATATTTACCTTTGCTCTCATGATTTGTGTTTTAAGAGCTTCTAGTCTTATAAGGACAGCTTCTTTTTCTATATCTGTGTAGCCATTCCAATCAATCACTTCATTTTGATAGCGCTTACACCCCCTACAAACCTCATCACCAAAAACTGTTGAACAAATTCCAATGCAAGGTGTTTTTAAGCTTTTTTTCATCAAGAGATATGATATATCGAAGTAGTTACAACGCAACTTTTATAAACGAATATGCTAGAATGCATGTCCACAAATTTGTCTATAATTTTTTTATGCTTAAAGAATACAGAACTCATGTAGAGGAAAGGGCCTCTTTAACAATACCACCACTACCTTTAAATACTGAACAAGTCGTTGACCTTGTAGAGTTGTTAAAAAAACCCCCAGAAGGCGAAGGTGAATTCTTACTGGACCTGATAATTAATCGAACGCCAGCAGGCGTAGATCCAGCTGCATACGTAAAAGCAGCCTTTCTTACGGACCTAGCAAAAGAAAAAGCTCATAGCCCTTTAATTGATAAAGAAAAGGCAACAGAACTTCTGGGCACCATGCTTGGAGGGTATAACGTCTCCTCGCTGATTGATCTACTTCAAGATAAAGATGTTGGCCATCTGGCAGCGGAAAGCTTGTCAAAAACATTGTTGATGTTTAATGCTAAACACGAAGTTATTGAGCTAGCAAAAACAAATAAGAATGCAGAGAAAGTAGTAAATTCATGGGCTGATGCAGAGTGGTTTACAAGCAAACCTAAACTTCCTGAAGTTATAAAGACAATTGTATTCAGAGTGGATGGAGAAATTAATACCGATGATTTGTCTCCTGCACCTGATGCCCCGTCAAGACCAGACATACCGCTGCATGCATTGGCTATGTTAAAAAAGACGTATGAAGATCCAATTGGAACCATCAATAAATTAGAAGAATCTGGACTGCCAGTAGTGTTTGTTGGTGATGTTGTAGGAACAGGCTCATCAAGAAAATCAGCAACAAACTCAATGCTATGGCACATAGGTAAAGACATCCCTTTCATACCTAATAAAAGACAAGCAGGCATTTGTATAGGAGGGAAAATAGCTCCTATATTCTTTAATACTTTAGAAGACTCTGGTGCATTAGCCATCGAGTGCGATGTTTCAAATATGAACACTGGAGATGTGATAGAAATCTTCCCATACGAAAAAAAGATTATTGCTTCGGAATCAGGTTCACTATTGGCAGAGTACGAATATAAATCACCAACTTTGTTAGATGGTGTCAGGGCTGGTGGAAGAATTCCATTAATTATAGGTAGGGGCTTAACTGACGAGACTAGAGAAGCACTTAAACTTTCAATTTCAGATGCCTTCGTTAGACCAGAGTCTGCTGAAATAAGCAGCAAAGGCTACACGCTAGCACAGAAGATGGTTGGTAAGGCTTGTGGAGTTGAAGGAGTCAGGCCTGGGATATATTGCGAACCAAGAATGTCCACAGTTGGAAGTCAAGACACTACAGGACCTATGACAAGAGACGAACTCAAAGAGTTGGCATGTCTAGGTTTTAATTCAGATTTAGTAATGCAATCATTTTGCCACACAGCAGCCTATCCCCTTCCTAAAGATGTTGAGATGCAACATACATTGCCAGAATTTATACAAACTCGCGGAGGTGTGGCACTTAGACCTGGAGATGGAATAATCCATTCTTGGCTAAACAGAATGCTTTTACCAGATATGGTTGGAACTGGTGGTGACTCACATACAAGATTTCCTTTAGGAATAAGTTTTCCAGCTGGTTCAGGGCTTGTAGCTTTTGGAGCTGCGTTAGGAGTGATGCCTCTTGATATGCCAGAGTCAGTTTTAGTAAAGTTTAAAGGTACTATGCAGCCTGGAATTACTCTAAGAGATTTAGTTAATGCAATTCCTCATGCAGCTCTGAAAAGCGGTCAATTAACACTTCCAAAAGAAGGTAAAATAAATATCTTCTCAGGAAGATGTCTGGAGATTGAAGGCTTACCAGACCTAAAAGTAGAACAAGCATTTGAGCTCTCAGATGCATCTGCAGAAAGGTCCGCTTCAGGATGCACAATCAAGTTAAATGAAGCTCCTATTAGAGAATACCTTGAATCTAATATCACCTTACTTAGATGGCTTATATCCGAAGGCTATGAAGATGAGAAGACTTTAGAGAGAAGAGCGCAGGCAATGGAAAGCTGGCTAGAAAACCCAATTCTACTCAAAGCAGATGAAGATGCTGAATATGCTGCCGTGATTGAAATAGATTTAAATGAAATTAAAGAACCGCTTTTAGCATGCCCTAATGATCCAGATGACGTTAAAACCTTATCTGAAGTAGCAAATACAGATATTGATGAAGTTTTTATTGGATCTTGTATGACAAACATAGGCCACTTTAGAGCAGCTGGGAAATTATTAGAAGACGCAAGAGATTTGCCTACCAAACTTTGGGTTTCACCACCAACCAAGATGGACAAGCATCAACTTACAGAAGAAGGTTACTACGACATCTTTGAAAAAGCTGGAGTTAGGCTGGAAATGCCAGGTTGTTCTTTGTGCATGGGTAACCAAGCGCGTGTTGAAGCTGAAGCTACAGTAGTTTCCACCTCGACTAGAAATTTTCCTAACAGGTTGGGGGATGGAGCAAATGTTTACCTTGCTTCTGCGGAGGTTGCTGCAATATGCTCTATATTAGGTCACATACCTACAGCTCTTGAATATCATGAATACATGAATGAAATTAATACCATGGGTGCAGATGTATACAGATACTTGAACTTTCATGAAATTGCTTCTTACAAAGAGGCCGCAAATAATGCGATTCTCCCCACCATTACAATAGAAGAAGTAAAATTATAGACTGCTAATTTAGATCCGACTGTCTAAGAGATTTGGTTCTGTCGTTGCGCTTGTCTTCAAGGTTTCGAAGATAATTTTCATCAATATCTTTGGTGACGTAGCTGCCATTAAATATTGAACACTCAAACTGCTTGATGTCTGGATTTCCTTGCTGAGCGGCATCAATAAGATCTTCTAGATCTTGGTATATTAACCAATCAGCACCGATAAAAGTTTCTATTTCTTGTTCTGTTTTATTATGAGCAACAAGTTCAGTGGTGGAGGCCATATCTATTCCGTAGACATTTTGAAAACGTATAGGTGGAGCAGCCGAAGCAAAATAAACTTTCTTCGCTCCAGATGCCCTGGCCATTTCAATGATTTGTCTGCTCGTCGTTCCTCTGACTATAGAGTCATCAACAAGTAAAACAACTTTGCCATTGAATTCCAAATTTATGGCATTTAATTTTTGTCTAACAGATTTTTCTCTTTTTTCTTGAAAAGGCATGATGAATGTTCTGCCTATATATCTGTTTTTTACGAAGCCCTCTCTATACTTTATGCCCAACGTTGAAGCTAGTTGGAGAGCTGAAGTTGTGCTGCTGTCAGGTATTGGGATAACTACATCTATGTCATGATCAGGTCTTAGGACTTTAATTTTTCTTGCCAGAGCTTCCCCCATTCTTAACCTTGATTTATGAACTGAAATCTTATCGATCTCAGCATCTGGTCTAGCCAGATAAACATATTCAAAAATACAAGGCGTTGGAACTGGATTATCTATACAAGACTGTATTTGCATATCGCCCTTTGAGCTTATAAAAACTGCAGATCCTGCAGAAACGTCTTCAAGAACTTCAAAGCCTAGGGAGCTCAAAACAGTGCTCTCAGAAGCAATCATAAAGTCTTTCCCTAGTAAGTCATTCTCTTTGGATCCTAAAATAAGCGGCCTAATACCACAAGGATCTCTAAAACCAACAATACCAACTCCGTTAATCATTATGACGACCGAGTAAGCACCTCTTATCCTTTTATGAGTAGCTCTCACTGCACGGAAAATATCTTCTGCTGTAGGTTTAATTGAACCTTCCTTTTGCAATTCATAAGCAAAAACATTAAGTAGGACTTCACTATCGGAATCCGTATTGAGATGCCTTAAATTTTTATTTACCAAGGTGGAGGTTAATTCTTCACTATTGGTTAAGTTGCCATTATGAGAAATACTTATTCCGTAGGGAGAATTTACATACATTGGTTGAGCAAGAGCCCTGTCTTCACTTCCCGCAGTAGGATATCTAACATGACCTATACCCATATTGCCCCTAAGATCGATCATATCCTGAGCACGAATTACATCTCTTACAAGTCCGAGTTGTTTTCTAATATGAAATTTATTCTCATCAGAAGTCGCTATACCTGCTGCATCTTGACCGCGATGTTGAAGAATTGTTAGAGCATCGTAGATAGTCGGGGAAACTTCCGATTGACTTACTACTCCTACAACGCCGCACATTTTTAATTATTTTATATTAAAGCAAGGGAATTATATTCTCTTTATTTAGAATTTTTTCTGAATCAAGGTCCCATTCTGAAAGTAAGGGTCCTAAATATTCTTCTATAAATAAGGTGCCTTCCTTAGCAAGGGATTCATTCCACCAATCCTTTTCTCCTAGATAATCCAGATTGAGTAAGCAAATCATCGACATGGCCAAAGCAATTTTTAAACCCCCAAACATCGCACCGAATATTTTATCCACCCCTCCAAGACCAAGGGTGCTTAGGGTTTTAGAAAGCATACTTCCAACAAATTTAAAGATAAGAAAAAAAGATAAGAACAGCAAAACAAAAGAAGCGACCTTCCTTATATCAACGTTGTCTATATAGCCCTCTAAATAAGGAAAGATCTCTTGTCCAAAAGTCCATGCTATATAAATGGAGAGAAACCAGGCAGCCAAAGAAAAAAGTTCTTTTGCAAAACCATTAAACAATCCCATGATTGAAAAAATAACAATCAAAGAAAGTGCTATCCAGTCAATTGGTATCGCTGTCATTCTTGATAAAGTTGTATTTCTGGAGATTTATTATGCAAACTTGCGATGGTATCTTTTGTTGTTTTCATTTTCTTTTTATCCAGATTTGGTCCTACATGCAAAGTATATATAATTTTATCATTAACTTTCTTATGCCTTATATAAGCTTTAAATCCTTCATCTTTTAGCAGATTAAAATCTTCCTTAACTTTATCGCTTGAGGTGTAAGTGTCTACCAATAAAGACCAAGCCCTTACTAGTGGTTCTGAGCTTCCAATGTGGTCCTCCAAGAGTACTTTCATTTCTTCAATTTCCGGGTCTTCGTACAAATTAAATTTTAATTCCTTTTTAACTTTCTTCTCAATTAAAGGAAGCGGCATCTCTGGCATTTCTTCGGATGCAAAGTCAGAATTATCATTCATTAAGTAAGAAACAGAAAAGAAGATTAAGATAAAAATAATGCAGATATAGGTCAGCTTACTCATTTAAATTCTCAAATTATGTATTTCTTCAAACGCTTCACTTACCATGTAAAAAGAACCAAATACTACTATCAGCTCATCGTCGTCTGATTCAGCTAAAGCTTCTCTTATTGACTCTTTCACACTGCTTGAAGTATACACTTCCCTTACTGCCATCTTGGTTAAAATATTTGATAATTCTTTTGTATTCATCGCTCTCTCAATTTTTGGTGAAGTAATTCGCCATTTTGATACACGAGGTTTAATCTCGGAAATAATTTCTTTGACATTTTTATCTTGCATGACACCAAAGATAGCGCTGATCTTTCTATTATTCTTATAATTACTTTCTAAATAATTGGACAACTGTTTTGCAGAGGCTTGATTGTGTGAAACGTCTAAAAGAAACTTTCCATCCACTAGGTCGCATCTTCCTTTAAGTTGAGTTGAGTTTATTGCTTCTATCGATGAATGATTAAGATCATAACCCAATAAAATAAATGCCGTTAGGGCACAGGCAGCTGATTCGATAGATAGATTATTTTTCTTAAACTCATTTGAATCCTTTTGACTGCGATTAAAATTATAAGACCAAATACCATTTCGATGATCGGTGGCATTAAATTCTTTTCCAATGTGGATAACTTCTGCGCCTATTGCTTCAGCTTCAGTAAGAACACTGCTTGGCAATCTAAGTTGACCTAAAATAGCTGGCTTATTTTTTCTAAAAATTGCTGCTTTTTCTTTGCCTATTTTCTCCTTTGTATCGCCTAACCAATTTTCATGATCTAGATCAACACTTGTAAGTATAGAGATATCGGGATTAACAATATTGACCGGGTCAAATCTGCCTCCAATCCCGATTTCAAGAATAACCAAATCCAGTTTACTTTTACTAAATATTTTTAAGGCAGCCAAAGTTGCAAAATCAAAATAGGTAAGCTTTTGCTCTCCTCTAATTTCTTCTATGCTCTCAAAAGCATTCACAATCTGATCATCTCCTATAGGCTCTCCATTAATTCTGATACGTTCATTAAATTTAAAGAGATGAGGTGATGTGTAAGATCCAACTTTAAGACCTTTTGTTAGAGCCAGGTTATTTAAAAACTCTACAGTCGTGCCCTTACCATTAGTCCCTCCCACCACAACAACCTTCTTGGCTAATGAAGTATTTACTAGATCCTTGTAAATATGACGTACCCTTACTAGAGAAAAGTCTTCCTCTGTGGGTCTAAGGGTTTGTATGTAATTGAGCCAATTCTCTAATGACTTTTCCACGTCAAATAGTTTTATCTTGTAAATTTGTAAGTAGCCTATGAATCGTTGAGCGCATATCTTTTCTATGGACAATCATATCTATTGCTCCATGCTCTAAAAGAAATTCACTTCTTTGAAAGCCTTCAGGAAGAGTAACATTTAAAGTTTGTTCAATTACCCTGGGGCCCGTAAATCCAACAAGCGCTTTAGGTTCTGCGATGTTTACATCCCCAAGCATAGCTAGACTAGCTGATACTCCTCCATAAATTGGATCGATCATGACTGAGATATAGGGCAAACCAGCTTCTTTCATTCTTTCAATTACGGCACTTGTTTTTGCCATTTGTAGTAAAGAAATAAGAGATTCTTGCATTCTTGCGCCGCCGCTAGTCGAAAAACAAACGAAAGGAAGTTGTTTTTCTAAAGCATGATTCATACCTTCTACGAATTTTTGACCCACAACTGACCCCATTGATCCGCCCATAAATCTAAATTCAAATGCTGCGACTACTAGTGGCATTTTATTCAGCCTTCCCTCTATAACGATTAAAGCTTCTTTTTCATTGCTGGTTTGCTCAGCACTTTCTATCCTCTCCTTATATTTCTTTGTATCTTTAAACTTCAGCCAGTCTGTAGGAGACTTATTAGCTGCAATTTCAGTTTGAGTTCCTTCGTCAAAGAAAATTTCTAACCTTTTTCTGGCTCCCAACCTGATGTGATGGTCGCATTTTGGACAAACGAAAAGTGCTGTTTCTAACTCTGGCACGTAAAGAATATTATTACAGGCACTGCAGCTTTGCCATAACCCCTCTGGGATGGTAGATTTTTTAGAGGTATCTTTTCTTATAAAGGAAGGTAATATTTTTTCAAACCAATTTGCCATACTTAATTTAATAGAGCTCTAGTTAATTCTTTCATTTTTATAGCTATCTTATCTGTCACACCATCCTTTCCTTCGGCAATTAAGTCAACCAAAACGCTTCCTACTACGATTCCATCAGAAAGATTCTTAACAAGATCTACTGTAGCGCTGTCTTTAATTCCAAAACCAATAACTACAGGGATATCTGTTTTCAATTTTAAATTGTGTACTTTCTTTTCTATATCTAGAAAATCTAAAGAACCTGATCCCGTAATCCCTTTTACAGAGATGTAGTAAATATAACCTGAAGCATTGAGGCATATTTTTTCTACTCTTTCATTGTCAGTAGTAGGTGCAATAAGCCTAATAATATCAATACCATGAACTTTTGAATATTCTGAGAATTCACCACTTTCTTCAGGAGGCATGTCCACAAGTAAAATGCCATCAACTCCGCATTCTTTTGCTTTCTTACAGAATTCTCTTGCACCCATAGCCTCGAAAGGATTCATGTAACCCATAAAGACGATAGGGGTTGTGTTGTTAGTCTTTCTAAATTCTTTAGCTACGTCCAGAGCATCATTGAGGGTAGTATTTTCTTCTAAAGCTCTTTCATGAGCTTTTTGTATGCTGGGGCCTTCTGCCATTGGATCAGAAAATGATATACCCAATTCTAAGATGTCTGCCCCCTCGTCTACCATCGTATTCATAAGCTCTAGGGTGGTTGTAACATCAGGGTCGCCTACAACAAGGTAGGTAATCAATGCTTTTTGATCTTGTTCTTTTAATTTTACAAAAGTGTTTTGAATTCTATTCATTAAAGTTCTATTCCTTCAATGCCAGCAACCGTGTTTATGTCTTTATCCCCACGACCAGAAACATTTACAACTATGACTTGATCTTCTTTCATGGTGGGAGCTAACTTCTTGGCATAAGCCAAACCATGAGCTGTCTCTAAAGCAGGCATGATCCCTTCAATCAAAGTAAGTTCTTTAAAGGCATCTAAAGCTTCTTCATCATCTGCTACAACGTATTCTGCTCTTCCTTCATCTTTAAGCCAGGCATGCTCAGGACCAACTCCGGGATAATCCAAGCCAGCAGATATAGAATGTGTTTCGGCTATTTGTCCTGAATCATCTTGCATTAGATAAGTTCTCATTCCGTGAAGAATGCCCTCTTTGCCATCGTTTAGTGGTGCTGCATGTTTTCCTGTTTTCATACCAAGACCCCCAGCTTCTACACCTATCAATTTAACTCCTTTAGATTGAATGTAAGGATAAAAAAGGCCCATTGCATTTGAGCCACCACCAACACAAGCTATAAGTACATCGGGGTCTTTACCAAACTCTTCTATGCTTTGAGATTTTAGTTCCTCTCCTACAACAGCATTAAAATCTCTTACTATCTCTGGGTATGGATGAGGCCCAGCAACACTACCAATGATGTAATACGTATCGTCTACATTGGTTACCCAGTCTCTCATTGCCTCGTTCATTGCGTCTTTAAGAGTCTTTGTACCAGAAGTTACTGCAACCACCTTTGCCCCTAGGAGCTTCATACGAAAAACATTTAAAGATTGTCTTTTTATATCTTCTTCACCCATATAAACAACACAATCAAGTCCGTGTCTTGCACATACTGTTGCCGTTGCAACGCCATGCTGACCTGCTCCAGTCTCAGCAATAATTCTTTTCTTGCCCATGTGCTTAGCCAGAAGTATTTGACCTACTGTGTTATTTATTTTGTGAGCACCTGTATGGTTTAGATCTTCTCGTTTTAGAAAAATTCTTGCCCCACCTAGTTTATGTGACCACCGTTTAGCAAAATACAAAGGGGAAGGTCTTCCAACAAAAGTTCTTAGGTCGTTAAATACTTCAGATTGGAATTCTTCATTATTTTTAATTTTCTTGTATTCTTTATCTAGCTCCTCTAAAGCCGGAACCAAGGTTTCAGCGACATACCTTCCGCCGTAAACTCCGTATTTTCCGTCTTGATCTGGGAGGTCTATTTTCTTTTCATCCATTGAAGTTCCTTACCTTGTTTACAAAATTATGAATCTTTTTTGCACTTTTTTTTCTAGGTCCAGACTCTACACCTGAACTTACATCAACTCCACTGCAATTGGCCGTGCTCAAAGCCAATTCTATGTTTTCAGCATTCAATCCGCCTGCCAAAATGTAAGAATATTGTATTCCTTTGTTCAGTAATTTCCAGTCAAAGGAAGTGCCAGTACCTCCAAGCAACTTTGGATTAAAAGAATCTAGAAGGATCATCTTAGCACTTGGGAATTGCTCAATAGAACTAAGGTCGTTCTGATCTTTTATCCCTATAGCTTTAATGTAATCTCTACCGAAAGAAGAACAATAAACTTCACTCTCATTTCCGTGAAATTGAGCAATTGCATTAGGCATAAGTTCAAAACATTGCCTTACAAAGCTTTCTTCGGCATTCACAAAGACCAATACAATATCTAAAGAGTTTTCAAGTTGATTGTAAATTTCTAAAGCTAGGTCAATATCAATATATCTTGGACTTTCTTTATAAAGCATCAGCCCTATGGCATCTGCTCCTGCCGATCTAACTTCAAGAGCATCTTCTACATTTGTTATTCCACAAACTTTTACAAAAAGCTTCAATTTTTTGTCCTAAAAATAGAATTCTAACAGTTTAATCTTTAATTTCCTTACACAATGGAGTTTATCAAATCTGGAATTTTAAACTTTCTTTCATAAGTGGGGCCTATAAAATAGAGACCATCTGAAGTGACAGTCTTACCAGAGAGCCTTCTGTCTCTCTTTTCTAGAATATCTTCTAAATCAGATGGAAGAATATCTCCCTTGCCAACCAATAACAAAGTCCCCACAATTATTCTAACCATATTTAATAAGAAACTATTTGCAGAGATATCTATATAAATGAATTCATTATTAGTTGTAATCTTTAACGATTCTAAGGTTCTAATGGGAGAGTGAGATTGACATCCAGATCCTCTAAAAGAACTGAAATCATTTTCTCCAATAAGAAATTTAGCTGCTTTCCTCATGCACGAAACTTTGAGCGATGTACTTACCCAAAGAGATCTTTTACTCCATAAAGCAGATGGTATTTCGGTATTTCTAATAACGTATCTATAACTGCGGGAAAGTGCAGAAAACCTTGCATGAAAATCATTATTTACCTCTCTTGCCCAAAGAATTCTTATGTCTTCTGGTAAGAGTGAATTGCCTCCCCTGACCCATTCCCGAGGTTGCCTGTCAGCATATGTATCAAAATGCATCACTTGGCCTTGAGCATGAACACCACTGTCGGTCCTTCCGCTGGAAAAAGATTTAATTACTTCATTTGAAACTGAATTTAAGGCCAGCTCTAAGCAACCTTGTACGGTTTGTTCTGTTGATTTTTGCTTCTGCAATCCAAAATAATTAGTTCCTTGATACTCAAGTCCAAGGGCTATTCTCTTAATTACCTCAGGCATTTAAATTTTATTTAGAAGACTTTCAGCACTTTTCTTTTTTTCTTCAGAAAGTGTTTTATCTAACAAAAGATCAAGTAAGATTTCTTGCGCTTTTTCTTTTTGATCCATTTCTATTAGACTTCTTGATAAATTAATCTTTGCATAATCAGCATCTCCCACATCACTAAGATTAGAAACATCAGGATTAATGATCAAAGTCTTCTTCTTGTATTTTATTAAAAACATTAAAAAAGAAAAAAGACCGAGTCCAAGAAAAAGTCCTAAAATTCCATTAAGATTTATACCAGTAAGCAAGTAAAACTCAATCGCAACTTCATCAATAAGGTATTGAAATTGCATTTTCTTATTCAAAAATAATCTTAGCTATCTGTATGCTGTTTAGCGCAGCACCCTTAAGAAGGTTGTCTGCAACCACCCATATATTTAATCTTTTATTACTCCAGAGGTCTTTTCTAATCCTGCCAACAAAAACACCCTCTGAACCATCTGCATCTGTCAAAGCAGTAGGATAATCTTCCACACCCGTTCCATGTTTAATTATCAAACCGGGTGATTTTTTTAAACAACTCAAAACAGCTTCCTCAGTTACGTCTTCTCTGGTCTGAATATGAACAGATTCAGAATGGCCATTCAAAACTGGAACTCTAACGCAAGTTGCGGCAACCTCTATGTTTTTATCAAGAATCTTATGAGTTTCTTTAACAAGCTTCATTTCTTCTTTGGTGTATCTGTTGTCTTCAAATACATCGCAGTGGGGCAATACGTTAAATGCAATTGGTTTAGCGTAAATATTTGAATCAAGATCTTCATTAGAAGAATGAGAGATAATTTGTGAATTGAGTTCATCAACTGCCTCTTTCCCCGTACCAGAAACTGCCTGGAGAGTGGTTACATCAATTCTTTCAATAGAAAATTTGTCATGTATAGGCTTGAGTGCAACCAGCAGCTGAATGGTTGAACAATTTGGATTGGCTATGATGCCCGGCAAAGAATAGTTTTCCAAAATCTCTCCGTTTACCTCAGGTACAACAAGAGGAATTGCCTCTTCGTATCTAAAACAAGAGGAATTATCAACAACAACGCATCCTTGAGATACTGCTTTAGGCGCGTAAACTGCAGAAACACTAGCACCAGCAGAAAAAAGTGCTAAATCAGTATTTGAGAAATCAAATTCTTCCAAATCTTCAATTACATGAATCTTATTTCTAAAAAGAATTTCTTTCCCTTTAGATTTGCTGCTTGCCAATAATTTTATTTCAGAATCTTGAAAATATTTTGACTCAAGCAAATTCAAAAAAGCTTGACCCACCATTCCTGTAGCGCCTGCAATAGCTATGTTCGTTGCTTTCTTCATATGATTGATTCTAAATTTTTGATTACCTTCTGTCCCATTTCAATAGTGCCTAGTTTTTTATCATCTTCGCCTTGAAGATCCGAAGTTCTATAACCGTCCTCCAATGTTTTTTCTATGGCCGTTTCAATTACTGAAGCCGCCTCCTCTTGATTAAATGTGTATCTGAGCATCATGGACAAAGATAAAATAGTTGCCAAGGGATTTGCAAGGTTCATACCCGTTATGTCGGGAGCTGAACCGTGAACAGGCTCATACATTCCTTGGTTTCTAGAATTTAGAGAAGCCGAGGGCAGCATTCCAATGGAACCGGTCAACATAGCAGCTATATCTGAGAGTATGTCCCCGAATAAATTTCCAGTAACCATAACATCAAATTGTTTAGGCTCTCTTACTAGTTGCATTGCAGCGTTATCTACTAGCATATGAGAAAGTTCAACATCTGGATAATCTTTAGCTAAACCAGTCATAACATCACGCCATAGAACGCTTACCTCAAGCACGTTAGCCTTATCTACAGAGCAAAGCTTTTTGCCTCTCTTTAATGCTGCTTCAAAAGAAACCCTGCCTATACGTTCTATTTCATCTTCACTATAAATCATAGTATTGAATGCTTGAGATTTTCCTTCAACCTTTCCTCTGGGTTCTCCGAAATAGATGCCGCCTGTTAACTCTCTCACTATAAGCAGATCCAATCCTTCTATTTTTTCAGGCTTCAAGCTAGATGATTCTGTAAGGTATTTAGACAAAATTGCAGGTCTTAGATTTGCAAATAAATCTAATTCTGACCGCAGTCCTAAAAGCGCCCTCTCTGGCCTCTTGTCGTAATCAAGATTATCCCAATCAGGACCTCCTACTGCACCTAGTAGGATAGCACCAGATTCTTTTGCTAATTTTAAAGTATCGGCAGGAAGAGGTAATCCAGTTTGCTCATATGCAGAACCACCCACAAGACCTTCTTTAATAATTAATCCCAATTTATATCTGTTATTTATTAGCTCTAAAACTTTTTTAGCTTCATTGCAAACTTCAGGACCTATTCCATCACCAGGTAAAATCAATACATTTTTATTCATTTTAATATATTTAAGATTTAAAAATCCAAGGAGAATCTAATTCTCTTTTTTTCTCAAATCTCTTAATTTCATTAGAGAATTTTAAACTTGATCCAATTTCATCGAGCCCTTCCAAAATGCATTCTTTTCTAAAAGCATCTATTTCAAAGCTGGCCACTTCTTCATCTTCACTGAATATCTTTTGTCCAACCAAATCAATTTGAATTGTTTTATTGTTTTGAGCCAACTTAAAGAGCTCCTCTACTTTCTTATTGTCTAAAGCTATGGGCAGGAGTCCATTTTTAAAACAATTATTATAAAATATGTCTGCAAAGCTTTCAGCTATGACAACTTTAAATCCATAATCTAATAACGACCAGACAGCATGCTCTCTGCTTGAACCACAACCAAAGTTTTGTTTTGATAAAAGTATATCCGCTCCTGAAAACTGTTTTTTATTCAATATAAATTCTTCGTCTATGACCCTTTCGTTGATATCTTGACCAGGAAAGCCTTCGTCTTTGTATCTCCAACCGTCAAACAGATTCGGTCCAAATCCACTTTTTTTAATGGATTTCAAAAATTGCTTAGGAATAATTTGGTCGGTATCTATATGGTCTCTTGATAAAGGGGCCATAGTTCCTATGTGAAAATTATAATTGTTTTTCATTGATTATTTAAAATTTCTCTTACATCAACAAAATTTCCTGCAATTGCTGCTGCTGCTGCAGTTGCTGGGCTCACAAGATGCGTTCTTCCGCCATAACCCTGCCTACTTTCAAAATTTCTATTGGAAGTTGACGCACAATGTTCTCCTTCTCCTAACTGATCTGGATTCATCGCTAAACACATAGAGCATCCTGGCGCTCTCCATTCAAAACCTGCATCTTCAAAAATCTTATCAAGCCCTTCCGCTACTGCAGCTTCAGCAACCAGTCCCGAACCTGGAACTACTATTGCTCTCTTAATTGAAGAGCTTACTTTCTTATCTAAAACCACTTCTGCAGCAGCCCTAAGGTCTTCTATTCTTGAATTAGTGCACGAACCAATAAACACTTGATCCAATTTTATATCCGAAAGCTTCGTACCAGATTTTAGACCCATGTAATTGAGCGCGTGAGCAATTGATTCATTTGAAGCTTCAGGTATAAGGCCGTCTACATCAATTACCATTTCAGGAGAAGTTCCCCAAGAAACTTGGGGCTTTAAAGAAGATCCATCTATATGGATGACTTTATCAAAAACTGCATCTTTATCACTTTTTAATTCTGTCCATTGAATAATAGCCCTATCCCAATCTTCTTTTTTAGGTGAAAAAGGTCGATTCTCAACATATTTGAGCGTCTTATCATCAAAAGCAACCATTCCAGCTCTTGCACCAGCTTCAATTGACATATTGCATACCGTCATGCGTCCTTCAACGCTCATTTCTTGAATAACTTTTCCACAATATTCAATAGCATGGCCAGTTCCACCGTCAGTACCTATCTTCGCTATCACGGCGAGAGTTACATCCTTTGCAGTCACTCCTCTTGCCAGTTCACCTTCTATACAAACCTTCATATTCTTTAGTTTTGAAGCTACCAAACATTGCGTTGCTAAGACATGTTCAACCTCAGAAGTTCCTATCCCCATTGCTAAAGTAGCTAAAGCACCATGAGTTGACGTGTGAGAGTCCCCGCAAACTAAAGTCATACCCGGTAAAGTTATACCTTGCTCAGGTCCAACTACATGAACAATTCCTTGTCGTTTATCTAAAATATCAAATTGTGTAATCCCATGTTCTTTACAATTATCATCCAAGGTCGTAACTTGCAACTTGGCTATGGAATCAGTAATGCCATCAAGCCCTTTTTCTCTGTCTGTGGTTGGAACATTATGATCAGGAGTAGCTATATTAGCTGTAATTCGCCACGGGTCTCTTTTTGACAGCCTAAGACCTTCAAAAGCTTGTGGAGAAGTTACTTCATGGATTAAATGCCTGTCTATATAAAGAAGATAAGTGCCATCATCCCTTTGCACAACTGCATGAGATTCCCACAACTTATCGTACAAGGTTTTTGCCATAAGATTTCTAACTGCTAGAAGGTATTAGAGGTGTCTCTGAGATAACATCAGCATTTTGTGCCCTATTTCTTAAATAGTGATCCATTAAAGTTAAAGCAACCATCGCTTCCGCTATAGGAGTGGCTCTAATTCCAACACAAGGGTCATGCCTTCCTTTAACCTGAACTTTAACTGCATTACCTGACTTGTCCACAGTGTCTCCTTCTTTATTTATACTGGAAGTGGGCTTAAGTGCAATACTAACGAGTAAATCTTGGCCTGTAGAAATTCCACCAGATATTCCACCAGAGTTGTTAGTTTTAAAACCTGCAGGTGTTATCTCATCTCTGCTCTCAGAACCTCTCGAGCTGGCTACAGAAACTCCTTCTCCAATCTCAACAGATTTAACTGCGTTTATGCTCATCAGTCCTTTAGCTAAATCCGCATCAAGTTTGTCGAATACAGGCTCCCCCAAACCAAGTGGCATATTGGTCGCAGTGACTTCTATTTTTGCCCCTGTTGAATCACCTTCCGACCTCAGAAAATCAATAAGCTTTTCAATATCAGACACCAAACTTTTATCTGGACAAAAGAACGGATTGTTACCAATTTCATTTAAATCTATGTCGGTAATAGTTAGATCTCCTATTTGTGAGAGGTAACCTCTAATTTCTATACCACAGCGTTCTTCTAAATATTTTCTTGCAATTGCTCCTGCAGCCACCCTCATGGTTGTTTCTCTTGCTGAAGATCTGCCACCTCCACGATGATCTCTTACGCCATATTTTTGAGTGTAGGCATAATCTGCATGAGAGGGCCTAAAGACATCTTTTAAATCATCATAATCTTTTGATTTCTGATCCTTGTTTCTTATCAAGAGTCCGATCGGTGTTCCTGTAGTCTTTCCTTCAAAGACTCCTGATAGGATTTCTACTAAATCTTCTTCTTTTCTTTGGGTAGTATATTTTGAAGCACCAGGTTTTCTTTGATCCAAAAAAACTTGAATATACTCTTTTGAAATAGCCAATCCAGGCGGACAGCCGTCTATGACACAGCCAAGAGCAGCTCCGTGGCTTTCGCCAAAAGTCGTTAATGTAAAAGATTTTCCGTAAGTATTTCCTGACATTTTGTTATCTTAAGCTAAATAGAGGTCAGCGATTATAGATTTTTTTAAGTTTTTAAGTATTAAAAACAATAATTTACTTAAATTATGCCTATAATTCTTCAAATTATTTAAGGACAAACACTATGTTAAAAGCAGTATTTTGGGATTTTGGTGGAGTTATTACCTCAAGCCCCTTTGAGTCATTTAATAAATTTGAAATAGCTCACAACCTTCCAGAAAATTTTCTAAGAACTGTGAATTCTACAAATCCGGATGATAATGCATGGGCCAAACTAGAAAGAAATGAGGTTAACCTGGAAGAATTTAATGAACTTTTTTTAAAAGAAAGTAATGCTCTTGGAAATGCTGTTCAAGGAAAAGATGTAATAGCGCTTTTAAAAGGAGAGGTAAGACCACAAATGATAAAAGCTTTAAAATCAATTAAAGATAAAATGGTGCAGGCTTGCTTAACAAATAATATTCAAGCCATGGACAAGGAATTTGAAGGGAACGTATCAGCGTCTGGTAAGCACAATGAAGTGATGCAGCTGTTCGATTTTGTTATTGAATCAAGCAAAGAAAATGTCCGAAAACCCGACCCAAATTTCTATCTATTAGCTTGTAAGAGAGCCAATATAGAACCTGAAGAAGCAGTATTCTTAGACGATTTAGGAATAAATCTAAAACCTGCAAGGGCGTTGGGCATGAAAACCATCAAAGTGATTGATCCTGATATCGCCCTAAACGACCTCCAATCTTTGCTATCCTTTAAAGTAACTTAATTCAGGCCACGAGACCGGCACAGTAACCCGAGGACCAGGCCCATTGAAAATTGAAGCCACCTAAATGCCCAGTAACGTCTAGAACCTCTCCTATAAAGTAAAGACCGGGCTGATGATTAACTTCCATTGTCTGAGAGCTAATGGATAAAGTTTCCACTCCCCCTAAAGTGACTTCTGCTGTTCTGTAGCCTTCTGTGGAAGACGGCTTAACCACCCAAGCATTCAAAATTGAACCTATCTTCATTAATTTTTTATCAGGAAGATCATTTATTGAAATTTCAGAAACATCTCCCCATAAAAGGTTTTGCAACTCGAGCACTAAAGACTTACTTAAATAAGAAGATAAGTAGTTGCGCAGTAAAGATTTATTATTCTGCTTTTTTTCTTCCAAAAGATCTTCTATAAGATTTTTATCCGGAAGCAAATTAATAATAACCTCTTGACCAGGATTCCAATAATTAGATATCTGCAGTATTGCAGGACCACTCAAACCCCTATGAGTAAACAATATATTTTCCCTAAAAGACTTATTTTGACAGCTCACTTCTGCTTCAGTAGATATACCAGAAAGTGATTCACAGAAGGGTTTTAGAGAATCGCTAAACATAAAGGGTACTAGGCCAGCTTTCAGTTTCACTAAAGGCAACTTGTATTGTTCAGCTAGCTTGTATCCAAAATCACTCCCACCAAGTGTTGGAACAGACAGGGCTCCAGTTGCAACAATTAAAGAGTCGCACTCTATTTTAAAAGCTTCTTCCTTTTTTTCATTTCTTTCATGACCTGTAATACGATATCCGTTTTTAGATTTTGTTGAACTTGTAAAATCTTCCACCACACTTACTTCAATATTTTTATTTATTTTAACTTTTACAGACTCGCATTCCTTTAGAAGCATATTGACTATGTCCTTAGCAGAATGAACACAAAACAATTGATTGTGTTTACGTTCTTCATATTCAATCTCATGTTTCTTAACAAGAGCAATGAAATCTGTCGCCGTGTACTGCGAGAGAGCAGACTTACAAAAATGTGAATTATTTGATATGAAGTTGTCAAATTCTAACTCTGTGTTCGTGAAATTACAGCGTCCTCCACCAGACATAAGGATTTTCTTTCCTACTTTATTAGATTTTTCTAAAACAAGGACGCTTCTATTTCTAGAGGCCGCTGTTATAGCAGCCATGAGACCTGCTGCGCCTGCACCAAGAATAACGACATCATAATGTTTCATAAATTTTGATCTTTAAGAGCTTTAAAGATTAGAAAAGTATCTTAATGAGAATTAGATTTTGAAGCGATAAAATCCATCATCGCCAAAAGAACTCCTGAAAAAATAAACACCACATGAATAATTATCATCCACTGAAATTCACGGTCCGTTATAGCAGAAATATCCATAAAAGCTTCTAGAAGATTAATTCCTGAAATGGCAACAATAGATGCTATCAGTTTTAATTTCAATTCGCTGAAATCGACCTTTCCCATCCAGCTGGGCTTATCTTCACTATCATCTGCTATTGAAATTTTTGACACAAAGTTTTCATACCCGGCAAAAATAATCATTAAAACTAAGTTTCCTACAAGAGCCAAATCTACTATATGCAGAACAAAAAGCATCATTCCTTTTAAATCTACAGTTAGAATCAGAGGGACAAAATGAAAAAATTCCTGCACTACTTTGATTGTAATAAAAAACAAAGAAATTGATAAAACTATGTAAATAGGGGCCAAGAACCACCGGCTGGCAAATATAGATTTTTCTAAAGAATCTTCTATAAAGTTACTCATTTACTTTTAATTTTATTCAGCAATGAATAATTCCATAAAGTCAGTTACAGATGTCGATTCAAGCTGCACCTGATCTCCGCATAGGTCTAAGATTAACCTTGACCTATCTTCAGAGAATTGAGTTTTGAGATTCCTTTCAAACTTCTTGACCAACAATGGGATGCCTTGCTCCCTTCTTCTTTTATGGCCAATTGGGTATTCAACTTCCACTCTTTGCGTACTAGAACCATCTTTAAAATGAATAACAATAGCATTAGCTATGGACCTTTTATCAGATTCTAAATACTCTTTGCTATACCTATCATCTTCTTCGATGACCATTTTGTCTCTTAAGGCATCTATTCTTGGATCTGATGCCACATCATCTTCATAGTCCTCTGCAACAAGGTCTCCTTTAAGCAGGCCAATTGCTGTCATGTACTGAATGCAATGATCTCTATCAGCAGGATTGTTAAGCTTACCTTGCTTACTGATTATTCTGATAGCAGATTCATGAGTAGTAATTACTATTTTTTCTATATCATCCAGTCTGTCTTTAATTTCTTGATGAAGAGTTACCGCTGCTTCCACTGCAGTCTGAGCATGGAACTCGGCCGGAAAAGAAATCTTGAATAGAATATTTTCCATGACGTACGAATTAAATTCTCTGGGTAAACTAAATTCTTGCCCTTTGAACTGAACATCATAGAAACCCCAAGTAGGTGCAGTAAGGACACTCGGATATCCCATTTGACCTTTTTGAGTAATTAGAACTAGTTGGAGAGCTCGACTGGTGGCATCACCAGCAGCCCATGATTTTCTAGGTCCAGCATTCGGCGCATGCCTGTAGGTTCGTAAGCTCTGTCCGTCAACCCAAGCTTGGGACAATGCATCAATTGTTTGTTCTTTATTAAGACCCAGCATGGAAGAGATGACTGCAGTTGAAGCAACTTTAACCAAAACAACATGGTCAAGACCAACTCTATTGAAGCTATTTTCTAGAGCAAGGACACCTTGAATCTCATGTGCCTTTATCATTCCTGTAAGAACATCTCTGACAGTAAGAGGATCTTTTCCTTCAGCTATATTCTTTTGAGACAAGAAATCTGCAGCAGCTAAAATTCCTCCAAGATTGTCTGATGGATGACCCCATTCTGCCGCCAACCAAGTGTCATTAAAATCAAGCCATCTTATAATAGCACCTATATCCCAAGCGCCTTTAACCGGATCCAAAACGTGTTTTGTTCCGGGTACGCGCACTCCGCCTGGTACCGTTGTTCCCTCTACATAGGGACCTAATAAATTTTTACAATCTGGGAAAGTCAGCGCAAGCAATCCGCACCCTAATGTGTCCATTAGACAGTATCGAGCAGTATTGTATGCATCACTACTTTCAATATTTTTATCTAAAACATAATCTGCAATTTTAACTAAAACTTCATCCGGATTCGGACGAACATTTGCTTCAACGTTTCCACTCATGATATTTTCCTTAAATTTATGATTAACGATCTGACATATCTACCCAAACAGAGTTATCTGGACCGATGTATTCTTCACTAGGACGAATAATTCTATTATCCGATCTCTGTTCAATGATATTGGCAGCCCAGCCTGAAGTTCTTCCTATAACGAATAAAGGGGTGAATATGGCTGTTGGAATACCTAGATAATGGTAGGCGGAGGCCATGAAAAAATCTGTGTTGGCAAACATGCCTTTTTCTTCATCCATCACTCTTTCAACTTCATCAGACACTTCATAAAGAGTTGCATTACCATTAGAAGAAGCGAGTTTCTCCGACCATATTTTTATGATGGCATTTCTTGGATCTTCTTTGCTGTATACGGCATGACCAAATCCCATAATTTTTTCTTTGTTCGCAAGCAAATCCAAAACGCCTGCTTTTGCTTCTTCGCGGCTAGAATACTTTTCAATCATTTCCATGGCTGCCTCATTGGCACCACCATGAAGAGGGCCTCTTAATGTTCCTATAGCTCCAGTAACACATGAATGCATATCAGAAAGAGTAGATGCACAGGTTCTAGCAGTAAAAGTTGATGCATTAAAACCATGCTCAGCATATAAAATTAAAGAAACATCTAAAGCCCTAGCATGCTCTTCAGAGGGCTCTTTACCGGTTAGCAAAGATAGGAATTGTCCGCCTATGGTGTCGTGGTCTGTAGCCGTATCTACTCTAACGCCTTCATGGGTAAATCTATACCAGTAAGTAATGATTGAAGACATTGATGCAAGTATTCTATCAGCAGTATTATTTTGGTTTTCAAAATCTCCTTCTGGTTCTAAATTCCCTAACATTGAACACCCTGTCCTCATGACATCCATTGGATGAGTATTTTTAGGTATCCTTTCCAAAACTTCTTTTAATGCCTCAGGCAGCGATCTAAAAGATTTTAATTTTTGAGAGTAATCATTGTACTCCGCTTGATTTGGAAGATGCCCGTAAAGAAGCATATATGCAACTTCTTCGAAGGTAGCTTTCTCAGCAAGTTCTTCTATTGCATATCCTCTATAAGTAAGACCTTTACCTGTCTTGCCTACGGTTGATAAAGATGTATTTCCTGCGACTTGTCCCCTTAAGCCAGCACCTTCTAATTTTTTCTCACCCATAAAATTACCTCTATTTATTATTCTTTAAATAAGTCATCCAATTTTTTTTCGAAGGAATGATAATCGAGTACTTCGTAAAGTTCATCTCTGGTTTGCATCTTATTTAATACATTTTCCTGAGAACCTGATTGATTAATCTCTTCATAAACACTTTCCGCGGCCTTACTCATAGCTCTAAAAGCTGATAAAGGGTACAAAACCATTGATACACCAGAATCTTTAAGTTCTTCGCAATTAAAAAGTGGGGTCTTCCCAAATTCTGTGATGTTTGCAAGAATGGGTATATCTATTTCTTTACTAAACATTTTGTACTCTTCTAAGGTTGTAAGTGCTTCCGGAAAAAGAGCATCTGCTCCGGCTTCTTGATAAGCCAGCGACCTTTCAATAGCTAAATCTATTCCTTCATTTGCCAAAGCATCAGTTCTAGCCATTACAACAAAATCATCATCAGTTTTAGCATCGACGGCTGCCTTAACTCTATCTACCATCTCTTGCTTAGAAACAATTTCTTTATTTGGTCGATGTCCGCACCTTTTTTGGGCAACTTGGTCTTCAATATGCAGTCCACCTGCTCCAGAATTTATTAAAGATTTAACCGCTCTAGAGATATTGAAAGCTCCTCCCCACCCTGTATCAATGTCTACAAGTAGAGGTAAATCAGTTGAATTCGTTATTCTTTCAACATCAACCAAGACATCTTGCAAAGAAGTAATGCCTAAATCGGGCACTCCTAAACTAGAAGCAGCAACGCCGCCGCCAGATAAATAAATAGCTTTATGCCCTGATTTTTCAGCAAGCAATGCTGTGTAAGCATTTATAGTCCCAACAATCTGCAAGGGGGAATTAGTAGCGATTGCTTCTCTAAGTTTTTTACCTGCACTAATTGATTGAACCATTTTAATTATTTTATTTGTAAGAAGCTTGATTGTTTAATGAGAACTTCTTTTAATTCTTCATGACTCTCAACTCCAGGTATTTCTAAGAATTCTTCTCTTATATGAGAAGGCGCTTGAAAGAAAACTCCAAAATCTGCTTCTTGTAACATCTGTATGTCATTATATGAATCTCCAGAAGCAAAAACTTTAAATTTTAAATTTTGAAGAGCCTGAATAACTTTCTTTTTATTCTCTCTCTGTCTTAAATTATACCCCTTTAACTGACCGTCTTGAACATTTAAGTGATGGCACACCATGTTAGGAGTTCCTAGTTTTCTAATTAAAGGCCATGCTAATTCATAAAAAGAATCTGAAACAATAGTTACTTGGAAGTTGTCTCTTGCCCAATCTAAAAATTCTCTAGCCCCATCAAAAGGCTCCATTTTATTTACCAGATAAGTAATATCCTTCATTGAAATGCCTAATGAATGAACTAATGCCATTCTCATGTCCATAAGCTCAGAGTAATCTTTTAAATCTTGAGTTGTAAGATTAAACTGATCTTCACCGGTATGTTTAGCAACTTCTCCCCAAATTTCCGGGATCAAGACGCCTTCTAAATCTAAACACAAATATTCCATAGTTCTTATTAAGATGATTTATAAAGGAAATAAAAAGCGAATTCTATACTCTTTGACCAAAAATTAAAGCTGCTCTAAATACTCACTACATGACCAGTTGTAACGGCTTTAGAAGTAGCAAGACAATTTTCAATTTGATCATCAAAGAAAATGTCAGCTTTAAACGCCCTTAAGAACTCAGTTTTATTCAAGCCTCCTAAAAAAAGACATTCGTCTATTCTTATATTCCACTCTCTTAAAGTTCTTATAACCCTTTCGTGACTTGGTGCAGACCTTGCAGTTACAAGGGCTATTTTTAATGGACATTCTGATTGTAGAAATTGTCTTTGAATTTTATTTAATTCCAACAAAAAAGGTTTAAACGGACCCCCAGAAAGGGGTAGTCTTGCAAGATTCTTCTCATTTTCCTCAAAAGCCTCTAATCCTTTTTTATTGAATATTAATTGGGACTCATCAGAAAACAATACTGAATCTCCATCAAAAGCCACTCTAAGATTAGAATCTTCAAAGCTTACACTAGAAGAAGGCATAATCTTTGCAGAAGCAATACCATTTTCTAACGACAATCTACAATCTTCAGAATCAGTTGATAGAAACAGATGAGCACCAAAAGATTTTGCATAACTATGGGGGCTCATTCCACTACAAAAGACTGCTTTTTTTATATCCAGACCATAGTGATCAATAGAATTGAATATTCTTAGACCAGTATCTGCAGAATTTTTACTTAGAAGAATAACTTCTACACTTCTTTTCCCAGTTTTAACAAAATTTAAAGATAATAATTTTTTTACAAGATTAAATGCTTTTCCCGGCAGAAGAGGTTGATTTTCATTTGAAATTTGAAATTCTCTGTAAGCCTCAAGTCCTTTATTTTTAAAAACTTCATGACTTATTTCTAAATCAAATAAAGCTCTAGATGTAATACCAATAACCAACATATTTGAACTTTTCATTATACTGTATATAATTACAGTAATAAAGCTCTGGAGATAAAAAAATGAAAGGTTTAACAGAAAGACAACAAGAAATTCTTGATTTAATCAAAGATCAATTAAGTAATACTGGCCTGCCACCTACGAGAGCAGATATTGCTCGAATACTAGGATTTAAATCGCCTAATGCAGCCGAACAGCATTTAAGAGCAATAGAGAAAAAAGGTTTTATTAAAATAATTGCAGGCGCTTCAAGAGGCATTGTTCTAAATTTAGAAGAAGATCTTGGAATACCGATTATTGGATTAGTTGCTGCAGGGGGCCCAATTCTAGCTCAAGAAAATATAGAAAAAAGAATTCCTCAAGCTCAAAATATTTTATCAAGCAAAGTTGATTATTATCTACGAGTTAAAGGAGATAGCATGGTAGACGTCGGAATTTACGAAGATGACCTTATTGGTGTTAACAAAAATAATCCTATAAAAGTTGGTTCAATCGTGGTTGCCAGAATTGGAGAGGAGGTGACTGTAAAGACGCTGGAATCACTATCTTCTGCAGAGGTTATTCTAAAAGCTGAAAATACCAACTACTCAAATATTAATCTTGATCCAAAAAGAGACGAATTAGTATTTGAAGGCACATGTGTTGGACTGCTAAGAGACTTCTCTTAAATAAACTTAAAATCTTTCAGCCCTAGAGCATCTTTTACTAGATCTAGCTGTTCTGCTTCTTCTAATTTATAAAAATTATTAGGGCACTCAACTTCCTTTTCTCCACATTTAATAAATTTTACAAACTTAAAAGCTTTGCCTGGTTTCCTTATTTTAATTCCTACAGGTTGGGTTGTTTCTGGATGAAAGCCTAAAATCCTTAAAGATTTTAAAACAAATAATTGGGTAGATTTATTTTCATAGTCCATATCGTGTGGATCGTAATAAGTTACCTTTGGATTCTTGGGCTTGTTCTCAGGAGGGAGCTTCGTGGCTTTATTAAAACCATCAAATTCTGTATATTCTCCAAAACGACCATTCTTTAGTAAGATTGGTATCCCGCTATTACTTTCGGTAAATAATATATTCTCACCTGAATCTCTTTCAATTAATTCTACTGCCCTATTCAGTCCAACATCCAATATGAATTCATCTTCATCTGGAGCACCATAAATCTTTTTTTCTTCTCTTATTGTCCAAACACAAGGTCCATTTACGCTCATATCAGCGAAGATAGGTTCATTAAGGTCCGGATGATTTCCAAGATTCTTTGGCAGCTCTTGATAAGTTTCCCAATTGGTAGAGAAGTCAAATGGCTTCTTTGTCCACTTGCAATCAGAGCATCCTACAAAATAACCCCAAGCACCGGATTTAAGACTAACCTGCTCTGAACATTTAGGACATTCTCTTGTTATTTTTCCTTCTTTAGTTTTTGGAAAAATTACGTCATAGAGTTCATCATTAAGTAAATCTAATACTTGCCTGGTTTTAAATTCATCCTTGTTGCTTATCTCTACATCATTTATTGTTTTATTGAGATAGTCTTGCAATTCGCCCCAAAACTTATCCAAAACGTCTTGCCAAGATCTGTTACCTGAAGCTATTTCGTCTAAATCACTTTCCATTTCAGCTGTAAATTTAGTCTCAATAAAGAAGTCTCTAAAAATTGTCTTTAAATAAGACGTTAAAACCCTTCCAAGATCTGAAGGTGCAATAGATTTAGCTCCGTAAGCATACTTTTTCGTTCTCAATCCTTTAACAATTGTTGCGTAAGTTGAAGGTCTTCCTATGCCTTCTTCCTCCATTTTTTTAATTAATGAAGCTTCGGAATATCTGTTTGGAGGCAAAGTGAATTTTTGCTCTAGATTTTTTTCAGCCAATTCTAGTTGAATTCCTTCTACTAAATTTTCTGGAAACTGGAAACTTGATCCTTGATCTTCTTTTGTAAGAACTTGAAAACCTAAAAAAAGATTTTTTCTAGAAGTAGCTTTAAATGTGTACTTTTCATCTTCAGATTTGATAGTCAAAACTTTTCTTTCATAGCTAGAATTAACCATTTGACTCGCTACGGTTCTATTCCAAATTAGCTCATATAACTTTTCTTCATCTGCTGATAAGCTTACTTTGCCTGGAATTGTAGAAATTTCTGTTGGCCTTATGGCTTCATGTGCTTCTTGAGAGTTTTTTACTTTAGACTTATAAACTCTTGTTTGTTCTGATAAATAACTCTTATCAAACTCACTTACTATTACATTCCTTATCTCCTGCAAAGGCGGAGGACCAGGGTTTTCTTCTGAATATGGTTCGCCTGTATTTGGAGAAGTACTTATGGATATTCCATCTGTTCTTAGATAGGTGATAAAGCCTCCTTCATAAAGCTTCTGTGCACTGCTCATGGTTCTATCTGCTGTGAAACCTAAAGAACTAGCTGCTGCCATTTGCAGTGTAGAAGTCCTAAAAGGAGGCTTTGGTGAACTAGATTGAGGCTTGGTTTCAACTCCAGAAAGTATAAAACTTAATTTATCTAAATCTTGAGAAGTTTTTTTGGCCTGAGCTTCATTTTTAATAGGAGTTTGAGTTAATCTATTGCCATTAATTTCTGCAAGATCAGCATCAAATTCTGCACCATCAAATGTAAATTTTGCACTAACTGGCCAGTATTCTTCGGGTAGATGTGAGTCACGCTCGTCCTCTCGTTCACAAATTATTCTAAGTGATGGTGATTGCACTCTTCCAGCAGATTTAGCTCTTGATACATGCCTCCAAAGCAAAGGTGAAACCTTAAAACCAATCAAGTGATCTAAGATTCTTCTAGTCAAGTAAGCATCTACAAGATCTTGATCGATTAACCTTGGATTTTCTACAGCTTTTTTAATGGCAGAAGACGTAATTTCAGTAAAAGCAATTCTTTTAACTTCTACATTTTCTAGTAATTTTTTATTCGTAAAATCAGCATTCAAATGCCAAGCAATTGCCTCACCTTCTCTATCTGGGTCAGTAGCTAAATAAATTGTATTTACTTCTTTACACAATTTTCTAAGTTCTTTAATAGTTTTTTTACCTTTAGGAGTTCCTTCCCATTTAAGATCTGTCCAGTCACTTGGATTTACAGCATTCTCATTATCAGGGAGGTCTCTTATATGGCCAAGACAAGCAGCAACTTGCCAACCTTCATCTTTAAAGTTAGCTTCTAGATAACCTTTTATTTTGGTAGCTTTAGCTCCAGATTCAACAATTACTAGTGATTCCATAAATAGATTTTTTTAAATTATTTCTTTTATAGTATAAAGTTCAGAATGGGTACTTCTGTCAAGCACTAAAGTTTAAATTTATAAAAATATTTATTTAAGAATATGTTTTATTAAGGCTGGACCTTCATAAATAAAACCCGTATATATTTGTACAAGGGATGCTCCTGCGTTTAGTTTCTCCTCGTAATTATCTTTATTCATTACTCCGCCTGAAGCAATAATAGGAAACTCTTTTCCTAGAGAATTTCGTGCTAGCTCTAGAATCTCAGTTGATTTATTAAAAAGAGGAGCTCCACTCAAACCTCCCTTTCCACTTTTATAATTATGTTCAATAGTTGTATTGGAGCATATAAGGCCATCAATTTTATTATCGATAATAGCCTCAAAGATTCTTAACAGATCGTCAGTATTATTATCTGGAGAAATCTTTATAAATATTGGTTTGTAGCCATAGATTTGTGAAAGCCTATTTTGTTCTTGTTTTAAAGAGGATAGTAAAATATCTAAGCTCTTACCCTGTTGAAGTTCTCTTAAATTCTTAGTATTTGGAGAAGATATATTTACAGCTATGTAGGAAGCGTACTCATAAGTTTTCTTTAAGCAGAATAAATAATCTTCGTGAGCCTTTTCATTTGGAGTATCGAAATTCTTACCTATGCTTATGCCTATAGGGATATCTGACTTTCTAATCTTTATTCTCCTGACTAAATGCTCTACACCCTTGTTATTAAAGCCCATAGAGTTTATCAATGCCCTTTTAGAAGT
>ENA-ORXF01000032-ORXF01000032.1-marine-metagenome-genome-assembly--contig:-NODE-32-length-109255-cov-7.219193_pt1 | contig 109255 bp, 96 predicted proteins | sample MGYA00237864_ERZ511476 | MGnify/ENA primary metagenome ERZ511476 (study PRJEB26306, sample SAMN06343908) | marine metagenome | isolation source: coastal waters | place: Atlantic Ocean: West Antarctic...
TTCTGCTGGGGCGGCAGGAAGTTGGCAAATGGTTAATAGACATGAAACCATGAGTGCTGGTAAATTTGACCATGGTTTCGCTGTGGATTGGATGAGAAAAGATTTAGCTATTTGTTTGGCAACAGGAGAGGAAAATGGTGCAAGCCTTCCCGTAACTGCTCTGGTTGATCAATTTTACAAAGAAGTACAAAATTTAGGAGGTGGACGCTGGGATACTTCCTCCTTGATCGTAAGGTTAAGGGAATTAAATAATAAGTAAAAAGGATGTAAGTCTTTTACTTAGTTAATTTATTATATTTTGTTCCCTCTAAGCTTATACCACCCGTAAGCCCACCTTGAGCAAAAACAATTGGTATAATTTGAGTTGTTCTAGATCTTAGATCAACGCCTAAAGTGTGTGCGTCAGTTTGCAAAGCGTAAGTAAGCTCAGCACTGAAATTAAAACCTGATGAATTTCTGAAATCACTTAAGCTCTTCTCAGTCATAAATAAAAGGGCATGTGAGTATTGTTGTATTCCAAAGTTTAACCCCCAACTTCCTCCCACAAAGGAATAGTAATCAACAGTTTTGCCTCCAACCAGTAACGCTCCTTTGCCATAAGACCCCCCATAAACTAAGTTAGCTTCTGAGATTTTGGGTATTACTAAAGAACCAACCGCTTTATCTGATAATTCTTTTATTTCCGGCCATTTTTTATATAAGAATTGAAGCGTATTTCTAACTTGATTATCTATTGATGCTGTGTCCAAAGTTTTACTTTTTATACCACAGGCACCAAGTAAAATAGTTGAAGTTAATGCAAGAAAAAACCTTCTTCGATCAAAGATATTCATTTTTGTCAGTCTCAGTCAATATTGTTTCTAGTTATTAATCTTAAATTTACAGATGAAACTGATGTTTGTCACTTAATAAATCTTATTCTAATATTTTATCGTTCGTTAAGAATTTTTGCTAACTTGGGAGCAAAATATGTTAAAACACCATCGCAACCAGCTCTCTTAAAAGACAATAAACTCTCAAGCATAACTTTTTTTTCATCAAGCATGCCACAGTTGAAAGCGGCCATTAACATTCCATACTCACCTGATACTTGATACGCGAAAGTAGGTACCAAGAAAGTATCTTTAACTCTTCTACATACATCTAAGTAAGGCATTCCCGGTTTTATCATTACCATGTCAGCACCTTCTGCTAAGTCCCGCGCAACAAGTCTTAGTGCTTCATCAGAGTTCGAAGGGTCAGCTTGATAAGTTCTTTTGTCACCAATTAATAAATTGGAAGCACCAACTGCATCTCGAAAAGGGCCATAAAACGCCGACGCATATTTTGCTGAGTAGCTTAAAATAATTACATCATAGTAACCGGAGCTCTCTAGAGCATTCCTTATTGAACCAATCCGACCATCCATCATGTCAGAAGGACCAAGAATGTCAGCGCCACTCTTTACTTGAGCAATAGCCATTTTTACCAATGCTTCAACCGTTTCGTCGTTTAATATAATGCCATTTTTAACTATCCCATCGTGCCCATTTATGTTGTAGGGATCTAGGGCAATATCAGTCATAATTAGAATGTCAGGAACAGCAGATTTTATAGCAGCTACAGCCCTATTTGAAAGGTTATTTACGTTCCAAGCTTCCTCACACATCTCACTTTTTAGTGCGTTATCTACACATGGAAATATACACAAAGCAGGTATACCCATTTTTTTTGCAAATTTTGCAGCATCAATAGCTTTATCAATTGTAAGTCTCTGCACACCTGGCATAGTTGGAATATCAACAGCCTCATTTTGCCCTTCAATAACAAAAATTGGCCAAATGAGATCACTTACTGAAAGTGTATTTTCCTGTGTGAGTGACCTAATTGAAGAATTCTGACGTAAACGTCTAAATCTTGGCGCATTCTGTTGATTATGTTCTAGGCCCATTTTTCCTCACAGCTTTTTTATAAAAATTTAAATTAGTGACTTGTTAACTGTTCTCTTAATACACTAATAAATCAGATAAAAATAAAATAAAATAAGTGATGTTGACACAGCATCATAATCCCTTAGTGCACAACGATGCATATTAATAATAATATTATAAAAATAAGTGGATCCCCAGAGGGTTTTGATGCTGATCTAATAATCAAAGAGGTAAATGCAGGCAAAACATCGATCCATGTTTGTAGAGATGACAAGAGGCTTCTAGAGGCCAAACAGGCATTACAGTTTTATAATGCAGGCTTTAAAGTGCTCGAGTTTCCAGCTTGGGATTGTTTACCTTATGATCGAGTGTCCCCAAGCTTAACTATAGTATCTAAACGAATTTCTACTTTATCAAAACTTACTAGGGAACAAGTTAATCCTTTTGTTGTGTTGACTACAGTAGCTGCCATAACTCAAAAAACTCAATCAATTAAAACAATTAAGGAAACAGTTTTTAACCTTATTGTTGGTAAGCAACTAAATATAGATAACTTGATGGTGTATTTGGTTCGAATGGGTTTTTCGAAGTGTTCAACTGTTATGGAGCCAGGAGATTACTCATTAAGAGGAGGGATTATTGATATTTTCCCACCAAGTCATAAGAAGCCGATCCGTTTGGATTTATTTGGAGATACATTAGAAACAATTCGCTCGTTTGATCAAAACACTCAAATAGGAAAAGATCAGGTAAAGTCAGTGACTCTAACACCTGCTTCTGAGGTTATTTTAGACGAGCAAGGTATAGAAAATTTTAGAAAAAACTATAGAGCTGAATTTGGAGCTCCAAGTTCTGATGATGGAGTTTATGAATCTGTTACAGCGGGTATGAAATATCAAGGTTTAGAGCATTGGTTGCCTTTTTATTATGAAGAGCTTGCAAATCTTTTTGATTATTTACCAAAGGCAACAATCTTTCTAGATGAAGGCTTCGAAATGATTGCACAAGATCGTTGGTCAAAAGTATTAGATCAATTTGATAGTCGAAAAGAGGTCTTATCCAGAAAAAGAAATCTGGAATCTATTTATAAACCGATAAAGCCAGAGCTGCTCTACTATGACTATAGTTCGTTGATTTCACTTTTAAGTCAACGAAGGGTGTTAAGTTTTTCTGCGGTTAAGTTGCCAATAGGTTTAGACGTTTTAGATGCTCAGGGTGTTGTAGGGCGTAATTTTTCTCCCGAGCGTTTAGCAAATAATGAAAATATCTTTCAGGTTCTTGCTAATCACATTTCAACGTCTCTAACAAAAAAACCTGTTATATTGGCATGCTTTTCAAGTGGCTCCAGAGAGCGCTTAATTGGATTATTAAATGATGCGGGTTTAATTGGAATTAAATTAATATCTAATTTTACTGAAGTTGAAAAGGGAGTTAATGCTGTCGTTTGGGAGTTACCCTTAGGATTTTCAACAGAAAATTATTTGGTAATTTCTGAACAAGATGTACTTGGGGAACGTTTGGTTAGACGTGCAAAAAAACGTCGAAAAGCCGAAAACTTTTTGTCTGAATTAACAGCCTTAAGTGTGAATGATCTTGTTGTGCATATTGATCATGGACTTGGTCGATTTTCTGGCCTCAAAACTATTGATGCTGGGGGAGCTCCACACGAATGTATCGCACTTGAATACTCTGGAGGTGATCGTTTATTCTTACCGGTCGAAAACATAGAGCTCTTAAGTAAGTATGGTCAAGAAGTAGGGATTTTGGATAAGTTGGGTGGAAGCTCATGGCAATCAAAGAAAGCTAAACTAAAGAAACGAATAAAAGATATGGCTGAACGCTTAATTAAAGTAGCGGCCGATAGGGAATTAATTAAAGCACCCATTGTTGAGCCATCAAATGATATGTGGGAAGATTTTTGTGCCAGGTTTCCTTATAATGAAACAGAGGATCAACTTTTGGTAATGGACTCGGTGATACATGATCTTGGTCGTGGGGTGCCGATGGATAGATTGGTTTGCGGGGATGTGGGTTTTGGAAAGACAGAAATAGCCATGCGTGCAGCCTTTGTGATGGTGGAAGCTGGATATCAGGTCGCTATTATCGTTCCAACCACACTCTTATCAAGACAACATACGTTAAGTTTTAAAGAAAGATTTAGAGGTTTTCCTTTTCATATCAAACAACTATCTAGGTTTGTTAATCCAAAAGACTCAAATGATACTCGAGAAGGAATTCTAAATGGAACAGTAGATATTGTGATAGGCACCCACGCCTTAATATCTGATAAAGTAAAGTTTAAAAAATTAGGTCTAGTTATAGTTGATGAGGAACAGCATTTTGGTGTCCAACATAAAGAAAAACTTAAACAATTAAAGTCTACTATCCATGTTTTAACACTTTCTGCGACTCCTATTCCAAGAACTCTACAACTTAGTCTGTCAGGAATTAGGGAGTTATCAATCATCGAAACACCTCCTGTCGATAGGCTTGCGATCAGAACTTATGTAACAGAGTTTGATACGGTTGTGGTAAGAGAAGCTTTACTTAGAGAAAAATATCGTGGTGGGCAAAGCTTTTTTGTTGTTCCTAGAGTTTCAGACATCCCAGAAATTGAAGAGTTTCTTAAAACTGAAGTCCCTGAAGTTAACTATACTGTAGCACATGGACAATTACCTCCGGTTGAGTTGGACAAGAGAATGAATGCATTTTATGATGGTCAATACAATGTATTAGTAGCAACATCGATTGTTGAGTCTGGGATAGACGTTCCAACTGCTAATACAATTGTTGTATTTCGTTCAGATATGTTTGGGTTAAGCCAATTATACCAAATAAGAGGTAGAGTTGGGCGTTCTAAAACTCGGGCCTATGCGTACCTTACTACTAATCCCAAAAAGAAAATTACTCGTACGGCACAAAAAAGACTTAAAGTGTTGGGAAATATTGACACCCTTGGAGCTGGTTTTAATATAGCTAGTCAAGATATGGATATTAGAGGCGCTGGAAATATATTAGGTGAAGAACAGTCTGGTAATGTTCGTGAGGTTGGATACGAGCTTTATCAATCTATGCTCGAAGAGACAGTTGCAAAAATTAGAGCAGGGTCTAATGGGGACCTTGTTGAGGACGGTGTTTGGTCGCCGTCTATTAACCTAAGTGTGCCAGTATTAATACCAGAGACTTACATTACAGATTTAGATTTACGTTTAGGTCTCTACAAGCGGCTTGCGGGATTAAGTAGTAAACTTGAAATAGAAGCCTTTGCAGCAGAGTTAATTGACCGTTTTGGTCCTATACCTAGAGAAGTCAACACTTTGCTCTTAGTCGTTAGGATAAAGGACATGTGTAAGAAGGCCTGTATTTCTAATTTCAGTGGTGGAGCCAGAGGTGCCACGATTGAGTTTAGAAATAACAAATTCCCAAATCCAGCTGGTCTTGCTGACTTTATCGCACAACAGGACGGTTTAGCGAAAGTGAGAGATAATAAACTTATTATTAGTAGAGATTGGAAGAGTAATGCGGACAAAATAAAGGGTGCATTTTCCATCGCGAGAGAGCTTGCTGGAAAGGTTTCCAATTAAAGTGACAGTTAGCCTAATTTAGAACTTTACGTGCCAGTAGCAAACCAAGAAATGATAATATAAAAGAGCCTAAGATAAGTGGAGTAGGGGTTCCATCAAAGGATAGACCTATAGGAATTGCAAGCATTACTCCAATTATAGTCGAAATTGACCCTATTATAGAAGCGGCAAGCCCAGCAATATGCCCCATTGGTTGCATTGCTAATGCATTTAGATTTCCGATCATTAGTCCTATCATAAAAAATACACTTGATTGCCATATAAAATATAAAAGAAAAGGAATTGATGAAATGAATGAAAAAGTTATTAAGCAGAGGGAAAATATTATTCCTATCAAAAATCCTATTTCGATCAATTTCCTCATTCCAACTTTAACAACAAAAAACGAGTTGGCAAAACTTGCTAACCCAGAAATAAGCGCGATTAAAGCAAACCACTCAGGAAAACTATCGTTCTTGTTATAAGTAGTATCAAATATCTGTTGGATTGTACTAAGAGACGCAAATAGTGATCCAAACGCAAATGCTTGAAGACAGGTAGAAGTTATAAAGATTTTGTTTGAGAAACACTCTTTTATAGAGTTTGTTAAATTTAAGAATGTAAACTTTACCCTATGTTCGGGTTTAAGTGTTTCCTCTTGTCTAATAAGCAACCAGCCAATCGATACTATTGAAAATAATATAAACGCTATAAATATGCTTCTCCAACCAAAATTTGAAACAATTAACGCTCCAACCATTGGAGCAACGGCTGGAACGAGTGTAAAAACAATCATAGCTATTGATACAATTTGAGCCATACGACGCCCTTCGTAAAGGTCCCTAACTATCGCCAATGCTACAATGCGTGGACCGGCAACACCAATTCCTTGGATAAAACGACCTAACAACATTATTTCTAACGTTTTAGAATAGCTAGCTATTAACGCTCCAGTTATATAAATGACACCTCCAAAGAAAATAATCTTTTTCCTTCCAAAACTATCTGAAAGTGGCCCAGTAAAAAGAGTTGCAATACCCATTCCAATAACAAATGATGAAATCACTAGTTGAGTTTTATTTGGAGATGTGGGTGACATTACTGCAGAAATCTCAGGCAAAGCCGGTAAGATTGCATCAATTGAAAAGGCGATTGCAGAAAAGTTTATAGCTATTATTATTATAAACTCAAAGGTGGATAGTTTTTTTGTTACCATCTGATTAACTGTCTTATTCAGCATTTTTCTCTTGTTCTAGTCTTTTTAAATCTAAAAGTATTGAGGACCATAGGTCTTCTGACTGCGCACCTGGTAAAACATGTGTGTTGGCTACAATAAAGGTAGGTACTCCTGTGACTCCTCTTTCTCTTGAGTTTGCATCTCTTTGTTTTATTTCGTCCACTATTGCCTCTCCTTCAAGTAACTTAGAGATTAGTTGTTCATCTAAACCAACAGATACAGCAATTTCAATTAGTGTTGAGAAATCCCCAATATCTTCACCCTTCACAAAATAAGATTCAAAAAGAGCTGATACCACTGAATTTTGCACACCTTCTAAACCGGCCCAATGGATTAATCTGTGTGCATTTATAGTGTTAGGTGTTTTTTTAATTAACTGTAACTCAAGGTTCAGCCCAGCTTTAACAGCAGTTGACGAAATTCGAGAGTAAACTCTATACGCATTTTGTTTCCCACCAAATTTTTTTTCAAGGTATTCTTGTCTGTCCATTCCTACGGCTGGCATATCTGGATTAAGTTGAAAGGGATGCCATTCTATTGTGAAAGGGTTGATTGACTCTTTAGCCAGAACTTTATCTAAGTTATTTTTTCCAATATAGCACCAAGGACATATTGGATCGGATAAGATATCAAGTTTAATCATCGAAGAATGGCTCCAAACTATATTGAGAACTCGCAATTGGTACGTTTATTTTAAATTTTCAACAAGTAGTTTTATTTCTATAGACTTGCATTGATTAATATACTGCCTTTAGTTTAATTTAGATAAAGTGACTTCTTACTTTGGTTTGCCACTTTGGTTTGCCGCTTTTTTTTACTTTGATTGTAATTAATGCGCTTAGATACGGTCTTTCAGTGTATTTAAGAATTGTAGTAATCTTATAACTGTTTAATAATCTGTGAATTGAAATCTAAGTAGATGATTTTAATATAAAGAGGTTATTTTGGCACATTTAAGAATTGAATATTCAGCAGGTTTAGAAAAGCAAGTAGATTTAAACTTAGTTTGTCATAAATTATCTGATGTTATGGCAGGGACTAAGATTTTTCCTGTTGGTGGTATTCGGGTTAGAGCGTTTAGAGCTGATCATTTTTCGATTGCAGATAAGCATAATGAAAATCTGTTTTGTGATATTGTGTTGCGAATGGGTGAAGGACGAGTTGAAAAAGAACGACAACGAGCTGGAGAAGAGTTAATGTCGGCAGCTAAGGAAATTTTTAGTGAATTGTTAAAAAGTCAATATTTCTCTCTTTCGTTGGAGGTGATTGAAATAAATTCTTCTTTCAGCTGGAAGATTAATTCAATTCACGGGCGTCTTGACTTAGAAAGTGAATAAGGTGAATGATATGAAAAGTAATCAAATTCTTGATCAAAATATAAAAAAAGCTAACTCCTATTTAACAAGATTTAAGAAAAGTGGAGTTCTTAATCATATTAACGGAGAGCGGGTTGCCAGTATTGATGGTGAGACATTTGAAATAATTTCACCAATAGATTTAAAGCCACTTGCACAAGTATCTCGAAGTGGATGCCAAGACGTAGACAATGCAACTCGCGCTGCTAAGAACGCTTTCAGTGAGTGGGCGAAAATGGATGGTGCAAAAAGAAAAAAATTACTTCATAATATTGCAGATGAAATTGTAAAGAGAGCTGAGGAAATTGCTTTTATAGAGTCAATTGATACAGGGCAATCAATACGATTTATGGCAAAAGCCGCATTGAGAGGTGCAGAAAACTTTAGATACTTTGCGGATCAAGCTGTTGAGGCAAGAGACGGAAAGTCAATGAGGGGTCCGGGTCAGATAAATATCTCGTCTCGATATCCTATTGGTCCTGTTGGAATTATTACCCCGTGGAATACACCCTTTATGCTGTCTACTTGGAAGATTGCTCCTGCGCTTGCTGCTGGGTGTACTATCGTCCACAAGCCAGCCGAGTTCTCCCCTTTGACAGCAAGTCTTTTGGTTGAAATTGCTGAGGAAGCTGGTCTTCCAAAAGGGGTGTGGAACCTAATAAATGGCTTTGGAGAAGAGGCGGGGAAAGCCTTAACTGAACACCCAGATATAAAAGCAATTGGTTTTGTAGGTGAAGGTGCAACGGGTTCCATGATAATGAAACAAGGATCTGCTACATTAAAGAGGGTGCATTTCGAACTAGGTGGAAAAAACCCAATAGTTGTGTTTGCTGACGCTGATTTGGAAAGAGCAGCTGACGCTGCAGTTTTTATGATTTACTCCCTCAATGGTGAACGGTGTACATCTTCTTCTAGGCTCTTAATTGAGGAATCAATTTACGATCAGTTTACAAAACTAGTTATTGAAAAATCTAAAAACATTAAAATAGGACATCCACTGGATCCAGAGACAGTGATAGGACCTGTCATTCATCCGGTGCATGAAGAGAAAATTTTAAAATATATTAAATTAGGAAAAAGTGAGGGTGCTGTAGTTTCCATTGGTGGGAGTAAAGTTAATGGCCCAGGTGGAGGATGTTACATAGCGCCCACATTATTTACTCAAGCAACAAATAGTATGCGAATATCGCAGGAAGAAATTTTTGGACCTGTATTGACAGCAATTCCATTTAAGAATGAAGAAGAAGCAATGACATTGGCGAACGACACTAAGTACGGTTTAAGTGGTTACTTGTGGACTTCTGATATTACTCGAGCGTTTCGGTTCTCAGACGGTTTGGAAGCAGGGATGATTTGGGTAAACTCTGAAAATGTTAGACATTTACCTGCGCCATTTGGTGGAGTTAAGTCTTCGGGTATTGGGCGTGATGGGGGTGATTGGTCATTCGAGTTTTATATGGAAACAAAAAATGTTGCATTTGCAACAACAAAACATTCAGTTCCAAAATTGGGTGGTTAGGAGATAGTAAATGCCAGTACCAGCGCCAAATTTGTATCCTGAGTTTAATATAGTTCGTTTAAGTCACATTGAATTGGGTGTTACGGATTTAATATCCAGCACTTTTTTCTACTCAGAAATTCTTGGATTACAAATTACTCACCAAGATAACAATCAAGTCTTTTTAAGAGCAATGGAAGAGCGGGGGCATCACTCTATTATATTAAAACAAGAAAGTGACCCCAAAGTTAGTATGTTAGCATTTAAGGTTTTTTCAGATGCAGATCTTGATAAGGCAGAAAAATGGTTCAAAGATAGGTCTTTACCAACAGAATGGGTAGAGAGATCATTTCAAAAAAGAACTTTACGAACAAAAGATATACATGGAATACCTTTAGAGTTTTACTACGCAATGGACAGACTTCCGTCAATTCATCAAAAATATAACCTCTATAAGGGGGTAAAACCACTTCGTATTGATCATTTTAATTGTTTTAGCTCTGATGTGGACGCCTCTGTCGCTTTTTGGAACGATATGGGGTTTAGAACAACTGAATATACTGAAGATGATGAAAGTAAGAAAATTTGGGCTGCATGGATGCATAGAAAAGGCGGTGTTCATGATATGGCTTTTACAAACGGTTTAGGTCCCAGATTACATCATACTGCTTTTTGGGTTCCGACTCCATTAAATATAATCGACCTGTGTGATTTGATGGCTAGCTCAGGGTATGTAAATAATATTGAGAGGGGACCAGGGCGGCATGGCATCTCAAACGCATTTTTTCTGTATGTTTTGGATCCTGATGGTCACAGGGTTGAAATTTATTGCTCTGATTACCAAACTGTTGATCCAGATCATGAGCCAATTAAATGGGATCTCAAGGATCCACAAAGACAAACGTTATGGGGAGCTCCAGCCCCTAAGAGCTGGTTTGAAAAGGGTAGTAATTTTATGAATATAGAACCAAAAAAGTCAATTTTGGCAGCATCACCGATTATAGCGCCATGACACATAATATTTCCAAATGCCGGGTGGTAACTTTTAAATCAAATGGAGTTCAGAGCTTTGGGGTCATGACTGACGAAGGAGTAATAGATCTTAGGTATAAGTTCCCTAATTTTCCTACTTTAAGAGAAGTTATTGAGGCTGATCAACTAAAGGAATTAGTAACAGCTGCTGAAGGGAGTGCAGTGAGTTTTAAAAATGGTGAATTTACTCTTGATATTCCTGTTCCTTTTCCTGAAAAAATCATATGTGTGGGAGTAAATTATCCAGATAGAAATGCGGAGTACAAGGATGGTAGCGATGCCCCCTTAAACCCATCATTGTTTATAAGGTTTCCAGGCTCTTTTACTGGCCACAATCAACCCCTTATACGTCCACCGGAGAGTTTCAAGTTGGACTATGAGGGTGAAATTACTATTGTTATTGGAAAAGGCGGAAGAAGAATATCAGAAGACGCAGCTTATGATCATATAGCGGCATTAACACTCTGTAATGAGGGCACACTCAGAGATTGGGTTAGACACGCAAAGTTTAATGTCACACAGGGAAAAAATTTCGAAAAATCAGGATCTATTGGGCCTTGGTTGATCCCTTTTTATGACTCTAGCCAGATAGATAACATTTCTCTGGAAACAAGAGTTAATGGAGAGGTTAGACAAGAAGATAGAACAAGTCGTATGATTTTTTCTTTTAGACGAATTATTTCATATATTTCAACTTTCACAGCATTGGTTCCGGGAGATGTGATTGTCTGCGGTACTCCAACAGGAGCAGGTGCAAGATTTGATCCTCCAATATGGTTGAAGCCTGGTGATATTATAGAAGTTGAAGCAGAGGGAATTGGAGTTTTGTCAAACACTGTAGAGGATGAGGTCATAACATGATGACTGATGATGAAGTATCTTCAGCTGTTGATGCCTTAGATAAAGCTGAGAAAACACAAGTTCAAACTGGTTTATTATCTCTTAAATTCCCTAGAATGACTATGGATGAGGCCTATAAAGTTCAAAAGGGGTGGGTAAGTAGAAAGATTTCGAATGGACAAAAAGTTATTGGTTGGAAAATTGGGTTAACTTCAAAAGCGATGCAGTATGCATTAAATATAGATATTCCAGATAGTGGTGTACTATTAGATGACATGAAGTTTGTTGACAAATCTACTATTCCTGCTGGAAGGTTTATTCAGCCTAGAATTGAGGCCGAAATAGCTTTTGTTATGAAAACCAGCCTTAGTGGTGATGTCACTGTGGAGGATGTAAAAAATGCAACCGACTACGTTGCACCATCATTAGAAATTCTTGACACTAGAGTATTAAGAGTTGATCCTGATACTGGCCAATCTCGTGTTATTGTAGATACCATTTCGGATAATGCCGCAAATGCTGGAGTCATAATGGGGTCAGAACGTCACTCAGTGGATAGTTTTGATTTGCGAAGAGTTGGGGCTATAGTTTCTCGAAATGATGAGGTTGAGGAAACAGGCCTAGGTGCTGGTGTCTTAGGTGATCCAATACTGGGAATTGTTTGGCTAGCAAAAAGGATGGCACAGTATGGTCAGAAAATTGAACCAGGACAAATAATTTTATCTGGTTCATTTATTCGAGCTATAGAGGCATATCCTGGATGTGCTATTTCTGCAGACTTTGGTGATTTTGGTACAGTATCTGTAGAGTTTGGAAAATAAAGTCATATTTTTAAATGTAACTTTGGTTTCCAAAATGGCCTAAATAATTCAATTTTTGGGCATCTGTTCATAACGACTTTTAAACCTGCGTTTTCAGCAACTCTAGCTGCCTCGTAATTTATAACACCAATTTGGCCCCAAAGAACTTTTGCTCCAATATCAATTGCTTGTTTTGCGATATCTAATAAATCTTCAGAACGTCGAAAAACCTCGACCATATCGATTTTACGATCAATAGACCCTAAGTTCGGAAAAACAGGAATTCCCCTGATTTCACTTAAGCCAGGTTTTGGATTAACAGGTACCATAATGTACCCAGTTTCATGTAAGACCCTTAAGACTCCATAACTAAATTTTGTTTTATCCGGACTAGCCCCAACCATTGCAATGGTTTTTGTAGACTTCAGAATTCCCTGAAGATAATCGTTTGAATAAGGTTTGTCATGGTCCATATATGTCATTTTCTACTTTCCAACGGTGTTGCAATATCAGCTTTTAACTCATGGTCTTCAAGAGGATCGATAAAAGGGTTGCGATAAAGTAGATCATGACTTTCAACACCGATTTCAAAAGTACAATCAGTTACAGGCCTTGCCACGCATAGTATAACATAGCCATTGTTAAGTTGACGGTTATTTAAAGCTACTTGGGCAGTTTGATTTACACGCCCTTTTAACAGCTTTGCGGCACAGGTAATACATCCTCCATACTTGCACCCATAAGGTAGATCCACACCCATGGCCTTTAAGCTATCAAGTAATGGTTTTTTATGATCTACCTTATAAGTAACATCACCTCTATTTTTTATGGTAATCTTACGCATCATAACCAGATATCGCTTGTGCAATCCCCGCCTGGATACCGAGTTTCGTGACATCTACTAGGTCCATTCGGCTCTTTTCCAAAATCAACAATAAAATTTGGATCAATCTCCATACCACCATTTTTTATGTCGCAGTTTACCATCAGCATACAACCTCCATTTGTACGAATTTCAGGATAAAATTGGTTGTCCCAAGTACTAAAGAGTGATGTTGTCACATAGAGTCTCTTTCCGTCCAAAGAAAGCTGGATCATTTGTGGTCCGCCAGTAACTTTTACCCCGTTCACTTTTGGTGCTTTATCTAATAACCCACCCATCCAAACTTGACCCGTTAACTTAGCATTGTGAGGGTCACTTATATCATACTGCCTGATATCTCCATGTAGCCAGTTGCAGAAGTAAAGGTATTTATCATCCATTGAAAGTAAGATGACTGAAATTACTCCCGGCACGGGAATAGGCCATTCAGGATGAGGTTCATTTCCTACATCAATGATTTTTTCCCATCGCCACTCTCCTGCTAAATCTTTCCACCAATGAATGATGTTTGCACTAAGGGCGGCGCCGACAAATCCGTGCGTACTGTCTGGGTCGTGATGGAAACGAACTTCAAGCGGAACTAATCCATCCTCACCTAAATACATAGATTGTATAGGTATTTTCTTTTCTAAATCCCAAAAATGAAGTTCACGCCCATACTTTAGATGCCCCACTTCTTCTAAGTCAAAGCCAGGCATAAATGTGTTAGGAGCTGCCCATTCAGAACTAACCATTATATTATGTCTGGGCTGATACCAAAAATCATAACTAAACTTAATATCGCCCATAGAGTTTTCCCATCGCCCCACGATTTCAAAGCTTTCATTAATATGCAAGTAACCTCCAGGCGCATTGCCAACTGCATCACCTAGCATTGAGATAATAATATCTGAACCGAGGCAGTGAATAGTATGTGGGGCAGATAAATTTGTTTTAGCCTTTATTTCTGAACCTTCGATAACTTTAAATAAACTAGGTTTTCTTGGATCTGTTCCGCAATCGATAATGTGAAGATTTGATGATCGAACTCCTGGTACAATTAGATATTTACGTTCTTTCTCTATATCTCCATGACAAGAAGAACATGCATTCCACCCCATATGGTGTAGTTCGTCTCCAATACCTGGCATCTCTAGTCGAGAAATAACACTAGAGTATGAACTACTTTCTGGATCTGCATCAATTGTACAAAGATAATCAGGTTTTTGAATTCCTGTGCCTGTGTATATAGCGATTGTATATAAAATTTTTTCACTCGGTGCCGTCATCGCTTCGGCTGGGGATGCATAACCTGGTCCACAACAAACAGAATTCATTTTATTCCCCCATATTTAAACATAAACAAAACCTATTTTGCCCTGATAAAACAAATTTACAACAAAAAATAGACAAGGACATAAATAAACAAAAAGCTATGTATCTCAAAAAATTTAAATTTTTACTGTCGATAACTTTTCAAGGCGCACTTCATATCTCAAGCAAAGCTCTTACTTATTAGTTTTACTAAAATGTTGTTTTAGCAAAACCTCAACCTCTGATAATAAGGGCATTGAGTCAGACGTTCCTTGACGAGTTACTGATATTGCTGCAGCGGCGCACCCTATTTCCACTGCCCGAAGTCCACTTTCGCCTCGGGATAGTGCTGCAGCGAATGCTCCATTGAATGCATCACCAGCTCCAGTGGTTTCTTTTGTTTTTCCAGCGTCAAAGGCTGGTACATGCGTTGAAACTTTAAAGTTGTGAAAATAAGCTCCTTGATCTCCTAAAGTGATAATAGAGTTTTTAACGCCCATTTGGCAAAACTTCTCTGCGGCTAACTTTGCACTCTCAATTGAGTTAACACGTATACCTGAGAGTTGCTCTGCTTCTACTTCATTTGGAGTTATATAATCACATAAAGTAAAAATTTCTTCTGGTAAACTCATTGCAGGTGCTGGGTTTAGTATTGTAATTACATTGTTTGATTTAGCAATTTTTAGAGCTAGCATTGCTGCCTTTAAAGGTTGCTCAAGTTGCGTCATAAAAACTTTGGAATTTAGTATAATTTGTTTTTTTGTTTCAATAAACTCTGAACAAATTTCACTGACAGCATCACCAGGACAAACAATTATTGCATTATCACCAGTTTTTTCACTAAGAAAGACAAAAGCTGCACCAGTGCTCTTACCGTTTTCATGTATTACTTCTGGGATAACTCCAGAATCTTTCCATAATTTAAGGGCCATTTCTGAAAAGTTATCGTCACCAAGTTTAGTTATAATATGAGTTTTTGCCAAACTTCTTGCAGAAGCAACGGCTTGGTTGGACCCCTTTCCTCCAGGGCTCAAATTAAAGCTTGAACCTATTAATGTTTCACCCATTCTAGGCAACCTATCCGCTTTGTACGTTGTATCCGCTACAAATATTCCCAAAACTACTACGTCTGCTGGTAATTCCATTCTTTGCTCCAAGCTACTTCCTAATACTGTGTTTAATACAAAAGTCTTTTGCGTTTGTTTGTGAATAAAGATATAGTTTTATTGTTTCGTAATGTCATTAACTAGAAAACACAGTTAAGAAAAAGTTTGAAAGTTGAAATAGTTCAGTGCAATTATCTAAGAACCCTTATACCCATATATTGCAATTACTTGCAGAAAGTTCAAAAAAATTAAAACTTTCAAATTTGTTATTCGATCAGGAACGCAGTAAGCGACTTGAGTTTGAGCTTGGGGGATTAAATATTGATTTATCTGGCCAACTTATTGATGATGATATTTTACAAAACTTAATAGCCTTAGCTAATGCGGCGGAAGTTAAGAAAAAAATCTCTGAACTAGATAGTGGTAATCCAATAAATTTTAGTGAAAAACGTAAAGTTTCACATTTAGATTTACGAAAAAAAAGTAGATTCGAACAAAAACCTTGGAAAAAATTAACTACTTTTGTTAAAGATATTAGGCAAAATAAAAAATTTAAAAATATTGTTAACATAGGTATTGGTGGATCATACCTTGGTCCTTTGACTGTTTACACAGCGTTAAAACCATTTTGTGATGGTCCTAACGTTCACTTTGTTTCAAATGTGGATCCTACCAGCATAAGTGATGTTCTCCGTTTGTGTGAACAAGAAACTACCCTTTTTATCATAAACTCAAAAAGCTTTACTACAGTTGAAACACTTCATAACGCGGAGTTAGCCAAAAGTTGGTTGAAGAAAAAGAATATTTTAATGAAAAATTCCTTTGTTTCAGTTACCTCATCAAAAGTGAAAGCTTTAGCCTGGGGTATAGATGAAGAGAATATTTTTGATTTTGATGTTGGGGTAGGAGGGAGATATTCCGTATGGTCATCAGTTGGCTTACCTGTGATGTTGGCAATAGGTGTGCAGAAGTTTCAATCCTTTCTTGCTGGAGCAAGGGTGGTTGACGAGCATTTTTTGAATACTGACATTAAAGAAAATGTGCCTTTATTAATGGGGTTAATTAGAGTTTGGAATAGGAACTTTCTTGAACACTCTTCACATGGAATTATTCCCTACGATCAAAGGTTGTCCTTTTTCCCTTCTTTTATTCAACAACTTGAAATGGAAAGTAACGGCAAGAAGGTTGATGTGAATGGAGAAAATTTAACAATGTCAGCTAGTCCACTTATCTGGGGTGAAGTTGGTAGTAATGCTCAACATAGTTTTTTTCAATTTTTACATCAAGGGAAAGAAACAGTTCCAATCGATGTTTTAATTGCACTATCTCCTAGCGGTGTCTCATTAGATGGAGATTGGGAAGAAAGTCATAAGAGACTAGTAATCAATGCTATAGCTCAAGTTGAGGCTCTAGCTCACGGTTCTCTAAACTTTTGTGAGCCACATAAAGACTTTCAAGGAAATAGACCGGCAACGATAATATCTTGGGACGCTACAGACCCATTTACTGTTGGTAGCCTGATAGCTCTATACGAAAGCATCACTATTTCCTCTGGCTTCTTATGGGGAATAAATAGTTTTGATCAGTGGGGGGTTGAACTTGGAAAAAAATTAGAGATACAGCTTTTAAAAAGAGAAAATTTAGAACAATTTAGTCCTCGTGTAGCAAAATTTTTGAATTCCAAGTAGAGAACCACATATCTTCTATACGTTAGTTTTACGATTATAATGGAAAGTACTTAAGAATTTGGTTGAACTCATAAAACAAAAGTTACCACTTCAATTAGTAATCTTAGTTTCTACTTTTGGGGTGATTGAGCTGATTGCAACTTTATCTGAAGTTAATGGCCTTAACTTACCAAGGTTTCGAACCATTTTTTTAATGTTTGGAGCATTTTGGAACCCTATAGTTAGTGGAGACTTAGACGGTATTTACAGTTTTCAAAAATATTTAATGTTTATATCACACGCATTCTTACATGGGGGTATAATACATACTCTTATGAACTCAGTAGTTCTTTTGTCGTTGGGTAAAATTATTGCTCAAGAAGTTGGGAGTTGGACAGTTCTTCTTTTATTTTTTCTTAGTGCCGTTGGTGGTGCAATTTGTTTTACGATTTTTTCTCATGGGAGTGGGCCAATGGTTGGAGCCTCTGGAGCCGTATTTGGGTTTATCGGAATTTGGCAATACTGGGAGTTTACTTCTCGGAAAAAAAGCGGTTTGACGTTAAAACCATTTTTTTCAACTCTGATGGGTTTAATATTTGTAAACTTCGTCATTTTCTTAATGTTGGAGGGTGGACTTGCTTGGGAAGCCCATTTAGGTGGTTTTTTAGTTGGTTTTGGAATAGGCCCTTTTCTTTCTAGAAAAAGGGTAAACTAATAGGCTAGATTTCAAAGGTTATAAATATTTGCTCAAATCTTTGAACTGACAACACTGAGCTGGATAAACTTAGGAGGTTTTTATGGACGATTTTTTTAGTTACGATGTAGTGAATTGGGGTAAACCATTTGAAAGAAATGAACAGGTAAAAAAAGATCCTGTAGGTAATGAGGTCCTTATTAAAATTACAGCATCTGGCCTGTGTCATTCAGACATACATATTAGAAAAGGTTTTTTTGATCTGGGAGAGAAAGGGATTCACTCCATGGAGCAGAGAGGGGCAAAACTCCCTGTAACCATTGGTCATGAAATAGCTGGAGAAGTTATTGAAATTGGGTCAACAGTAAAGAATTTATCTATTGGTCAGTCAGTTATAGTATTTCCTTGGATAGGGTGTGGCGGTTGTCTTGCTTGCGACGAGGACCGCGAGAGTGACTGCACAAATATGAATATTATAGGAATAAATCAAAACGGTGGTTTTGCTAGCCATGTTTTAGTTCAAGATGAGAAGTTTGTTTTTGATATTACTGGCCTGGACCCTGCAAAAGTTGCTCCGTATGCGTGCTCGGGGCTTACCGTATATAATGCTTTAACAAAGCTTGGTGAGTTGAGAGATGGAGAATGGTTGGCGGTTCTAGGCACAGGTGGCCTTGGTCTAAATGCGATATCAATTGCAAAGGCTTTGGGGTATAAAAATATTATAGCTATCGATATTGATGATACTAAATTGGCTGCGGCAGTGGAAATGGGTGCAGATAAAACATTAAATTCAAAATCTAAAACAGCAAGCAACGATTTAATTACCTTATGTGAGGGCAAGTTATTTGGAGTAATAGATACTTTTGGAAGTCAGGAGACAGCGAACTTAGCAGTCAGCTCCTTAACAAAAACTGGTCGATATGTAACTGTTGGTCTTTATGGGGGGGATTTTATAATGCCACAGGTTTGGCTTCCTCAAAAGGCAATGACTGTTCGAGGTAGCCATGTTGGAAATAGTCCTCAGCTTAAAATCTTAATAGAAATGTATCGAGATGGAAAACTGAAAGACATTCCAATTGAAAAACGGCCTCTGTCTGAAATAAATAATGCAATGAATGACCTTGAAAACGGTCGTGTGACAGGAAGAATTATACTTTGTCCATAAATAGGTCCGACCCCTTTTATTAAAAATAAATTTGTAGAGGTAAAAAATGAAGTCATATAAATTATACATAGATGGTGAATGGATTAATTCTACTTCTGGTAAATGGTTTGAAACTGAAAACCCCTACACAGGCGAGGTTTGGGCAAAAATTTCTAGAGGAAACGCTGAAGATGTGGACAGGGCAGTGAAAGCTGCCAGTAAGGCGTTTCAAGGGGATTGGGGGCAAACAAAGCCAACGGAGAGAGGTAAGTTATTAAATCGGTTGGCAGAGATAATCGAAAAAAATTCAGAAAGACTTGGAGAAATCGAAGTAAGGGATAACGGTAAACTTATTACAGAAATGGGTGCTCAAACAAAGTATCTAGCGGAGTGGTATCGTTACTATGGTGGTTTGGCAGATAAGGTTGAGGGTTCAGTTATTCCGTCAGACAAGCCAGGTATATTTAATTTTACGCGTTATGAGGCGTTGGGTGTTATTGGAATGATTACTCCATGGAACTCTCCGTTGCTATTATTGGCTTGGAAGCTTGCTCCAGCATTAGCTGCTGGGAATACTGCAGTGGTTAAACCTTCTGAGTATACATCAGCATCTACTCTTGAATTTATGAACTTAATTGAAGAAGTTGGCTTTCCTAAAGGCGTAGTAAATACAGTTACTGGCTTTGGTTTGGAAGTTGGATCTCCATTAGTAGACCATCCTAACGTAGATAAAATCGCATTTACTGGATCAGATGTTTCTGGTCAAAAGATTTATGAAGCAGCCGCAAAAAAGATTATGCCAGTAACCCTGGAACTTGGTGGTAAGTCACCAAATATTGTTTTCGAGGATGCTGACTTTGAAGCTGCTGTTATGGGTGTGATATCTGGAATTTTTGCTGCAACTGGTCAAACTTGTATCGCTGGGTCGAGGCTATTAGTTCAAAAGTCCATTCATGATAAGTTTGTAGAAAGATTAATCAATGTAGCAAAAGAAGCCAAAATTGGTGATCCGATGTCGACGGAAACACATGTTGGTCCAGTTACTACTCAACCTCAGTACCAAAAAATAATAGATTACATAGAGATAGCAAAAAAAGAAAATGCCAAATGTGTTTTGGGTGGCAAGCCATATACTGGGCCAGGTGCCAAGGGAAAGCAATTTATTGAACCAACTATATTCACCGGAGTGACAAATGAAATGCGGATAGCTCAAGAAGAAGTTTTTGGTCCAGTGCTTTCTGTTATTCCATTTGATACCGAAGAAGATGCAGTAAGAATTGGAAATGATATTGATTTCGGTTTAGCGGCTGGCGTTTGGACTAACGATATAGGTCGAGCACTTCGCATGTCCGAGAAACTTCGTGCTGGAACAATCTGGGTTAACACATATCGTGCTGTGAGCTTCACCTCGCCCTTTGGTGGTTATAAGAGAAGTGGAGAAGGTAGAGAGAGTGGCAAAGATGCGATTAAAGAGTTTTTACAGGTAAAATCGGTTTGGATTGCTCAGCAAACTACTACTGAAAATCCTTTTATAATGCGTTAAGATTAAGGAAAGTACGATCCATGGTAAATAAGGTAAGTATTGTTACAGGTGCGGCTAGGGGAATTGGCCTTGCTACATCAAAGTTATTTATAAGCGAAGGCTATAAAGTAGTAATGGTGGATAGAGATGCAGATCAATTAATGTTAGAATCTGAGGGGTTAGAGGGGTCTTATCCAATAGTTTGTGACGTTTCGGTTGAGGCTGAAGTAAAGGATATGATGGGTTGCGTCCAAAAAGAAATGGGTAGGCTGGACTGTATTGTCAATAATGCTGGTGTTGCCGAGTTTGATCCAATTGAGAATGTAGATTTCAAAAAATGGCGACGGATAATGTCAACTAATCTTGATGGGGTTTTTCTTTGCAGTCAATTCGCAATTCCTCTTCTCAAACAAAGTAAGGGATCGATCGTTAACATCGCTTCAATCTCTGGTCTTAGAGCATCTACACTCAGAATAGCGTATGGTACGTCTAAGGCCGCTGTAATTCAGTTAACCAAACAACAAGCCGTTGAGCTAGGTGAGTTTAATATCAGAAGTAATTGTGTGGCACCTGGTCCAGTTAGAACAAAACTTGCTTTGGCCGTACATACTCAAGACATAATTAACGCGTATCATGACGCTATACCCTTAAATCGTTATGGTTCGGAAGAGGAAATAGCTAACCTGATTGTTTTCTTAGCCTCAGAAAATGCTAGCTTCATAACCGGTCAACTAATTGCTGCGGATGGTGGATTTGAAGCTACTGGTGTTGGTCTTCCAGCGCTTAGAGTATAAATAAGTTAGTCTTACTTGGGAGGAATTTTATGAAATTTCAATATCATCAGTTCAAATATGGTTCTGATAATTACGGTGTTTTGGTGCATGACATAAAAACAAAAGAGACTGTCGCGGTTGATGCTGGTAATTCCACAAACTATCTGAAAGCACTTGATGAAATGGGTTGGGCACTAACTCAAATTTGGATAACTCATCATCACAGTGATCACACTGAGGGATTGATTGAGTTGAAAAAACAGACGGGCGCAAAGGTTTTTGGCCCAAAATCCGTCAATCACGTAGATGTCAGTCTCTCTGAGGGGGATCTATTTGAGTTTTCAGGATCGAAAGTAAGAGTTTTAGAAACACCAGGTCATACCCTTGATATGTTGAATTTTTACCTAATATCGGAGGAAACAATTTTTACAGGAGATACACTTTTTGTAATGGGTTGCGGTAGATTATTTGAGGGTTCGGCTGAACAAATGTTTAATAGTATTTCGAAGCTGTTAGAGTTACCGGAAGATACTATAATTTACTGCAGTCATGAGTACACGCTTGCTAATGCAAAATTTGCATTGAGTGTTGACCCAGACAATATAGAACTGATAAATCGGTATAAATCCATAGAGGTTACGCTTAAAAATGGCCTGCCAACTGTTCCTACTACTATAAAAAGTGAAGTTCAAACTAACCCATTTTGTAGATTTGACGACGTTTCAATAAGGCGTAAGCTAGGGATGATAAAATCAAGCGATTCAAGTGTCTTCAAAAAACTTAGAGAGTTAAAAGATTCTTTTTAACTTAACAACTTTATAGACTTGGTAATTTACTTTTAGGTTTTTATGTTAAAATTTTCGGCTAATTTAGGTTTTTTGTGGAGAGAACTAGATTTAATTTCAGCAATACGTGCGGCAAGTAAAGCTGGTTTTGATGGCGTGGAATTTCACTGGCCTTATGAGATTTCTCCTATCAATTTAAAAATGGTATTAGATGAAACTAATATTCCAGCAGTTAGTCTTAATACTAGAAGGGGTAATTCATTAAAAAATGAAAATGGTTTGGCAGCTCTAATTGGTAGGTCAAAAGATGCTCGAGAGGGTATCGATGAAGCAATATCTTATGCTAGAGTAATACATTGTGATTTGATCCATGTTATGGCCGGTGTGGCTCCTCACAAAACTGAAAATGATTCCACTTTCCGTGACAATCTTCTCTACGCCTCAGAGGAAGCAGCAAAATATAACAAAAAAGTATTAATTGAGGTGTTAAATCCTGTTGATGCACCAGGTTATTTTTTGAACTCATTTGAGAAAGTTGCTGAAGTTATAGCTAATGTACAGTCAGAAAATATTAAAATTATTTTTGATTGTTATCATTTTCAAATGTTAAGAATGGACTTGAAGTCATTGTTTTTAAACTGTTTTGATAATATTGGTCACATTCAAATAGCTTCTTTTCCAGGAAGAAATGAACCTAATTTTAATAGTCAAAGTTATATTGAAATATTGAATTTCTTTCAAACGTCTGGCTGGAGTGGTTTTGTTGGAGCAGAATATCGTGCAAGAACAACTACAGATGAAGGAATGTCCTGGCTTTCTGATTTCAAAAATGAATTGTGTAAAGAAGATACTTTAAGTAATAATTTTTAATACTTTATGGAGGGTTTGATTAATGAAAATAAATAATGTGGTGGCTATAGTTACTGGAGGAGCGTCGGGTCTTGGTGAGGCTAGTGTCCGCGCAATTGTAGAAAATGGTGGCAGAGCAATGGTCTTAGATCGAAACATCGAGGCCGGTAACCTATTATCTGATGAGCTTGGTAATGGAGTTATTTTTTTTGAGGCAGACGTTACTAATGAAGTTTCCACACAAGAGGCGATTGATAAGTGTGTGTCTTACTTTGGTTACGTAAATGTAGTTATTAACTGCGCTGGGATTGCTGTAGTTGAGAAAACTGTAGGTAAAGATGGGCCTCACTCCTTAGCTTCATTTGAAAAAGCAATAAACATTAATATTCTTGGGTCTTTTAATGTTTCTAGATTAACGGCTGTTGCAATGCAGAAGAATGATATGTTTGATGAAAGTGAGCGAGGTATTATTATAAATACTGCCTCAGTAGCCGCATTCGACGGGCAAAAAGGGCAGGCTGCTTATGCGGCTTCGAAAGGAGGAATAGCATCTCTTACTCTTCCAATGGCGAGGGATTTAGCACAAATGGGCGTTAGAGTTATGGCTATTGCGCCAGGTTTATTTATGACACCAATGCTAGCTGGACTTCCTCCTAAAACTTTAGAAACTTTATCCACGCAACCTCTTTTCCCCAATCGATTAGGTGGACCAGAAGAGTTTGCTGATTTGGCCATGTTTATTATAAAAGCTGGCTATTTAAATGCAGAAGTAATTCGGTTGGATGGTGGTATTCGGTTGCCATGAAAGCCTTAGTTGTTGGAGCTGGAATTGGTGGTTTATCTGCTGCTTTGGCTTTAGCTAAATCTGGTTGGGCAGTTACTATTTTTGAAAAATCAACAGCTATAAAAGAAATTGGTGCAGGAGTTCAAATAAGTCCGAACGGAATGAAAGTGTTAAATTCCTTAGGAGTAACTCCTCTTATTGAAAACTCTCTTTACGAACCAGAACATCTAGAGGTTCGAATTGGCGGTTCTGGGTATAAAGTTTTTTCCGTACCATTCAAAGAAGTGGCTCTTAACAGATGGGGTGCTCGGTATATTCAAATACATAGGAATGACCTTATTCAAGCTCTATTAACTGCTTTAAAAAACTATAATAATGTTCAAATTATAACTGGAGCCACTGTTGAGTCTTACCTCAATAGATCAAATACTGTTTCAATTAATATTACAAATCAGAAGAGTGAATCTGGTGATTTGTTAATTGGTGCAGATGGATTAAATTCAACAGTAAGAGGTCAGATGCATGGCAGTAGTAGCCCTACTTACACTGGTTATGCTGCATGGAGGTTCACGGTTCCAGAAAAACTCTTAAATCAAAACTCTATCCCAGTTAATTCATGTGTTTGGGTTGGAGAGAATAAGCATATTGTAGTTACTAGGATAAATTCCGGTAAAACTATAAACTTTGTTGGGATAGTGAAAAAAGAGTCATTAATAAAAGAGTCTTGGAATCTTAAGGGTGCTAAAGAGGCTCTAACAAGAGATTTTAAAAGCTGGAATCCGGTAGTTGAGAATATCATATCAAGTTCTGATAAAATCTTTCTTGGTGGGCTTTATAATAGAGCTCCCTTAAAAAGTTGGACAGATAAAAAAACAGTATTGCTTGGGGACGCTGCTCACCCAATGTTACCCTCTATGGCACAAGGGGCCTCACAGGCTTTAGAGGATACAAGCACACTGGTGAACTGCCTGAAAGAAGGACAGACAATTGAGACATCACTTGAAAAGTTTTTTCTACTTAGAAATTCTAGAGTGTCAAAAATTCAAACTAGATCAAGAGATAACCTAAATTTGTTTCACTTAAATAAAACTCATAAAAAGATACTTTATTATGGAGGTCTTTGGCTGCTGAACCAAACATACCCAGAGCTTATTCATCGAAAACAAGATTGGATTTACTCGTACAACCCATAAGTAAACTATAGTTAATTTGTAGTGCATGTTAATTTTTAACAAACTGTCGGGAGCAAAAAAAATGTTAGAAGGTATTCGAGTAATTGAACTTGAAGGAATTGGACCAGGACCTTTTGCTGGGATGACATTAGCTGATCTTGGAGCAGATGTTGTTAAAGTTCATAGACCTAGCCCAACACAAGAAGGTAAAAAAGAACCGTTAAGCCTTTTAGATCGGGGTAAGAGGTCAGTCATACTGAACCTCAAGGACCAGAAAGATAAATGCACGCTAAAAAGTTTAATAAAAAGTGCAGACGTATTAATTGAAGGGCATAGACCTGGTGTTATGGAGCGTTTGGGTTTCGATGAAAAAATAATTTTCGAATTAAATCCAAATATAATTTTTGGTAGAATAACTGGGTGGGGGCAGGCAGGCCCTAATGCAACTCAAGCAGCTCATGATCTCAATTATATTTCAAAAACAGGCTCACTCTGGCTTAGCTCTAATGAAGGGGATATTCCCTTTACTCCTCCAACAATTGTAGGTGACATTGGTGGGGGTGCTTTGTATCTAGTAATAGGCATCTTGGCAGCCCTTTTTAGAGTGAAAAATGGAGCAAAAGGTACAGTTGTAGATGCAGCTATTGTTGATGGTACAGCACATATGATGAATTTACTTTTATCGTTATATCCTGATGGAATTCAGTCTATAAAAAGAGGTAAAGGCCTCTTGGACGGACCTCATTGGAGTCGATGTTATAGATGTTCGTGTGGAGAATTTATTTCGGTACAATGTTTGGAACCAAAGTTTTATTTAATTTTTTTGAATGTTCTTGGATTATCTGACAACCCTGAGTTTTTAGATCAGCATGATAAAGCTCAATGGCCTATGCTTACAATTAAATTGAAGAACATATTTTTAACCCAGAGTCGAACCTACTGGGGTGAACTTTTTGAAAACTCAGATTCCTGTGTTATGCCAGTGTTGTCTCCGTTGGAGTCAACAAATGATCCACATATGCAGTCTCGTAATATATGGACAATTACAGACTCGGCATTACAAGCCGCTCCCGCTCCAAAATTTTCAAACTGGATTAATTCGAGTTATCAAACAATTCCGACTAAAGGAGAGCACAGTCAGGAAATTTTAAAAGAGTTAAGTGACAAAGCTTAAAATAAAAAAAACGGCTAGCTATGGAAGGGTAATATTTTTTGCATTGATGCGCGTTCTCGCATAGCCAAATTATGCTTTTTCAACTTTTCAAATCTTGAAAGTTCTACATTGTCATCCTCAAACCATCTGTAAGCTAATGCTAAGTAAGGATCGCAAGTTGTATATTGATCTCCCAATACCCATGGCCCAGTAAACAGATTTTCTTCTATCAATTCTGCACACTGTGTCATATTTATTTGAACTTTTTCTGTCATTAGTGCTTGGGCGTCTCTATCATCTACCCACCTTGAACCCCGATGTTTATGGGCGTGAGCTACGTGCACGGTTGAGGAAAGGTAATTATTAAACGACTGCCCTTTAGCAAATAAGAACGGATCTGTAGGGAGTAGTTCTTTATGTGGGTTAAGCTGCGCTATATAAGTCAAAATAGCTGGGGTCTCTGTAAGTATTCCAAACTCTGTGACAATTGACGGTACTCGTCCTTTGGGATTAATTTTTAGGTACGGACTTTCATTTTGAGCGCCACTCGAGAGATCAAGGTGAATTTGATTGTAACTTTGTCCAGAATCTTCAAGTAGGATGTGAACAGCGTAAGATGCAGAGTTCTTTGAGTAATAGAAATCCATGTTACCCCTTTGTTTATTTGAGTTTATTTTATATTTATTATTTTATTAGGTATTTTATATTTTTATGTTCGGTCAGTCACTTTTGGTAGAATTTGATTTATTTAATATAATGTATACTGTATAAATATTATATACAGTATATATATTATATTTTACGTAATGAGTTTTTGGCTTAACTAATGGTTGTAGAAAATGTACAAAAATAAACATCAATGGGCAAGGAAAATTGGATTTGGATTTAGGCCTGACGATAACATTCCCTTAGATATAAATGCGTGGAACACTGATCAACTTAATAACGAATTTCCATCTTTAGGTCTAAATAAAGTCGGCTTATGGCCTGAGAAGTATAATTTCTCTATCAAACAAAGGCTTGAAAGACTTGATAAACACATAACATATAGAAATAAAGTCCAAGCAGAGAATATTGACCGACAAGAAAAAAACAAACGTGTAAGAGCTTCAAAGGAAGAAGCCAATGTTGATAAGTACGATGTGTATAAGCTCTGGAACTCTGCAATATATGATAATGATATCTTTAAACAAAGATTGCTCCACTTTTGGACAAATCATTTCACAGTTGGAGGTAGTAATGGCTTTAGAAATTTTGTGATAGGGGATTTGATTCATAATGTAATTTATAAAAATTTAAACGGATCTTTTGATGATTTACTATATTTGGTCACAACTCATCCGGGGATGTTGGATTATCTTGATAATCAGACTAGCATCGGAGAAAATTCAATAGAAGCAAAATCGCGTAGAAAAAAAGGAAAACATGCTGGTTTAAATGATAATCTAGCAAGAGAGTTATTAGAATTACACACAGTTTCGCCAGCAAGAAAATATTCAGAAACAGATATTAGAAATACTGCAAAAGTATTAGCGGGCTGGGGTTTATTTGTTGGTGACTTTATTGAATTATTTAATAACCATAAAAAATGGAAAAATATATCAGGCAATACAAAATTAGAAGAATTTGTTCTAGAACCATATATAAAAAGAAGGGCAGAACCTGGGAAAAAGGTTGTAATGGGTAAGACATTTCCCTCGGGACCTAAAGCGCTCCGTAAATTAACTAATATGTTGGCTAATGATGATTTTACTGCTCAGCACCTTTCGAAAAAATTAGCGATTCATTTCATAGGCGAAAATGCAAGTAAAGATGAGGTTAAAATAATTTATGATACTTGGAAAAAGTCAAATGGTGACTTGGCAGAAGTTCATAGGGCAACGTTAAAAGTTGCACAGGCTACAAAAACCAGAAAGTTCCTTTGGCCCTCAACATGGATGTTTCAAAGTATTAGGGTTTCAGGCGCTCGTTTCATAAAAAATGTTAAATCGGATGGAGGTTTTGGCAGGATACAAGATAATGGCCGGCCTGTTTATGAGCCAAAAGGTATTCTTGATGAAATTGGCCATAATTTCTGGGCTTCCAGGCAACCTGATGGCTACTCTGAAAAAAAACTAGATTGGGTGTCTACAGAGCATTTAGATCGTAGAATTCGAATAGCATCGAGAATTTTTCGAGCAGGCGCATCGAGATCAGGGGAAGAAATAGCAGATTTACTAGATTTCTCTGATAGAACAAAATTAGCTATTTCAAAAGGTAGAAATTCCAAAGAAAAATTCATTATTGCTTTATGTAGTTCAGATTTTATGGAGGTTTAGATGATAAGTCGTAGACACTTTTTATCGATAGCAGCACCAGCTTTAGCGTTATCTGGTTATCCAGTACATGGCTTCACCAAAGAGCCTATCGAAGGTCGCATCATAGTCATCATGCTTCAAGGTGGAATGGATGGCTTGCTTGCTATCCCGCCTGTAGGTGATGACAACCTCTTCAAACAAAGAAAGGCACTAGTAGCCTCTAACCCATTAAAGCTTAATCCATTATTTGGAATACATCCTAATTTTAGAAACTTTTCAAAGATGTTGAAAAGCAATGAAGCATCAATAGTTCACGCAACATCATTTCCATATACCGGACGTTCGCATTTCGAAGGACAAAATATTGCCCAAAGTGGATCAAAATTACCATTTTCTACAAATACAGGTTGGTTAGGTCGCGCTATGGATTTTGCAAAAATAACTGGAAAAGCATTATCTCTTGATGCTCCACTGTTAATTAGGGGTGCCCCTGAGTTTGATAATTTCTATCCTGCAAATATTGAAAAAACACGTTCTCCACAAACAGCCCTTATAGACCTTATCAAAGAGACACATGATGGCGACGTTATGATTGCGATTGATAAGTTAAGCAGAGGGTCAATGTCTAGGCCAAGTAGGCTGAGGGCAAGGGATCCATTAAGTTTGGCAACTAAGGCAGGAGAGTCAATGAGAGAGTTAAATGGCCCTCGTGTTGCAGTTCTGACGATACCAGAGTTTGATGATCACTCAAGTATTGGCTCTACGACAGGTCATCATCCTGAATTATTTACCTTACTAGATAATGTTTTTTATAACTTAAAAACCGCATTAAAAGAGCAGTGGGATAATACAATTGTTTTAACAACAACCGAGTTTGGTAGGACCGTTCAGGAAAATGGATCTGCTGGAACAGATCACGGCTATGGATCAGTAGGTTTATTAGCTGGTGGTTTAATTAATAAATCAAGTGTTGTTGCAAATTGGCCGGGGCTAGCCTCGAAAGACCTTTATGAAAAAAGAGATCTGTTCGCTACTATTGATTATCGTTCTGTTTGTTCGGCCTGTATTGAAGCTGCATTCGGTCTTGAGCACGATTTTATTATCGAAAAAGTTTTTGAAGACAAAAAGATAGCGCGTATTTATGAGCATATATTTGGATGACTAAAATTAAATTAAAGATTACATTATTTGCAATTCTAATGGTGTTTGGCACACAAGTTCAAGCTGAGGAAAATGTCCTTTGTATTCAGAAATTCTTAACTAAGACCGTATTTAACCCAGGCCCGTCAGACGGTGCCTGGGGAAAGAAAACAGAAACTGCTATTAATCAATTGATGAGCCAAGCAAACAATTTTGAACCGCAAAATATTAAAAAGAGTGATGCAGAAAATATATGCAAAACACTTAGTGGTAATCAAGGCTCAAAGTTGAATGAAATTGGTCAATTCAAGCGCTTTCCAATAGTGATAACCGAGGATATCGGTGAAATTAAATCTTTAACAGACTTTGATTTCACTAATAGTACTATAAGCACAAACGTAACTTATAAAAGATGTGTTTTTGATATAATACACTCTGAAGGTTGGCGTCGGGCAAGTGGGACAGTTGGGATTAATAATGGTATATTAGTTTTTAAAAACCATGAGTGGTATGCCGGACTCGCCTCATCTGGGAGAGAACACTTATTGAATGAAGAAGCTAATTTGAAGCTAACAAATACTGGAGCACATGGGATATTACCCCATCTATCTTATGTAGCGGAGGGTGAGGTTGACAAGCCAGTACAATACTTAATTTTAGGTAAAGATTATATAAAGCCCCCCCCCAAATGTTATTCGTGCTCCCCCTCTAGCTTAGAGGAGGGGATATTAGGCTCTAATAATTATACAGATGATTATGGAGATACTTATACTTTTAAAATATCTAGTTGCTCTTAAGAAAAATTTAATTCTGATTAACCTATTCAGTATACAAGTCTTGCAACTTTAACATCCCAATTTCTGGAATATATAATTTGATTATTCTCTAATCCAGAAATGTTGGCTTTTAAAATAAAAAAATTCTCGTCACAGGTAACTGTAAGTTTGCTTTTTGTCTGTACGAGCCAGTCACCTCTGTTGAAACTAAAATCTGCGATATAAATCATTTTAGCGGAAAGGGGATCACCTTCTTTTATTAGATAATGTTGGCTGTTATTAGAACCATAAATTAAATTTATATCAGTAAAATATATTTCTCCACCGTCACTAACGACATCGTACACTAACTCTCCAGTGGCTTGGTTTTTATATATTTCACGTGTTCCCGTACTTTCTTTTAGAATTTGGTGGGGCATAGGAACTGAAGCCTCTGGTTTGGTAAAGAGTTCGTCGGTAGTAAACATATCTGAGGGGTGTAGTGTTGGGATTTCGAGATAACACGAACTAAGACTAATTTTTAAGCGAACTTCTTCAGGTTGGGGCCAAGCCATAGGCCAGAGTTGGCTTGATAAGGAGAGCCGCAGTTGGCGTCCTGGACTTAACTGCCAGCCCGTATCATTTAGTCGAACACATACGTCCATAAACTCATTAGGAATGATTTGAGCTAGTTTTTCGCGGCCCTCTCTAAGTTTTAAGTTAAGTATCCCGTAACTAATGAGTGTAGACTTCCCGTCAGACGAAACATCACATAGCCTAGCAGCAACTATTCCGTGAGTACAATTACTTGAAACTCTCAAATGGACTTTTGATGTCCCAAGAAGACTAATAGGCTCATGTATCTTATCTGTATCAAAGGTTATTGAAACAGAATCGTCTTCTGCCTGATCTGCAGGTAATTCCATTATTCCAGATATTGGCATATATTCACCGGTTGAAACTCCTAATGTTAGAGGAGAGCATATTTCAATATTTTCAATTGATTCATTTGGTTGATCTACTAAACAACTTTTTCTCAGATAGTAGCGCCTCAGTATTGAATTGTCAGAGGGCCATTTATTTTCTTTAACCCAAAAACCTGGCCTATCTCTGGGCTGTTGATCAGGGTCATGACTGGTTTGAATATAGGCGAGGAACTTATTCTCTCTCATAGGGTCGTTGGTATGCCCTTTTAACCATGTATCCCACCAATCTAGTGCTAACTTTAAAAAGCCAATTTTTGGCCCTGGTCCGCCAAGGTTCGGATAGACATGTCCCCAGGGTCCAGATATTGCAGTAATAGGTGATCTAATATTTTCTATTAATCTAATCATAGTATTTGGCCAACAATCGTTCCAACCACTTACCCCAAGAATTGGAATTTTTATTTGATCAAAATTTTCGCAAACTGACCCTTGGATCCAAGTTTCATCTCGTAACTGATGGCTCAGCCATTTTTCAATAAATAATGGTGTTTTTTCTAATCGCTCCAACCACATCTTTTTCCATTTGATGCCTACGACTTCTGGGTCTGGTGGGCGGATGCAATACCCACACATTACACCTCCCCAACCCAATCCTTGCCCTGGGTAGCCACCAACAAGGTACCCAGCATCATCATAGTAACGATCAACGGATGAACCTACGGCTATTACTGCCTTTAACGCGGGAGGTTGCTGTGTCGCGGCCTGTAAGCTGGCTATCCCACCCCAAGATAACCCCATCATTCCTACTTTTCCGGTACACCAATCTTGAGCTGAAAGCCACTCAATTACTTCGAGAGCGTCTTGTTGTTCGCGCGGGGAATATTCATCAAGCATAACTCCTTCAGAGTCTCCATGACCACGCATATCTGGACGTATGCATGCGTATCCTCTGGCTGCAAACCAGGCATGATTAGCGTGGTCTCTCAGCGCGTAAGAGTCACGTTTTCTATAGGGAATAAATTCCAAAATTGATGGAACAGGTTTACTTTTAGCTCCAACTGGTAGCCATACTTTTGCGGAGAGACGAATACCATCTGACATTCTGATCCATAGGTGCTCGATGATTTCTATTTCAGTAATGTCCTGCACTGTTGCCTCCAACCTATGACCCCCGTGGTTTCATATTTTTAGAAAATATTATTCTCCAGTGCAAAATATTTTTGAAGGGTCTCCACCCAAATTAATTTAGTGGAGACCCTTATTTAATATAATTTTGTGTTGTTAACAGATTAACTTTTTCCTTGGCCTTTCTCTGTTGCGTTGACCAAACAAGCCATATTTCCATATGGATGTTTGTTCTCATGCATTAGTTGGTGAGCATGCCCAATTTGGTCAAAAGAATAAGTTTCGGAAAGGCATGGATCAACTTTTCCCGCAATCACTAACTCATTTACTGCTTCTGATTGATCATCATTTGCTAAATGTGAGCCCTGAAGTCGTTTTTGCATCATCCAGTGATATCTAAGATCAAGAGTGATGTTGTAACCTGTTGTTCCAGCACAAATAACAATCATTCCCCCTGTATCACAAACAAATCCTGAGGTCGGGAGAGTTGCCTCCCCTGGGTGTTCAAATACAATTTTAGGGTTTTTTCGTTCTCCTAAAGCTTCCCAAATTGCTTTTCCAAAAGCTCTAACACCTGACATCCAAGCCTTGTAATCTGGAGAAGTTGTGTTTGGCATTGGTCCCCAATGGGTAAAGTCATTTCTGTTAATTACACCAACAGCACCCTTATCTAAACAAAACTGTCGTTTATCTTCACTTGATATTACAGCTATCGGTTTGCCACCAAGCGCTGAAACTATCTGAAGCGCCATTGCTCCCAACCCTCCTGCAGCTCCCCAAACTAAAACGGCGTCACCTGGTTCTACAATGTTAGGCGACCATCCCATAAGCTGCCTGTAAGCAGTGGACGCGCAAAGCATATAGCATCCAGCCTCTTCCCAGCTGAGATGTTGTGGTTTTTTCTTGATTTGGTGTGATTGTGCTCTAGCAAATTGACAATATGATCCGTAATTAGTTTGGTAACCCCAGATTCTTACAGAAGATGCAAGCATCGGATCTTTTCCAGAAAGAACCCAAGGGTCCTCTGGTTCCCACCAACCACTATGTACAACAACCTCTTCACCAACCTTTACATCATTCACTCCTGATCCAACTGCCCAAACAATCCCTGATGCATCTGATCCGCCAGCGTGAAAATCTTCTGGCTCCCCTTTTTTCTGTCGATCAGCAATAACGTCGACCGGGTAACCTAAGCCAGCCCATACGTTATTATAATTTATTCCAGTTGCCATTACGTAAACTAAAACATCTTTTGGCCCTAAGGTAGGTGTGTTGATTACCTCGCGTTGCCACGCTTTTGAAGGCTCTCCAAATCTATCTTGCCTGACAGTAAAAGCGTGCATTTTAGGTGGTACTTCGCCTAATGGCGGTCTCTCTCCAAGAGAGTAAAGTTCTTTTTCAGACACTGGTATGTTCCTTTTAATACTAATTAAGTTTTTATAATTATTATTTGTCAGACATTTGAATATTAAACAACAATAATTTTAAAATACAGAAGTATTTAAGTCTAATAAATAATTTGAAATTACTCATTTCATTTTTTTAAATACTTTTTTTCTTTTTGTAATATATTTTTTAATTTTTAAGCTTTTTATGAGAACTGACTTGAAAAATTTATAATTTCGTTGAGAGCATTTTTAAATTCTGTATCGTTTACTGTCATTGCAATACGAATATACCCTATAGCAGATTTTCCAAAAGTTTCTCCTGGCATAACTGCAATGTGTTTTTTTGCAAGTAATAAACTCGAAAATTGTTTGCCTGTAAGGCCTGTCCTTCTAACATCTAGCATTAAATACATTGCACCTGTGGGTGGCACTAGTGTTAATAAGCTTTGTTTAGAAAATATCTGAGTTGCAATCTTCCGTCGACGTTTGAAGGGAGCTGCTATTTCTTTTTCAAGTTTTTTTCCAAGACTTAATCCATACAGAGCTGCATCTTGGATAAAACCAGGTACTCCATATGTCGTATGAGTTGCCAGATTAATCAGGTGGTCTATGATTTCTTCCGGAGCCACTGCCCATCCAATTCGACTCCCAGTCATAGCATGACTTTTTGACATTGACCCGATGACAATCGTTCTGTCGGACATTCCTTCAATTGATCTTGGAGAAATATGGCTACCCTCCCAAATTTGAGTATCGTAAACCTCGTCAGAAATTAACCATAAATTATTTTTCTTACACGCTAAGGAGATGTCCTCTAATGTATCTCTGGTGTAGACGACACCTGTGGGGTTATTAGGAGAGTTTATAAGTAATGACCTCGCCCCGTCTGACGCGGTATCAACAGCCTCTCCTGATAACTGAAAATTTTCCTCTGGTTTTGCAATTATAACTCGTGGCTTAGCACCTGTTCCTGCAATTGTGCCTGGATAAGTTGCATAATATGGATCGCAATAAAGTGCGATGTCTCCAGGGTTGCAGACAGCCATGTGTGCAGCAAACAGTGCTGACTGTCCCCCAGGGGTAACTAAGATATTTTTATATGTTGTAGGGATGCCTGTTCTTTTTGAGACTCTACGCGCTATTTCTTCACGTAAACGTTTATTTCCACTAACAGGGGCATAACCAGTGTTTCCTTTAATTGCTGACTTATTTAAAGCATCAAGAATTCTTGGATCCGTCCTAACATCATGCTCCCCAATAGTTAATTCAGTAATTTTTTGTCCAGAATCAATAAGCTCTCTAGATTCCTCAAATAATTCCCAATTATTATCACTTAATAATGTGAGCTCTTTTATTCGAGTGGAGGGACGTAGATTAACCAATGCGTGAGCTCCTGCTATAGTTGAGTTTTAGATATCCACCCATCAACCACTAAACCTTTCTCAATTCAATGTTGCTAATGCCATTTTTTTCAATTTCTAAGTCGAATGGTACTTAATTCATTTCAATAGAGGTTTAATTTTTATAAAATTCATGTAAGAGAGCGTAACTTAGTGTTTTTTTGTAGCAACCAACGTATCAATTATTCAAAGTATTAAAACAATGCCTAACATAAAAATTTATAACTCGATGACGAGAAAAAAAGAGGAGTTTTTACCTTTAGATCCCAAAAACGTTAGGATGTACGTGTGTGGTCCTACTGTTTATGACCGAGCTCACTTAGGAAACGCTAGACCAGTAGTTGTTTTTGACACTCTTTTTAGGTTGTTAATACAGGAATATGGAAAAGACTGTGTGACTTATGTTAGAAACTTTACTGACATAGATGATAAAATTAACTTACGTGCAAAATCCCTAGGTATTAAAATTTCTGAAATAACTGACCAAACTATAGACTGGTTTATGGAAGATATGGGTCATTTAAATTCACTGGTCCCATCTGTCATGCCACGCGCCACTCAATTCGTTGATAAAATGATAGATATGATTGACGGCCTTGTTAAAACTAAACATGCCTATTTGAATGAAGGTCATGTTTTGTTCAGAGTTAGATCATATGAAAATTACGGCAGTCTTTCTGGTCGTTCTTTAGATGATATGATAGCTGGAGCGAGGGTTGAAGTGGCTCCCTTTAAGGAGGACCCTCTAGATTTTGTGTTGTGGAAGCCATCTACTGACGATCTCCCTGGTTGGGAGTCCCCATGGGGAAGAGGCAGGCCGGGCTGGCATATTGAATGTTCTGCCATGGCAAAGGAATTGCTTGGCAGCAGCTTTGACATTCACTGTGGTGGAAGTGACCTTAAGTTTCCTCATCATGAAAACGAAATTGCTCAATCTAATTGCTCGCACCCGAATGAAAGTTTTGCAAGTTACTGGATGCACAATGAGATGTTAAAAGTTAATGGTAAGAAAATGTCAAAAAGTTTATCAAATTTTTATACGGTTAATGATTTACTGGAACGTAATATCTCGGGTGAAGTTATTAGATTCATTTTACTTAACACTCATTATAGAAAACCTTTGGATTGGACTGAAAGTCGAGTTACTGATGCAAAAAATATACTCAGAAAGTGGCGGTCTCAAACAGTTAATGTAACCCCTGGTGTTGTTGATAAAAAGGTTATTGAAATGTTGTCTGATGACTTAAATACTGCTGCCGCAATTAGTGTTTTACATAAAACCTTTAATCAACGTGACTACCCAACCTTATTAGCATCGGCGAGATTTCTTGGTTTACTCTCAGAAACATCGATTAATGAAGAGGTAAATGAATTAGATCAAAAAATATTAAATAAAGTTTTAAAAATACTATCTGAGAAGAGATCAAACGCACTTAAAGTGAAAAACTATGAAGATGTGGATATATATAAAAATCGAATTATTAAAACTGGTATTGATGTGCAAATATCAAAGGAAACAATAAAATTAGTTCCTAATAGTTTGTTTGACCGAGTTGCCTTAAGGGGATTAGTAGATGAGTAAAGAACGGATATACGTTTATGACACCACCTTACGTGATGGACAGCAGACACATGGAATCCAATTTTCAACTGACGATAAAATAAATATATCAAAATTAATAGATATGCTTGGAGTTGATTTTATTGAGGGCGGTTGGCCAGGAGCTAATCCCACAGATAGTGAATTTTTCGCATCTATGCCAAAAGTAAATGCGACTATGACTGCATTTGGCATGACAAAACGAGAAGGTCGTTCTGCTGAAAATGACGAGGTGCTCGCAGCAGTAATAAATGCAGACACCACATCTGTGTGCTTAGTCGGTAAGACTTACGATTTTCATGTTACAAAAGCCTTGGGCATAAGTTTAAGTAATAATATAGTGAATATTACAAAATCCATTGAGCACGTTGTTGCAAAAGGAAGAGAAGCTATATTTGATGCAGAACATTTCTTTGATGGGTATGAGGCAAATCCAAGTTATGCTCTTGAATGCCTACATGCAGCATACTCGACAGGTAGTAGGTGGATAGTTTTATGTGATACTAATGGGGGGACTTTACCTTCAAAAATTTATCAAATTACTAGAGATGTAATTAAAAGTGGTATTCCAGGATCTAACTTAGGGATCCACTGTCATAATGATACCGAAAATGCCATTGCTAATTCTCTGGCGGCTATCGATGCGGGTGCCCGTCAAGTTCAGGGTACTATTAATGGCCTCGGTGAGAGATGTGGGAACACTAATTTAATATCATTAATACCCACTTTGCTTTTAAAAGAACCCTATAAGAGTAAGTTTTCTCTTGGGATAAGTGAAGAAAATTTATTAGAACTGACAAAAACAAGTCGGTTACTTGATGATATATTGAATCGTGTTTCGAACACGCATTCGGCGTATGTTGGAAGTTCCGCTTTTGCCCATAAAGCCGGTTTGCATGCTAGTGCGATTTTAAAGGACCCGTCAACTTACGAACATATTAATCCAGAGCTTGTCGGAAACGATAGAATTATTCCGATGTCAAACCAAGCAGGACAATCAAATTTAAAAAAGAGGTTAAGTGATGCTGGGATTGAAGGGTTTGAAAAAGACTCTCTTTCGCGGCTACTAGACACAGTAAAAATAAATGAAGATAGAGGTTATTCATATGACACAGCTCAGGCGTCCTTTGAACTTCTAGCTTTAAAGGAACTTGATAAATTACCTATATTTTTTAAAGTAGTTCGGTATCGTGTTACTGTGGAAAGAAGACAGAACAAAACTGGAGATTCTGTTACTCTTTCGGAAGCAGTCGTAGTAGTAAATATTGGCGATGAGAAAAAATTATCTGTATCAGAGTCTATGGACGAAGTTGGTTCAGATAGAGGTCCTATTAACGCATTATCTAGAGCATTAGCAAAGGATTTGGGGTCTTATCAGAGCGCAATCGAGGACATGAGGCTTGTGGACTTTAAGGTTCGTATTACTAGTGGTGGAACAGAAGCAGTGACTAGAGTTATTATTGATTGCGAAGATCAAGCGGGCACGCGTTGGTCAACAGTAGGAGTTTCTCCAAATATTGTTGATGCTTCGTTCGAAGCGTTATTAGATGCTATAAATTGGAAATTAATAAAAGAGAATTGTAAGGTTTGACCCCAAACGAACATTCAGAGCAGGTTAGACATTTTGATTCAGACCGATACCTAGCGTCCTTGCTTGCTGACCCTTCAGATCAAAAAAAACTCCACCTCCTTTACTCGGCAAACCTTGAAATTGCTAAGTCTGCTTGGACCTCACCTGAACCAATGATTTCAGAAATTAGATTGCAATGGTGGAGAAATAATTTAATACCAAGTGCTGAACAAAAAGAGAGTTCCACTCATATAGTGAAAGACTTAGTAACTCTTTTTGAAAGTAATAGTATTCCTTTGTCTTTAATACATGAGATGGTTGATGCAAGGTCATGGGATTTATTATCTAAGCCTTTTACATCACAAGATGATCAAATTAGATATATAGATAATACCTACGGCAACCTTTACTGGGCCGGTGCACTTCTACTGGGGGTGGACCATAATATGGAAAGTTTAGTACGTCAGTATGCGTTTGGTGCAGGAATGGCATCATTTTTAAGCGCTGTTAAGAAACTTGAATCCTTAGGCAAAAGACCACTTATAAAAAGTTCTAATGAAAGCATTAAAGAATTAGGAAAAATTGGAATCAAAAGCTTTGATGAAGGCATTAAAGGATTAAGTAGTCAAAAAAGAATATTTCCTGTTTTGTTATCTGCATGGACCACTAAAGCATTACTTAATCAAGTAATTAAGAATCCATCAGTAGTAAAGTCTGGTAGTTTAACTGTTAAAAATACTGCTAAAAAGTGGGGTTTTCTTTGGCGATCTACTTTGGGCTTTCTTTAGTCTTTAAGGGTTATTTATGCTGGTACAGCATTTCTTTTGTTCATTATTAGCCATGTTAACGCTATCCCTGCAAGGAGAAGCATTGGGATCATAGCTAAGCTTACTGTAGACCATCCTTCTTGAGGTGAGCCACCAGAGCAGTTCATAAGTCCTCCAGAGGTGAGAGAGGCCAGGGTAACTGAGCCGAAGATAACAAAATCGTTAGTTCCCTGAACAACACCTCGCTCACTCTTATTGTGATTAGACGAAATTAATGTGGTAGCTCCTATGAACCCAAAATTCCAACCTACGCCCAACAAAGCTAGAGCGAAAAAGAAATTCATTAGTTCAACTCCTAAAAACGCCGTTATTCCTGAGAAAGCTAAAATTACTAGTCCAGTAGCAATAATCTTTTCTGCACCAAAACGAACAATTAAATGCCCTGTGAAGAAAGAAGGTATAAACATTGCTAGCACGTGGGTTGATACAACGTTATTAGCTTGCGTTTGTGTGAACCCACAACCAACTACTGCCAATGGTGTTGAGGTCATGACAAGGTTCATCAAACAGTAAGATACTAAACCACAAATCATTATAGCAACAATTTTAGGTGTTTTTAATATCTCAAGTCGTGAGCGAACTTTTTCTGTAGTAACTTTTGCGTGATCAGCAATTGTTTTTGGAAGATCTAAGGCAAAAAATATAAATAATCCAAAAATATTCAAAATTATTATAGCTAGATATGAACCTAAAAACTGTGTGGAGGTCGCACCCTGAAGTAAATTATTTAACTGTGGTCCAAAGATAGCAGATAATAGGCCTCCAGCCATCACATACGAAATAGCTTTTGGACGGGATTCATCTGAGGCACTGTCAGCAACAGTGAATCTGTAAAAACCTTGTGCTGACATATAAATCCCAGAAAATAAGCTACCAACTAAAAGTAAACCAAATGAGGCGTTGAGTAATCCTATCGCAGCGATTGACGCTCCCAAAGCGCCACCACAAGCCCCAACCATTAAACCTATTCGACGACCACGCCTCTGCATTAAGGCGCTGAGCCATGGCGCAGTCATCATTGAACCAAACACAATAAGTGAGATAGGTAATGTTGCTAAGCATGGATTAGTAGAAAGCATATTTCCCGCTAACCCTCCAACTACAAACATCATTGGCATTTGGCATCCGAGGGTAGCCTGAGCTATAATCAGTACTATTACGTTTCTTCTTGTGCGAGGATCATTTTTAAAAAAACTGTTTGCTGAAGACATTTGAAAATATTCGCTTCTAAGTGTTTCTATATTTCATTCTTATCGATGATGTGCGCAAATGAACCGCTTACGAAACCATCCACTAACCCTAAATTTGGAAGACTATTGTCCGATGAATCAGAACTTGTAAATAGACATTCACCATTAAACTGTTCAGTTTTAGCATAGTGAAACTCATGACCAGAAAAATTTCCAATAAAACTACCTTTGACACTCTTCAGCTTTCTATAACCAAGAGTTAACTTAGGACTTTCAATAGTTGTAACTAGATCAAGGAGGTTAAGCATCTTGTGTCGTCTTCCGTCGCTATCAATCAAAATTTTACCTAAAACCATGTATCCGCCACACTCTCCATAGATTAATGATTTTTTTGATGCATTTCTCATTGAGTTGAGGAAAATATCGTTTTTAGCAATGATGCCGGCATAGAGCTCTGGATATCCTCCAGGAAGATAAATAAAGTCAGAATCGGGTACTGGTTCGTTAGCCAAAGGAGAAAAGTACCTAAGATTTGCTCCGGCCTTTTTCCAATCTTGTTCAAGGTGTGGATAAATAAAAGAAAATGCTTTGTCTCTAGCAATAGAAATATTTTGTCCGGGCGGTAAATTATGTTTCCGCACATTGGGACTTAAATTATTTTTTAATTTAAGCGTATCTAAATTTATATTGCGCTCAATTTCATCCGCCATATTATCTAACCATTGCTCTAAGTCATCTCGTTCTGTGGCTTGAACCAATCCAAGGTGTCTTGATGGTTGGTGAAATCTACTGTCACGTTTTAGTGCACCAATTACTGGAGGAAAAAAAGGATCAGAAAGAGAGTTTCTAATCATTTTTTCATGTTTTTCACTTCCAAGTTTATTTAAGATTATACCTAAGAAGTTTAATTCAGTGTCGTGTGTAATGAAACCTCTAACAAGGGCTGCTACTGATTGTGCCATTTTTGAGCAATCGATTACCAATACCACATTTAAATTTAAAATTTTTGCTAGTAATGCTGTCGACCCACTTAGTCCTGATGAATCCCCATCAAACAATCCCATTGCACCTTCAACTATGTAAGTTCCTTTGCCACAAGAAAGATCCTTTAATCGGTCTTTAGTCATTGCCCAAGTATCTAAGTTGAGGGACGTGTTTCCACTTGCAAATTCATGGAATCTTGGATCAATATAATCTGGCCCAGATTTTGCAGACCTTACCTCCATTTGTCTTGCTAGAGCCCTAAGAATTCCTAAAGTTACAACTGTCTTACCTGATCCAGAGTTTGGGGATGTAATTAATACACCATTTTTCATTCTTAAGCACTTTCAGTAGAAAGGCTGGAACCCAGTGGGTCAAGATTGCGGGGAGGCACACCGACAGCCTGAGATTGCCAATCTAGCACCTGTCGCATCATTACAGACTTACCAATACAAATAATTGCTGGAGGCTTTAGATTTGAAGAAGAAATATCTTCTACACACTTTGCCAATGTAGTTTCTAAAACTTTTTGTTCAGGAAGAGTGGCCGCTGTAACGATTGCTACCGGTTCATCTGGATCTCTGCCAGAGTTAATTAAAGTAGAGCTTATCTTATCTATATGCTTCATGCCCATGTATATCACAATGACTTGTGAACCTTTGGATATTGAGTACCAGTCCAGTGAGGAGGGCGTCTCTCCCAATTGATCATGACCAGTAACAAACGTAACAGATTGATTTACATCCCTATGAGTAACAGGAATTCCTGCGTATGCTAGGCCGCCAATTCCGGCTGAGATCCCTGGAATAATTCGTATTGGAATACCATTTTGAACTAGAGTTTGGGCTTCCTCACCTCCTCGACCGAATACAAATGGGTCTCCTCCTTTGAGCCTAAGAACTTTTTTGTTTTGTTTTGCTAACTCTGTCAATTGTAGAGAGATATCTCTTTGTTTAAATGAAGGTTTCCCGCCTCTTTTTCCAGCATAAATTAACTCAGCTTGGGGAGCCCATTCTAAGATCTTTTTATCGACTAAAGCGTCGTATACTACTACATCTGCTTGTTTTAAGCCGTTTAGCGCATGTAAGGTAATTAAACCTGGATCACCGGGGCCGGCACCACACAGCCAAACCCATCCAGGAAGGAGTGTAGGCCAAGATCCGGATATGTCAGGAAAATTAGATTTCATAACTAATTGTATTACCTTTTTAGTTTAAATATGCAAAGAAAAATATTGATTTAATATAGTCCCTTGGCGTTGCAAACATGTACGTTTATAATGAAAAGATTATGAAACAAGAAAAACCAATTGTATTAAGGAAAGGTTGGACTACTGGAGCGTGTGCAACTGCTGCTGTTAAGGGTGCTTTGGTTGGCCTTTGGGGAGGTGAATTCTTAAAAACTGTAAGCCTTGTTTTACCAAAAGGTGAAACACCAACTTTTGATTTAGTTCAACCAAAGAAGGGTGTTGGATGGTCAGAAGTCGGAATTGTTAAAGATGCCGGTGATGATCCTGATGTAACTCACGGGTGTCTAGTGATTGCTAGAGTTAAAGAAATATCAGACTCAATTACTTTCAAAGCTGGAAAAGGTGTGGGTACGGTTAGCATGCCTGGTCTGCCAATTGGAGTTGGTGAGCCAGCAATCAATCTTAAGCCACGGGAAATGATGAGTGCTGTTGTCTATGAAATGGCAAAACTGTATTTAAAAAAACCAAATATTGAAATAACAATCTCGATACCAAATGGTGAAATTATTACAAAAAAAACCTGGAATCCTCGTTTAGGTATAGTTGGAGGGTTATCTATTTTAGGTACAACAGGAATTGTACGTCCTTTTTCCTGTTCTGCATGGATTGCATCAATTCACCGCGGGATAGATGTTGCTAGGGCCGCTATGTTCCCTCATGTTGCTGGTTGCACTGGATCGACTAGTGAAGGTGCTGTTCAAAAATTATTTAACCTTCCAGATCAGGCTATGCTTGATATGGGTGATTTTGCTGGAGGTATGATAAAATACCTTAATAAGAACCCCGTTAGTCGTGTCACTATAGGCGGAGGTATTGGTAAAATTACTAAGTTTGCGTTTGGAGCTGTTGATCTCCATTCAAAACGCTCACAAGTTAACTTCAAAGAACTTGCGCAGTTAGCTCAAAACAATGGTTTACCTGATATTTCAAACGTTAATACAGCACTTGAAGCACTAGAGTTGGCTGGAAATGGTCTCGCTATTTTGGTGGCTAATTTAGCACTTCAAAGGTTAGAGTCTTTAACCAAAAATTCGGGTATGGATTGTGGAATTGTGATCGTCAATAGGACTGGTGATGTTATCTCAAGGGTTGGTAATTGAAAGTTCTTCTTTTGGCAGGAACCAATGAGGCTAGGCTTTTAGCTCCAGAACTTTTAGCTAGAGGTTTTGATGTAACAGCATCTCTTGTAGGGAGCACTCGAACTCCACGTTCGTTAGGTTGCGAGACCCGTGTTGGAGGTTTTGGCGGGGATAAAGGATTTATTGATTGGTTAAATACCTCTAAAACAGATGTCGTCATAGATGCAACTCACCCCTTTGCTTATCGTATAACTGAACGAACTCAGCGATTATGTTTGAAAAAGAAAATTCCCTACATATTTATTTTGAGAAAGCAGTGGGCCCCCGAAGAAGTGGTTAATTGTTCATTGGTTGCAACTTACAAAGAGGCTATTAGTAAGATACCTTCCCGGTCTAGAGTATTTTTAGCAACTGGAAGGCAGTCACTTGATGAATTTTCTTTCTTAACCGGTTCTTATATTTTTTGCAGACTAATAGATAAGCCTACTAAAGCATTTCCATTTCAAAATGGAGAATATGTTGTTGGGCGTCCACCCTTTTCAGTGACAGATGAAGTGGATTTATTTAAAAAACTTGAAGTTGATATACTGGTGCTAAAAAATTCTGGAGGAGACTCATCTAAAGCTAAATTAAAAGCAGCAAATATATTAAAGATACCGGTTATCATGTTGGTGCGACCCGACTACTCAGGTATAAATAGTGTTAACAGTATATATCAATGTTTAAAATGGGTGAGTGAAGTTGATAAAAATAGAAAATGAACAGACTTTAAATAATGCTTTACTGGAGTTGGTCAAAAATGATTTTGACATGGCTAGAGTTGTTAAATGTGTCGAAAAGGTAAACCTTAGGAGCCGAGAGGATGGATTCCAAGCACTTCTAAGAGCTATTGTTGGGCAACAACTTAGTGTCAAGGCTGCGGCAGCTATATGGGGCAGGCTTGAGAAAGCAGACTTTGTTTCAGAGAAAAACATAAACCTTTCCACTGATGAACAGTTACGGGAATGTGGTCTGTCGAGACAAAAAGTAAATTATGCCCGTGCTCTTGCTATTGCCAAAATTGACTATAAAAAGCTTCATTTTTTATCAACAGATCAGGCCACTGAGATTTTAGTTAAAGTTTCGGGGATAGGTCGATGGACAGCTGAAATATATGCGATGTTTTCACTAAATCATCCAGATGTCTTTCCCGCTGGAGACTTAGCTTTACAGGAAGCAACTCGCATTTTATATAATTTAAAAGATCGACCAAAGGAAAAAGAGATGCGAAAAATTGCACAGAGATGGAAACCTTGGCGTAGTGTCGCTTCTCTTGCTCTTTGGGAGTATTATGCAAAAAATAAAAATCGTGAAGGTGTTTAAATGACAGTAGTTTTAGATAGTAATCGTGTTGGTTCGCGCTCAGGGGTAGACTCCTCGTTGGTTATTTTTTTACACGGTTTTGGTGCCAACGGAAATGATTTACTAGGCTTAGCAGATCAATTGTCTGAACACTTGCCAGATACCGTTTTTTTAGCTCCAGACGGCCCTGAAACGTGTAGTGTGAACCCAGGCGGTTTTCAATGGTTTCCGATTCCATGGATAGATGGTTCAACAGAAGAAGAATCTGAACGGGGGCTTCTAAGGGCTACTGAGGACTTAGAGATTTTTATTAAACAATCTATGGAAGAGGAAGGGTTGAGTGAAGCAGAGACAATTTTAATTGGGTTCTCTCAAGGCACTATGATGGCGCTACATGTCGCGCCCAGAATGCGTGACTCGATCTTGGGTGTAATTGGATTTTCAGGACGAATTTTAAATCCAGAGTGCCTCTCAGAAGAGTGTAAAAGTAAACCGCCGACTCTCCTCATTCATGGGGATGCGGATGATGTCGTTCCATTTTCATCATTGTCTGTTGCAGAAGAGACTCTACAAGAATGTGGGTTTGAGGTTGAAACACATGTAATGGAAGGTTCAGGACATGAGATATCGCCTGATGGGTTGTTGGCTTGTTTAAATTTTATATTATTACAGTTGGATTTAGTGTGATCTCCTAAAATGTTAAAAAAGTTAGTAAAGGCTTCAAAGTTGATAAAGAGATTAAAATATTCCTTGAAGTTACTAAATATTCATATCTCTAGTAGGATTTCATATGTACTTAGGGCCTAGTGATAACTCAGAACCTGAGGCTATTAATATTAAAGATAAACCAGCTTTAGTTTTGAATGCTGATTATAGGCCTTTATCATACTACCCTTTATCTCTGTGGTGTTGGCAAGATTCAATTAAGGCAAGATACCTTAATAGGATTTCGGTTCTGATGGAGTATGAACAAACAGTGCGTTCACCAAGTACAGAAATTCAGATTCCGTCTGTCGTTGTTTTAAAGGATTATATACAACCTAAAAGGCATCTCGCTTTTACACGATTTAATTTATTTTTACGAGATGGATTTAGCTGTCAATATTGCGGAGGATCTGGAAACTTAACTTTTGATCATATTCTCCCTAAATCTCTTGGGGGAGTCACAAGTTGGGAAAATGTAGTTTCTGCGTGCTTAAGTTGTAACTTTAAAAAAGGTGCAAAATCATTAAAACAAGTTTCGTTTAAACTAAAGACAACTCCAAAGAAACCACTACCAGAAGAATTACAAAATATGGGGCGTAAGTTTCCTCCAAATTACCTCCATAAAAGTTGGTTAAACTTCTTATACTGGGACGAAATAGTAGAAGTTTAACAGCGTTATTGAAATAACTAGTAAAGTTTTATTTTAACGTTTAACTCGTCTTCGACTACCTCTATCTAAATTTCTGTTCTCATTAAAGTTCACCACTGGTAAATTGACAATAGAATTTAATATTGGAAATGGCTCAACCGAATTAGGAATATTGGAGGCATTAACAAAATGTTCTTGAAATCTGGGTTCAATTGCTGTTTCAATTTTGTGAATCTCTAAAACTATTTTTTCTATTAAACTCCTAGAGTTCATATCTAACAATGCAATTCTAGCTCCAGTTCCAGCCGCATTTCCTGCACTTGAAACCTTATTTAAAGGACAGTCAGGTATCATGCCTAACACCATAGCATGTTTTGGACTTATATGAGCGCCGAATGCTCCAGCTAAAACAATTCTTTCAACTTTTTCAACTTCAAATTTATCCATAAGAAGCCTCGCACCTGAGTACAAGGCAGCTTTTGCCATTTGAATTTCACGTATATCTTTGTTCGTAACTGTAATACGAGCACCACCATTCTCTGTCTCGTCCCACACAAGATAAGAATTTGTTCTTCCATCAGAAAAGCATCTATCTGTTCCAGTCTGGCTCGCTGAACCAATTAGCCCAGAGGAATCTAAAATTCCTGAAATCCTCATTTCAGCAACCATCTCAATAATTCCTGAACCACATATCCCTGTTACACCAGAACTCTTAATTTCACCTTTAAAATTAGGAGAGTCCGACCACAACTCAGATCCTATAACCTGAAATCGAGGGTTTTTTGTGTTTGGATCAATGGTGACATGTTCTATTGCCCCAGGTGCAGCACGTTGACCGCTAGAGATTTGCGCGCCTTCAAAGGCTGGACCTGTGGGCGAAGAGCAAGCATATACTCGATCGACGTTTCCCAAAAGAATTTCTGCATTTGTTCCAACATCTACAACAAGTAATAGCTCCTTAGATTTTCCAGGTTGTTCGCTTAAAGCTACTGCAGCAGAATCTGCTCCAACATGGCCTGCTATACAAGGTAAAAAGTAAATATGGCCACTAGGGTTAATTTTTAATCCTAACTCAGATGCTTTAAATACTTGTGAGTTTGATGACGCGAGAGCAAACGGAGCTTGTCCAAGCTCGTATGGGTCTATGCCTAGTAATAAATGGTGCATTACTGGATTGCAGACAAATACAGCTTCTAAGATTAAATCTAATTGAATATCTGTATCATTGCATATGTTTAAGAATAACTCGTTTAAACCCTCCCGCACGGCTATGGTCATTTCATCTGCACCATTTTCGTTCATCATTGAGTAACTGACTCGGCTCATCAGATCCTCACCATACCTTATCTGAGGGTTCATTACTCCTGACGAGGTTAAAACATCACCATTTCTTAAATCGCAGAGATGGGCCGCAATAGTTGTAGAACCGATGTCTACAGCTAAACCATAAATTGACCCTTCATAAAATCCAGGCCACATTTTAACAATACGAGGAGGGAATACACTGTCACCTAAATAAACAGCGCAAGTTACTTTCCAGTCTCCTTTTCGTAAGGTTTTTTGTAAAATTTTTAATATATCTAAATTTGCTGTAAGTTCTTGAAGGTTCCATTCAATTTTTAGTGCACTAACAAGCCGTTCTAAATCACCTGATGGGTCGTGCATATCGGGCTCTTGAACTTCAACATAAAATAATTTTGTTGATGGGTTCATTGTGATATCACGAACCTCAGCTCTTTTTCTTATTACCTGTTTATGAACCTGGCTTTCCGATGGAACGTCTATAACTACGTTGTCTAAAACAGTAGCTTGACACCCAAGCCTTCTACCTTTGAGCAGTCCTCGTTTTTCGTCGTAACGTTGCTCGACTGAGTTCCAAGGACTTAATGCACTTTCGAGCACGATTACACCGTGCTTTGAGAAATCACCGAATGAAGGAGTAATTTGGCATTTCGAGCAAATCCCTCTACCACCACATACAGAGTCTAAATCTACGCCAAGTTGCCTAGCACAGTCTAGAATTTTTGTACCAAGAGGAAAGTTACCTCTTTTTCCAGAAGGAGTAAAAATAACTAAAGGATCAGTTTTCTTGTCCATTTCAGCACATAATTCCTAACTTAACTTCGATTTCGCCTTCTGCTACTTGCCCTTCGGCGGCCACTGTCTCCATCAGCTAAGTCCTTGATCAACTTGTTGCTAGAAATCCAAGTACGCCCATGTGGATCATTATTTGTTAAAAAATTAGCTGCACGGATGGCCTCCATTTCGGACCCAGATCTAGGTTTTGTAGAGCCAAGACCTGTCACATTAGCAAGTTTCTCCGGGTCTATACCATCAGGAATAATTATCCCCAGAGATTCAAGTTCAGTAATTTTTTCTTGGATTTTTTTTTCGCTAATTGGGATACTTATAGGGTTCATAATTGCACTAGTCATTCCTGCGGCAATAGCCATTGGAAGAAAAGCATTGTTTATTCCATGTCTATTTGGCAATCCAAAGCTTATGTTTGATGCGCCACAAGTTGTATTTACACCCAACTCTTCTCTTAACCTTCGAACTAATTTAAATACCTGCAGTCCGGCTGTTCCCATCGCTCCTACAGGCATGACTAATGGATCGACGACTATATCATTTGCAGGGATTCCGAAATCTGCCGCTCTTTCCACTATTTTTTTCGCAACCTCAAATCGTACATTAGGATCTTCACTAATACCTGTGTCATCATTTGAGATCGCCACTACAGGGACATTATACTTTTTAACTAAGGGTAAAATAAGTTCCAAACGTTCTTCTTCACCGGTCACTGAGTTCAAAAGTGGGCGCCCTTCTGCTAGTTCAAGCCCTCTCTCAAGAGCACCTGGAACAGAGCTATCAATACACAAAGGTATATCTACGAGAGCTTGAACTAACTCAATTACTCTACCCATTAGCGGTGGCTCAGTTTCATTTGGATTAGGGTTTGAATTGTAAACGACACCTGCATTTATATCTAATATGTTAGCACCAGCGAGAACTTGAGCAATTGCGTCAGACTCTACAGTAGAAAAATCACCAGCTTCTAACTCTGCAGCTAACCTCTTTCGACCGGTTGGGTTTATACGTTCTCCAATTACACAAAAAGGTTGATCAAACCCAATTATTACGGATTTAGTTTTTGATTCTACTACTGTTCGTGTCATTTAATGTTTTTTCCTAAACTTATTATCTTACTGGTAGTATTGATTTTTCACCATTATTAGAAATCCACGCTGCATTGGTCTTAATTCCACCTAATGGGAAAAAGTGAATTTGTTCAATATTAAGGTTTGTATTTTTTTCCAACTCTTCAGCTAACGAGTTTAATATTTCAGTTGGTTCATAGGGGAGAAGAAGTTTAGTTAAATCTCGTGCACGTTTTTGCAAAACACCCAGGGACGCACCTACGCCACACTCAATAGCAAATTTTATAAGGGTTTGAAGCTTTGCTGGTCCTGCTATTCCAATATGGATTGGTATGTCGATACCTGCCGCAGATAATTTTTTGACCCAGTCTATTATGGGTTTTGCTTCAAATAAAAACTGTGTCGCTAAGCCTACTTTTATATCTGTTCTTTCGCTGTAAGCCTGTTTCCACTTAAGAGCACTTTCGACATTAAAATCGCCTCTATTAGATTCAATATCTTTATTGCCTTCAGGGTGCCCGGCAAAGTGAATTCTTGTGAATCCTGCTTTATCAAAAAGGCCAGTTTCTATTAACTGCATTGAAGAATCGAAATCTCCAACTGGTTCTGGTACTCCTCCAGCTAAAATTAGACCCTGTGTAACATTTGCCTCATTTTTATACCTAGAAATCCAATCTGCTAAGACTGTTTTATTTTGAATTATACGTGCTGGAAAATGAGGCATAACTTCAAAGCCATCATTTGTAAGGCGAGTTGCTGTCTTAACCATGTCTTCAATTGGCGTGCCGTCTATATGGGCTATGTATATTCTTGTAGTTTTTGGTAAAATAGTTGGAAAGTTTTCTATTTTCTCAGCAGTTCTTGGCATAACTTCAATAGAGAAGTTCTTTAGAAGTGAAACTAGACCCGGAGAGTTTTCTGTTTTTAAGTTATTTTTTTTAAAGTTAAACAACGCCATAATATCTTACTTAACCTTTTATTTTTTATTCCCGCCATTATCAATTAGGGCCTTAAGAGTAGGGTTGTCGTATTCTTCTTCGAGTCTCTCCGCTTCCGCTTTTGCGACGTCTTGAAGGTTACCATCGACACTGCCTATAGTTTCTTTTCGCCATTCTGAAAGATAGGCATCAGAATCCTTTGCATTGATCTTCATTGCGCAGCGATCTATTGCCTTTTCAAATCTTTCAGTAAGTTGAATTTTTGCAGCTTTCCTTCCGCTTCCGATAATTACTTGTGCAGGAATATCACGCCAGTATACAATGGTTATTGGTTGCATTTTAATCTACCTTTTTGAAAAAACTCACTAATCTTGAACTTTATTTTTATGATTTGTCAAACCAAATTCAAAATCATTTAAAATATACATTGAATTAATTTGTACTCCTACAAATTTAGTAGTTTTTAACTTTAAACCCTAATATTAAAAGGCCTTTACATTAAGAAATGACAAAAAAAAATGAAAAAATTGATATATCTAATCATAAATTTTTTATCAGTGTTTTATTTTATTAAAATGCTTAAAATCTAATCTTGTTTGAAAATACACTCTGAGGTAACCTTCCTTTATATTTTGATGTGTCAAAGTGCATTTATACAGTTAGAAAATAAATTAAAAATGGCATTAAAACAACAAACAAAATCTAAGGTTATTAACTTCCCTGGAAGTATCTCTAGCCATATTAATTCGTCTAAAGTTCCTCCTTCTGCTGAATTATACGCAGCCTTAGACCTTGGTACAAACTCTTGTCGGATGCTAATTGCTCAACCAAATGGAAACCAATTTCACGTTGTTGACAGTTTTTCAAAGACGGTTCAGCTGGGAGCTGGACTGGAAAGTACTGGTCGATTGTCAAAAATCTCGATGGCAAGAACAATTGGGGCCTTAATGATTTGTCAGAGAAAACTTCGTCATCACTCTGTCACGCGAATGAGATTAATTGCGACGGAAGCTTGTAGACGCGCCAGTAATGCGACCGAGTTTATTAATCTCATTGAACGAGAAACAGGGTTACAATTGGAAATAATTCCAGCAGAGGAAGAGGCAAGATTGGCTGTTATTTCTTGTGCTCCTTTAGTTAGTATCAATACAAAGCAGCTTCTTGTAGTTGATATAGGGGGTGGTTCTACAGAATTAGTTTGGATTGATCTCTCTGAAGTTCCAAAGGTTGACCGCAGAAAAGCAATAATGAAACTCCACTTAGGTTTTGATTCAAATCAAGATGACTTCCCTAAAGCAAAAGTTGTTGATTGGATTTCTGTTCCGCTAGGAGTAGCTACTTTGAAAGAGCAATTTAATGATGTTACAGACGACTCTGCTAAGTTTGCCCTTATGAGTTGGTTTTTCGAAGAAAAGCTTGCTAAATTTTCTCCTTATAAGGATGGGATACAAATAAAGGATGGTTTTCAGGTAGTTGGAACTTCTGGAACAGTAACTACTGTAGCTGCATCTCACCTTGGATTGGATAGGTATGATCGTGGAAAAGTAGACGGACTGCGAATGACATCCCATCAAATTGAAAATGTCATACAAAGTTATTTGGCCTTGGGACCGGAGGGAAGAAGAAAAGACCCACGAATTGGCAAAGATAGGCATGTTTTAATCATGTCGGGAGCAGCTATACTTCAGGCATTAATGCGTATTTGGCCTACTGATAGAATGAGTGTGGCGGACCGGGGCTTGAGAGAGGGTCTTTTGTACGCCCAAATGAGTCAAGATGGTGTCCTAGAGGAAGGTGCGTAAAGTACAAAAAAACTTGTTTAATTTGAATTACAATCAAAAGCTTTACCCGTTAAAGAAGAAGGCATATATATGTTTTTTTCAACTACTTTCTGATAGATAGGTTAACCCGCTATGACAAAGATAAACGACGGTCGCGGTTCTCGAGACTTAAGAGTTAAAGTAAAAACCTCCCGTGGTCGAAAAATATCCTCTACCAGATGGTTAGAACGTCAACTTAATGATCCGTATGTAAAAAAAGCTAACAGCGAAGGAATGAGGGGTAGAGCGGCATACAAAATATCTGAAATAGATGATAAATTTAGATTTCTTCTTCCAGGTAAACGCGTCGTTGATTTGGGATGCGCTCCGGGTGGATGGTCTCAAATTTCGTCAGTTAGAGTCAATTCAGGAAGTGCAAGAAAAGATAAACGGGTTGGGTTTGTTTTAGGAATTGATATTAAAGAAGTTGACCCTATTTTTGGTGTAAATTTACATGTGTTAGATTTCCTTTCAGAAGGAGCTGACGAGCAAGTTAAAAAATGGTTAAATGGAAAAGCTGACATTGTTATGAGTGATATGGCAGCAGCATCTTCAGGGCACAAACAAACAGATCACTTAAGAATAATTTCCCTTTGTGAAGCTGCGGCAGAGTTCGCTTTCGATGTTCTTGAGGAGGGTGGCACATTTGTGGCTAAAGTACTGGCTGGTGGAGCAGAAGGGACATTGCAGAAACTTTTAAAAACAAAATTTTTAAAGGTGCATAATTTTAAACCTCCTGCAAGTAGATCTGATAGCTCGGAGAAGTTTGTTGTCTGTCAAAGTTTCAAAGGATAGGTAACCTTATTTACTTAAATTACTTATTTAAATTTTGCTATTACTCTATCCAATGAGTTTTTGAACTCTACCCTATCCCTTTTGCTATAAGGTTTTTTATTTCCTAGCTGAAGGCTTTCTATGCCGCCACGAAGATCTGCTTTAATTGCGCGATCAGAAATTGCTGAACCAATATTTTCTTCAGTAAACTCTTTCCCATTTGAGGATACTACTGCCAATACTTGTTTTTTTAGACACCTATGGGCTAGCAGGATGTCTTCAGTTATTACTATACTTAATTTATCACTGTTTTCCGCAATCCAATCATCGGCAGCATCAAATGAATTGTTTACTACGATTAGTTTAATCAGTTGATGATCTGGTATTTTAAAATAGCTATTAGATACTAGGACAACATTAATTTTCAAACGAACTGCGATTATGAATATCTCTTGTTTTACAGGGCAGGCATCGGCATCAACAAGTATCTTTTTCAATTTTTTATCTCCATGTTTAAAATATTTAAGTCAGCCATTTCTTTAATTTTAATAATAATTTTAAAATGGTGTTATCGTTCAAATGAAAAATAAACTCTTTCCTCTTAACAGTTTCCATGAAATAGGAAACCGTCAAACGCAACTTCTAAAGGAGATGTTTGATGGAAATTCGAGAAGCCCTTACTTTTGATGATGTACTGCTTGTTCCAGCAGCATCGTCTGTACTTCCTAGTACTGCTGATACGAGAACAATGGTTACTAAATCCATTAATTTAAATATACCGCTTATGAGTTCAGCTATGGATACTGTGACTGAAGAAAAAATGGCAATTGCTATGGCTCAATCTGGGGGTTTAGGTGTTATTCACAGGAACCTCACTATTGATGAGCAGTCGAGACAAGTCAGAAGAGTAAAAAGATTTGAAAGTGGCATTGTGTTTAACCCCGTCACACTCACATCGGCACAAACATTGGCAGATGCAAAAGAATTGCAATCTCGGTACCGAGTTTCAGGGTTTCCAGTAGTGGGTGACAATGGAAAAGTTATAGGAATTGTAACCAACAGGGATATGAGGTTTGCGACTGATTTAAAAACACCTGTAAGTAAAATGATGACATCTGATAACTTAGCTGTTTTAGAAGAGCCTGCTGATTTAACTGAAGCCAAATATTTGATGCAAGAACGTCGAATAGAAAAATTGCTTGTTGTTAATAAACTTGGTGAGTTAACAGGCCTTTTAACCTTAAGAGATTTAGAACAAGCAGTTTTGAACCCTACTGCTTGTAAGGATGAACTTGGTAGACTTAGAGTTGCGGCTGCAACAACAGTAGGTGATCTAGGGTTTTCTAGGTCAGAGTCTTTAATAGATGCTGGAGTAGATTTATTGGTTGTTGACACGGCTCATGGTCATGCCATTGGCGTTCTTGATGCTGTTGAACGTGTAAAGAGGGCATATCCTGACACCCAAGTTATTGCAGGTAATGTTGCAACAGCAGAGGCAACTAAAAGTCTAATGGACGTGGGAGCTGATGGAGTTAAAGTAGGTATTGGGCCAGGTTCCATTTGCACTACTCGAATGGTTGCAGGAGTTGGTGTGCCACAGCTCACTGCAATTATGGATTGTGTTAAAGAAGCAAAAATATGTAATATACCTATAATAGCAGATGGAGGAATAAAGTTTTCAGGAGACTTTGCAAAAGCTATAGGAGCCGGTGCTTCTTGTGTTATGGTAGGATCATTAATGGCCGGAACAGACGAGTGTCCAGGAGAAATAGTACTTTACCAAGGAAGAAGTTTTAAAAGTTATCGTGGAATGGGGTCTATTCCAGCTATGGCTAGAGGGTCAGCAGATCGATACTTTCAACAAGACGCCGAAACTGATAAATTAGTACCTGAAGGTGTTGAAGGGCAGGTCCTTTACAAAGGATCTGCAAGTTCAGTTATACACCAACTTGTAGGTGGTCTTCGGGCTTCAATGGGTTACTTAGGAGTGAAGACGATTAAAGAGATGCGTGCAAATGCTAGTTTTGTGCGCATCACGGGTGCTGGCTTAAGAGAAAGCCATGTGCACGATGTACAGATAACTAGAGAAAGTCCAAATTATAGGGTCCTTTAAATGACACCAAACGCACGCATAGCTTCTGCCATCTTAATTATTGATTCTATAATCGCTGGAGACCCAGCAGAAAAAGTTTTGACTAATTGGGCTCGAAAATCTCGGTTCGCTGGTTCGTCAGATCGATCCGCAGTTAGAGATATAGTTTATGATTGTCTAAGATCATTAAACTCATTTGGAACCTTAGGTGGTAACAAGACAGGTAGGGCTGTTATTATAGGTTATCTCTTGTTTTCAAATAAAGAGCCTAATCTATTTTTTAATGGTATTGGTTATGGTCCTAGCGAACTAACTCCGTCAGAACTCTCCCATATTGATCTAACACAAAATGAAAGTTCACCTCTCGAAGTTCTTGATTTTCCAGACTGTCTACTCGACGAGTTAAAGGATTCACTTGGTGAAAGTTTTTATTCGGTTAACAAGACATTAAAACAAAGAGCGCCATTTTATATTCGAGTTAATCTTAGCAAAGCCACATTAGATGAAGTGCAGTTGATCCTGAGAGACGAAGGTATTGAAACAGACCTAGACGATGCATGCGTAACCGCATTAAAAGTGCTTTCAAATCCAAGAAAAGTTAAGCAATCAGATGCATATAAAACTGGGCTTCTTGATATACAGGATCTTAACTCTCAAATTTCTTGTAGAACTATACCCTTAGAAAACGGTTGGAAGTTATTAGATTTTTGTGCAGGAGGTGGGGGTAAATCATTAGCTTTAAGTGATAGATTTTCGGGAACTATTGATGCATATGATAAAGATTTTTTAAGAATGAAAGATATTCCTGTTCGATCTGACAGAGCTGGAGTTACAATTAACCTTTTGTCCAATGATGATATAAGAACGGTTTCTTCATATGACTTAGTTATTTGTGACGTTCCATGTACTGGTTCTGGCGCGTGGCGCCGTAACCCTGATGCTAAATGGACATTAACAACAGATAATTATGAAGCTTTAAAAAAAACACAACAAGAAATTTTAGATGATGCAAGTAAACTTGTGAGTGGTAATGGGGTTTTAGTTTATATGACCTGTTCACTCCTAAAGGCTGAGAATTCTGATCAAGTGGAAGCATTTTTGTTACGAAATTCAGATTGGGAGGTTGTTTTCCAAGAAAGTTTCCCGTTGTCTAACTCTGGAGATGGTTTTTTTGTTACCCATTTGAAAATATCTTCTTAAAAACTCTGGCTATATATTTTAAATGCCTGTGTATTTTTTCCCTTTTTTGCTATATTTTAAACTTTAACTCAGTTTATTTAAAAATTACTTGATTTTGTTCTATTATTGTAAGATACCTACAGGAACATAACAAGAACATTACAGGCATTGCCGTTTATGTAACGGTGTGAAATAAGGAGTTTAAATCATGGCTACAGCAGAGATCTTATCAATGACAACAAAATCACAAACAGAAAAAACTAAAGCTCTAGAATCAGCACTTTTGCAAATTGAACGTCAATTCGGCAAGGGTTCCATTATGAAATTGGGTGGAGAGCACTCGTTCCCAGAAATCGAAGCGACCTCTACAGGTTCATTGGGCTTAGATATCGCACTTGGGATTGGTGGATTGCCTAAGGGCCGTATTATTGAAATTTATGGACCAGAAAGTTCTGGAAAAACTACATTGACTTTGCACTCGGTTGCCGAAGAGCAAAAAAAGGGTGGGGTTTGCGCGTTTGTTGATGCAGAACATGCTCTAGACCCACATTATGCTAAAAAGTTAGGAGTTAATTTAGAAGAGCTTCTTATCAGCCAACCAGACAACGGGGAACAGGCACTCGAGATAGTAGACACTTTAGTAAGGTCTGGTGCAGTAAGTCTTGTAGTCGTTGACTCAGTTGCGGCACTAACGCCTAAATCTGAATTAGAAGGCGATATGGGCGATAGCCAAATGGGATTACATGCTCGATTAATGAGCCAAGCCATGCGAAAATTAACGGGTTCGATTTCAAAAAGCAATTGTATGGTTATTTTTATCAACCAAATCAGAATGAAAATTGGGGTGATGTTTGGTTCTCCAGAAACTACAACTGGTGGGAACGCTTTAAAATTTTATTCATCTGTTAGGTTGGATATTCGTCGAATAGGAGCGATTAAGGATCGTGATGAAATAGTTGGAAACGCAACTAGAGTTAAAGTGGTTAAGAACAAAGTAGCGCCTCCCTTTAAACAAGTTGAATTTGATATAATGTACGGCGAAGGTATTTCTAAGATGGGAGAAATAGTTGATCTTGGGGTCAAAGCTGGCATAGTAGAAAAATCTGGCTCCTGGTATAGCTATGGTGATGAGAGAATCGGCCAAGGAAGAGAAAACGCAAAGATCTATTTAAAAGAGCATCAATCTATAGCAATTGAAATTGAACAAAAAATTAAAACAGCTAATGGATTAGATTTAGACTTATTAAGTGTGGAAGATAGTAAAGAACCAAACGTCTCAAACCCAAATGATGATAGCGTGGTCGAAGTCTAAAAATATAATATTCAAAATATGGTGTAAGCTATTTAATTTTATTTGTAGCTTACACAAAAAAATCTTTGGACACTTATTTGAACGAAAAACCTCTACATATACACTGGTTTCGGCAAGATCTGAGATTATCCGACAACCCCGCTCTAGCAAAATGTGCTGTTAATGGTGATGTTCTCCCAATCTTTATACTGGATGATTGTAATGCTGGAAGCCAAGAGCCAGGCGCAGTGTCGCGTGTATGGCTTCATCACTCCTTACTTGCACTAAATAAGTCTCTAAATGGTGCGTTAAGGGTTTTTAAAGGTAATCCTATAGAGATTATTCCAAAACTTATTAGTGAAACGGGCGCAAATGGTGTTTATTGGAACAGATGCTATGAACCTTGGCAGATAGAGCGTGATAGAATTATAAAACTTATTCTTCGAGACAAGAAAGTTGAATGTGAATCTTTTAATGGGTCGTTATTGTGGGAACCTTGGGACATCTTAAAAAAAGATGGTACACCCTATAAGGTATTCACTCCATTTTATAGACGCGGATGTTTGAGTGCCAAAGAACCAAGGGTTCCAATCTCTCCACCTGCTGATATTACCCTATCAAACAAAAAAATTGGAATGAACGATATTAATGACCTCAAGCTTCTTCCTAACTTAAGGTGGGATCAAGAAGTATTTGAAGGGTGGGATATTGGTGAAAAAGCAGCTAACCTTAAAGTGATAGATTTCATTGAAAATCGATTATATGATTATAAAGACGGTCGAAATTTTCCTAGTAAGAAAAATGTCTCAAGGTTGTCTCCTCATTTGCATTTTGGAGAAGTGTCTCCCAATCAAGTTTGGCATACGGCCTCTCATCCAAAATATATGAACTCTACAGGTTTAGATCATTTTTTATCAGAGTTAGGCTGGAGAGAGTTTTCTCACTCACTACTTTATTTTTTTCCAAATCTTCCAACTGAAAGTTTGCAAACACGTTTTGAAACTTTTTCTTGGATTGAAGACCTTGATTTATTGGTTCGTTGGAAAGAAGGAAATACAGGTTTTCCAATAGTGGATGCAGGCATGAGGGAGCTTTGGAGAACGGGTTATATGCACAATAGAGTACGAATGATTGTAGGGTCATTTTTAGTCAAAAATCTCCGGTTGCACTGGAATAACGGGTTGGATTGGTTCTGGGATTGCCTAGTTGATGCGGATCTTGCAAATAATAGTGCAGGGTGGCAGTGGATCGCTGGATGCGGGGCGGATGCTGCTCCGTACTTCCGAATTTTTAATCCTGTGCTGCAAGGTGAAAAGTTTGATAAAGATGGAATTTATACAAAACAATTCGTACCGGAGTTAAAAGACTTACCAAACAAATATTTACATTGTCCGTGGACGGCACCAGAATCTGTTTTAAAGGCTGCAAACGTCTGTCTTGGAAAGTCATACCCGCACCCGATTGTTGATTTAAAACAATCTAGAGAAGCCGCACTAAAAGCATTTTCTGATATGAAAGCTAGTAATTAATATAGTTTAATCTTCGTAACCTTTGACAAAAAATTACCTTTTTATATAAGTATTTTTCGTAATAGTTTTAAAAAATTAAGAATTTTAAAACTTATTATGAATGTTTTTTAATGTTTAAATTGATGTCCGGTAGACAGTTTGCTAGACGATCGCTAGAGTTTAAGAATATAATTAATTTTACTGGACTAATTCATGCCAAGTTTAAATGAGATCAGGTCATCATTCCTGAGTTACTTCAAAAACCAGGGCCATAGTATACAACCTTCTAGCCCCTTAGTTCCTAGAAATGACCCAACACTTATGTTTGTCAATTCCGGAATGGTACAGTTTAAAAATCTTTTTACAGGTATTGAAACACGTGATTACAAATGTGCAGCAACAGCACAAAAATGTGTCAGGGCAGGTGGGAAGCATAATGATTTAGATAATGTTGGATACACAGCTCGGCACCATACTTTTTTTGAAATGCTTGGAAATTTTAGTTTTGGTGATTACTTCAAAAATGACGCCATTCCATTTGCTTGGGAATTTATTACAAAAGAACTGGGTATTCCAAAAGAAAAATTAGTTGTCACAGTTTACCATGATGACGAAGAGACAATATCGATTTGGAAGAAGGTTTCTGGTCTTCCAGACAGTTCTATTATTCGTATCTCTACAGATGACAATTTTTGGATGATGGGTGCCACAGGTCCTTGTGGCCCCTGTTCAGAGATTTTTTATGATCACGGTGAGGGTATTTGGGGTGGCCCTCCAGGAAGCTCCGAGGAGGACGGTGATAGATTTGTAGAGATTTGGAACTTAGTTTTTATGCAGTATGAACAGCTGAAGGACGGTACCCGTATTAATCTACCCAATCAGTCCATCGACACTGGTTTAGGATTAGAAAGAGTTACCGCTCTTTTGCAAGGAACAAACGACAATTATGCCACTGACCTCATGCGTAATTTAATTGAAACGTCTGCAAACTTAAGTAATACAGAACCAGATGGATCAGCAAAAATACATCATCGAGTGATTTCTGATCATTTGCGCTCAACTTCGTTTTTAATCGCAGATGGAGTTTTACCCTCAAAGGACGGTCGCGGTTACGTTTTGCGGCGTATAATGCGTCGAGCGATGCGTCATGCGCATATGCTTGGGACAGCAGAGCCATTAATGTATAAATTGGTTCCGGCATTAGTTAAGGAAATGGGTGAAGCTTATCCAGAGCTTTATGCGGCTCAAGATTTAATTGAGGAAACATTGAGAAGTGAAGAAGCGCGCTTCAAAGAGACATTAGATAGGGGGTTAAAACTTCTTGATGACGAAGTTTTAAAAATCGAAGAAGGTACAAACTTATCTGGAGATACTGCGTTTAAGTTGTATGACACTTTTGGTTTTCCATTGGACCTAACTCAAGACGCTTTAAGAGAAAAAGGACTTAAGGTTGATGTAGATGCTTTTAATCGAGCTATGACATCTCAAAAGGAGAAAGCGCGAGCTAGTTGGACCGGATCAGGAGAAACCACTGATGCAGCCATTTGGTTTAATATATCTCAAGAGTTTGGTTCAACAGAGTTTCTAGGATACGGAACAGAAGAGTCAGAAGCAAAAGTGTTAGCTATTGTATGTGAAGGTAAGGAAGTTTCAAATGCTAAAGCAGGCACTAGTGTGCAGATTGTTTTTAATCAATCCCCTTTTTATGCAGAAAGTGGAGGACAAATAGGAGACTCAGGGCAAGTTGAACTTGATGGATCTGTCACACAGATCGAAGATGTTAGGCTTGTAGCTAGTGTTTTTGTTCATTTTGTTGATGGGTTAAAATTTAATCTTTCTGTAGGAGATGAAGTGAAATTAATTGTAAGCTCGGAGAAACGAAGTGCTATTAGGTCAAATCACTCCGCCACTCATTTGCTTAACGAGTCTTTAAGAAAAAGTTTAGGAAACACAGTATCTCAAAGAGGTTCATTAAATTCTGATGATAGGTTAAGGTTTGATTTTAATCATAATAAAGCACTTTCTTCTGAACAAATTAATACTATTGAAAAAGAGGTCAACATGTACATTCGCCAGAACTCCTTGGTAGAGACACGTGTTATGACACCTGATGAAGCTAGAGACTTAGGAGCTCAAGCCTTATTTGGAGAAAAGTATGGAGAGGAAGTCCGTGTCGTATCAATGGGGCATGCTGGTACTGGAAAAGGTGTTGATGGACAGACTTACTCAATCGAGCTTTGTGGAGGGACACATGTTAAACGCACGGGTGATATCGGATTATTTTTAATTGTTGGAGAGTCCGCATCCAGTTCTGGAGTTCGCAGGATAGAAGCTATAACCGGTAGTACAGCAGTCAATTACGTTAGGGGGCGGTCAAATCAACTTTCTCTGGTCGAGGGGTTACTTAAATCAAAGCCCGAAGACCTTAGTACGCGTTTACAGTCTTTGCTAAACGAACGGAAAACATTAACAAACCAAGTAAATGACTTACGTACAGCCATTGCCACAAACGAAGATAATTCCAATGAGAACATAGAAAAAATTAACGGGATAACTTTTATTACTAAGGTTACTAATGGAATTGAATCCAAAAATTTTCCATCAATTATTGATAATTATAAATCCTCTATTGAAATGGGTATAATTTTGCTAATTGGGGAATCTTCAGGTAAGGTTTCAGTGGCCGTTGGCGTTACAAACGACCTTTTAACAAAATACTCTGCTGTTGAGCTTGTAAAAATAGCAGTTTCCCAACTTGGAGGAAAAGGTGGTGGAGGAAGGCCTGATCTAGCACAAGGTGGCGCGAAAGAAATAACTGGATCTGAAAATGCAATTAACGCAGTAAAAAAAATGATAGGAGTTTAGGAATGTCAGCATATTGGATAGGAAATGTTAAAGTAACTGATGAAGAGGCTTACGGTAAGTATGCTGCAATAGCGACAATTGCTATTGCTGAGCATGGCGGCAAATTTTTAGCTAGGGGTGGTAAGTATGAGCAGTTAGAAGGAAACGATAGATCACGAAATGTTTTAGCCAAATTCCCTAGTCTGGAAGCTGCACACAACTGTTACTATAGTGACAGGTACCAAGAGGCTGTCAGCCACGCTAAGGGCGCATGTGAGAGAGATTTAGTAATAGTGGAAGGATCAGACTAATTACGCATCCTACTGTTGTCTGTATCAAAAATGGGTGTGGTTAAAATTTTAGCTGGTTTTTGCCTACCCATGATTTCAATTTGAACCTCAGTATTGTCGTTTATTTCACTCGAAGGTAAGAAACCAAAAGCAATCGATTTACCTGTATGATGAGAGAAACCTCCTGAGGTGCAAAACCCTACTACCTTATCTCTTAGTGAGATAGGTTCGTAACCCACGACGTCTGCATCGTCCGCCTCAACTTCAAAAACACAAAGTCTCCTTTCGGTGCCATTAATATGCTCAAAGTATGACGCATGTCTCCCAATAAACTCATAATCTTTCTTAAAATTGATAAATTTATCTAATCCAGTTTCAGCGGGTGTGTAATCAGGTGAAAATTCAGAAAGCCAAGACCCAAAGAATTTGTCTAACCTTAAACTCATCATAGCACGCATACCAAAAGGTTTTATATCAAACTCTGCACCAGCACCCCATAAAACTTCCCAAAGATCAAACTGTTCGCTTGGACTACAGTAAATTTCAAACCCAAGGTCGCCAGTATAACTAACCCTCTGCACCAAGCAGGAAATACTACCAACTAAAATAATGTGCGCATCTCTAAACTTAAAACTTTCAAGAGGAAATTTTGTTACCTTTTGTAAGAGGGTTCTAGAGTGAGGCCCAGCAATTTGAAAGCCATTCAATTTATCAGAGATATTTTCAATGTTAACGCCGTCCTTTTGGTTCAACAAAAACCATCGAAGGTGATATTCCTGTGAGCCATAACTAGCAGTCAGTTGAAACTCTTCATCATTAATACATGTGACAGTAAAATCCCCAATTATTCGTCCTTTAGGGGAAAGCATTGGATTTAAAGAAAGGCGGTTTGGCTTCGGAATTGTTCCAGCCATAATCATATTTAACCAATCTCGTGAATTTGAACCCGTGATTTTAAATTTTCCAAAGTTATGGAGTTCATTGATGCCAACAGACTCTCTGACAGCTCTGACCTCACGGCCGGTTGGTACGAATGCATTAGAGCGCCTAAAACTTGGGACTTCTAAGGGTGGTTCCGAGGGGTTTGAAAAATAATTTACAACTTCCAAACCATTCTGTTGACCCCAAACAGCCCCCATTGCACTAAAGGTTTTATACATTGGGGAGGTTACACAAGGTCTTGCAGCTGGTAATTCTTCATTAGGATATGACACACTAAATCTACGTTGATAGTTTTCAATTACCTTTTTTTCAGTGTAATCTGCATTAATCCAACGTCCGAAACGAGAGCAGTCCATAGCAGATGTGTCTCTCTCAGTTTCTCCCTCGACCATCCACTGAGCTAACATTAAACCAACGCCACCTCCTTGAGAAAAACCTGCCATTACAGCACATGCTGACCAATAGTTTTTTAAACCAGGAATAGGCCCTACCAGGGGGTTTCCATCTGGTGCAAAAGTAAACGGTCCGTGAATTATAGATTTAATTCCAGCATCATTTAAAACTGGAAACCGTTTGTAAGAAAACTCAACACTATCAGATATTTTCTCTATATTATCAGGAAGTAACTCATGTCCAAAGTTCCAAGGTGTTCCATTTATTGCCCAAGGTTTACATGGTTGTTCATAGTAACCAATACATAATCCTTTTCCCTCTTGTCTGAGGTAACTTTCGCCTGCTGGATCCATAACATGAGGATGCTCTGTTTCGCGATTAAAGATTTCTGGTATATCATCTGTAATTAGGTACTGATGCTCCATTGGCATTAAGGGTAAATAAACGTTGGCCATCGCAGCCACCTCTCTGGCCCACAACCCACCAGCATTTACAACATGTTCAGTGTGTATAGTGCCTTTTTCTGTCACAACGTCCCAGGAACCATCTGGTCGCTGATTTGTCTCTTTAACCATGCAGTCTGTTTCGATACTTGCTCCTCCAAGTTTGGCTGCTTTTGCGTAGGCATGTGTAGTCCCTGAGGGATCTAAGTGTCCGTCTAATGGATCATATAATGCGCCAACTATTCCATCTAAATTTGTAATCGGTGCAATCTTTTTGATTTCCTCAGGTCCTAATATTTCAGTGTTTAAACCCATGTATCTATGCTTTGCTCGTTCGGCCACAAGCATATCAAATCTGTCAGTATTATCAGCCAAAGTTATTCCACCCACATGATGCAGACCACAACTCATACCAGTTATTTCTTCGAGCTCTTTATATAGACGAATAGTATAACTCTGGAGAGCTGCCATGTTTGTATCGCCGTTAATGGTGTGAAATCCACCTGCAGCATGCCATGTAGAGCCCGAAGTAAGTTCACTACGCTCTACTAGCATGACGTCTGACCACCCTAGTTTAGTTAAGTGGTACAGCACTGAGCAACCAACAACTCCCCCACCTATTACAACCACACGTGTACTTAATTTCATAGAACACCTTTTAATTAAAAATAAATAACTTTTTCACAATTTAAATAATTCTGTCATCTATTTCACGACATCATTAGTCGCCTAATGACAAGTTTAATAGAAATCGATATTAGAACATTATAAATTAAATTAATAAGGATTTAAACATGAAAAGTCATGCACAGGCTGTTGTAATAGGTGGAGGGTTGATTGGTTGTTCAATCTTGTACCATTTAACTAAATTAGGGTGGTCTGATGTCGTGTTACTTGAGAGAGACGAACTTACTTCGGGCTCTACATGGCACGCAGCGGCAGGAATTCACGGCTTACATGATAACAATAATATTACACGAATTCAAAATTATACCATGAATCTGTATAAAGAGTTAGAAACTCTGACTGGACAGGGTTGTGGTATTTTTCAGCCTGGATCATTATACTTAGCTCAAACTGAAAACCGTGAACATCAGCTGAGATTACAAGCATCAAAGGCTAAATACTATGGTTTAAATTTTCACGAGATTAGTCGAATTGAGGCTGAAAGGCTTCATCCATTAGTTGATTTTGATGGTGTAAGAACTATTATGTACGAACCAGATGGAGGAAATGTTGACCCTTCTGGTGTTACAAATGCTTACGCACACGGCGCTCGTCAAAATGGGGCTGAAATATATAGGTTTACTCCTGTAACTGGCACCGAGCAGCTACCAAATAAAAGCTGGTTAATAAAGACAGACAAAGGAAATATTAAAACAGAGGTAGTAATCAATGCCGCTGGTCTCTGGGGCAGAGAGGTTGGTAAAATGGCTGGGTTAGATCTTCCATTGCTACCAGCAGAACACCAGTACTTTGTTACCGAAACAATACCGGAAATAGAAACTATTGGACGAAGACTGCCATCCATTGCGGATAGAGATGGGGAATATTATCTCCGTCAAGAAGGTAACGGGTTGTTAGTCGGCGCCTATGAAAAAGATGTAAAATTATGGGCAGAAGACGAGACACCAGCAGGATTTGGGCACGAATTATTCCCAGATGACTTAGACCGTATAGAAGAGAATGTCCTGAGAGCAATTTCTAGAGTCCCAGTTCTTGGTGGAGCAGGTATTAAACGAGTTATAAACGGTCCTATGATCTGGTCGCCAGATAGTAATGCTCTATTTGGTCCTGTGCCTGAGTTGGATGGCTATTATTTATGCAATGGAATTATCCCTGGCTTTTCCCAGTCAGGGGGATTGGGAGAGCTGCTAGCAGAGTGGATTATAACAGGGGAGCCCCATCTTGATATTTTCTCTTGGGACCTTGCAAGGTTTGGCTCTTGGGCAGATAAAAATTTCACAAAATCTAGAGTAAAAGATCAATATTCGAATAGATTTGCAATTCACTTTCCAAATGAAGAGCGGACTGCTGGTCGGCCAGTTCGAACACGTCCAGTTTATTCAACACAAAAAGAGCTAGGAGCTGTCTTTGGGCTTAATTACGGCTGGGAACACCCTTTGTGGTTTTCAAAGGAACTCAACACAGAGGACACTAACGGATTCACTAGACAGAATTGGCATGAACCAGTCGGAATTGAGTGTAACATGTTACGAAATTCTGTCGGTATTATCGATATATCTAACTTTGCAAAATACTTAATTAGCGGGGTAGGATCTGAAGAGTGGTTAAACTCAATTTTTGCCAACCGTATGCCAAAAACTATTGGAAGATCTTGTTTGACGCCGTTAATTGGCAAGCGAGGAGGGATCGCAGGAGATTTTACAGTGACCCACTTGGATGAAAATAAATTTTTATTAATTGGATCTGGAATGGCTGAACGTTATCACTCTAGGTATTTTAAATCTGTACCATTACCTGAGAGCGTTTCATTTGAGAGTATCACTGAAAAAATGTGTGGTTTTAACGTAGCGGGACCTAAGTCAAGGGAAATGTTGTCTAGGTTATCAAACGCTGATTTCAGTACAGAGTTTTTTCCATTTATGACTGCTAAGAGAATTAATCTTTTAGGGTTAAGTGTAATTGCTGTGAGGGTATCCTTTACAGGCGACCTTGGGTGGGAGCTATATTGTGAGACTGCAGATCAAGTTGAGTTATATGAGGGTCTTCTAGCAATTGCGAAAGAGTTTAAGGGCGGGCCTATTGGGAGTCGTGCTTTAATGAGCCTTAGAATTGAAAAAGGCTATGGTAGCTGGTCAAGGGAATACTCACCGGAGTACTGGCCACAGGAAGTTGGTCTGTCAAAGTTGATTAAGTTAGATAAGAATTTTTTAAATAAGGAAGCGTATACTAAAATTAAGGATAAAGAACCACGGGAGACACTTCGTATTGTTGAAGTTATGGATGCAAAAAATGCAGATGCAACTGGCGGCGAACCTATTTTCTCAATAGATGGAACTCCAATTGGCCGGGTTACATCTGGTTCTTACTGTGCCGGTGTAGGGAAGTCCTTGGCACTAGTTTTTATTAAATCCTCAATCAAAGATAAAGAAATGCACGTTATGATTTTAGGAAAACCTCACCTTGCAAAACTTTTAAACGAACCTCCCTTTGACCCTAAGGGTCTTAAATTGAGATCTTAAATGATAATTTTTGAGATAAATAATTAACTTTATGAAATTTAAATTAATAATTTACTTGGGTAGAAGTAATATTTCTCTAGATTATTTTAATTTAATTAGGTAGAGGACACCACTTAGAGGTTGTTCTTACTCTAACTAAAAAGAACTTGGGGGAAGATAAACAGATGAGCTCTAAGCCTATGCTACGCATCGAAGGTTTGGCTAAAAACTACGGAGGCTTGAAAGCTGTCCGAGGAGTAAGCTTTGAAGTGCCTGAAGGTGAAATTGTTGGTCTAATTGGTCCAAATGGAGCAGGAAAGACCACAACTTTTAATATGATAGCTGGTGCTGAAAAACCATCTGCAGGAAAAATTTTCTTGTTTGATGAAGATATTACAGGTCTTCAGACTGAAAAACTTTACTATCGCGGTTTAATGAGAACTTTTCAACTAAGTCATGAGTATGCCAAAATGACTAGTTTGGAAAATTTAATGGTTGCCGGCCCATCTCAACTTGGAGAAAATATTTTTATGAACTGGATTGCTCCCGCTAGAGTAGCAAAAAGGGAGTCAGAAGTACTAAACCGAGCGCAAGATACATTAGAATTTTTAGGATTGACCCACGTCAAAAATGAATTGGCAGGAAATTTGTCAGGAGGGCAAAAGAAACTACTTGAACTTGGAAGAACAATGATGGGCGACTCAAAATGTGTTCTACTTGATGAGCCAGGTGCAGGAGTTAACCCAACCTTAATGTTAAAGATTATTGAAATGATACGTACTCTAAACGAAGAACATGGATATACATTTTGTATTATCGAGCATGACATGGATTTAATCGCAAAGCTTTGCAATAATGTAATTGTTCTAAATGAAGGACAGATTTTAATGCAAGGCGCAATGGAAACAGTTCGAAATGATGAACGTGTAATCGATGCTTATTTTGGTGGAGGTGTGGTTTGAACACTGATACTCCCACGTTAGAGTTAAAAGATATTACAGCTGGTTACGGTGAATCAGAGATTCTTCATGGAATTAACCTGAAGGTTAAGCCTGGAGAAATAGTTGCAATTATTGGTCCAAATGGGGCCGGAAAATCAACCGCGATAAAGGCAATCTTAGGGCTCTTAAACATAACTAAGGGCTCTGTGCTCTTAGACGGAAATGACATCACAGACACCCCACCAGATCGAGTAGTTACTAAGGGCATTAGTTATGTTCCTCAAACTCACAATGTTTTTGTAAACCTTAGCGTTCAAGAGAATTTGGAAATGGGCGCCTGGACCCGAACAGACGGTATACCGGAGCGATTGGATGAAATGTTTACCTTATTTCCTGATTTAAGAGAAAAACGTCGACAGGCCGCGGGATCTTTATCTGGTGGACAAAGGCAGATGGTAGCGATGGCAAAAGCTTTAATGGTTGATGCAAAAGTTCTATTATTAGACGAGCCGACAGCAGGGTTATCACCAAAATATCGAGGAGAAATTTTTTCAACAATCCAAGATATTAATAGTTCTGGAGTTCCAATTTTGATTGTAGAACAGAATGCAAAACAGGCACTGGGCTGCGCCAATAGGGGATATGTCTTAGTGGAGGGTACAAACAGGTACGAGGGAACAGGAAAAGAATTGCTCGATGATCGAGAAGTAGCACGAATGTTCCTAGGCGGAGGCGAATAAAAAATGTGGGAGTCTTTTGGATTTGAGTTTGTTAACTTTTATTTTATTCCGGGTTTAGTACTTGGGTGTATTTACGCGCTGGGAGCAATTGGGATAACTTTAACATTTGGAATACTTAGGTTCGCAAACTTTGCTCACGGGGAAGTTATGATGACTGGTGCTTATGTCACTTGGACCATCATGGCGATAACTGGCGCTTTGTTTGGCTGGGCGTTACATCCCCTAATAGCGGCAATTCCCTCAATATTTTTAATGATTTTAGTGTTTTTCGTAGTTGACCGTTTTTTTTACAAACCATTTCGCAAAGCTCCTACAATAAAAGTTGTTATGGCAAGTTTTGGTATGATGCTAGTTATACGAAGTTTAGTTCAAATTTTATGGGGTCCAAATCAAATCACTTTCGTGAGAGGTATTGCCAAGCCAAATGGTTTTATTAGGGAGTTGACTGGATCACTCGATATGATGATCCTTGTCCCCAATAAGCATTTTTTGATAATGGCGGGTACAGTAGTTATTGTAATACTCTTAGGATACCTACTAACAAGCACTCGAATTGGTAAAGCGATGCGTGCAGTCTCAGATAGTCCTGATTTAGCTCTTGTAACTGGGATCGATGTCGAAGTTGTTATTCGAGCAACTTGGATAGTTGGGGGTGCTTGCGCAGTGGCCGCAGGGGTTTTCCTAGCTATGGATATACAAATGTTAGAGACAACGATGGGGTTTAGAATGTTACTTCCTATGTTCGCTGCAGCTATTTTGGGTGGGATAGGAAAGCCATATGGAGCGGTATTAGGGGGTCTAGTGATTGGGTTAGCTGAAGAACTATCTTCCTACCCTTGGATAGGAGATTCCCCCCTATTAAGTCCAGGTTACAAGAGTGGTGTTGCATTTTCGATAATGATTGTGATGTTAATTGTTCGGCCTAGCGGTCTTTTTAAAGGGCGGACATTTTAATGGATCAGTTAATTGGATATTTTTTGTACTTTTGTTCTTTGCTAGCAGTAGGAGGAATATATTCCTTGATAGCGCTTGGTTTAAACGTTCAATGGGGTTTTGCTGGGCTTTTTAATGTTGGTATTGCTGGCTTTGTATCAATCGGTGCCTATACATATGCATTACTCACTACGGACACGAGCCCTCTACATTACGGAGGACTAGGCTTACCCCTTGCTGTGGGAATTGTTGCCGCAATGATTGCATCTGGACTTATATCAGCAATTATTGGTGTTATTTGTATTAGATTAAGATCAGATTATCTCGCAATTGCAACAATTGGGATAGCAGAAATAATAAAGCTTGTATTAAAAAATAACTCTGAAATCACTAATGGTCCAAGAGGTATTAATAAAATACCAAGACTATGGGAAAATTTCACAGAGGAACGATTTTATAATGATTGGCCAATGTCTTGGTTTGCATCTGCAGAAACTTGGCAATCAATATTTTCTTCACTTCCTCGGTGGTGGTGGCAACCATGTTTTGCTTTGTCGATCATAATAGCTGTTTATGTCGTGTATAAATTATTAGAAAAGCTTCGTCTTTCTCCCTGGGGTCGAATGATGACTGCTATTAGAGAAAATGAGCCTGCGGCTCATGCTGCCGGAAAAAATGTTACTGGCAGACGTATCGAGGCTTTTATTTTGGGATCCATGATCATGGGTTTAGCTGGAGCAGTTCTAGCAATGCACCTGCGTCTTATAGAACCAACGAACACTTTTGACCCATCAAAACTTACTTTTTTAGTTTGGGTAATGTTAATTGCTGGTGGCTCTGGAAACAATCGTGGTGCCATTCTGGGTTCTTTTTTAATTTGGGTAATTTGGTCAGCCAGTGAAATTGTTATCAATGTAGGTATTGATGTGATAGGTGACTTTACTAATATCCATGTGGGTATCCTCTCTACTAGAGCCGGATATTTACGTATGCTACTTATAGGGCTATTGTTGCAATATATACTGCAAAAATACCCTTTAGGAATATTACCGGAATCGCGACCCACCGCTTCCAGTAAAACATAATAATAACGTGGGTTATAATGAAGGAGTAATATTATGAGAAAATCAATCTATAGCTGCATTGCTGCCTTAGCGGTAGTTAGTGGAGCAAATGCTGATGTGAAAGTTGGCAACCCAATGGCGATGACTGGTCCAATTCCGGATTTAGTTGCACCAATGGCACTAGCAGTAGACCTGGCAGAAAAACATATTAATGAGCAAGGTGGAATGTTCGCAAGTGGTGAAGAGTACGTTATCGTACGTGCTGACTCCATGTGCGATCCAGTTGCTAGTGTGGACGCAGTAACTAAACTAATTAACGTTAGTGGTGTGGTTGGAATTGTTGGCCCTGTTTGTTCAGGAGCGACTATTGCTCAAGCTGAATCTGTTGCAATTCCTGCTGGAGTCGTAACTTTGTCTGTTTCAGCTTCAGCTCCAGCTATATCAAATATGGAAACTGGAACTGATTTGATGTTTAGAACTGCTGCTTCGGACGCTTATCAAGGCGTAGCTTTAGCTGAGTTGGCTCTTGCAAACGGCCTTACTGACCTTTCAGTTTCATATGCAAACGACGACTATAATGCTGGTTTAGCTGAAGTATTTGCTGAACATTATGCAGCTAACGGTGGTAAAATTCATTTAAATGAAGCTCACGAGCCGAATAAAGCCTCTTACAGGTCTGAAGTAGCAACTCTTGGAGCAAATACTGAAAATCTAGCGTTATTTGCCTATTACGGTTCAGGTGGTATTACACTTATGCGAAACGCTATGGAAACTGCAGCGTTTTCAACGTTCTTGGGTGCTGATGGAATGTTGGCTCAAGAAGTTATTGACCAATTAGGTGCTGAAAACCTTGGTCAAGCCACTTTTACCACATCAACTTCAGACGAATCTACACATGGATACGCTATGTGGAAGGCACTTGCGACTGTGGCAGGTTTAAATCCTTTAGGGCCATTTGTACCAAATTCCTATGATGCTACATTTATGATGGCGTTAGCTGTCGAACATGCTGGATCAGCTGATAGAGATTTAATAGCTACTTCACTAAGAGCAATTGCAAATGCGCCAGGAGAAATAATTCTTCCTGGTGAATGGGCAAAAGCTAAAAAGATCTTAGCGGCAGGTGGAGATATTCACTATAATGGTGGATCCGGACCACAAGATTTCGATGCAAACGGTGACGTTGCTGGAGATTTCTCAGCTAGTGTTGTTCAAGATGGTGCTTGGGTTGGAAAGATAATTAAATAGTTAATTTATCTAACTTTAAAAACATTTAACTTAAAATTTGTGTCCGTAAGTTCTCTTACGGGCACTTTTTTTATTTTGCCATGGGCCATGTGTCAGAGAGACGATACCCAGTAGGCCATGGATCTGTAGGATCCAAAGTGTATTGATGGGTCCCAGTGATCCAAGCTCGCCCAGTAATTTCTGGAGTAATGCTCGCGACACCACCTATAAAAGATTCATTTAAAATTTTTCCAGTGAAGTTAGAGCCAATAATGGATTCGCACTCTAAGATGTCATTCTTTTTCATAACCCCGTTACTATAGAGTAGTGCCATTCTAGCTGATACGGCCGTGCCGGTGGGCGATCTGTCTATTTTTCCTGGCTCAACAGCTACAGCTGATTTTGCGAATAATTTATTTCCTTCTCTATTTATTTTTCCCGCAAACAGACAAAAAGAAATATGGTTCCAACTTTTATTTGTGGGGTGATTAAACCCAATTTGCTCATTAGCACATTTTGTTATTTTCACACCCAGTTCAGCAAGTTCTTTTGCTTCTGAACTAACTAATTTAAAGCCTAATTTTTCGGCATCCACTATCACAAAACTGTCACCACCATAGGCTGTGTTAACAAATATTGAACCTAACTCTGGCACAATTAATTCAACATTTAATTGATCTACAAATGAATCTAAGTTTACAACTGAAATTGATTCAGCTTTTCCATTTTTACAATTGGCTCGAACTCTTACAAGCCCACCGGGTGCCTCAAGTGTAAGCGTGGTAACTGGTTCAACCATTTTTATTATACCAGTTTCCAAAAGTACCGTTGCCACACAGATACTGTTTGATCCAGACATTGGAGGAGTATGCTCAGGCTCCATTATTATCCAGCCAATATCGGCTTGAGGGTTTTTAGCTGGTACAAGTAAATTAACATGTCTGAAAACTCCTCCACGAGGCTCATTTAAAACATAATTACGGAGCGTTTGATCATTATCAATCCAGGTTCTTTGATCCCAAATTGTGTCTCCAGGTGGGGGTGTCACCCCATCGACTATTACATCCCCAACTTCACCCTCTGCATGGCATGAGACCACGTGTATTGTATTCGTGTTTTTCATAATGAAATTTGCCTTCTTATAATAGGTTTGTTATTTTAAGAAAATTTAATTTTTAAAAAGTTTATAGCATCGTCAGTAGCACGTTTAGCTAATTCACTCTTAAAAATATCAAAACCATGCACTCCTCCTGGATACCAGATAGTGTTAGCGTCATTTCCTGCTGATTTCCAACGAGCAGCCATAAAGCTTGTGTCATCAACTAAAGGATCAAGAGTTCCACACTGGAACAATGCTTCTGGTAACCCCCGTAAATCGGCATGAAGTGGTGACAAATAAGGGTCATTTTTAGAAAGTTTTTTAAGGTCTAAATTATTAACAAAGAAGTTTAATATTGGTGTTGATAAAACTAACGGCTCATCCCCCCAATTCGCAGCAGATGGGGTCAAGTTTGCATCAAACCAACCGTATGTTAATAAAGTTCCAATAAATTGATTGATTTTATTTTTTTTCTTAAGCCTGAGAAGCGTTGCTGCACTTAAATGAGCGCCAGCACTTTCACCACCAATGATTAATTTATCCACTCCGAACTTACTATTACAATTATTTATAATCCAGTCGGCTGCTTCTTCACAGTCATCTAAGCACGCAGGCCAAGGATTTTCTGGAGTAAGGCGATACTCTATTGAGGCAGTTATACAACCGACTTTATCAGCAATTTTTTTCATTCTCCAATCTTGATGCCAAGGCCTTCCAAACGTAAATCCTCCTCCGTGAATGTGAATAAAAATTCCAATTGGAGCAGTTTTTGGATAAGTTAATCTAATAATACCTGGACCACCATTTTTTGAACCTATGTCAAGATTAACTGCTTCTTCGTTAGCAGGATATGTGGGAAAAGTTCCTTCACCAGTATCTCTTGCTTTTCTAGCCACTGAAATTGGTACATCTTGCATTCTAGGTTTTTCAAGTTGGTCTTTTTTGATGATTTTAAGAAGCTCAAGATCCTCTGTTAAAATTGATGATTTTCTAAATGGATGTTTTTGCATCTTTGATCTTTCTTTTTTAAAAAAACAGATTGTGCTGAGTCACTTACTTCTTACATTTGGTAGAATACATAACATTTCATATAACATATTTGCAGCTGTAAGAGCAGTATTCCCAGATGGATCATAAGGCGGTGAGACCTCTACTAAGTCGCAACCAACAATATTTAATCCAGAAAGACCTCTTATCAATTCAATTGCTTGAGGGGTTGTAAGACCTCCGATTTCAGGAGTGCCAGTTCCGGGAGCATACGCTGGGTCGAGACTGTCAATATCAAATGAAATATAAACTGGTGATTGTCCCAAATCATCTTTTATTTTTGCCGCTAAGGGTGATAATGATTTATGCCAAATTTCTTCTGCTTGTATAACTTTAAAACCCCAGTCCCGAGCCTCATCAAAGTCGCGAGCGGTATACCCTGTGCCACGTACGCCGATTTGATAGACAAGACTGGGATCTATCAATCCTTCTTCGTAAGCACGACGAAAGGGTGTTCCGTGTGCAATTTTTTCACCAAACATTTCATCGTTAATATCGGCATGTGCGTCTATGTGAATTAAAGCCACTGGCCCAAATTTTTTCTTAATTGATCGCAAGATTGGTAACGTTAAAGTGTGATCTCCACCTAAAGCCATAGGCACTAAAGGGTGCTTTAGTAAATTGTCATAAAAAGATGTAATACGTAAAACGGAGTCCTTTAAATCAAAAGTATTTATTGGAACATCCCCAATATCTGCACAATTTAAAAAATCAAATGGTGCCGCTTTCGTCCACATATTATATGGTCTTAACATATTACTTTCAGCTCTAATTTGTTTTGGGCCGAACCGAGTGCCAGATCTCCAACTAGTCCCTATGTCCATTGGGATTCCAAGAAACGCAACATCTAAACCTACTAAGTTTTCAGTTGACGGAAGCCTCATAAAAGTTCCTGGGCCTGAGAACCTTGGCTGTACATTCCCCCCTAAGGGTTGATTTTTTGATTGGAGGTCATTCATTTTTTGTTCCATATCTTTGAAGTTTTTAAACTTAGTTTATATACAAATAGCATTCATTATTTTGTTGGAAATATCAAATATTATGTTTATATACCAACCTTCAGGTTATTTACCGACTTAATTTAAAGTATTTTGGATTTATGAATGTTTAATCAGTTATATTCTTTGCTCTCGAATCCGTTGAATCCAAAGAGAATATATAATTCTGATGACGCTCGAAAACGCGCACGTAGGCGAATTCCAAGAATAATATTTGACTTTATTGATGGAGCGACAGGTGCAGAACTAACGCCAGATAGAAATATTGAAGCATTTAAATCAATTAATCTTCAACCGAGAGCACTGAAGAACGTATCAAAACGGAAATTAAACACAACTGTTTTAAATGAAAAATTTAGCCTTCCTTTTGGGTTTGCGCCTATGGGAATGAGTGGGCTTTCAGTAGCTAATGCAGATAGCTTTATGGCTACAACCGCAATTGAGAAGAATATTCCGATAGGAGTTTCAACTGCTGCATCAAGTTCTTTAGAAGATATGCGCAATAAAGCTGGGGCGCATGCTTGGTTTCAATTGTATAGCGCATCGTCTCTAGAGGAAACCTTACCTTTTGTAGAGAGAGCAAGGGTGGCAGGATATAAAAAATTAATCTTAACAGTTGATGTCCCGCAGGTTTCTAAACGGATCCGAGATATACGTAACGGTTTTGCAATGCCATTCAAGATTGGTCCTGCTCAGTTTATCGACTTCGCTTGTCACCCATTTTGGTCAATACCGATGTTAGTTCACGGAATACCTTTTCCAGAAAATTTTCGTATAAATGGTGAAAAGAAGTTTCAGCGAGATGCAGATAGATCTGCTGCTGATTGGAGTTTTTTGAAAAAATTGCGAGATGTTTGGAAAGATGATTTAATCATTAAAGGAATTACTCATCCCGAAGATGCAGTAAAGGTAAAAAAGATTGGGTGTGACGCAATATGGGTATCCAATCATGGTGGTCGCCAACTAGATAGTTGTCCCTCTGCTATTTCGAGGCTCCCTATTATCCGTGACGCGTTAGGTAAAGATTACCCTCTTTTATTTGATAGCGGTATAAGAACGGGTGATGATATTATAAAAGCCTTAGCACTTGGGGCGAATTTTATTATGATAGGACGGCCAATTCTATATTCTCTTGGTGCAGGTGGTCAAAATGGATTAGACACTTTCGTCACCTCTTTGTCAGAAGAGGTTAGTACGGTTATGGCTCAACTTGGATTAAATTCTATTAGTGAAATCAATAAGAGTTGCATCGCTCAGTAATAAGTAATCTTAAGTGACATTATCCTATCAGTAAAAATTTAATCAAGTTATAGATGATATTTTGTTTATTTATATTTGTGCTTATTTAGAGTTGTAAACTTTTTTTTTTGACTTCAAAGTTCTAAATAATGGTAATAATTTTTTTTGGTCAAAAAAATATACATATTTTTAAGTTGAAGTTTCTTTGAGTGGAGTAAATATTTTGAAAAATAGCACAACATTTCGAGGTGGCGCCATTTTGGCAAGAGCCTTTAAAGAAAAGGGCGTGGATCACGTATTTACTCTTGCAGGAGGGTTTTGTAATCCAGCTCTTGAGGGCTTTATGGAATGTCAAATGCCTGTCATTAACACACCACATGAGCAAATCGCTGGGCACCTCGCAGATGGTCATACCAGGATCACAAGAAAGCCGACAGTATGTCTCGTTGGTCCTGAGGGTTTTGCTAATGCTGTACCTGCTATGCTTGAAGCTGGGGGCGAAAGGAGCCCTGTTATTTTTGTTACTGGTTCATCGACTCTCAAAAGGCAGGGGGCTGGTGGTTTTAAAGAAATCGATGATGTTGCAATAGCTGCCCCTCTAGTTAAGTATTCAGTTCAAATAACCGATGGTGACCGAATTAGTGAGTTTGTAGATAGAGCCTGGATCGCCGCTACTACGGGTTATCCTGGGCCAGTACATATTAGTTTACCTGTTGATATTATGTTTTCGTCATTTGACGAAACGGTAGGCTTAAAGGAAAGACCATTTAATAGAAAAGAGGCTGATCAGCCGCGGGCATGGCCAAATCCAGAGAGCTTAGCTAAGGTTCACGCTTTATTAAAGTCTGCAGAGAGACCTATAATTATTGGTGGCCATGGTATTTGGTGGTCAAAAAGTGAAAATATTTTAAAAGACACAGCTTTACGTCTTCGTATTCCAGTCTTCAATGTCCCTTATCACCAAAAACTTTTGGGCGAGGAATGTGAGGCCTACATGGGTTTAGCTGATTTTCATCAATATCATCCATCTAAGCAAGCAATTCAAGAAGCAGATCTTGTGTTAATGATTGGTGGACGTTTAGACAATCAGATGAATTTCGGAAACCCACCTTTTTTTCCTGAAGAACAAAAATTAGTCTGCATAAATGGTAGCCATGAGGAGCTAGAGTATAATCGGGCCTCAGATTATTCTCTACTGTCCGACCCTGGAGCTTTCCTGGAGAGTTTATCGAGTATTGAATTAAATTGGTCAAGTTGGTTTTCTTTGCAACAGGCAAGAAGAGAGACGTGGGTAACTCATTGGGAAGAGCATATTTCAAAAGAGACATTAAGTAATTCAAAAATCCATCCCTTACAACTATCTCTGGATGTTCAGTCAATATTGGATGATGAAGATTGGTTAATTTTTGATGGAGGTAACACACATTTTTGGTCCGAAATTGCAGTTAATATGGCAGGTTGGCGCGGGAAAAAGCTTGGTGGGATAATGCACCCTGGAAACTATAGTCTACTCGGAGTTGGTGTTTCGTTTGCAATTTCAGCAAAAGCTCTGAATCCCAGTAAGAACGTTGTCTTAATTAGTGGCGATGGCGCTTTCTTATCTGGGGGGCTGTCTGTGGAAGCAGCATTTCAAGAAAATCTACCAATCACAGTTGTTATTGATAATAATGGTGGCTTAGACTGTATAAGTCAGCAGCAGGAAAGGTTGTTTGCAAACGGTAAGCACTTTGCAACAGATTTTCGGGATATCCCATTTCACACAATGTTTGAAGGTCTAGGTGGGTATGGCGAACTTGTTACCTCTCGCGAAGGGATTTTACCTGCCTTAAAAAGAGCTATGGAAAGTGGGAAAACAGCTTGTATAAATGTAAAATGTCGAGGTGTAATTAGTCCAATCGTAGCTGCAACATCTGATAAACGTGACAAAGCTTCAATCGAATGACAATATATTTAACCTCACACACTCTTGACGGAACTAACGGCAAGCATGCAACAGATATCCCTGTTAGACTTGAACACGTAAAGTCAAATTCTGTTATTATTAAAGGTATTATGGACGAGGGGGGTCGTTTTTCAGTTGAAATACCATCAGAAAAACTAATTAAAGACGATTTTTATGACATAATTTTTTCAGTGACCGAATACTGGGAAAAAAGCTTAAAGAACCCAGAACGTGAAAATATAATTGATGAAATAGTGATTAGATTTCGGATTAGTAGTGCTTCCACTAAGTACCATATACCAGTTATAATGTCTCCAAACTCTTATTCCATATGGAAATCTAACTGATGGCTACACAGTTAAAGATGTCTCGCAGGGTAAGAAGAACAGCTTATACTGATAAGGTCGAAGGCGTTGGTGTTACAGGGTTTTCCGTCGTTAATCACATGATCCTTCCAAAAGCTTTTCAATCAAGTGTCGAGGAAGACTACTGGCATTTAAGAGAACATGTCCAACTTTGGGATGTTTCATGTCAAAGGCAAGTACAGATTATCGGTCTAGATGCTACGAAATTGGTACAACTAATGACTCCTCGAGATATAGGAAGAATGAAAGTTGGTGAATGTCTTTATATTCCTATTATTGATCAAGATGCTGGCCTGATAAATGATCCAGTATTATTAAAAATTTCTTCTGAAAAGTATTGGCTTTCTATAGCTGATAGTGATTTACTTCTATATGCCCTCGGATTGACTATTGGCTTTAAATTAAATGCGGTAGTTTCAGAAGCGGATGTTTGGACCCTTTCCATACAAGGACCAAAAGCTGAAGATCTTGTTTCAGATCTATTTGGAGATCAAATTCGAAAAATTGGATTTTTTAAATTTGATTGGATAGATTTTAAGGGAACAAAGCAATTACTTGCTAGATCTGGTTATTCGCGCCAAGGTGGTTTTGAAATTTACTTAGAAGGAAAATCTTTAGGACCAGACTTATGGGATCTAGTTTGGGAGGCCGGTCAGAATTATAACATTAAACCTGGTGCTCCTAATATTATAGAGAGAGTTGAAGGCGGGTTGTTTTCTTATGGAAATGAAATGACTAGGGAAAATAATCCTTTAGAAATTGGATTAAAGAAATTTTGTTCATTAGACGGATCAATTGAATATATCGGTAGGGAAGCTTTAGAAAAAATTGCATCAGATGGTGAAACTCAACAACTTCGTGGAATGATTTTTGACGGTCCTAGATGTCCTACATGCTCAGAACCTTGGCCAGTACTCCTTGATGGAAAAAAAATTGGTCAACTAACCTCTGGAATGTATTCTCCTAGGCTAAAGGCAAACGTTGCTGTTGGAATGATTGTTAGAGATTTTTGGGAGTACAAAGGGGCACTTGAAGTTAACTGCCTGGATTCTTTAAAACGTAATGGAACAATTTCGGCTTTCCCTCTCAAATAGATAGCTTAACTGAAATGAGGTAACACATGAATGTATCAGTCCTACCAAAGTCACCTTGGATAGACGCAGAGTTAACAATGGTAGAGGATGCTTGTCGAAAATTTTATCAAAGAGACTGTTTGCCCTACTACGAAGAGTGGGAAGAACGGGGTGATGTTGGAAGGGAAACTTGGGAAAAAGCAGGTTCAATGGGGCTATTAGGAGCTATGGTTCCAGAAGAGTATGGTGGCCCTGGAGGAAATTTTGCTTATGACGCTGTAATTGCGTACCAGGGAAATTTACTTGGTGTCGATGGCTGGGGTGGTGGATTACACAATGCGATCGTAATTCCATACGTACTAAATTATGGCTCTGAAGATCAAAAAAAACGTTTATTACCCAAGTTAGTGTCTGGTGAACTTATTGGAGCAATAGCGATGTCAGAGCCTTCCACAGGGTCTGACCTTCAAGGTATCAAAACAACAGCCACTAAAGAGGGAAACCATTACTCTATTTCGGGTCAAAAAACTTTCATTACGAATGGAAAGTTAGCGAACTTAGTCGTGACAGTTGCAAAAACTGACCCAACAGAGGGAGCAAGAGGCACTTCACTCTTTTTAGTTGAGACTGATGAAGTGGAGGGTTTTCGCCATGGAAGAAATTTGGATAAGATTGGTATGAAATCTAATGACACGTCAGAATTATTCTACGATAATGTCAAAGTTCCAACATCCAGTTTACTTGGACCAGAAGAAGGGCAGGGGTTTTATCAGCTAATGGGTGAACTACCTCAAGAGAGGCTTTTAATTGCAATTTATGCAATTGCTAGAATCGACCGAGCCTTAGGAGTGACATTAGACTATGTTAAGGAAAGAAAAGCTTTTGGAAAGTCAATTTCAGAGTATCAAAATACACAATTTGAACTTGCAGAATGTAAAACAGAAGCAACAATAGGTAAGGTGTTTGTTGACCACTGTATTAGTGAACATTTGTTAGGGAACTTAACAACCGAAATGGCATCAATGGCGAAGTATTGGTTAACTGACCTGCAATCTAAAATAATTGACAGGTGTCTGCAACTGCATGGTGGTTATGGATATATGAATGAGTATCCAATAGCTCGAATGTACAGAGATAACCGTGTTGAGAGAATTTATGGTGGAACTAATGAAATAATGAAGGTTCTAATAGCACGAGGACTTTGGTCAAAATAAGCTAACAGATTTTTACTTACTTCATTATATGCGATTCAGGTACTTGCTCTTTTAACCAAGAGACAAAAAGTGAGATGTCTGGGTTCGGGGTTGTATGTTGTTTTATCAAGATGTGATAAGCTCGTGAGGGTTGCAAATCGATGTCAAATAACTTGATTAGTGTGCCTGCATTCACTTCTGGTTCAACAAACGGAAACGAACCTAATGCTACGCCTCCCGAATCTATTGCTGCTTGCAAGGCAACGTTTGAATCCATTATCGTAAGACCTGTTTCTACATCTAATTCGTGAAAACCGCTCAAATCCATCCAAGACCGCCATTCTGAAAAATCATATTGGTGTATAATAGTAAAATTTAACAAGTCAGCAGGAGAAATACTGTGTAATAAGTCACTTTGGTCAGCAAGTAACTTAGGGCTTATAACGGGTGAATAGGTGACATTCATTAAAAAATCACTATTTAAGCCAAACCAACTATCAGGTTCTCCCCAATCAATCTGTATATCACTAGACATCATCTCAGCATTTGTGATCCTTGGAGTATGCTCAAAAACTAAATCAATATCAGGGAATTCCTTTTGAAAACTCTTCATCTTTGGTATTATCCAACGGCCAAAAATTGGACCTATTCCAATTCTTAAAGATCTTTTAGACTGACCTATATGTGACTCAATTTCTCTTTTTATATGACCAAAAGAACGTGATACTACGGCGGACAAAGATCTACCGCTATCTGTCAAGACAACCGCTCGGGTTTTTCTAATGAAGAGTTTACATTTCCAATCTCTTTCTAATTTACGAATTTGATTGCTAACGGTAGTTGCACTCACATTTAACTCATCTGCCGCATCCTTAAAACTTAATAGCCTTGCTGCAGCCTCGAACGTGCGTAGAGCGGTTAAAGGTAACCGGTTTAACTTAAACCTTGAGCTCTTCATTTGTGTTACCTTTTAATTATGCATGAATTTTTTTTTACTCATACTCCTCGAAGTAACGGGTTGTCTACTATTAAATATAATGGAACGATAAACATATAAAACTTGCATTAATTCTTACTGAGGGGTTTCAAATTGGAAAAGAGGCAAAGTTTACGAAGAAATAAAAGGCGTGGATCTAACAAAGGGACATCTGAATTCACCGAACAACCAAACACTTGGGGAATAAGGGGTGGCAAGCTTGAAGTTTTAAGTAATGAAAATTTAATTGAGATTCACAATGCATCTATTAAAATTTTAACTAAAGTGGGCTTCTCTGAATACTCGGATAAAGTTGCTGAGACTATTAAAGCGTCTGGTGGTACTATCAACAAAAACAATAGAATTTGTTTTTCTGAACTGACAATAAATGAAGCCCTTTCAAAATTACAAAAAGGTATAAATCTTTTTGGTCAAGATGGGACATATAAAATTGATATGTCAAAGGCCAAAGTTCACTTTGGCACTGGTGGAGCAACCCCAACTGTAAGAGATCTTTACACAGAGGAATTTCGTGATTCAACTCTACTGGATTTATACGATTTTGCTAGACTAACTGATAAACTTGAAAATATTCATTTTTTCTCAAGACCAGTTGTTGCGAGGGATATGCCAAATAACCAACTACTAGATCTAAACACAGCTTTTGCATGTTTAACAGGTACAAAAAAACATGTAATAGTTAGTGCAAGCTCTGTTGAGAGTGTAAAAGAGATTTCAAAACTGTGTTTCATAATAGCTGGCTCAAAAAGTAATTTTGTTAACAAACCATTTCTTTCAATTCACATAAACCACGTAGTTCCACCCTTAAGGTTTTCGACTGAAGCCACAGATGTTTTGTACGAGTGCGCCAATCAAGGTATACCTGTAATGATAAATACCTTCGGTCAGCTTGGCGCGTCGAGCCCAGTTACAATAGCTGGTTGTCTTGCTCAAACAAACGCAGAGACCTTAGCTGGAATGGTTCTAGCCTGGCTTATTAACCCTTCTATAAAAGCTATCTATGGGGCCCGTCCAATGATAACTGATCTGCGTACGGGAGGAATGGCAGGAGGAAGTGGTGAACAAGCTCTCCTAACCTCAGGGGCAGTACAACTTGCAAATTTTTATGGTTTTTCAAATTCAACAATAGCTGGTGCGACTGATAGTAAAAGTGCTGACGCTCAATCTGGATTAGAAAAATCACTGAACATAACACTGGCTGCTCAATCTGGAGCTAATCTAATAACTCAAGCCGCCGGCACTCAAGCAGGTCTAATGGTAAGTTCCTTCACTGCATGTGTTATAGACGATGATATGATAGGGACAATCGCAAGATCACTGGCAAACATACCTGTTAACGTAGAAACACTGTCTTTAGATCTTATAGAGAGTACAGTTAATAATGATGGTCATTTCTTAGGGGCTGCTGACACCTTTTCTCGTATGAAGTCTGATTTTTTATATCCAAAAATCTCTGACAGAACTACCTTTGATGAATGGAATATGGCAGGACGTGTTGAAATTGGCCAGAAAGCGACCACTAGAGCAAAAGAGATATTAAATGACTACTTTCCAAATCACATTAAACCTGATTTTATTACAGAAATTAGAAATAATTTTGAAATTAAAATTGAAACACATAAAATGAGATCACAATGAAAATAGCTGTAGTTGGTTTGGGTGCAATGGGATCCGTTTATGCGACGCTTTTCTTGGAAGCTGGTCATGAAGTTTGGGGTATTGATGACTGGAAAGAACACATTGAGGCAATTAAATCGAAAGGCCTAACTCTAGAAGGGGCGAGTGGCTCTCGTACCAACCATAATTTAAATGTAACAACTGAAATTTCTGATATTGGAAATTCAGATATATATATAATTGCCACTAAGGCATCAGGTGTAGCAAAGGCTGCAAAATGGATCAGTTCAGTTGCCTCTAGCAACTCGCAAATAATAACTATTCAAAATGGTTTGGGTGCTGGTGAACGAATATCAAAACATATGCCGATAGACCAACTAATTTTAGGTGTTGCCGAGGGATTTGGGGCATCAATTATTAAACCAGGTCACGCTCATCATAATTCTATGAAATTAATCCGAATTGGGGAATTAAATGGAGGAATTACAGATCGTTTACTTTTATTAGAAAAAATATGGCTTCAAGCAGGCTTTAAAGTTAAGGCTTTTGAAGATATTACCCAGTTAATATGGGAAAAGTTTATTTGTAATGTCACGTTTAGTGCTCCATGCACAGTTTTTAATAAAACTATTGGAGAAGTGATGAGTGATCCAGCTCTTTGGGAAATTGCGTTAGGGGGAACAAAGGAGGCTTATAGGATAGCAAAAGAAAAACAAATTAATTTATCGTTTGATGATCCAGTTGCTTACGTCACAGAGTTTGGTTCCAATATGTTAAATGCTAGGCCATCAATGTTATTGGATCATATGAATTTTCGTCCATCAGAGGTGAATGCGATTAATGAAATGGTTTCTATTATGGGAAAAGAACTAAATATCCCAACACCTTATAGCGATACTCTGGTAGCAACTGTAAAATGTAGAGAAGCTTCCTTCGAAAGGATCTAACTTGAAACTAGGAACAGTGTTAATTGGTAATCAAACCAAATATGGAGTTTTTTTCGGCTCAATATTCCACTCAGCAAATGCAACTATAAGTGAAAAATTTCCAACTTTACAAAGCTTGATTGCAGCAAATTCTAAAGGTTTAAAGTTAATTGACAATTTTTTTAACGGCCCTCAATTTAATATAAGTGACATTAAGTATTTACCTCCAATACCCAATTCAAATAAATTAATTTGTGTAGGGTTGAATTACGACAAAATCTATCCTGTTGAAGGTGAAAATCCACCAAATCCTCAAAATATTATGCTGTTTGGAAAAGAGCAAAGTAGTATTGTAGCCCACAACCAAGACTTAGGGGTTCCTTTAGGTAAAGCGGCACTAAGCTTTGATTACGAGGGTGAAATTGCAGTTATCATAGGAAAAAAAGGCCAAAATATTACTCCCTCTGATGCACATGAGCATATATTTGGTTATTCAGTTTTTAATGATGGCTCGGTTCGTGAGTGGCAAAAGCATAGTATTTACGCAGGAAAAAACTTTGAAAAGTCTAGTTCGTGGGGTCCCTACATAGTTACAAAAAATGAAATTAAGGATCACAAAAAATTAAGATTAACAACGTTTCTAAACTCTAAACTAGTTCAAGACACTACTGCGGATAAAATGATCTTTTCTATTGAAGAGCAAATTGCATATGCGTCGACCCTTTTTACCCTTCTCCCAGGTGACCTTATTGCAACTGGCTCACCTGATGGTACTGGTGGGAGCCAAGTGCCAAAGCGGCATTTAGTTTCGGGTGACACATTAGAAGTTACTGTTTCCGGAGTAGCCACATTAGTTAACAATGTTATATAACACTCTGATTAAAAAAATATTAACTTATGTTTTATGACTTAGAAATACTTGTTAGAGGTGATCAGTGAGTTTTGTTGTAGTACTTGTAATTTTGTTCGCTGCCTTTTTACATGCATTCTGGAATTATTTGGTTAGAGGGACTGAGGATAAAGTTCTTGGAATGGCTGCAGTGGTTTTTGGACATGCTCCGTTAGCATTGCTTGGGTTGCTCTGGGTCGGTTTGCCAAGTATGTCTGCACTTCCCTACATAATCGCAAGCACACTTTTACATGTTGGCTACCAATCTTTTTTAATGAATTCATATAAATTTGGAACGTTAACGCAGATATATCCAATTGCGCGAGGTTCAGCTCCATTAATTATAGCACTTATTACAGTTATACTTTCAGCAGACGTATTAAAGTTATCACAAGTCCTGGGTATTTTTATAATATCCTTTGGCATTTTGGCTCATGGAGTTTTACAATACAGAAATGAAAACTTTAACCTTAAAGGTTTATTACTAGCACTGGTAACTGGCGGTTTTATAGCGGCCTACTCAGTGGTTGATGGGGCCGGCACTAGAGTAATTGAAAACTCAGTTAGCTATTATGGAGCTCTCACAATTGGTAACTGTTTTTTATTTTCAATTTACCTTAAAATTTTCCATCGAGGAGTTATGGGTAAAATAGTAAAAGAAGCAAAATTTACTTTTTTAATTGGAGGTGGAACATCTTACTTAGCTTATGTCCTGGTTCTATGGGCCTGTTTGCACTTACCGATAGCAGTAGTATCATCCCTTAGGGAAACTTCTGTGCTTTTCGCATTGTTAATCGGAGTTATATTTCTAAAGGAAAAGGTAACATTACAAAAAGTATTTGTTATTTTTATTATATTATTAGGTATTATGGTGTTAAGATTGACGTAATCTTTTTTATTCACTGGTATTTAAATGAAACAAAAAACCACTCTCCCAGTCCAAGTTATAGAAATTGAGGATATGTCAATTTATATGGCAGATGGTTGTCGACTTTCAGCTCGAGCTTGGTTGCCAGTAAATTATGAATCTGAACCTGTTCCAGCAATAATTGAATATATTCCATATAGAAAAAGAGATGGGACTGTTTTTCGAGATCACCTTATACACCCATACGTTGCAGGTCATGGGTATGCCTGTTTAAGAGTAGATATGCGCGGCTCCGGTGAAAGCCAAGGCGTTATGCTCGATGAGTATACTAAGCAGGAACTAGAAGATGCAGTTGAAGTTATCTATTGGCTCTCGAAACAACCTTGGTGCTCGGGCAATGTTGGAATGATGGGAAAGAGTTGGGGGGGATTAAACTCACTTCAGGTTGCAGCTATGGCGCCTGAACCTTTGAAGGCAATTGTAAGCGGTTATACATCAACTAAAAGATTTTCAGATGACATCCATTTTAAAGGTGGGTGTTTATTAAATGATAACTTACGCTGGGCTGGTGTTATGCTTGCATACTCTGCAAGACCTCCAGATCCACTCCTCTTTGGAGATACTTGGCGTCAAACTTGGCTTGAGCGATTAAAAGTAGAACCTTTTTTGGCTGAAAATTGGTTGTCACACCAAACTTATGATGATTATTGGAAACATGGTTCCATAAGTGAATCATATTCTGATTTAAAAGCTGCTGTTTTAACTTTTGGTGGTTGGTCTGACAATTATATGAACGCTGTTCCGCAACTTGTAGAAAACTTAAAAACACCAGTAAAAGGAATAATAGGTCCCTGGGTACATCAATATCCACATATGGCTGCTCCTGGCCCTCAAATTGGATTTCTTCAAGAAATAGTGTCTTGGTGGGATGAATGGCTGAAAGGTAGTTTCGAGACACAAAGCTCTGATAAAGAGATTATTTATTATCTTCAGGATAGTGTTCGTCCAAAAAGATTTTATAACTTTAGACCTGGCACTTGGCATGTTGAAGATCAGTTACCTTCAATCAGACGAACTAATGTAAGTTACTTTTTATCAGATAATGGCCTCAATAAAGACAATAAAGGTGCATTTGAATTGTCAGTTTCTTCACCGGCGAACTGTGGGGTTACTCAAGGCGAGTTTTTTCCGATGGCGCTTGCAACTGAAGAGCTTACCGGGCCTCCAGAAATTGCTGGAGATCAGAGGCCTGATGATGCCTATTCATTATGTTTTGATACTGTGCCCTTAACAACCTCATTAAGTCTTGTTGGTCGATCTGTTTTAAATTTGATTATAAATAGTGATGTTCCACAAGCACAGCTGATTGTAAGGATTTGTGACATTCATCCAGATGGTGCTTCAACAAAAATCTGTCATGGTTTATTAAATTTGTCACACCGAAGTAGTGACGAAAAGCCGTCACTCTTAAACGTTAATCAAGATACTGAAGTTAATATACTACTTGACGAAACTGCTTACAAAGTTCCAATTGGGCATAAGCTAAGAATAGCAATATCAACCAGTTATTGGCCTTTTGTTTGGCCTAGCCCTTTACAATCAAATATAAAAATTAAATATGGAAAAATAGATTTACCAATACTTTTAAATCCATCAAAAGTAGACGAATACTCATTTGAAGACCCTGAAGCGTCTGATAAATGGTCTCATGAGGTACTGAGAAAAGGTAGTTATAACAGAGTAATAGAGGATAACTATGGTAACGATAATGTTCTTATTAAAATAACGTCTGACGCGGGAAGGTCTAAGGATTTAAATCATGGACTAGTGACTGATCAAACAACAAGAGAGTGTTGGACAATAAATAAAAATGATAACCTTTCAGCAAGAGGTTCAATTACTTGGAATCAAGAAATTTCAAGAAATGAATGGGAAGTGTTTATCGAAACAAGTTGCAACATGTCAGCCGACGAGAGTAACTTTTACATTGAGGCGAGTATCAATGCAAAAGAGGGATTAAAAACGGTATTTGAAAAAGATTTTTCTTACGTAATCCCTCGAACTTTTATTTAGGTAGAGTTCTTTTGTTGCTATCAGAAATTGACAAGAAAGAAATTTACAAACAATAAACTAGCTCACATTAAATCAATACTAGGTTATCAAATTAACAAAATTGTTTCAGGAGGGTTACATTGGGAATTTCAATAGTATTATTAAAGTTTGTCCACTATTTTTCGATATTTTTAGCTGGAGGTCTAGGTGTTGGTGGAGCCATTGTTCAGGCTTCACACCTTAAGGCAAAAGAACCACCTTCCAAGCCAACCTTAACTGCTATCAAGATTTTGGCTCTGATTTCGTTGATTGCTATCGTCTTATTGTGGTTGTCAGGCCTCTCATTAGCCTACCTCAAATATGGAACTTTACACCTAGGCGTATTCTTTTACATTAAACTCTTTGGTGCGGGACTGATTTTAATTGGAGCTGCCTTATCAAATCTATTAATAATTAGGGCGAGCAAGTTGAACACTAAGCCTAACCCCGTTATAATGAAAAGAATGGTTTATCTTTCTAGAGTTGGCTTAATACTTGCAATTGGTGGGGTTGCAATAGGCTTTAGTGGGTAACTTAGGGTGTTCCGACGTTTAAAATATATTTAGTTCTATCTCTTCTGACGGTTGCAACACCAGGGGAAAGTAAATGACCTCCAGAAAAGGGAATTTCTTCTGAAGAGAGTATGTTAAGCATTTTTAAACGTGAATTTTTTGCCATATCATAATCTTGATCAAAAGTGACACCTATATTTGGGTTAATGAACTGCAAATGTTGTGCATGTACTATGTCGCCTGCAATAATAAACTGACTTGAGTTCGAAGAAACTCTCACACCAATATGTCCTGCAGTATGCCCTGGAAGGTCAATTGATGACAGGCCTCGCCCAAGGTCAGCATTTGACTTACATAAAATTAATCGATCTGAATAGGCATGTAAAACTTTTAATGCGTGCTCCTGTTGTTCTGGGTGATCGATAAAGTTTTTGGTATCACTCCAGAAGGAGTGTTCTTTTATAGACAATATTAATTCAGCATTATCAAAGTAACGATTTCCGTTACTGTCTATCATCCCACCTATATGATCGGGGTGCATATGGGTCGCAATTAACTTTGTAATATCTGATCTAGAGATTCCAATTTCGTTTAAAGCATTATTTAAGTTACCAGCTATTGATCCAAACAACTCACCAGCTCCTGAATCTACAAGAGTAATTTCATTGCCTGATCTAATTAAAAAAGCATTAAACGATGTTTTTATGGATGATTGCCCTGCTTTTTCTAAAAGAGCTTTAATTTCGTTAGCGCTAGTAGAAGTAAAAGTGTTAGTTTCGAATGTGGTGTTTCCATCGTTTAATACGAATATTTCGCTATCTCCAACTTGCGTTTTTGTAACATGATTCATAACACACTCCTCTGTTAATATTATTGGGGCACATTTTCGATTGTCCCATATCTTTTCCAATTTAATAAATAAAGATTGATTATTATTGATATAATAGTTGTAAGTAATTAAGTTCAATCTTTAAAATATAGGTCATATTTTAAGCTAAACTCGAGATCACACAAGGAAAATAATGAATTATAATAAAAATCTAGACACAGAAATTTCTAACTTTGTTAATAAATGTGAGAGCTTTTATCCTAAAGAGGGCATGCTTCATTCTAAAGAAATTCAAAGAGAAAGTTATAATCGTTTATGCAAATTTTTTAAAGTTGAGAGTCCAGTTGAGGTTTTGACATACGACTTTCAGTTAAGCGGAACTAAATTGAGGAAATACACACCAAAATCTTACTCTAATAAAATTATTTTTTATATTCATGGTGGAGGTTGGATGGTTGGAGGGTTGGACAGTCATGATGATATTTGCGCTGAACTGTCCTTAAATACTAATGCCATAGTTTATGGCATAGATTACAGACTAGCCCCGGAGCATTGCCACCCTGCCGCGTTAGAAGACTGTATAAAAGCAGTTAAATATATTTATGAAATTGAGGAAGAAAAAATAATTTTAATTGGAGATAGTGCTGGTGGAAATTTGGTTGCTGCCTTAAGTGACTGTTCGGAAGTTGAAAAAACATACCTTTTAGCTCAAATTTTAATCTACCCAGGCTTGGGAAACCTTGAAAATAATGGATCCAGGCTAAATCACGCTCAGGCACCACTCTTAAGTGTTAAGGACATGGATTACTACCATGCCAATTATTTTAAAAATGAGAACTACTTGTCTGATAAAAGTGCCCGACCATTGATATCAAATACTTTATCTGAACTTCCAAAAACATATATTTTTGTTGCACAGTTCGATCCACTGTTTGATGACGGTTATGAATATTATAAGAAAATAAATGAGCAGGGGGGGCACGCAGAATTTAATGAAGGGAAAGGGTTAATCCACGGTCATCTTCGAGCACGTCATTGCAGCGTAAAAGCTATGGCAGAGTTTCAAAAAATTATTAATATTATAGTTAGTCTGTAATTATTTTTAAGTTTTTAAAAGTTATCTAAGAATACATTTTTTTCTTCCGAGCTCGTGTCTCTTGGGTTGCCTCCGTAGAGCCATCATGAAAAGTCCCAAACCATTTGTCCCATGGCATTTCCCTATTTCCGTAATTACATTCATAGTAACGATGATGTAATTGATGGTAGAATGTACCAAGTGCTAGTTTCCGTTTATCTTTAATGAGTAATTCCTCATAACCTGTGTGAGACATGCAAGCCCCTGGTCCCACCCAAAGTATGTGAAAAATCAAGTGAATGGGGTGTGCTAATATTATCCAATGAATGCAAATTGATGATACGTATAAAAAATGTTCGACTGGGTGCATTGATAGTCCAGACCAAGGTCCAACATTAACATTACGGTGATGAAGTGAGTGAAATTTTTTATACATTACTGGAATATGCAGTAAGCGATGCACCCAATAAAAATGAAAAGCGTGCCATATTGGGATATATATAAAACCCAAAAAAAACCATAGTACAAACCAAATAGATAACGAGTTAAAAGAAACGGCTGGAATATATCCATTTGCCATTAACCACATGGTCAATACTTGAAAGAAAGTGATGTTAAGAACACCACTAGATAACGACCAAAACATGTTATCCTTCACCTGATCTGAAAACAGAAAACTACGGTTGTTTCGGGCTTGTTCTCGACCATCAAATTTTAACTTATCATCTTGCATTCGATAAACATAAAAATACAAATGTAATCCACCAGCTATACAAAGAATAACAACAAAGTTTACGATTAAAACTTGAAAAATCCAATTAAATTGAAAATGAATTGCTGTTTCTAAAGAAGGATAACATACTGCCCATAAAAATATGGCTAAAAGGGCAAGAAGTACAAATTCTGAGATACTTAACCAACTTTTAGAAAACCAGCTCAATAGAAATTTAGGACTAGTCATATTTCCAAAAATCGAAGTGTCTTTAAGAGGTAAATTGGGATGATGATTCCAATCATTATTTTGATTTTTATTCATTTCAAACCCTTTAGTGATTTTTAAAAATTAAGTAATTTTTCCATTTAAATTAACAAATAATTAAAAATTTTTTTATTACTTTAGTTAATAAGAAGTTTACCTTTTGTTAATATTTAACTTGCATAATTTGATCCTTGTTCATCCAAAATATACTTCAATTCTTCTAAATGCCTATCACCTGCATCACTAAAGTTTTCTAGCGCTGTTGCTGTTTTTTCAGCTATCTCACTCGAAATAAATCTTAATTTTCTTCCAGTTTGAAGGGCTCGTATGTATGTTTCGCAAGCTCTCTCAAAGTAATATAAGCGGTTAAAAGTGTCTGCGACGGTTTCACCTATGACCATAATGCCATGGTTTCCCATTATAAGAACTTTCTTTTGTGGGTTAGTAAGCAGAGTAGCACATCGTTCACCTTCCGCTTCGAAAGCAAGGCCTCCATAATTATTGTCTATTACATATCGATTATAAAAGGTGGCACAGTTTTGATCTATTGGAGGTAAACTAGCATCCTCCAATGTTGCCAAAACAGTGGCGAATTTAGAATGTACATGTAATGCACATCTTGCGTGTGGGCAATTTCTATGAATTGCTCCATGGAGACCCCAAGCAGTCGCATCGGGAGCATTCGGTTGGTTCATGGTGTTTGGGTCTAATGCGTCAACTACTAACAGATCGGAAGCTTTTATTCTAGAGAAATGCATCTGATCTGGGTTCATCAGAAACTTGGTGCCATTCGGATTAATAGCAAAACTGAAATGATTTGCTACCCCTTCGTGCATATTTAGGTTTGCAGTACAACGAAAAGCTGCAGCCAAATCCACACGTTCATTCCAATTGTCAATATTTCTACTTAAATTTGTAACATTTAAATCTGACATCACTATACCCCAATAAAATAAATTTGACTGTTAACTGACTGTCATAAAAATCTCTTTTTACTTCAAGCTTTTTTTGATTTTTGTTAGATATTAAAAGCTTTTAGGCTATTTGAAAGAAACAATTCAGTCAATTTGCTCGTTTTTTTACCCAAAAGTATACCATTACTGCGTAGTACTCAGACAAAAGAGGGTAATACACCGCTTGTTTATCCCTGAGCTCATTAACATATTCTTCACTTAGAGCATTATCTAAGGCCGCATTAATAAGAATTTTTTTATAGCGCTTTGATGTTGGTAGGTCAGTTTGTAAACTGGACTTAAAAACTAAGGTTTGGGCTTCTACTAATTTTCCAAAAAATTTTATTTTAACCTTAACAAGTTTATAATCCTCCCCCTCTGACGCAACTATTCGGGCTAAATCTGTTTCAGAGATTTCATGAAGAACACCCTCAACATTCTTACCTTTCATAGGTAAAATATTAGCAAAACCAGGTTCAATAAAATTTGGTCCAGGCATATTTATGATAATTTTATAACCTTTTAAAATAGCACTTTGACTGCGTTTTGGATGTATGTTTCTAACACCTTCTAGGACCCTTTTTGACATATTTGATCCGTAACCAAAGTATAACACCATTATGAAAAATTTCCTTTTTATAAAATCTTTATTAATATTAGTTTGTAGGTACACAAAGAAATTATATTTGTTAGTAACTGAAAATAAGTGATTTTGTTATGATTCAATATCGTAAATTTTATTTTTTTCTTGAATTGTAAGACATTAACAGCAATGATGTATTTAATTGCTACATAGCTTTTGGGGGAAAGCCTAAGTTTATATTAAACACAGGCATATATTCAAAATTATTAGTAAGTTAAATAAATACTAACAAGATATTTAAGGAGATAAAGAATGAAAGATAAATTTATTGAAATTCAAAAAGCAAAACTTATACATGGCCAAATTGATCGTCGTCAATTTGTTATGTCTGTTTTGGCAGCAGGAGTTGCATTGCCTGCGGCATTAGGATTTGCACACAAAGCAGTGGCAGCAACACCAATCAGCGGTGGCCGTTTCAGGATGGGGATTGCTCACGGTTCGACCACTGACACACTAGATTCAGCAACATCTGAGAACCATTTCACACTTATTAATGGTTATACCTTTGGGAACCATTTGACTGAAGTTGGTAGTGATGGACAGCTAACTGGAGAGTTGGCCGAAAGTTACGAGTCAGCGGACGCTCAAAAGTGGGTATTCAATCTTAGACAAGGTGTTGAATTCCATAATGGTAAAACTATGACCTCTGAAGATGTTGTTGCCTCTTTTCACCATCACATGGGAGAAGATTCCACATCGGCTGCTAAGGGTCTTTTAACAGCGGTCACATCAGTTACAGCTGATGGAAAAAACCGGGTTATCTTTGATTTAAAAAGTGCAAATGCAGATTTCCCATTCATTGTAAGTGATTACCATATTTCCATACGTCCTGCCGGTGATATGGCGTCTGGTGTTGGCACAGGGGGTTATGTCCTGCAGTCATTCGAGCCTGGTGTAAAATCTGTTCTTAAACGGAACCCAAATTATTGGAAAGAAGGAAAGGCGCATTTTGATGAAGTTGAATTATTATCAATTATTGATCCAACAGCACGTCAAACAGCTCTTATGAATGGTGATATTGATTCTATGGACCGGGTTGATTTGAAAACAATTAACTTGTTTAAGCGTAACCCAAATATAAATATTATGGAAGCTACAGGGACGGCCCACTATACGTTCCCAATGCGCTTGAGCGTAGCCCCTTTTGATAATTATGATCTTAGAATGGCTTTAAAACATTCAATCAAGCGTCAAGAACTTGTTGATAAAGTCTTACTTGGTTATGGTGTCATAGGTAATGATCACCCAATTTCCACCGCTAATGCGTATCACAATTCGGATATGCCACAGCGTGAGTTTGATGCTGATAAAGCTGCGTTCCATTATAAAAAATCAGGTCATTCTGGTGCAATCCCATTGTCAGCGTCAGATGCTGCATTCTCTGGAGCGGTCGACGCGGCTCAATTAATCGCGAACTCGGCATCCGAAGCGGGCATTGAAGTTGAAGTTATTCGTGAGCCACGTGATGGTTACTGGTCCAATGTATGGAATAATGATGCTAAGGGTTGGGCTGCTTGTTATTGGGGTGGACGTCCGACTGAAGATTGGATGTTTAAGGCTGCCTATACTAATGACACTAAGTGGAATGATACTGCATGGAAAGGAACACACTCTTCTATGGTGTTCAATGCGTTGGTCAAACAGGCTCAGGCTGAACTTGATACAACAAAACGTCGAGCTCTTTACTATGAGTGTCAGGATCTTATTAGTGATGATGGTGGATCAATTATTCCGATGTTTAACAGTTATGTTAGTGCTAACAGTAAAGCGATTGCTCATAACGAGATAGCAGCAAACTGGGATAGTGATGGCGCAAAATGTGTTGAACGTTGGTGGTTCGCTTAAACTTAAAAGTTTCTACTTAGGCCAGAAGTTTCTGGCCTAAGTATTTTTCTTAGGAATCTAAATATTGCATCCTGTAATTAAAACAGTTCTTGGACGTCTCGCTATGGGCGTGTTGACGCTCTTTGCTGTCTCCTTAATAATTTTTTCATCAATGGAACTATTACCGGGTGATTTTGGACAGGCTGTTCTAGGACAGAAAGCGCTTCCAGAAACTGTAGCTGCCTTCAGGCGTGAACTTGGATTGGATCAGCCGGCAATTGTAAGATATGGGCAATGGGTAGCAGCAGTACTTCAAGGTGATTTGGGGACCTCTTTTTCTGGTAGGAATGCCTCGGGTGTGGACAGGTCAAGGGAAGTAGTAGATTTGGTTTTACCCAGACTACGTAACACACTATTTTTAGCCTCAATTGCAGCACTGATCGCCGTACCGCTGTCTCTTTTGCTTGGGGTCTCCACTGCTCTTTATCGTAATACCTTTTATGATCGGTCGGTTAACATGGCAACTTTAACCACAATTTCCTTCCCAGAGTTTTTTGTTGCTTATCTTTTAATACTTTTTCTAGCTTCACTATACCCTGTCTTCCCTTCTCTTGCTAATGTTGACGCCGATACGCTTTTTGGTGAACGACTTTACAGAGCGGCATTGCCAGCACTAACTTTAACATTGGTAATTGTTGCTCATATGATGCGTATGACTAGAGCAGCAATAATAAATTTGTTAGCTAGTCCTTACATACAAATGGCTCGTTTATCCGGAGCTTCGCCAGCTGAAGTCATTTTGAAGCATGCGTTGCCTAATGCTTGGGCACCCATAGCGACTGTTATAGCTTTCAATTTAGCGTATTTAGTAGTTGGGGTTGTCGTTGTAGAGGTCGTTTTTGTATACCCTGGGATAGGTCAATTGATGGTTGATGCCGTTTCTATGCGAGACATACCTGTCGTTCAGGGCTGCGCTCTTATTTTTGCTGTTACTTACATCCTATTAAACCTTATTGCAGATATTATTGGTATTGTTACCAATCCCAGATTGTTGCATCCACGATGACAGATCAGCCTGATACCTATTCAGCAGTTGCCGAAGTGGCTTACAAACGAGTTCGTAGGTCTCGTTGGAACCGAATGAAACTTGGTTTGAGTAAAGCACCACCTACAGCGTGGTTTGGAATGATTGTTATACTCTTGTATATTTTTTGTGCATTATTTGCACCAGTCTTAGCTCCTTATGGGGAGGCGGAGATTTTCCCCGAGGCATTTGCTACGTGGAGTCCAGAGTTTATTTTTGGTACAGATCAAATTGGTCGCGACATTCTCTCTCGTATGATTTATGGTGCAAGAAACACTGTTAGTATTGCTGTGGCGACTACTGCTTTAGCCTTTTTAATTGGTGGCACCCTGGGTCTTGCAGCAGCGATAAATATGGGTTGGCTGGATCAACTTTTAAGCCGTTTAGTTGATGTCTTGATGGCAATTCCTAGTTTGATTTTCGCGTTGGTACTTTTGTCTATTTTTGGATCGACAGTTACGAACCTAATACTCATTATTGCTGTATTAGATAGTACTCGGGTATTTAGACTAACCCGAGCAGTATCACTGAATGTGGTTGTGATGGATTACGTTGAAGCTGCACGTTTACGTGGTGAGGGTTTGGGCTGGATTATGCGTCGTGAAATTTTACCAAATATCTTACCCCCACTTATTGCTGAATTTGGGCTCCGTTTTTGTTTTGTCTTTCTTACTATAGCTGCCTTATCTTTCCTTGGTGTTGGAATTCAACCACCAACTGCTGATTGGGGCTCAATGGTACGAGAAAATGCGTCACTTATTATGTTTGCCCAATACGACATCAAAGCTGGTCTAACACCTTTACTTCCAGCTGGGGCAATCGCTTTGTTGACAGTGGCTGTGAATTTTGTAGTGGATTGGTTCCTTCAAAAAACAAGTGGTTTGCGCGATGAGCAATAAGAAAACAGCAAACAATCAATCCTTGTTAGAAATAAAAGATTTAAAAATTGAAGGTTTTTCTGATGAATTCTGGCATCCAATTATAAAAGGAATAGATGTTAAGCTTCAAAGAGGCGAAGTGATGGGTTTGATTGGTGAGTCTGGTGCTGGTAAATCTACATTAGGGCTCGCTGCTATGGGTTACACCCAACCTGGATGCAGGATCACTGGAGGCAGTATTTTATTTGATGGACAAGAATTGATAGGAATGTCTGAACAAAGAAAACGAAAATTATGGGGAACACGAATTACTTATGTGGCTCAATCCGCAGCTGCATCATTTAATCCAGCTCACAGGTTAATAAAACAAGCAACTGCCGCAAAAATAAGAGCAAAGATTTCAGATGAAAAATCAGCTAAAGAAGACGCGCGTGAGTTGTTTAAAACCCTTCAATTACCAGAACATAATACTATTGGAGATCGATATCCCCACCAAGTATCAGGTGGACAGCTTCAGCGAGTAATGACTGCGATGGCGATGTCTCCCAGACCGGATTTAATTATCTTTGATGAACCAACCACTGCACTAGATGTAACAACACAAGTCGAAGTTCTAGCTGCCATGAAGGATATCGTCAAAGAGTTTAATACTGCGGCAATTTATATTACTCATGACTTGGCTGTAGTAGCTCAAATGGCTGATTTCATAAAGGTTTTGAGATATGGTGAAGAAGTCGAACAGGCTAATACTCGTGTCATGTTAGACGCGCCTGAAAAAGAGTATACAAAATCATTATGGTCAGTTCGATCGATTAACAAGAAAGAAGAAAAAAGTGATGATATAATTCTATCATTAAAAAATATCAACGCCAGTTATGGTGGTGGTATTAAGGTTTTAGATGACGTTTCCATTAACGTTTCTAGAGGTAAGACATTGGCCGTAGTTGGTGAGTCTGGATCTGGAAAATCAACCGCTGCGCGCGTAATTACTGGTCTTTTACCTCAGCAGAATGGTCAAATATTATTTAACAATATCGAGTTATCTAAAACATTACGAGGTCGTTCAAAAGATCAAAAACGACAAATACAAATGATATACCAAATGGCAGACACTGCTATGAACCCTAGGCAAACAGTTGGTGAGATTATTGGAAGACCTCTTGAGTTTTATCTCAATCTCAAGGCAAATGAAAAAGAGAGAAGAACTATAGAGTTGCTTGAGTTAATTGAACTTGATGAAACATTTATTGATAGACTTCCTGGTGAGTTATCCGGAGGTCAAAAGCAACGAATTTGTATTGCACGTGCTATTGCAGCTGATCCGGAGGTTATCATTTGTGATGAGGTAACATCGGCGTTAGATCAAATTGTTCAAGAGGGAATATTAAAGCTCTTAATGAAGCTACAAAAAGAAATGGGTATTACATACATATTTATTACTCATGACATTTCAACTGTTAAAGCTATCTCAGATGAAGTTGTAGTTATGTATCAAGGCGAAGTGGTTGAACAGGGCTTAAAGAGTCAAATCTTTTCTCCACCTCATCCAGAATATACAGAATTACTACTATCCTCCGTTCCGGAAATGGACCCCGATTGGTTGTCAAACTTAATCTCATCCAGAAATTAATTTTCAAAAGAAATGAGAGGGTCAATTCGTAGATTGACTTTGGGTAAATAACGTTATCAACGTTGATAGCGTTCATATATTTGCGTTGTAATTGGAAACTAACTCAAATGGCAGTTGAAGAAAATTTGAATCCGAAAGGGTCAAACCTTTCAGGGTATCTTGCTGCGATAGTCGTAATTTTTGTTTGGTCAAGTTGGTTGGTAGCGAGTAGAGCAGGGGCTACATCAAATCTTACCATATTCGACTTAGGTGCTATGCGTTATGGGCTTTCTGGGCTCGTGGCATTGCCTATTGTGGCTTATTACAAACCATGGAGGACTATAACCTTTTGGAGAGCAATTGGACTGAGCTTTATTCTAGGACCAGCTTACATGTTTGTCGTCTTTGCGGGCTTTACTTATGCACCAGTAGCTCATGCGGGAGCCTTCATGAACGGGTTTTTGCCAATTATGTCACTAACTTTTAGTTTTTTTGTATTTAAAACAAAAATAAAACCCATTCAAAAATATAGTGCGCTTTTGATACTTTTATCCGCTGGTGTTTTATCATTCTCTTCAAATGAGTTTAGTTTCTCAAGTAGTTGGAGGGGTGACTTGCTATTTATTTTGGCAGGAATGTTTTTTACTGCATATGTTATTTGCAACCCAGTTTGGAAACTTAATGCCAGCCACATATTATTTTGTGGTTCAGTTATAAACGGTCTATATTATATACCCATATGGTTTTTCTTTTTGCCAAGTGGCCTGCAAGCAACCAGTACAGAGCAGATAATATTTCAGTCGTTTTACCAGGGCCTTGTTCCAACTTTATTTGGCTTGCTACTTATTGGTTATGCAGCAAGAACATTAGGTTCCAATACAGCCTCTACCATGATGGCAGGTGTGCCAGGAGTTGGCGCGATCTTGGGGGTGATTTTCTTAGGAGAAACACTAGAAGTATTTGGTTGGTTGGCTTTGTTAACACTGACAACTGGCATAATTATTACTTCTTTGCCTAAAGTTGAAATAGTTAAAGATTAGAAAGAAACTCACGTTTTTTTCCACCAAGTAAAAACAATAAAAGTAGTGAAAAGAGGATTAATACTCCTCCAAACATCTCCATCAAAGTAACTTTTTCTGATAAGAATAACCAAGGCCAAATTGGTCCAAGCACACTCTCGGTCAACATAAATAAACTTACTTCTGGGGCTGGTAAATAAGAAGCGCTCCAAGTTACAAGCGAAATTCCCAAACCAATAGTAAATGCCCCCATACAAATAATTATCCACATATCTTTTATAGAAACATTTATAGTCTTATTAATAAAAATTGTTACAAAAAACCCCAAAACACAACATAATACTGCACCAACAAATGTACCTCCAAGAACATCTAATTTTTTACTTTTTCTTATATAAACAAGCATTATTGAGAAAGATAACGCTGACACAAGTGCACAAAAGTTTCCAAAACTATTCCCTGTTTGATTTCCATTTTTTAACATTATGAGTACACCTACAGTTGCTATAAACATAGAGAGCCATGTAATACTTTTTGGTTTTTCATTAATCCAGAGCCAAGAAATTATAGCGGTAAGAAATGGCCCAGCTGATATAATAAATAATGCAGAGGCAACAGAAGTATACACCATTGCAAATACGTAAAATATGAAAGTAATTGCAAGACATAGACCAACAATAAGATCTTTTGTGTCTAAAAAATTAAAAAAATCCTTTACAGACTGCTTTCGTCTTAAGCATGTGAAAACCAGAACCATAATACTTAAACCGATTGATCTATAAAATAAAATCAAAAACACATCTTGAGTTTCCAGTATCCTCATAAGGACGCCGACAAAGCTCATCAAAGAAGCACCTAAAATAATAAAAAATATTGCAGATTTTCGAGTCAAGTTAAGACCTTGGTTATTAAACTTATTTTATACTTATTAATACTAATTTAAAGATCTTCGAAATCGGTTCTTTATCTCCACCCCATCTAGGGTAGGGAGGCTTCTATCATGAGAGTTATTGTCAATTTTTATATTTATGAACAATGAACCTAAATTTAAATTTATTTTTTTCTTTATCTTATTAAGTTCAGAAAAGTTATTTATTTCCACGGCTTCAAAAAAACCCGAACCTCTCGCAATTGTTACCAAATCAACACCATGAGAAGTATGACTTTTTTGCATACCAGTTTCCCCAAAGTGACCATTATCCAAAATAGCTAAAGTCAAATTCTTTGGTTTCTGAACACCAATGGTGGCGAGCCCGCCAATACCCATTAACTGCTCTCCGTCACCTGTTATAACTAATACAGATTTTTCAGGCCTCGCGATCGCAAGACCTAAGCCCATCATAGCAGCTCCACCCATTGCACCCCAGAGATAAAAGTTCTGATCACAATCACCTGCAGCATGAACATCATAAGTAGGTGAACCAAGGCCAGATACTATTAACAAATTAGCTCTATGTTCCAGAAGACTTGAAACAGCCTCGCGTCTATCTAGTTTTTTAAATGACATGGTTTACCAATTTTTTCTTCCTATTAATTTTTGAGAAAGTAAAATTGCTATCCTCTGATCACTTGAGTAAACAGAATATAGTGCTGCATCGACAGTTGGCCCAACTTCATCCTCATCATCAACTCTTAAAACAGTGAGCCCCATTAGTTCTAAGCTCTTCTGCGTTGCCGCACTCATAGGAACTTGCCATGAATTAAATTCTCCGTACTCGCCTCTCATGGTCACAATCGTAAGAAACGGAAAATTACAATTACTTAGTAAAGATAACATATTAATGCAATTTCCTACTCCACTACTTTGCATTAATAAAACAGACTTCTCTCCACCGAGCCACGCACCACAGCTCAGCGCTACGCCTTCTTCTTCTGTAGTTAACACTACAGGTCTTATATCAGGATCTTTATGAGCCATATCAATAACCTTGGAGTGCCCTGCATCAGGAACATATGGGAGTTGCTTGACCCCTGCCTGTTTTAAAGCGTTAAAAAGACATTCTTCCCAAGAGCTTTTTATTTTATATTGTTTGGTATCTGACATGGCCTGTTCTCAAAAATATACTAAAGTATCTGACAATAATTAAGAATTTATACAAGTGTTCTTTTAAATGAATGTTTTAACCTTTAAAGACAGTAGTTGAACACTTAGGTCGTTTCACAAGCACAAAAGGTGAGCAATTTATAAGGCTCAAGTTTTATTTTTATAAAAATATAATCTGAAAGGTAAAATATTGATGAATAGTGTTATTGAATTACTCAGCTCTCATAGATCAATTAGGTCATTTGAAGATAAGAAAATTCCTGAAGGCTTATTAAAGGATATTCTATCCTCTGGGCAAGCGGCAGCAACGTCCAGTTTAATTCAAGCTACAACAATCATTAGAGTTACTGATCCAAAATTACGTGAGGGATTATGTGAGGTAGGTGGTGGGCAAGCATATATAAAAGATGCCCCAGAATTTTTAGTATTTTGCGCGGATCTTAACCGAGCTTCAAGATGTTGTGAAATGTACGATGAAACTCCCATAAAAGGGCTGACGGAACACTTTATTATTGCTACCGTAGATGTTGCCTTAGTTGCTCAAAACATTGTTATAGCATCTGAATCCTCAGGGCTGGGAATATGTTATATTGGAGCTCTTCGAAATGATCCCGCTAAAGTTTGTGAAATCCTAAAGTTACCTGATAACGTTTATCCTGTTTTTGGGTTATGTATTGGTTTTCCTGCTCAAAACCCAGAAGTAAAGCCTAGGCTTCCACTAGAAGTTATAGTTAAAGAAAATTTTTACGACGCCATGCCTGAGGAAAAGTTGATAAAAAAATATGATAATGAGCTTAACAGCTATTACGAGAGTAGATCTATGAATAACAAAGTATCTGTGTGGAGTGAACAGATGTCAGTTAAACTTTCAAAAGAATCTAGAGCTCACATGAAAGAGTTTTTGAACAAGAGAGGGTTTATAATACGTTAAGATATTTCGTTAAGGTCTTGTTAATAAACGTTTATATTTTTTCTAATCCACACCAATCAGCAATAAAAAGAGCTATTGAACTGGTTATTTTCTTAACAGAACTTAAACTAACACGTTCATCAAAACCATGAATATTTTCTGAATAAGGCCCATAAACTAAGCAGGGGCAATCATCATATAATACGAAAACTCTGGCATCTAAGTACCCTGGGGTGACCATAGTTTCGAGAGGCTTGTTATAGGCATTCATGTGAGCCCTTCCTAATACCAATTCAGCCTCTGAACCCTCCTCTAAGACATAACCCTCAGCAAAAAAGCCATTCCACTCCACTTCTGGTGGATTATTAGTTAAAAATATTGATCTGCTGGATGCACGACGTATACATTCCTCAATTTCCTTAGCTTTCTCTTTAGGATCCCAACCAGGGTACAACGCTATTCTGCAATCAAACGAACAACTAGCAGGAACAGAAGAGGCCCAATCGCCTCCTTCTATTTTGCCAACATTGAAATTAATAGGATGATCTAACTCTTCAAAATATTTATGTTGGCCTTTTTCTAAATTCCACATCTCTTCCAACTCACGCAATGCATTTATAATTGGAAAACACGCCTCTATAGCATTTTGACCCGAAGCAGCTTCCCGTACGTGAACTGGGATTCCCTGGACTTTAACCTTGAACCATAGGACACCAGTATTTGCTCTTATTAATTTATCATCTTCTGGTTCAGGTATTATTGCTGCATCAGCGCGGTACCCTCTCACTAAGCATGAAAGAGCACCATTCCCAGTACACTCCTCTTCGACAACAGACTGTAAAAAAACTTTTCCGGCAGGTTGGTAACCAAGTGAGCGCAAAGCATCTAAAGCAAATATATTTGCAGCAAGCCCAGCCTTCATATCAGCAGCTCCACGGCCATACATCCAGTCGCCATCAATAGTAGGATTATACGGGCTACCTTTCCACATACTTAGAGGACCTTCGGGGACGACATCTATATGGGCATTTAAAATTAAAGACTTACCACTATCTATATTCGGGGTATGCGTCCCGACCACATTAACGGCGTTAGAGTAATCTATATTTACTGGTGAAAACCCTGGGTGTCCTTCTATGTCTTTAATATCAATAGCCCAGCGATCCATTTCATAACCGCGTTCCTTTAAAGCTTTATAAACAAAATTTTGCGCGTCGATTTCAAACCCCCTGAGTGAAGGAAAGCGTACTAATTCTTTAGTAAAATTCAACTGCTTTTCAAAACCTGAACTTACAGCCTCAAGTATATCATCTGTTAATTTTAAATCGGTCAAACTTAATTCCTAAAATTTTCAAGGGTTGTAATCAAATACAAATAAATCAGTATGCACTGTTAGTAAATTCTTGGCATAACACACCCATCATCGAAATTGGATTTTCTAAATACCCATCTTTGCTGAGATTAGAGAAATCTAAATGGATAGTTTCATTACGCTTACAGAATAGCTTTTTACTTTTCCCATCAATGAAGTTGGCTATTGCTCTAATGTTTTCCAAACCTTTCAAAGAACCCTTTTTCTCTTCATCAATCCCAGCTGTCACAATAAGTAAGACGCCAGAATTTAACTCTAACCCAATTGTATTTTGCAATTGATAATCCAAAAATGGTCTTAAACCATCGTCAGAAGCAACAACCTCAAGTTCATCTAAATCAAATGAGTAAGTATTATTATGATATTTAATATTTGATAGCTTGGTTTTGATAGAAATGGACGTAAGTTTATTTAAAGTTATGCTCAATTCAAAGCTAAACTGGTCTAGTGCAAGGTTATATCCAACGCCAGTCTTTATCGACCCCTCTAAAACTCCATCCCCAATGAGCTTAATAATAGGATCTAAGATCTGCATGGAGATATAATCACCGTTGGACAGCAGGTTTTTGAGATCTACTCTGAACCCACTTACTTCTAACTCTACATTCTGTTTTCTGTTTTCTTTCAGTCCTATATTGTTCACGGAGAGAGCCCCAATTGAGACTTTAGTTGAACACTTATCTACAAAATTTTCAGAATAATCACCGCGGCACTCTTGATTATAGTTATACGCCTTCTGATTGCTGGGAATAATAATTTTTATGTTTGGAAACACAACTTTATCATTAATAACATCTCGCCTAATCGGATCATAGGTTACTTTTGAATTTGTGGCTCTAATGGCTGAGAGCGTTCCTTGAATTAAGGCCTCAGCAGCACTTGCTTTATTCTCAGAGGGTATGTCAAATGCACCAAATATTAAGATCCAAACACTGCTAATTAAAGAAGGTATAAACGACAGCGAAAATATCTCCAAACCAAATAACCCCATTATTTAACCCTTTCAATTGAACTTATTAAGTTACCCTTATTGAGTATAATCTTTTTTAATCATCATATGAATACCTTTGCACCCATTAACCACTTGGGTCACTCTTAAATCAGCAGCAAGACTGCACAGAGTATAAGCCTCAGCAGTGGTGATATTTGTTTTTAATTTAATAAGGTCAATCATATTTCTAAGAGCCATCTCAGAACAAACATCGAGATCAGGATCCATCCCCATTGTTATGAAGTGAGTTGGTGTTTCTGCCTGGGGGTAAATAAAGTTTAAATCATCTCTAACTGTTAGTCGAAATTTACCTTGTAAAGCCGTTTCAATTGCAGTTACGCAAACCTCTCCATCTCCCTGAACTCCGTGCCCATCTCCTACCGAGAAATGAGCTCCATCATTAAATATTGGTAAATATAATGTTGTTCCCGGAATTAATTCTTTGTTATCTATGTTTCCACCATGAGCTCTTGGCATTATTGAAGAAATTCTTCCCCAACCTTTAGGCGGCGACACCCCCATAACACCAAAGAAGGGTGAAAGAGGTAATTCCAGTCCCCAAGGAAGATTAGCAATCATTTTTTCTTTATCGAGTGGTATATTCATATGAATTTCTTCACTGAAATCATAAGGCAATGCACCTGACAATGGTCGAATAAAATTGTAACCCCAGTCTTGACGTAAATTAACTTCTAAAATATTTATCTCTAATACCTGACCCTTTTTTGCACCTTTTACGGCAACTGGACCAGTTAATATGTGTCCGGGTACTTGGGGAACCCCTAAACCATGTATTTCCCTGAGTTCTGGTGGAGTATAAAAATCGTTAGACGGTATGACGTTTGGTCCGCCACTAACACTATCTATTGTTACAACGTCACCACTATTAATAGTAAGAACAGGTTCGCAAAGCGCATCAAAATAACCCCAGATGCAAGTTTGAGTTGATGCTTTAAGATAATGATCCAACTTTTTCTCCTTTTAGCTAACATTTCCTTTTACTACGTCCTGCATAGTAGCTCGAGTTGTTCGAAATTTATTAACAGGACTATTCGTATCAGGGTAACCGAAAGACACGGCGCATACAATATTGCGTGTAGAAGATAATCCCAAAAACTCCCGAACTATAGGAGCTAACCCCGCTATTGCTGCCTGAGGTATTGAGGCTACCCCTGTTGCTGTGGCGGCAAGAGTAAGTGCTGTTATAAAAGCCCCGCAGTCAAGCAATCCATAAGAGCCAAGATCTTCTGGAGACGTTATTATCATAACACAGGGAGCATCAAAAAATTCATAATTCCTTAGTGTTTGTTTAAACGAGGCATCTCTATCACTAATGTCAATTCCAATTGAACTGTATAATTGTTCAGCACACTCTCGTCGCCTTTGCCTGTAAACACCTTCATACGCCAAAGGGAAATTTATATCTGGTTTATGAGTGCGATCTAGCCCAGCTTTAGTTGTTAATTTTTTTAGAGACTCTAGCCTTTCTCCGGAGATAATACTGACCTCCCAAGGTTGTGCATTACACCATGATGGAACTTTTTGTGCACAACTTAATATATTAAAGATAGTTTTTTTTGGAACTTCTTTGTCCAAAAAAGCTCTACATGAGTATCTTCGTTCCAACAAATTATTCAAGTTTTTTAGTTCTTCATCTGCATTAAAATTATTCATAATATAAAACCTAAAATAGTTGTTTTCTAATATTATCTGGAAGATAGAATATTGTATATTCTTATTATAAAATGTTTTCCAAGATTTCCATATGAGCCATCCAGATCAATTCTAAGTCGCCATTTGAAATTAAGACTAAAAACCTCATAAAGGAGTAAACACTGAATAAGCGTGAACTTCAAAATACAATATAAAATACTGTGAACCTATTAAATTGTTTCTCATTCTTCCAATAGAAAAATAAAATGCAATATTAGTAAAAATGTACTTAGGCCTTAATACGTCTTGCCTCAGTCGAATAAGAAGAACATAATTACATCCAACTTTAATTCTATCTATCGGAGTACTTATGAAAAGAAATGACATTTCTCTAGAAAATTTAAAAATAAACGCAGAAAATGCTCACAAGAGGATAGTAAATAAGATATCTAATAGTCCGCTTATTATGTCTAACATATATGAAAAAGATTTATTTTTCAAAGCAGAGAACTTTCAGTTTAGTGGTTCGTTTAAAATACGTGGCGCATTTAGTAAGTTAACTAAACTTGATAAAACAGGTGTACTTAAAAATGCTAAGCTTATTACTGCATCCTCGGGGAACCACGGACTTGCGTGCTCTTACGCGGCAAAAGAACTTGGCGGTGACTTAACAGTAGTTCTCCCTGAGACTGTTGCTTCCGTGAAATTAGAAAAAATTAAGTCATATGGCATATCGGTAATCCTTAAGGGACAAGAGTCCGGTGAGGCAGAGACGCATGCGCAGAAATTAGCTGAGGACGAGGGATATCTCTATGTATCACCTTATAATGATCTGGATATTATTGCCGGACAAGGAACTATAGGCCTTGAGCTTATTGAAACTCTTGGAAAAAAGGGAATAGATAATGTATTTGTTTCAATGGGAGGAGGGGGCTTGATAAGTGGTATTTCCTCAGTTTTAAAGGCCGTAAACTCTAATATTAAGGTATGGGGTGTTTCAGCTAAAAACTCTTGCACACTAGGCGACTCCCTTAAAGTAGGGAAAATAATTGATACTAAACATTTACCTACTCTAGCTGATGGTGTTTCTGGAGGTATTGATTCAGATACAGTCACTTTCGAAATCTGTAAGTCTACCGTGGATGAACTACTTTGGTGTGACGAAAAAGAAATAACTAGTTCGTTCCTTAAATTTGCATTTGATGAACACCAAATAGTAGAGGGCTCTGCAGCCCTAGCGCTGGCTGGTTATGAAAAAGTATCTGAACAGCTTAAGGGGCAGACGTCTGTGGTTATAGCTTGTGGAGCTAATGTTGATCAATCACTAGTACAAAAATTATTAGTCAAAAACTAAAAAACTTACTTAGATTCTAAAATTTTAGTTATTGCTTTAGCTATCATTATATCTTGGATGGCAACTCCTGATAAATCTGTAATGGTAATCTGCTTGTCTGACTTTCGCCCAATAGAAGGATCAAGAATTATTTGCCCTAATTCTACTACGTCCTCTTTTTTTATCTTGTTAGATTGTAGTGCATGAGAAATTTCACCTCGTGAAATTGCTTGATCTACACTGTCTGTTGAAACTATGTCAGCTAATTCTAAAATATCGACTGAAAGTTCACATTTTTCATGAGTGTCTGACCCCATTGCAGTAATGTGGGTGCCCGGCTTAATCATATCAGCTTCAAGTAATGGTTCGCATGAGGGAGTTGAAGTTACAATCAATTGACTATTTCCACACAAGTCCTTCAAATTAGTTGACACTTCAACTTGATATCCCATATTTTTCATATCTTGGGCGGCAAGCTTAGCTTTGAAGACATCTCTTCCCCATACCGAGATATTTCGACATTCCGTTACTTTTTGTAAGTATAAAGCTTGCATACGGGCTTGAACACCTGTTCCAACAATTCCTATCCGGTCAATATGTTTAGGAGCCAAGTACTTTGCGGCAACTGCACCTGCAGCGGCAGTCCGATGATTAGTTAGTTCTCCCTCTTCTAGTAACACTGCCTTAATCTGTCCAGTATGTTGACTAAAAACTAACATACATCCGCTAAACGGAGGCAGGCCTTTCTGAGGATTATTAAAAAACCCTGTCGCCATTTTAATTACAAAATCAGTATCGTTTTTGATGGCGCCATATTTAATGTGAAGCTCGCCATTGGACTCTGGAAACAGCATTTCACCAATTGGTGGGATTATGACTTGGTTTTGACTAAGAGACACAAAACCTTGACCAATAATATCGACTATATCTACTCGTTTTAAGGCTTCAAGTATTTCAGGCAGTTTATAAACGTTTGTCATTAAAAATCCTTTACCAATACAAAGAGAGTAAAAAATCTGACTTAAGACTTTAATTTTGTCAATATTGCCAGTCACTTTAATTTCGATAATTTATGTATATGAACTTTTATATTAAATTATAAATTTTTTTAACTAAAACAGATATACCCTATTGATAACGAAAAAAAATTAGTATT
>ENA-ORXF01000033-ORXF01000033.1-marine-metagenome-genome-assembly--contig:-NODE-33-length-108121-cov-14.969232_pt1 | contig 108121 bp, 124 predicted proteins | sample MGYA00237864_ERZ511476 | MGnify/ENA primary metagenome ERZ511476 (study PRJEB26306, sample SAMN06343908) | marine metagenome | isolation source: coastal waters | place: Atlantic Ocean: West Antarctic...
CTTTTTGTTCTTCTCAAAACATTTTCTTTTAGGAAGAAAGTTATGAAGAAGTAGTCTTTCGAAACTTCCTTTCCCTTAATCCTGAAATCACATTAACTGTTGAGTTAGCTACTTGTCAACCCTGATTTAAAATCTTGAATTAAATATTTAAAATTAATTAATGTAAAACAAGTTTAAATAAATATGTCAAAGACTGTCTAATATTAATTTGTGTCTGTAACATTAAGTTAATTAATAAAAATTAAGGAGTACATTTTCAATGATAAGTGACACTCAGATTTTCGTGGCTCTAATTTTAGCGTTAGTTTCATTAATATTAGCGATCAGGTTAGGAACTTCTTTATACGAGTAAGATATTTTTTTTAATTTTAAAATTGAAATTGAAAAGAATAATTTATGAAAAAATATTATATGTAAATCTTTTAATAGATATGTAGATGAAAAAAAAAGAAATAATAATAAACAAGTGACATCAAACACATTGAAAATCAGTGAACGTCCAGTCTTTCCGTTCACTGCAATAGTAGGTCAGGAAGAAATGAAATTAGCTCTAACACTTAATGTTATTGATCCAAAAATTGGTGGTGTCATCATCATGGGAGATCGAGGTACAGGCAAATCAACAACAATTAGAGCAATTACTGATATTTTACCGGAAATGGATGTTGTAGAAAATGATGCATTTAATTCACATCCAACAGATTACGATTTAATGAGTGAAGATGTTCGAAAATTTATTGAAGCGGGAAATTCTGTTCAAATAACTCAGAAGAAAGTTTCTATGGTAGATCTACCTCTTGGTGCAACAGAAGATAGAGTTTGTGGAACTATTGATATAGAAAAAGCACTAACCGAAGGTATCAAGGCTTTCGAGCCAGGACTATTAGCTAAAGCTAATAGAGGCATTCTATACGTTGACGAAGTTAATCTACTGGATGACCATTTAGTAGATATTTTATTAGACTCAGCAGCTTCAGGATGGAACACAGTAGAAAGAGAAGGAATATCTATCAGACACCCTGCTAGATTTGTACTAGTGGGTTCAGGTAATCCAGAAGAAGGGGAACTTAGACCACAATTATTAGATCGTTTTGGTATGCATTCTGAGATTAGAACAGTTAGAGATCCGGAATTAAGAGTGCAAATAGTAGAACAAAGATCAACCTTTGATAAGAATCCAAGTGAGTGTCTTCAGCAATATCAAGATCAACAACAAAAGTTTAGAGATAAAATAGTAGAGGCTCAAGCATTACTTGAACAGACTAATTTAAGCTATGAATTAAGAGTAAAAATATCTCAAGTTTGTGGTGAATTAGATGTTGATGGTTTAAGAGGTGATATTGTTACTAATAGAGCCGCTAGAGCTTATGCAGCATACATGGGTAGAACAGACGTAACTGTTCAAGATATACAGGCTATAATAAAGATGTGCCTCCGCCATAGACTACGCAAAGATCCTTTAGAATCAATCGATTCAGGAGATAAAGTTCAAACAGTCTTTGAAGAAATATTCGACGAATTATTAAATTGATATATTAGGCTCAGTAGGATTCGAACCTACATTAGGGACTTAGAAGGTCCCTGTCCTGATCCCTTAGACGATGAGCCCATAGTCTTTTACTTCTAATCATATCAATGGGCGGTACTGGATTTGAACCAGTGACCACCTGCTTGTAAGGCAGGCGCTCTACCGCTGAGCTAACCGCCCATGTAGGATTCTTTATTATCTCTTAAATAATTCTACACTTTTGATACTTATTATGCAACTTCTTTTACTTTTTTTTATCGTCTCCATTTAACTTTGGAAAAATCTATTGTATCTATATACAATTTCAGATTATTTATTTTTCACTAGAAGATAAACAATGAACAATCTAAAATGTCATTTTTGTAGTCATAAGACACAAAGCTTAATCATTCAAGCCTCATCTTTTAGATTTTTTTTATTAAACTTAATAAACTAACGAGGAAGTACATATGAAGAAGAGAGAAGATAAATACATAATAAACTTAAGTCATGAATTTAAAACACCAGTGTCTAATCTGGATTTACTACTTGAAACACTGTATGATTACGATTTAAATATACCTGTAGGACAAAAAAGAGAAATCCTTGAATTAGGATTAAAAGAAACTAAAAGATTAAAAGATTTAGTTACACAATTCTTATATTTTAAGGAAGAATTAGACTTAGATTTTCATAATAAAGAGAGAACAATTTTTCCTTTTCCTAATATAGAATCAAATCTTTCTTATAAGTTATTATTTTTCTATAAGAATTCCTTTGTTAGTTTCAAATCTTATAGTTCTAGTAATCCTGGTTATATTAGCGTTTATAAAAAACTATATCTTCATACTATCGTAAGTCTTTTAGGAAATGCTAGCAAATTCATACCAGAATTAGGTTGGGTTAATGTGGAAAATGATATATTAACATCAATTTGCTTATGTTCTTTTAGTTATTCTAGGATATCAATATCTTCTATTACTGATAATGGAATAGGTTTTATTACCCCAACTTCATTCTATAGGAAACCTAACCCTCCATGTAACTTCTTGTTTAATAGACCAGTAAGATTAGGATTAACTATAGTTACGGAAATTCTTTCTTTTCACTCTTCCATTTTAATTTGTATTAGTTATCCCTATAGAGGATCTAAGGTATTTTTTACATTAAAAATAGATAGTTAAATAAGCTGGTGAAGGGACTTGAACCCGCAACCTACTGATTACAAATCAGTTGCTCTACCAATTGAGCTACACCAGCATCTTGTTATTGCCTGATACATTCATAATTATACATCATTCCTATTTTTTTAGTAAAGCATTTTTTTTTTTTCTTTTTATTTTATAAATTTACTTTCGACCGTATTAAATCTATGAGATAATTCAGTTATATTGATTTTATTTAAATTAATTAGTCTTATTTTTAGTACATTACAAAAAAAAATAAATAAATTTATGGAGAAATACTAACTATGTCTCGTTACAGAGGAGCAGTTCTTAGAATTACGCGTCGTCTAGGAGAACTTCCTGGTCTTACAAGAAAAACGACTAAGAGAAATTCTAGACCCGGACAACATGGAGATCAAGCTAGAAAACCATCTGAATATGCTATTCGTTTAGAAGAAAAGCAAAAATTAAGATTCAATTACGGTGTAACAGAGAAGCAGTTGCTACGATATGTTAGAGATGCTAGGAGAATTAAAGGCTCTACTGGAGAGGCTTTGTTACAGCTTCTTGAAATGAGATTAGATAATATTGTGTTCCGTTTAGGAATGGCACCCACAATACCAGCTGCTCGTCAACTGGTTAATCATGGCCATATATGTGTTGAAGGTAAGCGAGTTTCGATTCCTAGTTATCAATGTCAAGCAGGTGAATCTATAACTGTAAAAGCAAATCCTAGTTCAAAACAATTAATTGAGTCATATTTAGCTTTTCCGGGATTAGCAAATGTACCTAGTCATCTTGATTTTGATAAAGATAGTTTAAAAGGAAAAATTAACGGAATCATTGAAAGAGATTGGGTTGCACTACAATTGAATGAATTACTTGTAGTGGAATATTACTCACGTAAAGGTTAATATAGTTTGCGTGGTAGTGCATTTTAATATGCTCTTTCAATGATCGCTACCATGAGTTTTCTTCAGTTGGCAAGGTGTCTGAGGTTATTAACCAAATGACACCTTTGAAGAATCTCTGTGTCGATTTAATTTTTTCAATTAACATTTTTTTCATTTTTTTACTTTTATCTAATTCTTTATTATTCAGTTGGGTCTCATCACTTATTTTTTCATATGATGTGTATGTAGGGAAGAATCTTATTTTCTCAATCATTTCAGAGGAAGTTTTCTCTAAGTCTAATAAATAATTCTCAAGATTGTAGATTTCTATATTTGGTTCTTTGATGTTGAACTTCTTATTACTGTTATTAATTATTTCTAGAACTTTTTCTATGTCTTTTTTACCAAAAAAAACTAATTGTTTATTTGTTTTATATTTTTCTTCTTGATTAATAAGTGAGTTTTGATCTAGGCTGCCTGTTCGCAGTACATAAATGGGGGTTCCTTTGAACCAATTATTTCCATATTTTTGTTTTGGATTAATGAGAGACATATTCTCTTTAATGTTAACTTTCAATAGCAAATCTAATTCCTCTAAGTCAGTTAAAATTCTAATTTGGACTTTAGGGTTAGATGTTCTATTTAAATAGTAGAATGTATCTAGCCCAGTACTCTTAATGCTAAGCCCTAAATTTTGTGCCCCACGTGGATCTTTTAAACATATCTCATGTAAATAAGATTCAGCATCTTCTTTGTTAAAGAAAAATAGTCCTACTGTTATTGGTCCTTCATCTTCGTTCCAGATAAACCAATCATGATATTGATTATAAAACCATTGAAGTGAACTTTTACTAGTTTCTTCTCTTGGAGAAGCCAATATAATTTCACTGTTTCCATTAACAACTGTGTATACTGGCACTCTTTTTAACTCTGTTAGTATTGTCTTCTGTTCTTCTGTCGGAAAATTTGGGTTTCTTTTACTTGTTTTAAAAAAAGATATCTGTCTTGCAGTCTTGTTCTTATTTTCATCTAAATTTAACTGAATGATTCTATCACTTTCTGTGTATAAAAAATCGTCAATTAATAGATCTTCTTCACTCTTGATTTTTATTCTTGTTCCTCTTTCTGTATTAAGCCATTTGATTAATTTTGATAATGGATCTTGTACTTGAATATTTTGAAAAGAAGAAAAGACTAAATTTGTTCCTTGGACGTTTAACAAATCGTTTATATAATCCATACTCTTATTTGATTTTTAATATATTTTTCTTAGTTTTTTTTCATTGCTTTGACTGATCAAAAGCTTAGATTCTTAATTTTTTATAAGACTTGTATTGAACTTCAATACTTTTTTGCAATGAGTTTTTAATGTTCCAGTATCTATTATTTCTACATTGCCTTTATATGTGTAGTGTTGTAATTTTGATCTGTAATGCGAGGGTTAAGCATTCTTTAACCGAGATGATTAAGTTTATTTATCATATTTGCTGCGGAAATTAGATCGTTATACTATTGATTGTTTTCAGGCTATTAGTAGATAGCTTACTAATCAATATCAATTTTTTATGAGATTATTTTTTTGCATTTAGATAATAAGTATATTAAATTAATTCTCTATTTTTTTCTTTTCTTTTAGTTTGTCTAGATCTATAGAAACATAAAAATGAAATGTTGTTGTATAACGATTGATTTCATATTTAGCAATGTATAGTGCGTCCTATTTTCTAGGATTTTCTTTGTTATTCTTAACCTGATTAGTTTGTTTATTTTAGATTCATTTTTTACATGTTGTGAATTAATAGCATCTGGTTTAAATGAAAATTATGTCTAATGTTTGAAAATTAGGATCTAGGACTTCTTATATATTTAAGGATTCTTAATGTTGGTATTTTTCTAAAAAACTGTTGTTATCTTATCAGGATATAATATCCAATATGTTAAAAAGCCTGCGTTACTCTATTAGCTTTGTAATTTTATTTATCTACCAGTTCTGAACATTATTTCTACTTTTGATATTATACTTCTACTATTTTTTTAGAATTATTTTTCTTTGCTTATTTGATTGCTTTTGCCATTTGTATAAGAAAAACTTATTCATTTCATAAAAAAGATATTGTTACTTCCCTCTTATTTCCTGATAATATTAATATCAAGGTATAAGTTAATGAGTTAAAACATTAATTATTAACTGCCAATATTGTAATTTATTATTGAAGATGGTTTTTTTCTCTATCTCTTAATATAACAAAGGCTAATTTTATCATTCAAAATACACGTTAAAGGAGGAGTTTATGTCTCAATCCGTAGAATCACGGACTCGAATCAAGAACGAACGTTACGAATCAGGTGTTATCCCTTATGCTAAAATGGGTTATTGGGATGCTGACTATGTTATTAAGGAAACTGACGTACTAGCTATGTTCCGTATGACACCTCAAAAAGGTGTTGATCCTGTAGAATGTGCAGCAGCTATTGCTGGTGAGTCTTCTACTGCTACGTGGACTGTTGTATGGACAGATCTTCTAACAGCTTGTGATCTTTACAGAGCTAAAGCTTACAGAGTTGATCCAGTTCCGGGTGCTTCTGATCAGTATTTCGCTTATATTGCTTATGAGCTAGATCTATTTGAAGAAGGATCTCTTTCTAACTTAACAGCTTCTATTATTGGTAACGTGTTCGGTTTCAAAGCCGTTAATGCTTTACGTTTAGAAGATATGCGTATGCCAGTTGCATACCTTAAGACTTACCAGGGTCCTGCTACAGGTGTAATTGTAGAGCGTGAAAGACTAGATAAGTTTGGTCGTCCTCTACTTGGAGCTACAGTTAAGCCTAAATTAGGTCTTTCTGGTAAGAACTATGGTCGTGTTGTTTACGAAGGTCTTAAGGGTGGTCTAGATTTCCTTAAGGATGACGAGAACATTAACTCACAACCATTCATGAGATGGAGAGAGCGTTTCCTATTCGGTATGGAAGGTGTTAACCGTGCATCTGCTGCTACTGGTGAAATCAAAGGTCACTATTTCAACGTTACTGCGGCTACGATGGAAGATGTGTATGAGCGTGCTGAATTTGGTAAAGAGCTAGGATCTGTTATCATCATGATTGACCTTGTAATGGGTTATACAGCTATCCAAAGTATTGCTAAGTGGTCTCGTGCTAACAGTATGATCCTTCACTTACACCGTGCAGGTAACTCTACATATGCTCGTCAAAAAACTCACGGTATGAATTTCCGTGTTATTTGTAAGTGGATGCGTATGGCTGGTGTTGACCATATTCATGCTGGTACTGTTGTAGGTAAGCTTGAAGGTGATCCTCTGATGGTTAAAGGTTTCTATACAACTCTTCTATCTGCTCAGTCAGAGATTAACCTAACTCAAGGTTTATTCTTTGCTCAAGATTGGGCTGCCCTTAATAAGTGTCTACCTGTAGCTTCAGGTGGTATTCATTGTGGTCAAATGCACCAGTTACTTCATTACCTAGGTGATGATGTTGTACTTCAGTTTGGTGGTGGTACTATTGGTCACCCTGATGGTATTCAAGCTGGTGCTACTGCTAACCGTGTAGCTCTTGAGAGCATGGTTGTAGCTCGTAACGAAGGTCGTGACTATTTATCAGAAGGTCCAGACATTCTTAGAACTGCAGCGAAGAGTTGTGGTCCTCTTCAGTCAGCTTTAGATTTATGGAAGGATATTACATTCAACTATGCTTCTACAGATACTGCTGACTTTATTGAAACAGCTACTGCTAATAAGTAATTTATTCGAGTTTTAAAGGATAATTTCTTTTTTTAAGATATAGAATAAATCTATGTCACTAGTATCAACTAGTGTCATAGCTACATAAAAAAATCTAAAGGAGTACTACATGAGACTAACACAAGGCGCATTTTCTTTCCTTCCAGACTTAACTGACGAGCAAGTTGTTAAGCAAATTCAGTATGCTATTAGTAAAGGTTGGGCACTTAACGTAGAATTTACAGATGACCCACATCCTCGTAACGCTTATTGGGATCTTTGGGGACTTCCTCTATTTGGTGTTAAAGATCCAGCTGCTGTTATGTTTGAGATCAACTCATGTCGTAAAGCTAAGCCATCTTTTTACGTAAAGGTTAACGGTTTCGATAACTCACGTGGTGTAGAAAGTTGTTGTCTTTCTTTCATCGTTCAGAGACCAACTTCTAACGAACCTGGTTTCCAACTTCAACGTCAAGAAGAGCATGCAAGAACTATCAGATATACTATTCAAAGTTATGCTAGTACTCGCCCAGAAGGTGAGCGTTATTAATTAGATAGTAGTTAGTTACATTTATAGATAATTTGAACACTGTGTGATAATAACTCCAGTTGTTTGAATTATCTTTTTTTTATATTTTTATACATAATTATTAATTATGACTTCATCTATATCACAAGATAATACTCTTGTTAATTTACAAGAAGAATACGAAAACAGAGAAATACAACAAGTTCTTGATGAACTAGAACAAGATCTAGTAGGTTTAGCACCTGTTAAAGATAGAATCAAAGAAATTGCAGCTCTCTTATTAGTTCATCGTTTAAGAAAGCTCTTAGGTTTAACTTCAGCTAATCCTAATCTACATATGTCATTTACTGGAAGTCCTGGAACAGGAAAGACAGCTGTAGCTCTAAAGATGGCGGATATTTTATTTAGACTTGGTTACATAAGAAAAGGTCATTTAATAACAGTTACCCGTGACGACTTAGTTGGTCAGTATATTGGTCATACAGCACCAAAAACAAAAGAGGTACTAAAACGTGCGATGGGTGGAGTTCTTTTTATTGATGAAGCATACTATCTTTATAAACCTGATAACGAAAGAGATTATGGTGCTGAAGCCATAGAAATTTTATTACAGGTTATGGAAAATCAACGAGATGATCTTGTTATTATATTTGCTGGTTACAAAGAAAGAATGGATAGTTTTTATGAGTCTAATCCAGGTTTATCTTCTAGAGTGGCAAATCATGTGAATTTTCCAGACTATACTCCTGATGAATTGTTAATTATTGGTAAGATAATGCTTGAAGAACAGCAATATCGGTTAACGGAAGAGTCAGAAAAAGTATTATTAGATTATATTAAATTGAGAATGACTCAACCTCATTTCGCTAATGCTAGAAGTGTAAGAAATGCAATAGATAGAGCTAGGATGAGACAAGCTAATAGGATGTTTGCAGCTGGTAATAGGGTCTTAACTAAGTTTGATTTAGTAACAATTCAAGCTGAGGACATTTTAAAGAGTCGTCTTTTTAAAGACTAATCTATTATTTTTATTTAATAATTTGGTAATTAATTTTTCAAATTATTAAGTAAAAAAAATTCTTTAAAAACATTTATTGGTTATGTACTACAATAACAATGTTTAGTAGTATACTATATTATATATAAGATGGCGGTATAGCCAAGTGGTAAGGCAAGGGATTGCAAATCCTTCATCCCCAGTTCAAATCTGGGTGCCGCCTAGCTAGTTACAGGGGGTGTGGTGGAATGGTAGACACAACAGACTTAAAATCTGTTGACTTTACGGTCGTGAGGGTTCAAGTCCCTCCACCCCCATTTATTTTTTATGCAGACTTAAGATAACTGGTGCTAATTTTTGATCCTCTAATCAGAGATATTTTTCCAGTACGTGCTATTTCTTGAATTTCAAATTTCGATAGTAATTGTTCCATTGCTGCAGTTTTTCCTGGATCTCCAGTAACTTCAACTATTATTGAGTTTTCTGACAAGTCTACTACGTGGGCTCTAAAAACTTGAGCTATTTCTAAAACTTCAGACCTTTCAGTTAATTGAGTTTTTATTTTTATTAACATCAACTCTCTCTCTATACACGGGAGGTTTGTAATATCTTCTACTTTTAGTATATTAACTAATTTGTATAATTGTTTAGTTAATTGTTCTATTGTCCTCTCGTCTGATGGAACAACCATTGTTATTCTGGAAATACCTACATTTTCAGCTGGTCCAACAGCTAAACTTTCTATATTAAAACCTCGTCTTGCAAATAATCCTGCAATTCTCGTTAACACACCTGACTCATCTTCTACTAAAACAGATAAAGTATGTCTCATATTCTTTCGAAATTTTATTTTTATTATTTTAAATATTCATAATATTTTAGATCCCATTAGCTTGTCTAACAATACTTTTTTCTTTTTTACACTTTATGCATCCGGCTGGGTTTGAACCAGCGGTGTCTTTTTCAAGAAACGGATTATGAGTCCGGCGCCTTCGACCACTCGGCCACAGATGCTAGTAATTATTTGATCAATTTGGAGCTGGTGGGATTTGAACCCACGTCCACTATAGATTATACAATATATTCATTCACAAGCTTAGCCTCATGCAAAATCTGAGACAGATGAATTTATTGCTTTCTTTAATTTCAGTTTGGAATTTTGATTATTCCTTTTAAATTTACTATTTTTTCTAGTTGCTTAATCTAAATATTTATGCGAATGCGTAATTATTAGAAAACTTTACTATATTATTTGCATTTATTGTTTAGGTATTTTTTACAAGAATTACCTAATCTCGGCTTGTATCATACTATTGCACCCTCTAAAGCGTCGATACCATTACAGCCCCATTACATTTAACTTCATCTTTTCTATAATAAAGATTATACACTAATATTTTGTTAATATACTTTTTTTATTATAGGCATGGCGGGAATTGAACCCACGGCCACCAGATCCGGAATCTGACACTCTATCCACTGAGTTACACGCCCTAATTAACAAGATGATTATAACACTTATCCATATATAGAACTCATTTCTAAAAAACTTGTTGAAATTTTATTGGGTAATTCCTGTTTTTTTAAATATCCTGTGCCTTGGCATTTTGAACATTTCTTTGTGAATATATCATAAATATTTCTTCCTTCTCTCTTCTTCGTAATTTCAACCAAACCTATTTCTGATATTTGTATAATTTTACTATCTGTTAAATTGAATTGTAGTTTCGTATTTAAGTATTCTAGTAATGATAATTGATCATCCTGGTTAATCATACCAATAAAATCAATAACTATAATGCCACTTATATTCTTAAGCTTTAATTGATTAATAATTTCTTTAGTTGCTGCCAAATTGATCCAAAGTATTGTTTCTCTTGATGAGCCTAGTTTATTGAAAGATCCAGAGTTTACATCTATTGATGTTAATGCTTCTGTTTTTTCTATAATTATATGACCACCTGTAGTTAATTTAATTTGCGATCTGAGTACTCCTTTTATTAGATAATCTATATACCTTTCGTAATTATTAGATTTCTTTTCTAACCAATATTCTATGGAAATTCCATCATTCTTATTACTTGAAAGTGTCAAATTTTCCCTAAGCTTGAAAGCTTGACTTCTTGATTCAACAAGTATGATTGTTTTCTTCTGAGCTAATATTTTTTTCAGAATAGCGTCACTTATTTCTTGTTTGGGACTGATTAAGCATGGAGAAATAGTATTACTTTTAATTTCTTCTTCGATTATTAATGATTTTCTTGCTAGTGAACGTATACGATAAACTAGTTCCCAAAAAAAAATCTTTTTCTCTACCTTCTTTATACTCAGTCCTAATTTTTTTGGTATGACTAGTCTTCCAAATGTTTTTAAATATTGTCTGTTCTTACTATCAAATTTCTTACTTATATGTAGATTTTTTTTATTGTACAGATAAACTTTAATTTCTCTATCCTTTATGCTTATATTTTCGCTAACTGTTGGTCCTTTGTCACTAATTTCTTCTTTAATTATTTGTACAACAATTTCTTCTCCTGTTTTCATATCACCCTTAGGATCAGAAAAAAAATCATCTCTTAACACTAAAAATCCATTCTTTTTCCACTCATTTAGTTCAATAAATGCAACATTTATATTTTTTAATATATTTGTAATTTTGCCTAAATATATGTCACCATTATTGTAAGTGGCATGTATGTTGATAACTTCTTCCAGGGAAAAAGCATTATATAGAACCGCTATTTTTTTTTTTCTTCTAGGATTATATATTTAGTCATTTTAAATTCCAGTAATATCTATTTTTTTCGTATAATTTTTAAGATAAAGAAAAAATTTAAACTTTTTCCCTTTTGCATATACTTTTCTACTTATAGGCAAAAGGGAAGAAAGGTATTTTAGAACTAAATGACTTTAGTAGTAAATTTTTCCTCCGCCCCATTTCTCAGCTGATAGTTTAGGTTGAAGTAGTATATGTCCACTAATTGCGAATAAATCTTCATCATTTAGACTTCTCATTTTAGGGAAGATATCAGCACTTTTAATACTAGGATGTACTTCTGCTATAGACTCTAATCCATCATAACTTGTTGGATTCTTCATGTAATCAACGAGTGCATTAATGTTATCACGTGGAGGAGTAGCAAGACTTAACGCATCTGGTTCTAATCCGAGGTTAGGATTAGTCTTTGTAAGACCACCTACGTGACATGCACCACATGAAGAGTTAAATAGTCTCTTACCACGTTTCACTTGCTCAGGCGTTAGTACTACAGTAGTTCCTGACTGATCTAATGGAAGACTTCTTGTATTCTCATCTAAATCCAGTGCATAAACTGAAGATGAAAAAAAAGTTACACAGAGAGCAGCTGTAATTATTAAACCAAATCTTTTTAGCATATTTTAATGTATTTATATAAATGCTTCTTTATTTGAAGAGACTATCATAGTCTCTCCTCTATAAGATAATTTTAATCTTCTAGAGTTAACATCTCTTATTTTATGAAGCTATATTTAATAGTATCATTATTTTTCCTTGTTATAAAAAAACAGGATGTGCAAATATAGTTACATTTAGCCTATTACTAAGCCTTGTACTATATTCACACATCTCATTTTTTTACTATCTAATTACGCGTTACTCTGTCAGACTGACTAACTAAAAATACAGCTGTCCCAACTGGAATAACTACGATAAATAGTCCTAAAAGTAAGCTATTAATAAAAGCTGCTAAAGATGGAGTCATAATAATCCTCTATATTTTTTACCGCTACTACTTTCTATTTTTTTGCAATGAAAGTTCCTAATTAATAATTTACCATCTAATTCTATGATAAATACATTAATAATAAGTATTTTTACGAGAAAAAAAACAAAAATAAAAATTTCTATAGTGTATATCTGGAATGCATCAATGATATAGTTATTCCTTTGCTGCTCCCTTCCAGGTCTGGCAAGATTAAGAATATATATCATACACATCCAGATACTTTACTATATTAACATGTTGTTGCCATTCCTTCAACAACACTAGAATTTATATTATTACATCGGGAAGTAAAGCATATCAGGAAAGAAACGGTTAGCTTCGATAACTAGACTGACTGTTAGTGATAACCATACTGTTAGTAATACAGGAGCTGTTGAAAGATATTTTAAAAGATCGCTGTTCATATTATCGTGTTTATTTTATTTGTTTATTATCGAGGAGAAACTGTAATCTCATCAGCTGGTGCAATCAATTTACCACTTGTAAATTCTTTGAAAGCAGCAAAGGGCCAAACAAAACCTGTAGCAACAAAACTTAGTGCTACTGGAACGTCAATAATAATTTCTGTTTGAGTTGGTTTTTCAGTTCCTCTAGCAAACTGTACGTAACTCCTTCCTACCCAACCAATCCAACCAGCAATATAAAGGAATAAAATCCCAGGGATTGTAAATTCTCCAGCATGACTCCATCTTCCATCAGCTATTAAGTGAGGTAATCCATCAGTTCCACAAAGCAATCCTGCATCACCGTACATTGCAAATCTATTCTTTGTCTTTTCTATTTGTTTCTCTAAAGCTAATGCTGGGGGAGTACCTACTTCGTACTTAGTTAGACGACTTTCTAACTTTTTTACACTCCCATCTAGTCGTTTGGCAAATTCTTTAGAACTCTTACATGGTACTAATCCTGCTACATCAGCACTTGCGGATAAGGGAAGGGCTATAAACAAACATAGTAGCAGTGTTGAGATCCATTTCTTCACGATTTTGTACTCCATTTTTAATTTAGTACCATCGTATCACTGTTCTTATCTTCTAAGTTTAATTTGTAAAGAAAAGATTATACAAATTGTTATTAATTTGAAATAAATAAAATCTTCTAGACATATCTTTAATCGTATGATAAATTAACATTATACGTCAACGGGATGTAGCGCAGTTTGGTAGCGCGCCTGCTTTGGGAGCAGGATGTCGCAGGTTCGAATCCTGTCATCCCGATTTTGGAATTCTTCTTTTTAGTATTTGTATTCTAGATACAGCGGTTTCATTATTTGGTTCTTTGGTTATAACTTTTTTATATGTTGTTATGGCTTCATTGATCATTTTTTGTTTTTCGTAGGCATATCCTAGGTTATTTAATGCAACAGTATAGTTGTTATCATTCTTTAGAGCTTCTTGATAGTAATATATAGCTAAATCATATTGTTCTGTTTCTGCATAGGTAAATCCTATTGTGTTATAAAGATTTGAAATTCCTTCAAGATCTTCATTCTTCCAGATCTGTAAAGCATACCTAAATTGCAATATTGCTTGATCAAATAATTTTTTTGATAAATATATTGAACCTAGTTCATAATAGTCCTCTGCATTCGCTACATTGTTTCTGATTTTGTTTTGCAAAACTGATAGATTGTCTTCTATTTGTTTTCTCTCAATTATCTGTCCACCTATGAAAATACTAATTAACACTAATGAGATCAGCAAAATAGATAGATACAACAAAGGAACTACATTATCCATACCTTTTTTCTGTTATTTATTAGACATTTTTTTATTTACCTTTTTTAGTATAAACCTTACTAACTGACTTTCTCTATAGTTTTATTCCCTGAAAAAAAACTTGACATCTATTTAAATATTAGCTATCTTTTTAATTACAGAGTTTAATATATCTAGCCCCCATCGTCTAGAGGCCTAGGACATCTCCCTTTCACGGAGGTAACGGGGATTCGAATTCCCCTGGGGGTAATTAATCACATTTGGTTCTTATTTCCATATGTCAAAATCTACCTTCTTCTCAGTCTTACTTTTTTTCATCAGGTTTGTGTGTACCGTTATTGCTTATTTTTTTTCTTGTCACTTAGTTATTCCTATAATATTGCTACCTTATATAATTTAAATATATATATATTAGATCTCAACTTTCCCTTTTCTATGGACTGCCCGGGATTCGAACCCGGAACAAATCGGTTAAAAGCCGAGTACTCTACCATTGAGTTAGCAGTCCTAAGTATGCCATAAGATAGAAATATCATATTTCTTTAATAAAGACAAGTCTTTCTTACTAAAGTATTCTTCTTTTATTTTTTTAATAGCAACAAATATATAAATTCAACATTGATCTTTTCTAGGAATTAATTTCTTCTATTGAATTAATCTATTATCATATGTGTTAGAAGATTTCTGTATCTAAAGGTACTGCCTTATAACTACTATAGTAGTTGTCAGCTTTTCTCTATGTGTTGAAAAAGACTTAATATTTCATTAAATAAATGAGGTTATCTAATTATGCCTAATCTACAGACTATAGCACAACTTGCATCTCTCTTTCTAGTAATAACAGCTGGTCCAGCTATTATTGTTCTTATCGCTCTAAGACGTGGCAATTTATAAGGAAATTTATCCTTTTTACTTTTCTTATTGTAGATTATATGTATTAAGAAATCTTAAGTACAAATAGCCTACAATAAGCTATTTATTTCTGGATCTAATCTAATCTAATCTTTTGAGCGTTTCCAGAAAATTCATTATTAGGGGTCAAAAAGAGCATGCAATGGCATTCTTTCCTTTCTCTCATAGGTACACAAGGACAATTCCAATATGCTACAGATACTTCGGTTGTTTTATCATCATAATGTCGGCAAGGACATAAAGGAGCTCCATATTCGTCTTTATGTCTAGCAAGTCCTTCAATAACAATAGACGTTACGCTTAAGTCAGAGCAAAAAAATGTATTTGTTCTTTCTGCATACGTTTCTGCAAATTTCTGCATAGCTTGTAAACTTTTTGGACTATCCATTTTAGTTTCTTATTTTAAATTTTCACTTTTTCGATTTTTATTTATGTCTTAGTAAATTAAGTCTTTGTTATAAAAATATATCTATTTATTTTCATACTACATTATTTGCCAGCTATAATACAGTAGAATGAAATGCTAGATACTATATTAGAATTAGTACAGTGTTTTTCAATATATTCTCTTTATTTGGAGGTGTGTAAAATTATGACAGCTGCTTATCTGCCTTCTATTCTCGTACCTATTATCGGCATTATATTTCCAGGTTTTGTTATGGCTTTTGCTTTTATATACATAGAGCAAGACGAAATTGCGTAAAATAGAAAAAGTGGCCTTATGCATTTAATATGTATAAGGCCACTTTAGTCTTTTTTATAAAGATGATCCAACACCAGAGTAAGAACCGAATATAAACAGTCCTACAACTGTTAATGCAGCCGTTCCACCGACTGTTGCAATAAGCCATAAAGGAATTCTACCTGTACTAGCCATATAATTTTTTCTCCTTATCTGATATTTTATAGCCCCAATTGGTTCTATAGATTAATTAATTTTTTTTTGCAATATTATCTTCTATCTGATATATTTCTTAGTTGAAGAAATAACTTGAGAATAGAACTGCAAGCACAAAGATTAAAAGTAGTCCCCAGAAAAGGGAAGTACGATTTAATTCAACTGGTTGTTTATTAGGGTTAGGACCGCTCATATTAAATTCCTATCTTTGGATAAATTGCATAGAAGTGATTGCACCAAGGAAGAAAACTGTTGGAACAGCAATACCATGGATAGCTAACCATCTGAAAGTGAAAATAGGATACGATATAGGCTGCTTTATTTTACTCATTAAATGCTCCTATTATTATTATAAACCTTTTGTAAGATCTTCTAGTTCTTGCTTCGCACTAAATCGATCATTAACTAATGGTACTTGTTGACGTTCTTGCGTAAAATATTCATTAGGTCTAGGTGTACCAAAAATATCGTAAGCTAATCCAGTGCTAACAAAAAGCCATCCTGCTACGAAAAGAGCTGGAATAGTAATACTGTGAATGATCCAGTATCGAATACTAGTAATTATATCAGAGAAGGGGCGTTCTCCTGTTGAGCCTCCTGACATAGATATTACCTCCTGAAAAAGTAGTAAAAGGAATTTATAAAGAACTGTGTGACACTATTAGCCCTGTGCATTAAATAGAAAACTTACTAAATTTAAATCTACAGGTGGAATTAATAGTGATAATGTTAGTTAAGCATAATGCTTTTGCTATCTGACATTTACATTATACTGAACAGGCTTTGTTATTGTATGATAACATCATAAATAGATAGAAATATCCAAATATATCTTGATTAATTTCCAGATTTTGTTCTAATTACTAAGACTTGTTTTTGTTTAATTATTTTCTCCATTATTGTATTTTTGAAACGTATTCACTTTGTTGTGACCATCCAGCTTATTTTCATTCAAATATTTTACTAAATGATAGTAAGGTTAGTGCCTATACTATTAGATACAGCTTTACATTGTCATATGCTGACCATCTTGTGAGTAAAACTCATTACAATTTAACTTCGTTACTAATTTTAGTGGTATGTGCACAAGACTTACAATTAATCTACTAACTAAGGATCACATCTTATGGCTATTCTAATAGAAAAAAAAACTGTTTAAATATTTACGATTCTAGCTTTAATCCCTCTTCTGGACTTGCTTTTACACCTATTTTTTTTGAATCTAAATTCTTCTAATTATTTAATTAACACTAATAGATAACTTCAACTTTCTTAATACGTATTTTCTATTTGGATGCTGTAAAAAAAAATATTAGCAATTCGATATCTAATAATCAACCTTCATTTTCTCTTAATTTCACTAATTACTACGTAACTATGCTTCTTTCCTTTATCTACTTAAATAACTTATATATATAACATAAATATTAACCACACTGGTTACAATTATTCCAGCATAAAAAATAATGATAAATATAAATTTTTCATAGCGGGCAGAGGGAATCGAACCCTCAGCATTAGCTTGGAAGGCTAAGGTTTTACCACTAAACTATGCCCGCTTTATACTCTTATAACATCATATCATAAATTAATTATATGTCTATTATTTTTACAAACCCTCTAAAGGAACTTCTAAAAAACTTGCTAATTCTACAGCTTCTTCTTCTATTTGTGATAAAAGTAGTGGTTCTCCTACTCTTGTAATAGGTACTTCTCGTTGATCTTTTGTTCGTAAGTAAATTTCTCTTTTCGGATTTATACCTTCAGAGATACTTAACTTAATAGACTTAATTTCTTTAATAGAATATGAAAGACATATTTCTTTCTTTTTGCCAGGGAATCCAAGTCTAAATATTTCTATTTTTTTGTTTTCTTTATCATATAAATTATATCCACCACCAACATTTAAGTATATAGTGGTTAGTAAAAATGCACTCAATAGAAGGCCAGTAGTGCCATAGAATGTCATAACAATACCTTGAGGAATGAATACTATTTCTTTTGTATCGGCGAATGGCAATAATTGAAATCCTAAATAACTAGATAGTCCAGCTAAAAAGAAACCACTACCCCCTATAAAAGTCATTATTGTCCATAAATAGTTACTAGTTCTTCGTGACCCTAATATTAGATCGTAGCGAACGTTCATAGTTGTTTTCTTTGTTAATAGAATTCTTTTTAGTAAAAAATAGTGCTTAGTTGGATTAGATGTCCAATTAAGCACAAACGCTTCTTAAATTAGTCTTATTGATGAAAGACCGAAATATAGACCTGCTGCAAAACCAAATGCGCAAGTTAACAAAATAATGTAACCTAATAATATACTCATAGTAAGATTCTTTACAAAGTGATAATATATAAAGTATACATTACTGTAACTTTCTTTTATTTAATATTTTATTAAGAGAGTTTTTTTTTACAAAATCTAATTTAATTATAATTAGTTAACTGAATAAATTTATTGTTAATCATATAAAAGTAATATGTCACAATTTATCAAACCGTATAATGATGATCCCTTTGTAGGCAACTTAGCTACTCCTGTTAGTACTTCAAGTTTTACTAGATCTCTATTAGGTAATTTACCTGCTTATAGACCAGGTTTATCTCCTTTATTCAGAGGTTTAGAAATTGGTATGACTCATGGATATTTCTTAGTTGGTCCTTTTTATAAGCTTGGTCCACTAAGAAATTCTGACGTAGCCTTATTATCAGGATTCTTCTCTTCTTTAGGTCTTGTTATTATTATGTCAGCTTGTCTTGCTATTTACGGGGTTGTTTCATTTGAAGAGAGTGAAGCTAGTGACCAATTACAAAGTTCTAAAGGATGGAAACAATTTACATCTGGTTGGTTAGTTGGCGCTATTGGCGGAGCAAGTTTTGCTTTTATGTTACTTAGCAATGTACCAATGTTTTAACTATTAAGAAAAAGATCTTTTATAATTCTAGGTCAGATCTCCTTTTATAGTCTGACCATAGAATTATTCATTCATTTCATGATAGGTGGCAACTGCTGACGGAGATACTTGATTTAGGTATCTAAATATCCAATACTTAAATACCGTATCTAGTACTACTGGAAAAGTAGCTATAAATAGAAATATTAAATCGCGGTTCTCTGGCAATCCAAAGTGTCTAAGACCGTTTTCTAATACAACTTCCCATCCATGTGTTGAGTGAAATCCAACAAAAATATCGGTGAATAGTATTATCAGAAATGCTTTAGCTGTATCGCTTAACCCATATATCAGTTCATTAATAAATGATTTTAGAACTGCAATCTGCCTTCCACCAGTGAATACTAAATATGCGAAGCTAATGAAAGCTAGTATGTCTGACAATAAATTTTTTATTGCATCAGTACTTTCCTGTACATAAAATTGTGCTAGTTCCATAGCTTTGTTTTTTACTTCTCTATCAATTGACTCTTGTGATAAAGGTGGCGATTGTCCTATTAAAATTTCGAAATGTATTTTTTCTTCAAATCTTTGTAGCTCACTAAATGCTCTTTCTTCCTGAGATGCATTAAGAAAAATATCTGACTGATTATCATTCCAAAAGTAGTCAATAAAAGGAGAAAATATAAAGTTTCTTGATATTTGATTAACAATCAGAGGTACTGCTATTAGTAATATAAGATATTTAATAGAAGCAGCAGTTTGGTATCTTGATACTCTGAATTCTTCAATTATTTCGGATTCTGAATTAGGTTCTAATTCTTTTTTAAATTTTTCAAATGTTTTTGTTATAGAGCGTGGTATCGGACCTGTTTTCTCAAAAGCAGATTGATTGATATTATTTAAACGCCAATTCTTCATTATTAGTTTTTTTTATACTTTATCTTAATTTAACTTCTAATTTTTCATACAAACTGATTGAATGTTGTATAAAATGATGTCATTAGCACTTTCCAAAAAATATGGAGTTATGGATTAGACCTTTTATATTTTTTTTGATACTCCACTAATTTTACACCTTTCATTGTAAAGCACGCATGGCACTTTGTTTCAATCTAATGTGAATATGTTTAATTTAAACGTACTCACATATATCTTGATTATTTTTGATATTTCTGCTTATGTCTTAGATATCTTATACAAACAAGAACTTAATATTTAGATTGAATTTATTGAAATAATGCTGATCTATTGTGTCTATTTAAAGAAAAAGATAACTGGAAACATTAGATGATCCCAATTATCTATTTTTATATAAATTGATTTCTAGCTTTCTTTTAAGCAAACTAATTATATGATGTCAGTCTATTTACTGATATCTTACTCAAGATCTTTTCTATTTGGGTTTCTTGATGCATCATTAGATAAGAAACCAAACGCGAAAAGAGATACAAACAAAGTCACTGTAGTATAAACAACAATTTTTAATGTGAACATTATCTGTCTCCGGAAAATATTTTTCTATCTACCTTAGTAGATCTGTACTGTTATTATTATATATCTACTTCTTGAATAAAATTAATTACCATGAATTTTTTGTAATTTAATTACAACACTATTTACAATGACTTTTCTTTTTCATCACTTAATTCTTTTAGTTTTCTTAAAATTCTACCAAAATAGTCTTGCATATATCCCTCAAGTGTTGCAGTTTCACTCTCTTCAAAACCGAAAAGTTCATATGTTATGGACATATCACTAGTAAAATCTTCTCCAGTTGCTAGCAATTCTGCAAAAGCTAGTCTTTCAGCAATGTTAGCTCCCCACTCAAAGAAGCCCATTAGTTGCCTAAAAATAATTAACGCGCTGATAGGAATCCTAGTGATCCTAGCAGACTGACCGGATAACCTTTCACAGAGCTGAATAATGTCTTGAGAATTCCAATTTTTCTTTCCAACTAGAGGAATCTTTTTAAATTCTGTTTCTTTTAAAGCTAGGCTTCGTAGTGCAAACTTTGCTATATCAGATGTATCTATATAACCGATTGAAGTATTCTCCCCTGTTACCCAAATTGGTTGCTTTTCTAAGATTGGAATAGCATACTGACTGATAAGCCCTTGAAAGAAACCACCTAAATAAAATATTGTATATTTTAGTCCTGACTTTTGTAAATAAAACTCAATGTCTAGCTTCAATTTTACTAAAGGTACATCTGAATATTTATCACCATTTATTACAGAAAAGAATACAAATCTATCAACATTTACCATTTTAGCAGCCTCTATTAGTGCCAATTTACCTTTTAAATCTACTGTTTCCGCATTATATGGATCTGATGGTCTTGCTGTGGATGCGTCTATTATAGCTGTAACATCTTTCAACGCTAGAGGTAGTGTCTCAGGTAAGCTTAGATCACCATATATTAGTTCTGCCCCCCATTCTCTTAGAAAATACGCTTTTCTAAGATTTCTTACTAAACATTTTACCTGATATCCCTCATCTATGGCCCTTCTAACGATTTGTCTTCCTAAAGTCCCAGTTGCCCCTATTATTAACAAGGTCATAAATTATTTTTCACTTTTTTATTGTATAGAAAGAATAGCAGATATTTGCTTCAATAACTTCCATTTGTCAACACAAGTGTTCCTATTATTTAAATAGGTAGAAAGGGATTCGAACCCTCATGAAACTAAATTCGGCACATTTTGAGTGTGCTGCGTCTACCGTTTCGCCATCTACCCTTTTTTTATGTACAGACTTAATCTTAACATTATATTGATGATAAATCGAGATTTGAAGATTTCTATGTTTTTCTTTCTTTTTATTTCTGACTTTGTCAATCCGACGACTGCTAAAATATTTATAATACATTTTAAAAATTTTATAAGTATGGTTAACAAAGATACTTCTTCAGATGTTGCTATTAAAAAAGACCAAAGTAGTTTAGACGTACAAAAAATTCTTTCTCAGCCTTATAAGTATGGTTTTACTACTAATGTTGAGGTAGAAGATTTTCCTAAGGGTATCAGCGAGAATGTTATAAAAATGATTTCTTCAAAGAAGAAAGAGCCACAGTTTATGCTTGATTTTAGGTTAAGAGCTTATTCATACTGGCAAAAAATGATTGCTCCTACATGGGCTTCTATTCATTATACTGAAATTGATTATCAAAATATTCTTTATTATTCAGCTCCAAAGAAAAAAGCCAACCTATCTAGTCTAGATGAAGTTGACGAGGATATTCTATTAACGTTTGAAAAGTTAGGAATTCCTTTAACAGAACAAAAAAAATTAGCTAATGTTGCCGTAGACGCAATATTTGACAGTGTGTCAGTAGGGACTACTTTTAGAGAAGAATTATCTAAAGTTGGAGTAATTTTTTGTCCTATCTCTGAAGCTTTACAATCACATCCTTTTCTTGTAGAAAAGTACTTAGGTACAGTAGTACCTATAGGTGATAACTACTTTGCCGCATTGAACTCAGCAGTTTTTAGCGAAGGTTCCTTTTGTTACATTCCTCCCAATGTTGTTTGTCCCCTTGAGTTATCTACATATTTTAGAATTAATAATCAGGACTCAGGACAATTTGAGAGGACTCTAATTATTGCTGATATTAATAGTAAAGTGAGTTATTTAGAGGGATGCACAGCACCACAATTTGATACAAATCAACTACATGCTGCTATCGTTGAACTAGTCGCACTTGAAAATGCTGAGATCAAATACTCTACCGTACAAAATTGGTATTCGGGTGACAGTAACGGTGTAGGAGGAATATATAATTTTGTGACTAAACGAGGTTTATGTGCAGGCAATAATTCTAAGATTTCTTGGACACAAGTAGAAACTGGATCTTCAATCACTTGGAAGTATCCAAGTTGTATTTTGGCCGGGGATAGCTCTATCGGAGAATTCTATTCTGTTGCTTTAACGAACCATTATCAACAAGCAGATACTGGTACAAAAATGATCCATGTTGGTTCAAATACAAGGAGTCGAATTGTTTCCAAAGGCATTTCCTCTGGTAATTCGAAAAATACCTATAGAGGCCAGGTGAAAATTGGTCCTAAAGCTCACAATAGTGTAAATTACTCTCAATGTGATTCAATGCTAGTTGGTGATAAAGCACAAGCAAATACTTTTCCTTATATACAGGTTAATAACCCAACCAGTACGGTTGAACACGAAGCTTCTACTTCTAAAATAGAAGAAGAGCAGTTATTTTATTTCCTCCAGCGTGGGATAGATATGGAGTCTGCTATTAGTTTATTAATAAGTGGTTTTTGTAAAGATGTTTTTAGCGAACTGCCAATGGAATTTGCATTAGAAGCAGATCGTCTTTTAAGCCTAAAACTAGAAGGAACAGTTGGGTAAAGGTGATTCGTTTTCCTGTGAAATTGACAAAAAACTATTATAAATACAAGTATCTCTTAACTGGAAGAATTGCAACTAAGATATTTGGGTGAAAGTTTTAGATTTTAATCTGAAAATTACTACCTATTTTCTTGTTCTCTAATAATACATTTTCGTTTAATACTGAACTGGAAACAGTGTTTAACCAAAATTACGTGTTTATAAATATGTATTTATACTGATATAGAGTCTACATGATGAAGCAGAATCTGTAAGAGTGTATTTAATACATGCATTAGTCCACCATGATCTTGGCAAATACATAGATAGTTTATTTCTACTGATTTTGTATCTGTCTAAGTTTTGGGAAAGTATGAGGTTAACTAATTTGATCTAAGATAACATGGTAGTCTTAGTTTTAGAATAAAAAAAAACGGTTTTAGTATCTATAAAATTAGTTCATCTTACGTTTATGAATTCATCCTTCAGAGACGGTAGGATGTAGCGTAATTTTTACAAGAAATTTTAAGGTATCAGCATGTTTCACAGTGAGAGTAAAGAGCTTAATTAATGCTAGAATTTTGGCAGCTGTCCACTAGTAAATCTGTACGTACGGATTTAATATAGTGGCAAAATATATAATAATGTGAGTAGATTAAAAAAAAAATATGGTTAATAACTCTCCTATTCTTGAGATTCAAGGACTTAAAGCTTCAGTTAATGACACTCAAGTCATTAAAAATCTAAATCTCATAGTAAATGCTGGTGAAATCCATGCAATCATGGGGAAGAATGGATCTGGAAAAAGTACGTTTGCTAAAATTGTAGCAGGACATTCAGCTTATAGAGTCACAGGAGGTGACATTCTTTTTAGTGGAGAATCCATCCTTGATGTAGCACCAGAAGAAAGGTCACAAAGAGGGATTTTTTTAGGATTTCAGTACCCCATAGAAATACCTGGTGTTAGTAACGCAGACTTTCTACGTCTCTCTTGTAATGCAAGAAGAAAGTACCAGGGATTTGATGAGTTGGATCCGCTAGAATTTTTTGAATTTATTACACAGAAGCTTCAAGTAATTAATATGGATCCTGCATTTCTTAACAGGAGTGTAAATGAAGGCTTTTCAGGTGGAGAAAAAAAACGTAATGAAATACTTCAAATGGCTGTCTTAGATACTAAATTATCAATATTAGATGAAACAGATTCGGGTTTGGACATCGATGCTCTAAAGATTGTTGCTAAAGGAATTAATAGCTTGGCTAACGAATCTAATGCAGTTGTATTAATTACACACTATCAAAGATTATTAGATTACATCGAACCAACTTTTATCCACGTAATGCAGGATGGAAAAATTATCAAGACTGGAGACAAGTCACTAGCTAAAGAATTAGAAACTAAGGGATATGATTGGTTGAAGTAACCCTTCAAAGTTATTAATAACTTTGAGGGGTTATTTTTATAATAATGAACAATTAAGCAAAACTTTGCTTTGTACTAGCAATAACTTCTTTTAATATTTCTTCCGCTTCCGGAGTGAAAGTCTTAGTATCTTTGATTATTTCTGCGTACTTTGGCTTTGAGTTTCTTAAGTTAGTTCTTAAAGCATCAACAAATGCTTTAACTTTATTAACTTCTACATCATCTAAGAAACCATTAATACCTGTGTATATTATTGCTACTTGTTCTTGTACTGGAATAGGAGAATTTTGAGCTTGCTTCAAAATCTCTCTTAATCTCTGCCCTCTTGATAGTTGATTTCGAGTTGCTTGATCTAGATCAGAAGCGAATTGAGAGAATGCTTCTAATTCGGCAAATTGGGCTAATTCTAACTTTAGTTTACCAGCAACTTGTTTCATTGCCTTAATCTGAGCAGCTGAACCAACACGTGAAACAGAGATACCTACGTTAATAGCTGGTCTAATTCCTGAGTTAAATAGATCACCAGATAGGAAAATTTGTCCGTCTGTAATGGAAATAACATTTGTTGGAATATAGGCAGAAACGTCACCAGCTTGTGTTTCAATAATCGGAAGTGCTGTCATGCTACCTCCTCCTAGTGCATCACTTAGTTTAGCAGCTCTTTCTAGTAATCTAGAGTGAAGATAGAATACATCACCAGGGAAAGCTTCTCTCCCTGGAGGTCTTCTAAGTAGAAGAGACATTTCTCTATATGCGTTTGCTTGCTTAGATAAATCATCATAAATAACAAGTGTGGCTTGTCCCTTATACATGAAATATTCAGCAATAGCAGCCCCCGTATAAGGTGCTATATATTGTAATGTAGCAGGATCATCTGCACTTGCAGAAACTATAACAGTATAATCTAATGCTCCCTTATCTTGTAATGTAGTAACAAGAGAGGCTACTGTTGATGCTTTTTGTCCAACGGCAACGTAAACGCAAACTACATCATCACCTTTTTGGTTAATAATTGTATCAATAGCAACAGAACTCTTACCTGTTTGTCTATCTCCAATAATTAATTCACGTTGTCCTCTACCAATTGGAATCATCGAGTCAATTGCTGTTATACCAGTTTGAATGGGCTCACACACAGATTTACGAGAAATAATACCAGGTGCCATTGATTCAATTAATCTTGATTCAGTTCCTTTGATATCACCTTTTCCATCAATAGCTTGTCCTAGACCATCTACGACTCTTCCTAAAAACTCTTGCCCAACCATAATCTGAGCAATTTTACCTGTTGCTTTTACAGAACTACCCTCTAGTATCGCTCTACCAGCTCCCATTAATACGACACCTACGTTATCGCTTTCCAGGTTTAGCGCAATACCTACAGTCTTGTCTTCGAATTCAAGTAATTCCCCAGCCATTACTTGATCAAGTCCATAAACACGAGCAATTCCATCTCCTACTTGAAGAACAGTACCTACATTAGCTACTTGAACACCTTGATCATATTTATCAATTTGCTCACGGATAATGCTGCTGATTTCATCAGGTCTAATGTTTACCATATCAATATTTGTCTACTTTGATAAATTATGTTTTTCTTACTAAAAGAACTTTCCAACTATTGAGGAGATGATGCTCCTAAGTGTGAAGCTAGTTTTCTTAATTGTCCTTGAATACTAGTATCGATGATTCGAGAACCAACTTGAACGGTAAATCCACCAATTAAAGTCTTATCGACTGTAATTGCTAGTTTTACTTGTTTAACATCGGTCATTGACTTTAACTTTGCAACTAATGCTTCTTGTTGGTTATCTGACATATCAGAAGATGTAACAACATGTGCAACTTCGACAGAAGCTTGCTTGTACGCCATTTCTAATCCTAAAGAAGCAACTGTTGCTAGACAATCTATTCTTCCTCTATCGCATAATACCATCAAGAAATTTAAAGTATTTCCATCAATTTTTCCTTGAAAAATTGATTTTACTATCTCTTTCTTTCTATCCAGTGATATTAAAGGGTTAGACAGTGCTTGTACTAAATCCTTCGATTCTAAGGCTACTTCTATAGATGTTAAATCAGATATTACTTTATCTAACGACTCTTTATTGGATGCCATCTGAATAAAAGCATTGGCATACGGTTGAGCCACTTTTACATTTTTTGCCATTATAATTGTCCCCCTAACTGAGCAATATTGTTATCTAAAACTTTAGATTGAAGGTTAGGAGTCATATAATCTTGTAATTGAGTTGAGACTCTTTGTATAGCAAGATCTGCAATACGTTGCTGAATTTGCTTTTTTATCTGTAATTCAGCTTTTTCTATACTACTTTTACCGTTATTTGTTAATCTTTCGATATCTAACTTTCCTTGAGCAAGTATAGTCTCCTTTACTGTACGAGCAGTCATATCTGCTTCTTTCTTGATTTTTTCTATAACACTCTGAGCTTGTGTCAGTTGCTTTTCCGAATCTAAAAGTCTAGTATTGGCTTGCTGCAGTCTTTCCTCAGCTTCTTGAATAGCTTCAGTAACTTTTTGCTGTCTAAGCTCTAAAGCAGAAGTTAGAAAATTTTGACCTAAGTAGATAACACCACTCAGTAATAGTGCAATGTTTAGTACATTTGCTTCTAGAAAATTTGAATTAAATCCGAAACCCTTTCCAGAAGAGAGTTCTGCAAGGGCACTAATCAATAAAAAATCACTCATATTATATATACTTTACAAACAGCTTAATAATTCATGATGATTGTTAATCTCCATCAACAGATTTTGAGACCTTATGCAGTTAATTTGCCACTTAATAACTTATTCTTAATTTGTTCACTAAGAGTGTTTACTTGCTCCTCAAGAGCTAATAAAGCTTTGTCTTTTTGTGTATTTAACTGCTGTGTAGCTTCATTCACTAGGGCCTCAGTGTCCTTTTGTGCTTGCTTGATTTCCATCGCAACTATTTCTTGAGCTTCTTTTTGAGCTGAAGCTATTATCAACTGTGATTCACGTCTTTCTTGTGATAAATCTTGCTCATATTGTTTTGTAATGGCTTCTGCTTTTGATAATGTATCAGAAGCTTCAGTCAAGTTCTTACGAATATATTCATCTCGTTCGTCTAGTACTTTAGCTATCGGAGTATAAAACACAAGATTTAACACCACCATCAGTAACAGAATTTGTAATGCCATTAAAGGAAGTGTAGCATTGAAATCGAACAAACCACCTTCTGGCTCACTAGCAGCTTCTTGCGCCAACAAAAATATCAGATTTGTCATTATTACTTATTTTTTATAATGGGTCCTTAAAAAAATGTTGTTATTTCAATACCCTAGTCATTTTTCAATGGCTAGGGATACTAAAAAATACTTAGCTTGTGAAAGGATTAGCGAAAAGTAACGCTAGAGATACAACTAGACCATAAATAGTAAGTGATTCCATGAATGCTAAACTTAGTAGTAATGTACCACGGATTCTACCCTCAGCCTCAGGTTGACGAGCAATACCTTCAACTGCTTGTGCAGCAGCTGTACCTTGTCCAATACCAGGACCAATTGCAGCTAAACCAACAGATAGACCAGAAGCAACAACCGAAGCAGCAGATACGATAGGATTCATAAAATTATTGTGATAGTTATCATATTTATAGAAATTAAATTATTTCAGAGATTTATTTGGAAATGTAATATTAATGGTGATCCTCTAAAGCCTCACCAATATAAGCTGCCGATAGAGTAGAGAAAATTAGTGCTTGTACAGAACTAGCAAATAACCCTAAAATCATTACTGGTAATGGTATTAGAATAGGTACTAATAAAGCAAATACCGAAACTACTAACTCATCCGCAAGAACATTACCAAAAAGACGGAAACTTAGAGATAGAGGCTTTGTAAAATCTTCAAGAATATTAATAGGTAGAAGTATAGGACTTGGCTGAACATATCTAGCAAAGTATCCAATTCCCTTCTTGTTTATTCCCGCATAAAAGTATGAGAAAGAAGTTAACAGTGCTAAGGCAACAGTCACATTGATATCATTAGTTGGTGCTGCTAATTCTCCTTCTGGTAAAGAGATTAGTTTCCAAGGTATAAGGGCACCTGCCCAGTTCGCACCAAAGATGAATAAAAAGACTGTGCTTACATATGGTACCCACGGTCTATATTCTTCTTCACCTATTTGGTTTTTAGCAATATCTTGTAAGAACTCATAGACATATTCCATAAAGTTCTGTAATCCTTGTGGAGTTTGCTTAAGATCCCTAGTTCCAGCAACCGCTAATGTTAATAGTGCTGCGATCACTAACCATGAAACAATAAAGACTTGTCCGTGTAGCTTTAATCCTGCAATTTCCCAATAAAGGTGCTTCCCAACTTCAACTTCAGCAAGTGAATAAAAAGAGTTGAAAGCGCTAAAGTTATTCTGATACATAGTTGAGTATAATTCTTTTGCAATTTTTAAATGTTAATTTAGAAGAAAAGCATAAACTTAGTTAACACACATAAATTATACCTTTGAAAGCTATGTGTAAAAAAATAATACCTTCTTTTCATATTATTCAATACAGTATTGTTATCATTATGCACTAACTATATATTTTTTGCATGTAATGAACTGTTATTGTAACCTTTGATCCTCTCAATACCTTATGCAATTGATATGCTAGAATTAATCTTTTGTTATTTTTACCTTAGATAAAAAGTAATAGCTTAATAGGTATACTACTTTTTCATCATTTTTTCAACTTCGTCACTGAAGTTCTCATTCTTCTTTTCCAATCCTTCACCTAGTACAAATCTCTCAAATCTACGGATTTGTATATTCTCTCCTAGAGTCGCAATATTTTTCTTTATTAAGTCTTCAATAGTCATAGAAGAATCTCTGATGAATGTTTGGTCTACTAATACCATTTCTTTTAATTTCTTTTGGATTCTCCCTTCTACTATTTTTTCTTTAATTTCGGGCGGTTTATTACCTAAATCGTCCTTCTCAATTTCAATCTTCTTCTCTCTTTCCGCAGTTTCGGGCGGTATATCAGCTGCGTTTATATATTGAACTTGAGGACATGCTGCTATTTGCATAGCAATATTTTTAGCTAGTTCCTGGAACTCAGATCTCCTAGCCACAAAATCTGTTTCGCAATTTACTTCAACTAATATTCCTAATCTTCCTCCCATGTGTATATACGCTTCAACAATTCCCTCTGTAGCAATACGTCCTGATTTTTTAGCAGCAATTACGAGACCTTTCTTTTTCAATGCTTCTTCAGCTTTTTCAAAATCTCCATTTGCTTCTTGTAATGCTTTTTTACAATCCATCATTCCAGCAGATGTCTTATCTCTTAATTCTTTTACAACTTTTGCAGAAATTTCAGCAACCATATTTTTTCTTAGGATATAATTTTTTAGATGTTTAAGGCTTAAGCGACTCCTAGCTCTTCCTTATCTTCATTTTGAATCTTGCCATTTTTACCTTCACAGATTGAATCAGCAATCTTACCAACTATTAATTTAATAGATCTAATAGCGTCATCATTTCCTGGAATGGGAATATCAGTAACATCTGGGTTACAATTACTATCTAGAATTGAAATAATCGGTATTCCTAAAGTAATACATTCCTGAATTGCTGTACTTTCTCTTTTCTGATCAACTACCAGAACAAGATCAGGTAAACGTTTCATGTCTTTTATACCATTCAAATTCTTACGTAACTTATCTAATTCTCTTTTTAGTATTGCTGCTTCTTTTTTTGGTAATTGATCTAAATAACCACTTTCTTCTTTACCTTCCAAGTCTTTTAATCTTTCTACTCTTGTCCTGATTGTAAACCAGTTTGTTAGAATTCCTCCCAACCATCTTTGATTAATATAATGTGCTCCACATCTCTCTGCTTCTTGTGCTATTACTCCAGCTGCTTGTCTTTTCGTTCCAACAAATAAGAATTTTTTTCCTTCCTCAGATGCCTTACGTACGAAATTACAAGCTTCTGTTAATAATTGGGCAGTTTGGACTAAGTCTATAATGTGTATTCCATTACGTTCTGCATAAATATAAGGAAACATTTTTGGATTCCATCTTCTTGATTGGTGTCCGAAATGAACTCCTGCTTCTAATAATTCAGCTAATGTTACAACAGCCATATTTTTTATTTTTCTATTACAAAGTAAGTATTAATTGGAATATAGATAATCTTTAAAAAAACGCTACTATAAATTTTTTGTTAATTGGATTATATCTAAGATATAATTATCAATTTTTCCTTTTTATATTGGTATCTATGATCTTAATATATCTATTGTTTTATTTGCATTAATTATAGATAGATTTACATAATATTTTTACCACATATTATTAAATTTTTATCAAAATTATTATTTTTAGTCGAATCACTATTGACATCCAGATGTAAAAGTTATTTTATTTATTTCTAAATTTTTTTAGTTCTACTTAACCTATTGTAATTATTTTAGTAAATGATTAAAGTAGTCGACAAAAAATATGTTATTTAATCTCGAAATTTGATAGTGGAAATAATTCATCATTCTTTTTTTTCTATTTCTAATAGGAAAAAACTTTAGTAAATTAGATATTGTGTATATAATTTTGCTATTCTTTATGATCCTTTCAGAAATATTTTTTATTATCTCTGATATATATAAATTAATTACCTATCGATCAATCAAATAAGTATCTTTTTGGTATTGACTTTGTAGGAATTGAGGAACTAATCCAAATGTTGTTATTGCACCTTTAAATCGTTTTGTACATACTCAATGTTTTCATCTACGACAAAGTGCATTGTTTGTTTTTCTGAGTTTTTGTTTTCAAAATAATATCCATCCGTAGTTTTCTTTTCATTTTTACTAACCTTTGATATCTCTGTGTAGGAGTTAAATCCTGTTCCTGCTGGAATCAATCTTCCTATTATTACGTTTTCTTTTAATCCTCTTAACCAGTCTGCCTTTCCTTCGATAGCAGCCTCTGTTAAGACTCTTGTTGTTTCTTGGAAACTTGCTGCTGATATGAAGCTGTCTGTATTAAGAGAAGACTTTGTAATTCCTAGTAGTGTTGGCGAATAAGTCGCAGGTATGCCTCTTGTAAGTAACATCGCTTCATTGATATTTTCAATTTGTTGTAATTCAACTAATTCTCCTGGAAGTAGAGTTGTATCTCCACCATCCTCAACTCTTACTTTTGATGTCATCTGCCTTACTATTACTTCAACGTGTTTATCAGATATGTCCACATTTTGTGATTGATAAACATTCTGCACTTCATTTACTAAGTATGTTTGTACTTTTTGTAAACTCAGTTTTGCTGCTTCATATATTCCTAGTACATTTATATAGAAATTAAAGTATAAACTTAGCATTTCGTGTGGGTTAGGTGCTCCATCAGTTATTGCTTCAGCTAGTAATATGTTCTCTCCATCTGAAACTATTACTTTTTGAGTACTATTAATAATATATTCATTAATATTGCCATCTGTCTCTAGTATCTCAACGTGATAGTTTTCCTCCGTATCATACCAGACCTTAATTTTTCCCGGTCTCTGCGTTAGTTTACAAGCTTCTTTAGGTCTTCTTGCTTCTAGAATTTCTTCAATTCTTGGTAAACCTTGTATTATATCACCAGTTTTTGATCTTTCAAAGACTAGTATTGCCAAGGTATCTCCAATTTGTATAAGATCTCTATTCTTTGTCTGTAGTATAGCACCTGACGATACTAGATACGGATGAGCTGAGCGAATTTTTACCTTATTATTTTCTAACGCCACAATCTTTCCAGATTCTTTTGCTACTATATTTGGAGCGATTTGATCCCCATATCTTACCAATTCTCCTTTAGATACTTGTGGTGTTTGACCATTCAGGTCGATAACCTCTTGATCCGTTTCTCTTAGGACAAGAATTTTTCTTCCTGATTGTCCGTTATCATTGATATTTTCGATCTTCCCTTTAGATTTGGAAATTAATGATGTTTTTGCAACAAGAGTTCCTGATGTAATTTCTTCTCTATCTTCTACGCAAAAGACTGTTTTTGTGTGTTGTTTGTTATTCTCGCCAAATGTATCGTATTTGATTTGTAAATTTTCTAGTATAGCTATTTGTAGTTTGTATTCATCGCTTTGACTGGTTTCGAGAAATTCTACATCTGCTGAACCATGTATTTGATCAGAGCATATATCTACAGTTAAATATGTTTTAACTAAGTCTATACCTTGAATAGACTCAATCCTTTCTCCTTCTTTAAACAATAAATGTTGTACTAAATTTATGCTTATAGACTGATTTCCATTGAGTGAGTGCTCTGTCTCTACTTGAAACTGTTTTTTATTTACATAATATTGATCAATTGGTCTAATTAGTATTCCTTGTTCGACTCTTTCTATTAAAGCTGTTTCTTCAGCAAGTAGATTCTCTTGGATTCTTTCTCCTGCCTCAATGATTTTTGGTACTGTGTATTCTTCTATATCGAGGCTGTTACTTTCAATAACTTTTCCTATTTTGATAATTAATTTCTCAACAATACCATTGTCTTCTATTACTTCTAAATATCCTGCATTTTCCGTTCTTATATCCTTAATAATTTCAGTATCTGCTTCTACATAAGTATTGTTTTCTACCATAAGTAGTGAAATATCTTTTTTTATCTCATGCGTTTCTTCTGGAATCCATAGGATACGATGAGTATCTTCTTTATCATCTAAGTTATTTTGATACTTTATGTATCCTCCAGTTTTTGTTCTATAATCAGTGTCTACTAATTCTCCTATTATCTGGGAGCTATTAATCTTATTACCAGGAGAGCAAAGCATTAGAAATTTGTTCCCATTCGAGAAATTTAGAAAAAAGTTCCCCGTAGTTCCATCATTTTCATATTCATTTTTGACTACTGCATCTTTGATAAATACAGATGATGTTACTATATGTATTTCATTCAGCTCATCGAACTGATTTTTTTTATTTAGCCTAACAGTTCCCCCATAGTCACTAACGATATGTGTTGTTGCTAATATGGTATCTTCTGAAATCTCATCTCCTTCTTTAACTTCAAGTTGTGCTGATTGTGGTAAGTTATGTACTTCACCTGAAAGTATCCAAATTAATCCTCCCTTCCCAGTCTTTGTTGTTATGTTCCCTTGTCTATCAACTTTTTCTTCCGCAGTTAGCTCTGAAAAGAATACTTCTCCTGAGCTTTCAGTTAATAAATCTTTTGTTGCTCTTTCCGTTATTAAATTTGTTTTCGTACTAATTTCTCCTATTACTTGTCCCTCTCGGAACTGTTCATTATCATTGATGAAGAGTATAGTACCTTGTATAAATTCTATTTTTCTTTCATTACTCTGGTAATCGTACAACGAGAGTTTATAACTTGCTTCTAATACAATTGCTTCTTGACCATGTCTAGTTCTAATTAATCTTGATTTTAAATTCTTAGGAATTCTTATAATTCCATTAAATGGTGCTTTTATCTGTTCTGCTAATTCTCCAGTGAACACTCCTCCTGTATGGAATGTTCGCATTGTCAATTGTGTTCCTGGCTCTCCTATCGATTGTGCTGCTATTATCCCAACAGCTTCTCCTAAATCTACAAGAGAACCATGTGCCAGATTCCATCCGTAACAAAATTGACACACTGACCTTGCCGAGTCACATGTAAGTGGCGATCTAACACTAACTGATTTTATTCCGGCATTTACTATTACTTTGCTAGTTTCGTGGTCTAGGTCTTGATTAACATGTGCTATAACACCACCATTATGTGGATAATATAAAGTTTCAAATAATACTCTGCCAACTAATCTATTACCAATAGGAATTAGTATTTGATTGTTAGCAATCATATCCTTGATGATGATGCTTCTTTGAGTCCCACAATCAATCTCTCGGATAATTATGTCTTGAGCAACATCGACTAATCTTCTTGTTAGGTAGCCTGAATCAGCTGTTCTAAGTGCAGTATCAACTAATCCTTTTCTCGCACCATAAGATGAAATTATGTATTCAGTAACAGTAAGTCCTTCTCTGAAATTACTTTTAATTGGAAGATCAATAATTTGTCCTTGTGGATCAGCCATTAAGCCTCTCATACCGACAAGTTGTCTAACTTGTGAGATGTTACCTCTAGCACCAGAGAATGCCATAATGTATATAGGGTTCAAAGGATCTGTTTCCCTAAAATATCTAATAACTTCGGTCTTCAATTCTTCACTGGCATTATTCCAAGTATCTATGACCCTTTGAAATCTCTCAATAGCTGTGATTTCTCCTCTTTCGTATTGCTCTTCTGTTAATTGTATGGCTTCATTTGTTCTATTTAGTAGACTTCGTTTAGTTGGTGGTACTCTTAGATCCTCGACACTAAGTGAGATACCTGCTCTTGTTGCATAATGAAAACCTAACTCTTTTAACCTATCCGCCATATAAGAAGCTCTTCCCGTGCCGTAGTTACTAAAAGCCCAAGCCATTAGACGTTTTAATTCTTTCTTATCTATTACTTTATTTGTGAATCTAGGTTTAGGCGGTACAAATAAATATTTTTCTTTCATGTTATGCTTTTTCGTTATGAAATTCTTTCCATCATTTGGCTATGACTAGTGAGTCTAATAACACCTTATTAAGTAAAATACGCCCAGGAGTTGTTAATAAATATTGAACGATTATCTCCCCATTTTCATTCTTTTTTATTATTCGATCATCAAAAATATGAAGTTCAGTACCATCATTTTGCTTTTCAATATTAATTAAACTATTCTCATTATCAACAACTCCGTCGAATCTAACCCAAATATAAGAGTGTAGCGGAATTTTATTCGAATCATAAGCTAATATTGCGTCTTCTAAATTAGAAAAATAATAGGCTTGTTTATTTTGTTGAGTAGGATTTTCTGCAGTTAAGTAGTAGCATCCAAGTACCATATCCTGACTTGGCATTATTATTGGTTCTCCAGTCGCTGGTGACAAAAAGTTATAAGGTGCAAGCATTAGAAGTCTTGCTTCTGCTTGAGCTTCTAAAGATAGTGGAATATGTACAGCCATCTGATCTCCATCGAAGTCTGCATTGAATGCTGGACAAACTAGTGGATGTAATTTGATTGCCCTACCTTCGACTAATATCGGTTCAAAAGCTTGTATTCCTAATCTATGCAAAGTAGGTGCTCTATTTAACAGAACAGGATGTCCTTGTATAACATCTTCTAAAACGTTCCAAACAATCGGTTCATTTTTTTGAATTAATTTTTTTGCTGCCTTAATATTATTTACTAAACCTTGATGAATTAATCTATGTATAACAAATGGTTGGAATAATTCTAGAGCCATTTCTCTTGGTAATCCACATTGATTTAATTGTAATTGGGGACCTACCACGATTACAGAACGTCCTGAATAATCAACACGTTTCCCAAGTAGATTTTGTCTAAATCGGCCTTGTTTTCCCTCAATAATATCTGAGAGTGATTTGAGAGGTCTATTATTTGCCCCAACAACGACTTTTCCTCTTTTTCCGTTGTCAATTAGTGCATCTACAGATTCTTGTAACATTCGTTTTTCATTACGAATTATTATTTCAGGTGCTAGTATTTCCTGTAATCGTATCAAACGATTATTCCGATTTAAAACTCTTCTATATAGATCGTTCAAATCAGAAGTTGCAAATCTTCCGCCATCTAGTTGCACCATTGGTCTCAAATCAGGTGGAATAACAGGTAATATCGTTAATATCATCCAAGAAGGATCAGACCTAGTAGCAATAAAGTTATCTATTATTCTGAGCCTTTTTATTGCCTTGTCCTTTTTTGTTCCTTTTGATAATAATACTTCTTCTCTCAAACTTTCTGCTTCAACTTCTAAGTCAATATCTTTCAGTAATTTTTGTATAGCTTCAGCTCCTATTCCAACTTCAACCCCATATATCTCTGATTGTTCTTGATATAGTTGATCTTCTATGTCGATCCATTCATCTTCACTTAGTAACTGTTTATATTTTAAACTTGCACAATTTCCTGGTCTTGTAACGACATATGAATTGAAATATACTATCTGTTCGACATCTTTCAAAGGTATATCTAATAGAATCGCTATATAACTTGGTAAGCTCTTAAGATACCATACATGTGTTACTGGAGCTGCTAATTGCACATACCCCATTCTATGTCTTCTAACTTTGGATTCCACCACTTCGACTCCACATCTTTCACAGACTATGCCCTTATATCTGACTCTTTTATATTTTCCACAGTGACATTCCCAATCTTTTACAGGACCAAAGATGCGCTCGCAAAAAAGTCCATCCATTTCTGGTTTTAATGTTCTATAATTGATAGTCTCTGGTTTGGTAACTTCTCCAACTATTTGTCCATTAGGGAGTGCTCTCTCTCCCCATTTTTTTATTCTTTGTGGAGAAGCTAGGTTGATTTTTACATAATCAAAATATTGTTCTATTTTTGGCATTTTACTGTTGGACCATGTGTTTTCTTTATTTTTGTTTGTACTAAATCAAAGATGTTTCTATATCCTCTTTTGTAATAGATTCATATGTAGGTCTTGAATGGAACTTCTTATTGTTTGCGCTGGACATAAGATCAACCTCTATGCCTCTCGTTTGTCCATCTGGTAAGGTTTCTATCTTATATGCACCTATATCTAAACCTAATGATTGTAATTCGCGCATTAAAACTTTAAACGATTCCGGTGTTCCTGGTCTTGGAATTGGTTTTCCTTTAACAATTGCATTTAGAGTTTCATTTCTTCCTTGCATATCGTCAGATTTAACAGTTAGTAATTCTTGTAGAGTGTAAGAGGCACCAAAAGCTTCTAGTGCCCATACTTCCATTTCTCCTAGTCTTTGTCCACCATGTTGTGCTTTGCCACCTAGAGGTTGTTGAGTTACCAAAGAGTATGGACCTGTCGATCTTGCATGTATTTTATCGTCAACTAAGTGGACTAATTTCAACATATACGAAATTCCTACCATAACAGGATTATCAAATGGTTCTCCAGTTCTGCCATCAAATAAACGTATTTTTCCTGGGTGTTGAAGATCGAATATCCAATCTTTTCCTGTACTGTTACGAGCATTCATCAATTTATCATTAATTAGGACACGTGAAGCTTCTGCTCCATGCATCTCATCAAAAGGTACTATTTTAAATCTTTTATTTAGGTGTTCTGCTGCCAGCCCTAGAAGTGACTCAAAAATTTGTCCAACATTCATTCTTGAAGGAACACCTAATGGGTTTAGTACTAAATCCACAGGTGTACCATCAGGTAAATATGGCATATCTTGTCTTGGTAAAATTCTTGAAATAATTCCCTTGTTACCATGGCGTCCTGCCATCTTGTCGCCTACTTGTATTTTCCGAGTTTGTGCCACGTACACTCGAATAACAATATTAGCTCCAGTAGGTAATTCGTCGCCTTTTTCTCTAGTAAAGATCCTTACGTCTAAAATCCTTCCTCTTCCACCATTAGGCACCCTAAGTGATGTATCCCTAACATCTTTAGCTTTTTCCCCAAAAATAGCTCTAAGTAATTTTCCCTCAGGAGGTTGATCTGACTCACCTTTAGGTGTTACTTTACCAACTAGTATATCTCCAGATTCTACCCATGAACCAATAACAATTATTCCATTATCATCTAATTTCCGAAGTGAGTATTCTCCAACGTTTGGTAATTCTCTCGTAATTTCTTCAGAACCAAGTTTAGTCTGTCTTGCTTCTACTTCATATTTCTCTATGTGGACTGAAGTATATACATCGTTATAAACAAGTCGCTCACTTATAAGAAATGCATCTTCATAGTTATAGCCTTCCCATGGAACATAGGCTACTAGTATGTTTTGACCAAGTGCTAATTCTCCTCCCTCAGTGGCTGCACCATCAGCTATTACTTGTCCTGTTACGACTTCTTCTCCAAGCCAAACTGACGGTCTTTGATTAATACAAGTATCTTGGTTAGACCTCTGATACTTTTGTAAATTATAAGAAATTTCCTTTTTCTGATTATTTGTTACGCAAATTTTATCAGCAGAAATGTAAGTAATAATTCCATCCTCTAAACTAACAACTACCATTCCTGAATCACGTGCTGCTTGTGCCTCTAATCCAGTCCCTATTAATGGACTTTCTGGATATAATAATGGAACAGCCTGTCTTTGCATATTTGATCCCATAAGCGCTCTGTTAGCATCATCATGTTCTAAAAATGGTATAAGTGAAGTGGCTATCGATATAACTTGTATTGGGGAAACTGCTACATAGTCAACTAAATCTTTTCTCGTTGTAGTGAATTCTTGTCGATATCTTACTGGTACAATTTCATTCTTTATTTCCTTCTCTTCATTTATCGGAGTATCTCCCGGTGCAATCCGAAATTCATCTTCTTGATCTGCAGCTAGATATATTGGAATTGTGTTAATTAAGGCTTTACCATTTTCTACTTTGTAGTATGGTGTTTCTATGAATCCGTACGAATTAATCCTTGCATGAGTTGCTAATACACCAATTAATCCTGCATTTGGTCCTTCAGGTGTTTCTATTGGGCATATTCTGCCATAGTGACTCAGGTGTATATCACGTACCGCGAATCCAGCACGATCACGATTTAGTCCTCCTGGGCCTAGGGCACTAATTCTTCTCTTATGAGTTAATTCAGCAAGAGGATTAGTTTGATCCATGAATTGTGAAAGTTGACTAGAACCAAAGAATTCTCTTATTGCCGCAACAATTGGTTTGGGATTAACTAAAGTATTAGGTGTTAGTGAATTAGCATCACAAATAGTCATTCTTTCTCTGACTATTCTTTCTAATCTATTTAGTCCAACTCTTACTTGGTTTTGTAGTAATTCTCCAACAGATCGTACTCTACGGTTCCCTAAATGATCAATATCGTCGACTTCACCTATATCAAATTTCAAGTTAATTAAATAATCAATAGCAGCTAATGTATCTTGCGGTGTAAGAACACGGATGTTTTCTGGAATTGAGAGACTCAGTTTTTTATTGAGTTTATATCTTCCTACCTTTCCTAAATCATATCTCTTAGGATCAAAAAAACGTGAGTATAATATTTGTTGTCCACCATTGACTGTAGCTGGTTCACCAGGACGTAACTTTGCATACATCTGTACCAGAGATTCCTCTATTGTGTAGTTTCCTTCGACACGGAATGTCTTTTTGAGGTACTCTGGATGACGAAGTCCATTATATATATCACTGTCGCTAAGTCCCATAGCTTTGAGAAAAACATGTGCTGCGATCTTTCGAGTTTTATCTATCCTAACCCATACCAAATCATTTCTATCTGTTTCAAATTTAACCCATGCTCCTCTGTTAGATATTAAGCTGCTGCTGTATGTTCGTCTTCCTTGTTTATCTGTTTCTGATTTATAGTAGATACCTGGACTTCTTACTATCTGATTAACAATAACTCTTTCAGCACCATTAATAACGAAGGTTCCTCTATCTGTCATCAGTGGTAGATCACCTATGAAAACTTCTTGTTCTTTTATTGTTCCGGTTTCTTTATTTATAAGTCTTGCCGGTACATATACTTGTACTGAGTATGTTGCATCTCTTCTTTTACACTCATTGATACTATATTTCGGGTACTTTAGTTTATATTCATCTCCAAGTAAGTGTAATTCTAAATTATCTGTATAATCTGTGATTGGAGAAAAATTTTTAATTTCCTCAGCTAAACCTTCTTCGAGAAACCAGCAAAAACTTGCCCGTTGGATTTCAACTAAATCTGGTAAGCTAAAAGTAGATATTTTACTAGTGCTAGACATTAGGTTACTATCTCCTTTACATTTTCTTAAAATTAATTGGTCTAATTAACCTGTTTGAATGAGGTTATATTCTAGTATTTCATGTCTACATATAACTAAAAGATATGATCAGAGTCTTTGAATATTGAGTAAAGATTCATAGTTCTCTTGAAAATTTTGGCTTAGAATAAAAATGTTATTTATGTGGATTGGTTTTTATTGGGACACTACTATTTTTTTTTGATGGATACTTTTGAGATTGGATACTTTTGATCTAATTTCAACATGCAATATCCTGAAGTATTAAAATGTGGTTTTTTTACCCACATTTTAAAATTCCATCATATCTTGGTACACTTTGCTTCTTGAATAGATACTATTTCAATAATTAATATTGTGTATAGACAATTATATTTTATAAACAGAATCTTTTATTTTTTTTTTTGTTCTAGCATTTTTAATGCTTTTGCTAATGCTGCCTTCTTTGAGGCAGCAGCGTTCTTATGCATCATCCCTTTTTGGACAGCTTTGTCTAATTTACTGTAAGATAGCGATAATAATATGTTTACCGAATCCATATTACTCTCATCTGTATTATTAATTGCAATTAAACATTTTTTATATATAGTACGTATAGTTGATTTGTATGCTTTATTTCGAAGCTGATTTCTCTTGTTTACGTCTATTCTCTTTTCAGCAGATAATGAGTTTGCCATAATTCGTATTGTAGATTTTGAATTAGTTAGATTATTTCTTTTCTCTAAAAGCTTTACTATTCACGATAAGAGATTATAACATATAACAAAAGATCAAGGAAAAATCAAGTTCTTATTTTTCTGTTAAGTATAAACCCAAAAAAAAGAAAGAATATATAAATACATGGCCAAGACTAAAGGAGTACGTATCGTAATCACGCTAGAATGTAAGACTAGTGAAGGTGTTTATAGATACCACACAACGAAAAATAGAAGGAATACTCCGAATCGTATAGAGTTAAAAAAATATTGTCCTCTATCTAAGAAACACGAAATTTTTAAAGAAATAAAATAGATTTTAAATAATAAATATGGCTATATATCGTCGCAAGATTTCTCCTTTACCAACTAGCGAAGTGATTGACTATAAGGATGTAGAGTTACTAAGTAAGTTTCTAACTGAGCAAGGAAAAATTCTACCTCGTAGAATGACAGGTTTAACTACCAAGCAGCAAACTCGACTAACAAAGGCTGTTAAAAGAGCAAGAATGTTGTCTTTATTGCCGTTTATCAATCGAGATGGGATTTTTTAGTTTACCTAGACTTATTACAGTTAAAGCTGAATAAGTCTATTTTTTTCATTTATTTTTCTTTTTTTCTATTAATTCGAAAGCTAATATTGTGTCATTTTCTTCCCAGTTATCAAACTCTTCTATGTAAATTCCACATTCTGAGTCCTTTTCTATTTCTCTTATATCTTGTTTAAACTGTTTAAGCGAAGATAATACTCCTTCATAGACAAGTGCTCCACTCCTGCTGACTTTTACGTGACATCCTTTTATTATTTTTCCTTCAGTAACAAGACTTCCAGCAACATAATTTTTCCCGAGAGGGAATACTGCTTTCACCATAGCTTCTCCAATATTTTTTTCCTCATATTGTGGTCCAATAATATCATCAACCATCATTTGAATATCATCGAAAAGATCATAAATAACATTGTATTCTTTAATTAAAACTCCTAGATGTCTAGCAATTTTCTTTGCTCCTGGGGCTAAATTAGTATTAAATGCGAGTATAGTAGACTTACTAGCATCTGCGAAGTCCACATCTGTTTCTGTTATTTCTCCAGCAGATGCATACAGAATCCTTACTTTAACTTTTTCTTGATCAATTTGATTCAGACTACTTACTATAGCTTCTACTGAACCTTGTATATCTGTTTTGATAACTAAATTAATGACAGCTTGAATATTAGCATTTAATAATGAATATTTATCAGATGTAGAATTTATTTTTTGCTCTTTATTTGCTGCATCTTTTCTTTTTTGTAGTGCAGTTTTTGCTGATTTTTCATCTTTGAAAGCTTCAAAGGTATCACCTATATTTGGCACATCTGATAATCCCCAAACTAAAACAGGAGACGAAGGTAATGATTGCATAACTGCGATATTATTCGAGTTTATCATTCCTCTAATTTTTGCAATATGTTGACTTGTTACAATTATATTTCCAACTTCTAATGTTCCATTTTGTACTAGGAGTGTTGCAATTGCTCCTTTAGTCTTGTCTAAGTTTGCTTCTAATATAGTACCTTGTGCATTTTCTGTATTCGAAGCACGTAGATTTAACATTTCACTAACTAGAACCATCATGTCTAATAGCTCGTTCATATTTGTGCCTTCTTTTGCACTGATAGGGATCATTGGAGTATCTCCTCCCCAATCATCAGGTATTACATTATATGTAGCTAATTCTTGTTTAATGTTTTCAATATTGGCATCATCTTTATCTATCTTATTAATAGCTACAATTAATGGTACATTTGCATCTTTTATACACTTAATAGTTTCTACTGTTTGTGGTTTTACCCCATCATCTGCAGCGACCACTAATACAGCTATATCTGTAACTTGGACTCCTCTAGATCTCATTGAAGAGAATGCTTCATGACCTGGCGTATCTAAGAAAACAAGTTTTCTTTCTTCATTCCGATAATTGACATCAACTTCGTATGCTCCAATTTTTTGGGTTATTCCACCAGCTTCTTTCTGCGCTATCTGTGTCTGCCTGATTCTATCTAACAAAGTTGTTTTTCCATGGTCAACATGGCCCATAATAGTGATAATAGGAGGACGCTTTTCACTATTTTCTATATCATTCAAATTTGAAAAATCATTGCGTGTTTTTCTTACGTCTTCTTGGATTGGGATGATCCTTACTCCTAATTTATCTCCAACACTAACAGCGGTTTCTATATCTAAAACTTGGTTAATGTTAACTATTACTCCATCCAAAAACAATGTCCTAATGATATCTGTGTCAGAAACATATATTTGTTCTGCTAATTCCTGTACAGAAATTGGATTTGATAGAAATATTTCTTCAGGTTTTTCCATCAGAAAATCATTTTCAGATTCTCTTTTCCTAGCATTTCTTCTACCTTTTTTTGTATTATTCGTGCTCTGTTTTTTTATTGTATTTGGGTCATCGTAATTTCCTTCAATTTTTTTCTTTAGTTTTAATTTACTTTTTATATTTTCAGTTTCTTTACTCTTATCATCATTTTTTATAATTTTTTTATTTTTCTTATCTAATTTTGGATTCAGAGATTTATCATTGTCGGTCGTAAATCCTGATGGTTTATTCTCTCCGAATTTATTTCTCTCATTTTTCTCATATGTATCATTCTCTCCTTTTATCGTTATTGGATTAATTAGTAATATTATCTCGTCTTTATTATTTGTTCTATTCTGCATCTCGAGTCTAGTATTATTAACGAAAAGAATTTCTGATATCCAGAGAGTCTTGATTTTAGGATATGCTAACTTTCTTGTCCTTCTATATTCTTTTTTTATCATTCTTTTTCCTATTTTTTTTGTGATTAATTTGATTGAATAAGTACAATATTCAATATCTTAATTTTAAGCAATCATTATTTAGAGTGGCTATTTAAAAGCAAATCAGATACGAGCTTCGTTTGATTTTACATTATATTCAAAGCGATTCATTTTCCTCAAAAAAATGGTTTTAAGATCAACCTATTGAATCTCTAGAATTTTTTTAAAACAACAGTTATTTTTCTAATTCCTAGGTGATAGGAAATCTATAATTAGTAATAATATATGTATGTAAGTCATATAATCTAATTTAGATTGTTATTCGCATGATAAGTGTCATCTGTCAGTTCTATAGTTAGAATAGAGTTGATTATTCTATATTATTATTATATTAATCCATAAGTCCTTTTTAGTGATAGTGTCAAGCATATTCCTATGGGACAAAAAATATTTATTTGAATTCATAGTTTCCCAATTAAGGTAATCATAACTAATCCATAACTTATGTGAAAAATATGCGTTCGTTCCTTTTCACATTTTTATTTTAGCTAATGTAGATACTTATCAGAATATTTCAATTATGTATATTAGGTTTTATATTAAAAAAAATTCATAAAGCAATCATCATTGTTTCTATTTATCGTCCAATATACTAATCATTGGTAGTTTATATTTTGCAATTATATTTAGAATCATTCTTTGAATAGATATATTAGATTGTTCAAAAAAACTAACTTGTTTAGACGATGTAAGTTAGAAGAGAGACTTAATTTATTAGTAACGTAAAATAGTAAATTGTATAATAGAATATCTACAATAGGGATAAGTAGATAAGTTTATTTTTATTAGAGGCTTCTATTAAGTCCAGTGAGTAAATTAAATAGTGAATTTACATTATCATGATGATGAGGTTTCTGTGAACTACTTTTTTCTCTATATTTAGCCATAACGTAGATGATTATAATATTTGAAAGAGACTTAATAGATTATATTGAGTGTCTTGTATTTCTTATTTTTTTAGATATTTTTGTAGAATTATATCTCAATTCAATTCAATCTAAATGTAAATTACCTTATCTTCTTGGAAGTTCAGAAAAGTTAATATTGACTAAATTTTATGCCTAGATTTCAAAAAAATGATAATTTTATAGATAAGACTTTTACAGTAATAGCAGATATTGTTTTAAAAGTTCTTCCAGCTAGCAAACAAGAAAAAGAAGCTTTTGCTTATTATAGAGATGGTATGTCTGCTCAATCTGAAGGTGAATATGCAGAGGCATTAGAAAATTATTATGAAGCGTTGAGATTAGAAGAAGATCCGTATGATAGGAGTTATATTCTTTATAACATAGGTCTTATCTATGCTAGTAATGGAGAATATATTAAAGCATTGGAATATTACCATCAAGCTTTAGATTTAAATTCCAGATTGCCTCCAGCATTAAACAATATTGCAGTTATTTATCACTACCAAGGTGTGAAAGCTTCAGAAAAACGAGATCTAGAAACGGCACGAACAATGTTTGACAAGGCTGCTGAATATTGGAAACAAGCAATTAGATTAGCTCCTAATAATTATATAGAAGCTCAAAATTGGTTGAAAACTACTGGTAGAATGTCGTCTGACAACATGTATTAATATTTTCCATTATAGGTAATTTTATTCTTGTAAATATAATAGGCCTTTTGAGAATAATTTTTTCAAAAAATTTAAATAAGAATATGTTATTAAGTGATTCAATAAAAAAATATCGATATTAATGAGTAAGAAGATGTTTAATAGAAAAGCCGAAAAGATTCATGTAATTTAATCTATTTAGTAATTCTTCTTTCCTATCATACTTGTATACTATCAACTACAAATCTTTTTCTTAAATATTAGAATCGGATTTTAAATTTATTACGAAACTTATTTAAATACATTCTTGACTTCGGAATATCGAACTTATTTATGGTAAACACTGCAACAAATACTGGCCTTATTACTCAAATCATTGGTCCCGTAGTGGATATTGAGTTTTCTAATGGTAAACTACCTCAAATTTATAATGCTGTTAAAATTGGTGAAGGTACAACAGCTGTAATATGTGAGGTTCAGCAGCTACTTGGTAATAACAAAGTAAGAGCTGTATCTATGACATCGACAGATGGTTTAAAAAGAGGTATGTCTGTTGCTGATCTAGGGGCTCCAATTAGTGTTCCTGTTGGTAAGGCTACTCTAGGACGTATTTTTAATGTTTTAGGTGAAGCAGTTGATGAAATGGGTGATGTTTCCATGACAACTACACTACCAATTCATAGAAAGTCACCAGCTTTCACAGAATTAGAAACAAAACCGTCAATTTTTGAGACAGGTATTAAGGTTGTTGATCTTTTAGCTCCTTACAGAAGAGGAGGAAAAATTGGTTTGTTCGGTGGAGCAGGCGTAGGTAAAACTGTGTTAATTATGGAACTTATTAATAATATTGCTAAAGCTCATGGTGGGCTATCTGTATTTGGTGGTGTAGGTGAAAGAACTCGTGAAGGTAATGACCTTTACATGGAAATGGTGCGATTCGTTCTTGTATAAAATAGGTATCAAACCTAATAATATAAGGCCTATAAGATTTTTGCAAAAGGAATTTCTGATAATAAAGTTTTCTTTTCTTATAGGATAACTAAATATTGATGTTGGTGTAAGTCCAACCCCTTCGAGATAGAGGTGATGCCAATAGTTCCCACATGGAGGAGTGATTTCTGAAATGAAGCTGGGTTAGACAAGGGAATCAGAGATCTAAGATAACAGGTCACACTGCCTTCGGTAGGTACTCATGGTTAAGGTAAACTGAATCTTCTACGAAAGCATCTCAATGTACTCCGACACGTTATCAAATTATTCTCAAGCGGTCGTGGGCGTGAACTTCATACTCGCACTAGTTTCGTTTTGCTAAGTGCATATCTCGAGTAGTTCACAGGTGAATGGAAGAGACCTAAAAGTACTATTAATCAATGTTTGGAACGAATAAAAACGCTTTTCCGATCTCCTCTAAAAAGGTAGGAATATTTAATCAGTATTTCCTTATGGTCTAAAGCGGATAGGATTGGGCGTAATTGCCCATCGGTTTATAGCGTTAAATTATATCTAGGAGATATCTCAATGACGGTTAAAACAATTTCGGAATATACCGATGAGTGGAAGCAGGTCCCTTGGACTAGGTTTGAAAAGACCCTCTTCCGTCTTCAACATAGGATTTACAAATCTAGACAAGATAATGATTTAGCTTCTGTTAAGCGATTACAGAATCTGTTATTAAGGTCAAAAAGTGCAAAATATCTGGCTACTAGACAGGTTTCTCATTTAAATTTTGGGAAGAAAACGACTGGGGTAGATGGCATTCAGTCACTTAACCCTAAAGAAAGGTTACTTCTTGTAGCAGAACTTGGCGACAAATTCAATAGCTGGAAACATCAAAAACTTAAGAGGGTATTTATTCCTAAGGCTGATGGTCGTTCAAGACCATTAGGCATACCTACTATAAAAGACAGAGCTATGCAATGTCTATTAAAATATGCCCTGGAACCAGTGTACGAGGCAATTGTGTCTGATGGATCATTTGGTTCTAGGCCGGGACATTCTACCTGGGATGTTCAAAAACTCATATATCATAACCTCAATTCCTCAGCAAAAGGATATAAAAAATTGATAGTTGAGCTAGATATTGAAAAATGTTTCGATAATATTGACGATGATAAATTATTGTCATTAATAGTTTTACCTAGTAGTGGGATGAAGATTTTACGCTCAGCTCTTAAGGCTGGTGTTATGAACGAATTCCGCATAAATGACGAAGGTACGCCGGAAGGTGGAGTTATCTCACCCTTATTATCGAACATAGTTCTTCATGGACTCGAAGATCTGCAAAATGAAAAGGTTACTGCAACTAAATCTCTACAAAGAGGTTTCAGGTACGCAGATGATGTTGTGTTTATAATTAAGGAAGGCGAAAGCCAAACAAAACTCATGAGTGAGGTTGTTGAATTTTTAAGGTGTCGTGGACTGCATATAAACGATACCAAAACTAAGACAGTATCTACCCTTGAAGGGTTTGATTTTCTTGGCTGGCATTTTATTGTGAAAGCTAATAATAAGTTTGCATGCTATCCCTCAAAAGAGAGCGTGAAAATTATTACCACTAAGGTGAAGAAACTCATGAAAGATACCAGATATAAACTGGAAGATAGAATTCTTAAGGTTAAAACTGTTTATCGCAGATGGTTTAATTATCATCAATACTGTGATATGAAGATGATTAATTTGTGGTCTATTAATGACTGGACTCGTAAGTACATTATAAAGTCAAGTAATATAAAGTCTTCTGAAGCAAATACCTTGGTTAAGACAATCTTTTCAGGACACTCGTCCCGTGCTTATAAGTTTGCTGCCATTGATTGAAGGTAGTTTATCTATTTATGATAACGATTGGCTATTTTGGTCCAAGAGAAACAGTAAGATGTTCAAAGGGCCCTTATTAACGACGATCTCAAAGCAAGGATATAAGTGTGATGTTTGTGGAATCTATTTTTCTTCTGACATCCCGCTTGAGCTACATTATGTAGACGGAAATGGCAAGAATAATAAATGCCAAAACTTGGAGGTGCTTCATCGTATTTGCCGTCAAGCTCAGTCTATTCATTGGACAAAACGTCTAGAAAAAGGGAACAACCTAAATAAACTGGGAGCCGTATGAGGTGAAAGTCTCACGTACGGTTCTAATGTAGAGGCTTCCTCAAGAAATGAGGAGTCGACTCAACCAAGGAATCTAAGGTTATTAAAGAAGATAACCTTGGTGAATCAAAAGTAGCACTTTGTTATGGTCAAATGAACGAGCCACCTGGAGCTCGTATGAGAGTTGGATTAACTGCACTAACGATGGCAGAATATTTCCGTGATGTAAATAAGCAAGAGGTCCTGTTGTTTATTGATAACATTTTTAGATTTGTACAGGCTGGTTCTGAAGTATCTGCACTTTTAGGACGTATGCCATCTGCTGTTGGTTACCAGCCAACACTTGCGACTGAAATGGGAGGATTGCAAGAAAGAATTACTTCTACTACGTCAGGATCTATTACTTCCATTCAAGCTGTATATGTTCCAGCTGATGATTTAACAGATCCTGCTCCAGCAACAACATTCTCTCATCTTGATGCTACAACTGTATTATCAAGAAATTTAGCGGCGAAGGGAATTTATCCTGCGGTAGATCCTCTGGATTCTACTTCAACAATGTTACAAATTTCTATTGTTGGAGATGAGCATTATGGAACTGCTCAAAACGTAAAGGAGACTCTACAAAGATATAAAGAATTACAAGATATTATTGCGATTCTAGGTCTTGATGAGTTATCTGAAGAAGATAGATTAGTAGTTGCCCGTGCTAGAAAAGTGGAGCGTTTCCTATCTCAACCTTTCTTCGTAGCTGAAATTTTTACTGGATCTCCTGGTAAATATGTATCTTTAGCTGAAACTATTAAAGGTTTCAATATGATTCTTAACGGTGAACTTGATGAATTACCAGAACAAGCATTTTATCTTGTTGGTAATATCGATGAAGCTATCGAAAAAGCAAAAAGCTTGAAAGGATAAGGTAAAAAAATGGCTTTGCACATTAGTATTATAGCGCCAGATAGAACTGTTTGGGATTCTAATGCCGAAGAGGTAATTCTTCCAAGTAGTACTGGTCAATTAGGGATTTTACGTGGTCATGCACCTTTACTAACAGCATTAGATATTGGTGTGATGAGAGTTCGTACTGATAAGGAATGGACTCCAATTGTTTTAATGGGAGGTTTTGCTGAAGTAGAAAATGACGAATTGACTATTTTAGTAAATGGAGCTGAAGAAGGATCTTCTATTGATAAGGAAGAAGCGCAAAAAGAGTTAGAAGATATGACTATGCGTTTCAATGAGGCAGAGACTAGTAAAGAAAGAATCGAAGCTACTCAAAATCTTCGTAAGGCTCGTGCGCGTGTACAAGCTACGAGTTAATTTTATAAAAAAAAAGTTATAGACACTTTCTGGTGTCTGTAACTTTTTTTTCATCTAAAGTAAATTTTGATAGTAATATTTATCAAATGAAGAATCGAATATCAAAAAATAATATGTATTATGTATGAAGTGATCTAATAATGATTTGAAAAAAAACTATGTTAAACGAAGATTTAGAAGTTAGTAAGAAACTTATTCCTTATTCGATATCTTTTGAACAGAATGAAGCTGAAATGTCTCTGACAGAACATCTAGAAGAAGTTCGTCAACGGGCATTTTGGTCATTATCTTTACTAGTAACAACTATTATTTCTTGTCTATTAGCTGTAAAAAATATTGTTAAGCTACTTCAACAACCTGCCACGGGAATTAAGTTTTTACAATTAGCTCCAGGAGAATACTTCTTTGCATCTCTTAAGGTTGCTGTTTATACAGGTTTTTTCATCAGTAGTCCATTTATCATTTATCAGATAATTTTATTTATCCTACCTGGAATGACTAAGGGTGAGAGAAAAACTATTTTACCTGTAGTGGTAGGCTCAGTTATTCTTTTTATTTTTGGTTTAGCTTGTGGTTATTTTTTATTAGCTCCTGCCGCATTAAACTTCTTTATCAATTATGGTTCTGATGTAGTAGAACCATTCTGGTCTTTTGAGCAATATTTTGAGTTTATTTTGGTACTCTTATTTAGTACTGGTTTAGCATTTCAGCTTCCGGTGATACAAGTTGTACTAGGAGTTTTAAAGATTTTCTCTAGCCGATTAATGTTTTCCGTCTGGAGATATGTGACTTTAGGATCTACTGTTATAGGTGCTATTTTAACGCCTTCTGTAGATCCTATTACTCAGATTTTTATGTCGAGCATCATAATGATACTGTATTTCGGTGGTGCAAGTCTTGTCTTTCTTATAGAAAGAAGTCAGGAAGATATTAATTATGAAGATAATTTTTAGGTTAAAATAATATAGAGAGTAAATAAAGAAAAATATCTCTTTTATTTTAGAATCATTTATATGCAATTTCTAATACTTATCAGAAAAGACTTGATTGACTGATAAAAAGAAAACCGTGTAACATTTATTTCAAATAATTAGCCTGAAGAAGATGAAAAATAACTATATTGTAAGTATTCAAAAAAAACTAAAATCTGCAACGCTTTTATTTAGCATTTGTGCAGCTATATCACTACCTACTGTAGCTGATGCTTTTCCTGTCTATGCACAGCAAGCTTACGAAAATCCTAGAGAGGCAACAGGAAGAATTGTTTGTGCTAATTGTCATCTTGCTCAAAAACCAGTAGAAATTGAGGTTCCTCAAGGAGTACTACCTGATACTGTTTTTGAGGCTGTTGTAGAGATTCCATATGATCTCTCATTAAAGCAAGTAACTGGTGATGGTACTAAAGGACCTCTAAATGTTGGTGCTGTTGTCATTCTTCCCGAAGGATTTAAATTAGCTCCTAAAGAGAGGCTTAATGACGAACTAAAGAAAGCTACTGAAGGTGTCGTAATCTCACCATATAGTGATTCTAAGCAAAATATTCTGGTTGTTGGTCCTATTTCTGGTAATGATCATCAAAAGATTGTATTTCCTATTTTAGCTCCAAATCCTGCAGAAAATAGAGACGTACACTTTATTAAATATCCTATTTTTGTTGGTGCTAACCGTGGAAGAGGACAAGTGCAACCTACAGGAGAGAAGAGTAATAACACTCTTTATGCTTCTCCTGTAAGTGGTCAGATAGTGAAGATTGATGCAACAGATAAGTTAACAACACTAACAATTAATAGTAAGAGTGGAGATACAATTACTGTTAAAGTACCAGTTGGACCTGCAATTATCGTGAAGGAAGGAGATAATGTCAACGCAGATCAGCCATTAACAATTGATCCTAATGTTGGTGGTTTTGGTCAAGGTGAAACAGAAATAGTTTTACAAAGTCCAGCAAGAGTTAAAGGCATGATTGCTTTCTTCTTTACTGTTATATTTGCTCAAGTACTATTGGTTCTGAAAAAGAAACAATTTGAAAAAGTTCAATTAGCTGAAATGAACTTCTAAAAAAATAAAGCATAGATCTATTTAAAATAGTTCTATGTTTTATTTTTTTGTGTATTAATTAAAGAGATTTAACAAGATTCGTGAACGCATTCATATCGTTAACTGCCATTTGTGCAAGCATTTTACGATTAAGGCTTATTTGCGATGATTTTAACTTTGAAATTAGGCAACTATAATTAGTATTATGCATTCTAGAAGCAGCATTGATCCTTGTTATCCATAACCTTCTAAAATCTCTCTTTTTTCTTTTTCTACCTACATAACCATACCGCAAAGCTTTCATCACTTGCTGATTAGCCATTCTAAATAGTTTTGAATGTGTTCCCCTGAAACCTTTAGCCACTGAAAAGATTTTTTTTCTTCTCTTTCTCGCTACGTTTCCTCTTTTAATTCTCACCATTTTATTTTTTTTCCTCTACAAGAAGTTTATTTATTGGAACAATTATTATTAAGCATACGGCATCATACTGCGTAATGCTAAAGCATCTCCTTTAAAGACAACCATTTTTCTAGATAAATTTTTTTTACATTTAGATGTCTTTTTCTCTAAAAGGTGACCTTTAAAAGCCTTTCTTCTCATGAATTTTCCTGTGACAGTCTTTCGGAACCTTTTCATTGCAGATTTACGTGTTTTAATCTTAGGCATACTCTTATGTTATTTGAATTTTGACTATTCTACTTTATCTAATTGATAAAGAACAATTTGATAAGAACAGTATAACTGATAATAAATAGATGTAAATTTAACAAAAAAAGATTATCTATAATTATTATCAGCTAACTAATCTTGGAAAACTAGTTTCTAATTTCTTAATTTTCTTTTGTTTTTAGGAAGAAACTTTGTACAGAATTTACTAAACTACGTGATTTTCCAAGTATTACTCTCACTAAACTAAATTCTAGTTCAGAGAAAATATTCATATTCAATGTAAATGCTATGTTGGCCTCTGCGATAATCTGTGGGGCTTCGTTTTCTTTAATAGGTAGTAAATCTAATGCTGCCTTATAATTTGTCTTGAATTGTGACTCATCATCAATTTTGTTAAATTCATAAAAAGCTAGTCCTTTAGATCCTTCCAGTCCCATCCCCCTTTGTGCTATTTTTTTTAATATTTGTCCACCTGATAAGTCTCCTAAGTATCTTGTATAGGCATGAGCAACCAATAATTCTGGTTTTTCTCTACTAATTTGGTTAATTCTATTCACATAATCAATAGTAGCCGGCGACAATTTTGTGTTCTCTAACCATCCTTCACCATAGTGAAATTCTAAATCTTCTTTTAAACTTTCTGTTCTGTTTAGTTCAGGAAAGTAAATTGGTTTAATGTATTTGTGATCTTTATTTTCTTCCATCGCTCTTTCGATAGCTTCATATACAAAGAAAAGTTTTGATAGCATTTCTACATAAGAGCTTTTATCGATAACGCCACCTAAAAATGATTTGATAAAGTTTACATTTTCTGCCATAGTGTGTGATTTACTAGTCCCTTCGCGCAATTGTGTTGCTAAATTACTTGTCATGTTTTTTGTCTTTAATTTTAATCTTGGAATCTATGATGATAATTTAAGAAATAATCTTTTTTATTATTTAAATGGTTATCTTTGTACTGCATACTTTCTTTTTTACAAAAAAAAAGCCTACAACATTATAGTATAATAGTTTACTAACTTCAAAAAGATTCGATTTGTATAATTAGTGACTAATTAACACTCGATTTGTTATGCGAAGTAAGCTGAAAAAATACAAATTTAGATTTATCACTTTATCAATTATGGACATAATTAGCTTAGGATGGTCTTCTCTTATGGTAGTGTTTACGTTTTCATTAGCATTAGTTGTTTGGGGAAGAAACGGTTTCTAAATATTCAGTAAATCATATTTTTATGATTGTATATAAAAAATATTACATAGGAGTAAAGTATGGGAAATGAAATAATATCAGCAGCAGGCATTTGTATCGTAATTACACTAGTTGGATTAGCTTTAGGATTTGGTCTTTTAAAACTACAAGGAGAGTAAGATTTCCTTTTTTTCTTTTTTATTATCTACCTCATTTTTGAGGTAGGTAATAATTATCTTTATAAAAACAATAATATAAATTCTAATTGAATGAAAATTATACAAAATTTGTGGTTCTTTTGCTCAATAGGGCTAATTTTATCAATAATGGTTCATAATCCAAAATCACAAGGAATGATTGGTCAAAATCAAGTATTTAATGGTACACGTAGTGCTGAAGAAACATTGGATAAAATTACATGGATTCTTGTAATTAGTTTCTTTGTGTTAACAGTTTATATATCAACTTTCAGTAAATTTGAATAAAATATTTTTAAATGAATGATTCCGAATACATTTGCCCTGTGCCAAAAGATCAAAGGCCATTAAATGAATATAAAAAATTAAAAGAATCTAATAATTTTTTCTGGTGTATACAGGATAAAGATAATTATTTGAAGGCTTTTTTCTCTCTTTCTTTCTTCTCTCTTTTTTTCTCTAGTTTCATAATAGTAATTAGTGCTTTTTCTTTCTCAAGTATTAAGTATTTTATAATCTACTCTGTCCTCGCTAGTGTGATTATAACAACTTTATCTTGTTGCAGATCTTATCTAGGATGGCGATATATTTACTCCCGTTTAATGGAAGCTACGGTACCCTATGAAGAGTCAGGATGGTACGATGGTCAAATTTGGATAAAACCTCCTGAGATACTTTTGCAAGATAGATTAATTGGTACGTATGAGATTTATCCTGGTCTTTTACGATTACAATATACTCTCGCTTTTTTATTATTTTTATTCTTAATAGCAATAGTTTTACTTAGGAACACTTGAATTAAGTCAACAAATACTGTAGTATGTTCTACACGCGGGGTAGAGCAGTCTGGTAGCTCGTCGGGCTCATAACCCGAAGGTCAATGGTTCAAATCCATTCCCCGCTATTACAAATTGATAAATTATGATATTATAGACATACATAATAAACAAATATATTTTATGGCTGAAACATTAAATTTACAGATACCTTCACCTACATTTGAAGGAAGCACAGGTGGTTGGTTAAGAGCTGCTGAGGTAGAAGAAAAGTATGCGATCACTTGGACTAGTCCAAAAGAACAAGTATTCGAAATGCCAACAGGGGGTGCTGCAATCATGAGGCAGAGTGAAAATTTACTGTATTTAGCAAGAAAAGAGCAATGTCTTGCTCTAAGTACTCAGTTAAAAACTTCTTTTAAAATTACAGATTACAAAATTTATCGTATTTTTCCAAGTGGTGAGGTTCAATATTTACATCCAAAAGACGGAGTACTTCCCGAAAAAGTTAATGCTGGAAGAGTGGGTGTAGGAAATGTTTCCCATTCTATCGGAAAGAATTTAAATCCTTCACAAATTAAATTTACAACAAAGTCTTTTAGTGATTAACTATTGCTTAAAATATACTGCTTATGGTATTCTACTATAAGCGAGTTAAGGAGAGGTGGCAGAGCTGGTCGAATGCGTCTGATTTGAAATCAGAAGAAGCTTTACCGTTTCCGTGGGTTCGAATCCCACTCTCTCCTAATTTTTTTTACTAAATAACTTATTTTTATATTTATGTCTTTAGTTTATCTGTAAGTGGATCTTATGTTTTAATGGGAGAAATAAGTTGGTAATGTGATTTGAATATATAATGTAGATTTTAGCAAAGTCGTGTTTTACCACTGAGTTACATTCGTTCATATTAATGGTATTTTATTAAGAAAAACTAGATTCTCAGCTATTCGTTTACTAGTTAATTTGTATCCTAAATAAACCCTATTCAAATAAAAGAATGAATAGGATTTAGTATTTTGATTAATTTTCTAAATTACGAAATTATTGAATGCCGCAGTAACGATTACTAATCCGAACCAAAGGCCACAGCTTGCATAAACTAGTCCTTTTGATTTCTCCCACTCACCAGGTGAAACAAGAATAACTGGAACACCAATAATTAGGACGAAAGACAGTAGTATCAGAGCACTAACAAGTAATTGGATAATAGCAACCATGTTTGTTTCCTCAAATATGAAATTTGGCTTTAAATTCGCGCTTACTTGCATGGATATTCGCATAAGCTCAACACTTTATCCTCATACCTTGACAAGGTAAGCATTTCTCTATTACATGTTATACTATCGGTACTTGTTTTTTGCAATTACTTAATAAATTAAAAAAAAGTTGTAGTTATATTACTAGAAAAATATATTTAACTCTGCTTATCATCATTTTAAATACTATTCATAAGTTTGTGTATCTAAAAATAAATATTACTTAATTAATTTGATAATAAAGTTTATTATAAAGTATGTATAAGGTAGATAATTATGATTTTCTACCTTTGTTTATTTTATCACAATTGATACACAAAACTTTTCCTTACAGAGAGGTCAAAAAAATATGGAAGGAACTTTACTGTTAGCTAAATTACCTGAAGCATACGCAATCTTTAAACCTATTATTGATGTTGCTCCAGTTATCCCAGTGTTTTTCTTGCTTTTAGCTTTTGTTTGGCAAGCTGCTGTTGGATTTAGATAATTAAGGATTTTGCTGCATGATAGATTCTTTTCTTTTTATGCAGCAAAACATTTATATTTTTATCTAATTTTTTATATTTGAATTTTAGCTTATTTGCTAGACTGTATTATCATATATAATATGAAATACAGTGTGTATTGCTGTCCATAGTATTTTTAAAAAATAAAAAAAACAATTATTATATGATAGAACCATTATTATTTGGTATTGTTCTTGGTTTAATTCCTGTAACCTTAGCAGGTTTATTTGTTGCTGCATACTTGCAGTATAGAAGAGGAAATCAGTTCGGTCTATAAATATCCTTATTCTTGTTTTTGCAGAATGCAAAATGAGTTAATTACTGATTCGCATTACAGCTTTTAGTATTTAAGTCATTTTGCTTTTTCTTACCAGCTTGATTTTGTTACACCAGGTAATAAACAAGCATGTGACATTTCTCTTAAGACATGTCTAGAAAGACCAAAGTCTCTATAATATCCACGACTTCTTCCTGTTAACCAACATCTATTTCTATGTCGACATGGTGCAGAATTATTAGGTAATTTCTCTAGTTTTGAATAAAGTGCTAATTTAGCTTCGTAAGTGTCTGCTGTTTTTAATGATTCTTTTATTTCTTTTCTTTTTTTTCCATATTTGTTGATAAGTTTTTCGCGTTTTTTTTCACGCTCGATCATGTTCTTTTTTGCCATGTTTTTCTATTTATTTTTATTCGAACTTTAATTTTAGTGTTAAACAAGAATAATTTTTAAAATTATGTTGTAACAATTATTTATGAGGATTCAAGTAAAATCATACTTGAATCCTTATAAATATAATACTATTTCTAGATATTATTAACCAAATTTACCGGTAGTTGAGGCTATTACAAAGGCTGCATAAGTAAATATGTATCCTACTGTAAAATGTATTAGCCCTACAAGTCTTGCTTGAACAATCGATAAAGCGACAGGTTTGTCTTTCCATCTTACTAAGTTTGCAAGTGGAGTTCTTTCATGTGCCCAAACTAAAGTCTCAATTAATTCTTGCCAATATCCTCTCCATGAAATTAAGAACATAAATCCAGTAGCCCAAATAAGATGTCCAAATAGGAACATCCAAGACCAAACTGAAAGGCTATTCATACCGAATGGATTGTAACCGTTAATAAGAGGTGATGAATTTAACCATAGATAATCTCTTAGCCATCCCATAATATATGTAGATGACTCGTTGAATTGTCCAGCATTACCTTGCCAAATAGTTACATGTTTCCAATGCCAGTAGAAAGTTACCCATCCAATAGTATTTAGCATCCAGAACATAGCTAGATAGAATGCATCCCAAGCTGAAATATCACATGTTCCTCCTCTTCCAGGACCATCACAAGGGAAACTATAACCAAAATCTTTCTTATCTGGCATTAGTTTAGAACCACGTGCGTCTAGTGCTCCTTTTACAAGAATTAGAGTTGTAGTATGTAAAGCTAGTGCGATAGCATGGTGAACTAAAAAGTCACCAGGACCAATTGGTAAGAATAATGAATTCTTTCCACTATTGATAGCATCTAACCATCCAGGTAACCAAATATTACTACTAGCGCTAGAAGCAACGCTGTTAGTAGATGATAATAATACATCAAAGCCATACATAGCTTTTCCTGAAGATGCTTGAATCCATTGTGCAAAGACAGGTTCTACTAGAATTTGCTTCTCAGGAGTTCCAAATGCAACAACTACATCGTTATGAACATAAAGTCCGAAAGTATGGAATCCTAAGAATAGTGAAACCCAACTAAGGTGCGAAATTATTGCTTCTTTATGCTCTAAAACTCTAGCTAAAACATTATTCTTATTTTGCTCAGGATCGTAATCTCTAACAAAGAAGATTGCTCCGTGTGCAAATGCTCCTACCATCAGGAATCCAGCAATATATTGGTGATGTGTATATAATGCTGCTTGAGTTACATAGTCCTTTGCAATAAATGCATACGAAGGTAAAGCATACATGTGTTGCGCTACTAATGATGTTATAACACCAAGTGACGCTAATGCTAATCCTAACTGGAAATGTAATGAGTTTGTTATTGTTTCAAAAAGACCTTTATGGCCTGCGCCTAGTCTTCCACCAGGTGGTCTATGAGCATCTAATATTTCTTTTAGACTATGACCAATTCCCCAATTTGTACGATACATATGACCTGCAAATATAAACATAACACCAATAGCTAAATGGTGATGAGCTATATCTGTCAGCCATAATGCTTGAGTTTGCGGGTGAAAACCACCTAAGAATGTTAGGATAGCTGTTCCTGCGCCTTCTCCAGTACCAAAAATATGGTTACCTGTATCAGGGTTAGAAGCATATGCTCCCCAATTACCCGTGAAGAAGGGTGTCAATCCATCTGGATGTGGAGCCACTTTTGTGAAGTTTTCCCATCCTACATCTTGTCCTCTCGCTTCTGGTATAGCTATGTGAACTAAGTGTCCAGACCATGCTAGAGAACTGAAACCGAAAAGACCAGATAAATGATGATTTAGACGTGATTCATTATTCTTAAACCAAGATAATCCTGGACGGAATTTAGGTTGTAAATGTAGCCACCCTGCAAAAAGGAAGATTGCAGATACTGCGATTAAGAATAATGAAGCAGAATAGAGATCATTATTTGTTCTCATTCCAATCGTATACCACCAGTGGTAAACACCAGATGTTGCGATATTTACCGGATATGAAACACCACCTTTAGTGAATGCTTTAATAGCTGGTTGACCAAAGTGAGGATCCCAAATTGCATGTGCAATTGGTTTTACTTTTAACGGATTAAGGACCCATTGTTCGAAGTTCCCTTGCCAAGCGACGTGGAATAAGTTTCCAGAAGTCCACAGGAAAATAACAGCTAAGTGTCCAAAATGAGAAGCAAAAATCTTTTGGTAAAGATTTTCTTCCGTCATGCCATCATGACTCTCGAAATCGTGAGCAGTTGCAAGTCCGAACCAGATCCTTCTTGTTGCTGGATCTTGTGCAAGAGCTTGACTGAATTTAGGAAATTTTGTTGCCATACTTTTTCTTTAGATACAGTTTCCTTTTATCCTACAGAGATAATTCTAGCTAGGAAGAACGCCCAAGTTGTGCCTATACCACCTAGTAAGTAGTGTGCAAGACCTACTGCACGTCCTTGTGTAATACTTAACGCTCTTGGTTGTATAGCTGGAGCAACATTTAACTTGTTGTGTGCCCAAACTATAGATTCAATCAATTCTTGCCAGTAACCACGACCACTAAATAAGAACATTAAACTAAATGCCCAAATGAAGTGTGCACCTAGGAAAATAATTCCGTAAGCAGACAAAGCAGAACCATATGATTGAATTACTTGTGATGCTTCTGCCCAAAGGAAATCTCTAAGCCATCCGTTGATAGTAATAGCACTTTGAGCAAAGTTACCGCCGGTAATGTGTGTAACACTACCATCCGCTTGTACTGTTCCCCAAACATCTGATTGCATCTTCCAACTGAAATGGAAAATAGTTACAGATATACAGTTATACATCCAGAATAAACCAAGGAAAACAGAATCCCAAGCCGAACTTTGGCAAGTTCCACCCCTTCCTGGTCCATCACAAGGGAATCTGAAACCTAAGTTTGCCTTATCAGGTATTAATCTAGAGTTACGAGAGAATAATACTCCTTTAAGAAGGATTAAGACTGTTACGTGTATCGTAAAAGCATGGATATGGTGAACCATAAAGTCAGCTGTCCCTAATGCGATTGGCATCATAGCGACTTTATTTCCTACTGCTATTACGTCGCCACCGAATGCATAACTAGCCGTTGCTAGAGCGTTTGGTGTTGTATTACCAGGAGCTACTGTATGGATATTTTGTACCCACTGAGCAAAAACTGGCTTCAATTGTATAGCTGTATCTGAGAACATATCTTGGCTTCTTCCAAGTGCTCTCATTGTATCGTTGTGGATATAAAGACCAAAACTATGGAATCCTAAGAAGATACAGATCCAATTTAAGTGAGAAATGATTGCATCTCTATGTCTTATGACACGGTCAAGTAAGTTATTATAATTCTGTGCAGGATTATAATCTCTAACCATGAATATTCCAGCGTGTGCAGCAGCTCCACAAACACAGAATCCACCAATCCACATATGATGTGTGAATAGTGATAATTGTGTTGGGTAATCTGTTGCTATATATGGATATGGAGGCATTGCATACATATGATGAGCTACTACTATACTTACTGATCCCATCATTGCTAAGTTAATAGCTAATTGTGCGTGCCATGAAGTTGTTAGTATTTCATACATCCCTTTATGACCTTCACCTGTGAATGGACCTTTATGTGCTTCTAGTATCTCTTTCATACTATGTCCAATTCCCCAGTTTGTTCTATACATATGTCCAGCGACAATGAATAAAACTGCTAAAGCCAGGTGATGGTGTGCTGTATCACTTAACCATAACCCACCTGTAATAGGGTTTAACCCACCTTTGAAAGTTAAGAAGTCTGAATATTCACTCCAATTTAGAGTAAAGAAAGGAACTAAACCTTTACTAAAACTTGGGTATAATTGAGCCATCAGGTCTCTATTTACCAAGAACTCATGAGGTAGAGGAATTTCTTGTGGTGCAACACCGGCATCCAATAGTTTATTAATAGGTAAGGACACATGTATTTGATGTCCTGCCCATGATAAACATCCAAGTCCTAATAAACCTGATAAGTGATGATTTAGCATCGATTCAGCATTTTGGAACCATTCTAGCTTTGGAGCCGCCTTATGATAATGGAACCAACCAGCAAATATCATTAGCCCTGACATGATTAATCCAGCTAATGCACACCAATATAATTCAATTTCACTAGTAATTCCTTCAGCACGCCAAATTTGGAAGAAGCCAGATGTGATTTGGACACCTTGGAATCCTCCTCCTACGTCGCCATTTAGTACTTCTTGACCAACTATAGGCCAAACAACCTGTGCACTTGGTTTAACCGCTGTTGGATTACTTAACCAAGCTGAATAGTTAGAGAATCTAGCACCATGGAAATGCATCCCACTAATCCATAAGAAAATTATAGATAATTGACCAAAATGTGCACTAAAGATTTTTCGAGAAACATCTTCTAGTGAACTCGTATGACTGTCGAAGTCGTGAGCATCTGCATGCAGATTCCAAATCCAAGTAGTTGTTTTCGGACCTTTAGCTAAAGTTCGAGAGAAATGACCTGGTTGTGCCCATTTTTCAAATGAAGTACTAACAGGATCTTTGTCTACTATTACCGAAACTTTTTTTGCCTCTTGCTCTTTGGAGCTGATCGTCATTAAGGTTCTCCCCTTGTGACATAAGAAACTAGAAACTCTTGTTATATTTTTTATGTAACCCTAAGTGTTTTTGACTATTTTTGTCATGCATAGGGACAAACAAGTTTTCATTATATTCCAATACAACATTATAAACTTTATTGAAGAAATACTACTAATTCTATTAATAATAGTTAAGATCTTAATCTTTTTTTGTTCTCAAAAACTTCTAATGTCAGTAAAAAAAACAATATCAGTTCATATTTCTTTTTAATTTTACTACTTCCTGTTTGTGATAGAGGGGGATCTATAATTACATATTGTAGTAGTATTTATAGAACTTGATTATTTGAGATTAATAATCTAGCATAAATTCATAGGAAAAATATATAAAATTAAACTATAGACTATGAACGAGAAAGAAATTTTTGATAAGGTACAGACAATTATCTCTGAGCAATTAGGTGTAGAAAAGAGCCAAGTTACAAAAGATGCTAATTTTGCTAATGATCTTGGTGCAGATTCATTAGATACAGTTGAATTAGTTATGGCTATAGAAGAAGCATTTAATATTGAAATTCCAGATGAAACTGCAGAAAAAATTTCAAACCTTCAGCAAGCCGTAGATTTTATCAGTCAAAAAGTAACTGCTTAATATAACTATTGATAGGGTGTATCAGCTACGGTATATCCTATCTTGTCTATGCTATTAAAAGTTTTATAGAAGAAAAAGATTTGTGAACAAAAAAGAACTCATTGATATTGTTTCTAGCAAATCAGGTATGACTAAAATAGAAACTGAATCTCTAGTTACTACGACTTTGGAAACTATTGTAGAAGCTGTGGCAAAAGGAGACAGGGTAACACTTGTTGGCTTCGGATCTTTCGAAGCAAGGGACAGGAAAGCCAGATATGGGAGAAATCCTAAAAGTGGAGAAAAGTTATATATTCCTTCTGCTAGAATACCAACTTTTTCAGTGGGTAATTTTTTCAAAAATCAAGTAAACAACTATATTTTGGAAGATAGTGATTAATTAACTTCTATGTATAAGAGTAAATGAATCTCTTTGTATTGTTAAGTCGACAATATATGACATTGAAAAAATTAAGAGAATAATTGTCTGCTCAACTTCAATCATTGATAACAAGAACTGATAATATTATTGGTAAAAAAACTGTGTATTAAGTTTATTATTCCAGCACAATTTTTTCTTTTATATAATTTACAAACAGATTCGTTGGCTTTATGAATCTGTTTGTAAAAAATAGATTATTTTGTTTCAGAGAAGTCAGCATCTATTACTGAATCTTCATTACTGTTTTTAGTTTTGCTTGTATTTTCGCTTGGATCTTGACTATATACTTTCTTACCAATTTCCATCAACTCATTTTGAAGTTTTTTATTTAATTCTTTCATAGAATCTATTTCTTCTGATTGAATAGACTCTCGAAGTTGTTTAATCAGACCTTCAATTGTAGATTGATCTACTTTAGATACCTTTTCCCCTAGTTCTTTCAATTGTTTTTCTGACTGGTAACACAAAGACTCAGACTGATTTTTTAGATCGATTCTTTCTCTTCTTTCTTTGTCTTCAGAAGCATTTTTTTCTGATTCTTTAACCATTCTTTCTACTTCATCAGATGGTAAAGTTGATGCACCAGTGATAGTAATTGATTGTTCTTTTCCTGTTCCTTTATCTTTGGCATTTACTGAAAGTATACCGTTTGCATCTATGTCGAACGTAACTTCAATCTGTGGGACTCCTCTTGGTGCTGGAAGAAGACCATCAAGTCTGAATGTTCCAAGACTTTTATTATCTTTAGCGAATTCTCTCTCTCCTTGTAGAACGTGAATTTCAACGTTTGGTTGATTGTCTACCGCAGTCGAAAAAACTTCAGATTTCTTTGTTGGTATAGTCGTATTCCTCGGAATAATCCTTGTAGTAACTCCACCAAGTGTTTCAACACCTAATGATAAAGGTGTTACATCAAGTAACAATATATCCTTGACTTCCCCAGATAAAACTCCAGCCTGAACAGCAGCACCAACAGCCACAACTTCATCTGGATTTACTGTTTGGTTTGGCTTTTTACCTAAAACTTTTGTTACTACATCTTGTACGGCAGGGATTCTAGTTGAACCACCTACTAGTACAACCTCATCAATTTTACTCTTATCTAATTTCGCATCCTTCAATGCATTTTCGACTGGTATTCTAGCTCTATCTATTAAAGAAGAACATAATTCTTCAAATTTATTTCTAGTGATTGATCTATCTAAGTGTTTAGGACCAGTATCAGTAGCAGTTAAAAACGGTAAGCTAATATCTGTTTGAGTTAAATTTGATAACTCAACTTTTGCCTTTTCTGATGCTTCAGTTAATCTTTGTAGTGCTTGACGATCACCACTAAGATCTATATTGTGCTCTGCCTTGAACTCTTCCATTAACCATTTTACAATCTTGTCATCGAAATCGTCACCTCCTAATTGTGTATCTCCGGATGTTGATAATACTTCAAAAACTCCATCTCCTACTTCGAGTACAGATACATCAAATGTACCGCCGCCTAAATCAAAAACTAGTATCGTTTCATTATTTTTTTTATCTAATCCATAAGCTAACGAAGCAGCTGTTGGTTCATTTATTATTCTCAAAACCTCTAATCCTGCTATCTTGCCAGCATCTTTTGTTGCTTGTCTTTGTGAATCATTGAAGTATGCTGGAACAGTGATAACGGCTTGTTGAACTTTCTCTCCAAGATATTTACTCGCATCATCTACTAATTTTCTTAATACTTCTGCTGAAATTTCTTCTGATGAAAAATCTTTTTTTAATGATGGACATTCAAGTTTAATATTTCCGTTACTATCATTTTTTACGATATATGAAACTTGTTTCAATTCTTCCGATACTTCATCTGAACGACGTCCTATAAACCTTTTAACTGAGTAAAATGTATTATCGGGATTTATGACAGCCTGTCTTTTAGCAATTTGCCCCACTAATCGGTCGCCATTTTTTGTATATGCAACAACTGATGGTGTAGTTCTAAACCCCTCTGCATTTTGTATAACAGAGGGTTTTCCACCTTCCATTACTGCAACAACAGAGTTTGTTGTACCTAAATCAATTCCAACTACTTTACCCATGTTTATTTATTATTCTTTGTAAGTTATTAACAAAATAAGTCTTATAAATTCTTTCATTCTATGACTCTCATAGGTATAGTTATACATTAATATTGATATGAATATATAGTAGTGAAAACCGTATACTTATATTTTTTCTCTTATCTAATAAAAATAAGAAGTAATAGAGTATAAAAAAAAATTCTAGTCAGCTATTATTATTACTATGATTTATCTTAAGTTCATAAAAAAAGATAACATATCTTTTTTATCGCTATTTGTATAACAAATAAAAAAAATACTGCTATGACTATAGGAATTCTCGGTACAAAAGTGGGGATGACTCAAATATTTGATGAATTTGGTTTTGCTGTACCTGTTACTGTTATTAAAGCAGGCCCTTGTGTGATTACTCAGATTAAGAAAGATGAAAATGAAGGATATAACGCAGTCCAAATAGGATATGCAGAATCTTCCCCCCAAAAGATGACTAAACCGCGTTTAGGACATTTAACTAAATCTAATCTACCTCCTTTAAAACATCTGAAAGAGTATAGAGTTGATTCAATAAATTCATTAACTGTTGCTCAAAAAATCAGTGTGGACTCATTCCAAGTTGGGCAAACTGTTAACGTCTCCGGTGTAACAATCGGTAAGGGATTTGCGGGTACTGTTAAGCGTTATAGCTTCACTAGAGGACCAATGACTCATGGTTCTAAGAATCATAGAGAACCCGGTTCTATTGGTCAAGGAAGTACACCAGCTAAAGTACATAAGGGTAAAAAAATGGCTGGTAGATTAGGAGGAAGTAATACTACTATTAAAAACCTAGAAGTAATTTATATTAATTCTAATGATAACTTACTAGTTATTAGAGGTTCTGTGCCTGGAAAATCAGGTAATCTTCTTAGTATTAGTTAGTCTTTCATTCACATAATGTAAAAAAAAAGTTAGATATAAAGGAATTACAAATACGATGGCTGTCAAACAGGAAATTAAATATAAAGTTCGTAAGAGTGATGGAACTCACGGAACAGAAGAAACAATACTTCTAAATGCTGTAAAAGATGGAGCTCGTTATTTAGTCCATAGAGCTGTTGTTGCACAAGCTAATAGGAAAAGGCAAGGAACTGCTTGTACAAAGACACGAAGTGAGGTTTCTGGAGGTGGAAAGAAGCCTTGGAAACAAAAAGGAACAGGTAACGCGAGAGCAGGATCTAGTAATTCGCCTTTATGGGCTGGGGGAGGAGTAGCATTTGGTCCGAGACCAAGATCATATGCACATAAAATTAATACTAAAGAAAGACGTTTAGCAATAACCACTGCTCTGCATTATAATTTTTCAAAAGTAACTGTAATAGAAAATCTATCTAAAGATATTAATGAGATAAATACTAAATCTACTTTAGCAACTTTTAATGCTCTCTTAGATTCATCACAAACTAAACAAAAAAAACTAATCATCACAGATCAGTATGATCAAAAATTAGCTTTATCAGTTCGTAATGTTAAGAATCTTAAGTTAACTCTTTCTAACACTATTAATATTATTGATCTTTTAGAACCAGACCAGATATTAGTAACAGAGAGTGCACTAAAAAATATATGTGAGGTCTACGGTGAATAATTCGAATTATAGACAAATTATTGATTTGATTAAGTATCCGATAATAACGGATAAAGCTACTAGATTACTTGAACTTAATCAGTATACATTTGCCACAGATATAAAAGCTAATAAAAAACAAATAAAAGTAGCTATTGAGTATCTATTTCAAGTAAAGGTTACTGCTGTGAATACTTATCATGCTCCCATAAAAAAGAAGAGAATCGGAAAATTTATGGGTCAGAAACCCAAGTACAAACGAGCTATTATAAGTCTTGAATCAGGCAGTTCGATTGATCTGTTCTCTGAAAACTAAAAACACAATTTCCTATACGGAATGAACTAATTTATTAAGTTATGGCAATACGCATTTATAAGTCAATTACACCGGGCACACGTAACCGCTCAGTCTCTGATTTTACTAATTTAACTAAGAAAAAACCAGAGAAATCTTTGTTAGCTAAGAGGGTATCAAAGGCGGGTAGAAATAACAGAGGTATTATAACAATCAGACATAGGGGTGGAGGACATAAAAAAAGATATAGAATTATTGATTTTAAGAGAAACAAACTTGAAGTAGAAGCAAAAGTTGCATCTATTGAGTATGATCCCAATAGAAATGCAAGAATAGCTCTACTGCATTATACAGATGGTGAGAAAAGGTATATTCTACATCCTAAAAAACTTACAGTGGGATCAATTGTTATTTCAGGACCAAAAGTTCCAATAGAAATTGGTAATGCTTTACCCCTATCTAGTATTCCCCTGGGAACATCAATACATAATATAGAATTAATTCCAGGAAGAGGTGGTCAAATAGTAAGATCAGCTGGTACTTCGGCTCAGGTTGTAGCTAAAGAAGGAAATTTTGTGACGTTAAAGATGCCTTCTAATGAAGTTAGAATGGTGCATAGTCGTTGTTACGCAACAATTGGTGAAGTCGGTAACGCAGAGCAGAAAAACTTGGTTTTAGGTAAAGCTGGAAGAAAAAGGTGGTTAGGAATTCGTCCTACTGTTCGTGGTGTAGTGATGAACCCATGCGACCATCCACACGGTGGTGGTGAGGGAAGATCTCCAATTGGACGACCTAAACCTGTTACGCCTTGGGGACGTCCAGCTTTAGGCTTAAAAACACGAAGAAATAATAAGTATAGTGACTTTTGTATTATTCGTAAGAGAAAGTAATTTAAACAAATAAGATATAAAATTAATTAGATATGACTCGATCATTAAAAAAAGGTCCTTTTATAGCTTCGCATTTGCTTAAAAAAATAAATGCTTTGGATAAAAGTAAAAAAACAGATGAAGTTGTTGTAAAAACTTGGTCTAGATCATCTACTATTTTACCATCAATGGTTGGTCACATTATCGGTGTATATAATGGTAAACAACATGTACCTGTTTATGTATCAGAACAAATGGTAGGAAACAAACTAGGAGAGTTTTCACCTACAAGAAATTTCAGATCCCATGTTAAGAGTGATAAAAAAACACGACGTTAAATATTTTTAATAAACATGAATTTAGCTTTAAATAATATCAGTGCGAGAGCAAAGTATATACGAATGTCTCCGACAAAAGTTAGGAGGGTTTTAAAACAGATACAAGGCAGATCATACAAGGAAGCTTTAATGATTCTAGAATTTATGCCATATGCTGCTTGCAAACCTGTTCTTTTAGTTGTTCAATCAGCTGGTGCAAATGCTCAAAATAATAACGGTTTAGACAAGAATGAATTAATAATTAAATCTGCATCAGCAGATGATGGGCCTGTATTTAAACGTTTTAGACCACGTTCTCAGGGTAGAGGTTTCAAAATTAAGAAACCCACTTGCCATATTAGAGTATCTTTAGCTAAAGTATAAAATTTATAAGGAGTTTTAAGTGGGACAAAAAGTACATCCTTTAGGGTTTAGACTAAGAATTACACAAAATCATCGATCATCATGGTTCGCTAATCAAAAAACGTATCCTGCAATACTAGAGGAAGATTATAAAATTAGAACTTATATCAAACGTGAATTTTCTACTGCAGGAATATCAAAAATTGAAATAAGAAGAAGATCAGAACAGGTAGAACTTGAAATTCATACCTCAAGACCCGGAATAATTGTTGGTAGGTCTGGGAGCGGCATAGATAAAATTAAGGAAGACTTACAAAAGGTCTTAAAATGTAGTAATCAGATAAGAGTCAATGTAACAGAATTGAAAAACATGGATGCTGATGCTAATCTGATCGGGGAGTTCATAGCGGAACAATTAGAGAAAAGAATTCCTTTCCGACGAGCCACTAGACAAGCTATTCAGAAAGCTCAACGTGCTAATGCTCAAGGTATTAAAGTTCAAGTTTCAGGTCGATTAAATGGAGCAGAAATAGCCAGAAGCGAATGGGTACGTGAAGGCAGAGTACCATTGCAAACACTTAGAGCGGATATTGATTATGCAACGAAAGAAGCAAACACCACTTATGGTATCCTAGGTATAAAAGTCTGGGTATTTAACGGTGAAATAGCTCCTACAATGCGTAAATCAAGAATTGTTGAATAAGTAGGTAGAAACCAAAACTAATTTAAACATACAAATACAATTATGCTTAGCCCTAAAAGAACAAAATTCCGGAAACCTCATAGAGGTAGATTACGTGGTGTTGCAACGCGAGGTAATACTATAGTTTTTGGTGATTATGCTTTACAGGCTTTAGAGCCTATTTGGCTAACATCACGTCAAATAGAAGCTACAAGAAGAACAATCACTCGTTACGTGAAAAGAGTCGGAAAATTATGGATAAGAGTCTTTCCTGATAAGTCAATATCAAAAAAACCTCCAGAGACAAGAATGGGAGCAGGAAAAGGTGCACCAGATCATTGGGTAGCTGTTATTAAACCTGGTCACGTTCTTTTTGAAATGGCAGGAGTTCCACAAAATATTGCTTATGAAGCTATGAAGAAAGCTTCTTACAAGTTACCAATAAAGACTAAATTTATATCTAAACTGGAGGCATAACATATGTCATTTCAAAATTTTTCAGATTTTAAAGATTTGGATGATGCCAAATTGTCAGAAGAAATAGTAAATGCAAAAAAGTATCTCTTTGAGATGCGCTTAAAAAAGGCTACTCGTCAAACTTTTAAACCTCATGTTTTTAAACATACTAAACGTAAAATAGCTCAATTAATGACTATTGAACAACAAAGAAAAGAAAATAAAAATTAAAACCTTAGAAGAATCATATGCCTATAAAAGAAAGATTAGGAGTGGTTGTCGGTGATAAGATGGATAAGACTATAGTAGTATCAATTGAGAGTAGAGTAACTAATAAGCGGTATGGAAAAATTGTAGCTAAAACGAAACGATATAAGGTTCATGATAGTAGTAATGAATGTAACGTTGGTGATCTTGTTTTGATAAGTGAAACTAGACCACTTAGCAAAACAAAAAGATGGGAATTAAAAGAAGTAAAACAAAAGTCATTAAAATTAGATAACCAAGCACTTGGAGAATAAGCAGTATGATACAAACACAAACATACTTGAATGTTGCTGATAATAGCGGAGCAAGAAAAATTATGTGTATCCGTATTTTAGGTGGTAATCGTAAATATGCAAGTATTGGAGATATCATCATAGGCGTTGTAAAAGATGCAACTCCAAATATGCCTATAAAAAGATCCGATGTTGTAAGAGCGGTTGTTATGAGAACAAAAAATACCATCCGTAGAAAAGATGGGATGTCAATTCGTTTCGATGATAATGCAGCAGTTATCATCAACAAAGAAAATAATCCTAGAGGAACAAGAGTTTTTGGACCAATTGCAAGAGAACTCAGAGATAGGGATTTTACAAAGATTGTATCTTTAGCACCGGAGGTATTGTAATGAAGAAGAACCTTCAAACTATTTCAGATCACGTAAAACAAGGAGATACAGTTAAAGTTATCTCTGGTAGAGATAAAGGTAAAATAGGAGAAGTTGTTAAAGTCATAAAGAATGAAAATAAAGTAGTTGTAAAAGAAGTAAATATAAAAAGGAAACATGTCAAACCCCGTAAGGAAGGAGATGTTGGAAAAATATCACAATTTGAAGCTCCAATACATAGTTCCAATGTGATGTTATATAACCAAGATAAGCAATTGGCTAGTCGCGTAGGTTATAAAATTGATGAATCAGGAAAGAAAGTACGTGTCTTCAAGAAATTACTAAGCACTAACTAAATAAATGAATCAGAATCTTAGACAAAGCTATAAAGAGAAAGTAGTTCCAAAATTAATGGAACAATTTAAGTACAAAAATATACATGAAGTTCCAAAGATAATTAAGATTACTATCAATCGAGGATTAGGTGATGCTTCTAAAAATAATAAAGCACTTGAAAGCAGTATTCGTGAAATAGCAACAATAACTGGACAGCAACCTGTAGTAACAAAAGCACGAAAGTCTGTTGCAGGATTCAAAATTAGAGATGGCATGCCTGTAGGGTTAGCTGTGACATTAAGGAAAAAACTTATGTACTCTTTCTTAGAAAGATTTGTAAATCTTTCACTGCCTAGAATTAGAGATTTTAGGGGTGTTTCGATCAAACATTTTGATGGTCGTGGTAATTACAATATTGGTATAAAGGAACAAATTATTTTCCCTGAAATTGAGTTTGATAAAGTTGATCAGATAAGAGGTATGGATATATCAATTACAACAACTGCAAGAACACAACAGGAAGGAATTGCACTTCTCAAAGCTATGGGAATGCCATTTAGCGAAAACTAAAAAAATTAATAAAATTAACTATCTGGAGTCATCGTGGTAAATGATACAATAGCTGATATGCTTACAAGAGTAAGAAACGCAAATTTAGCTCGTCATAAAATAGTACAAATTCCATCTACAAAGATGACGAGAAGTATAACTTCTGTTTTATTAGAAGAAGGTTTTATACAAGATTTTGAAGAAATTGGTGAAGGAATTAATAAACAATTATTATTATCATTAAAGTATAAAGGAAAAGAAGGAGAGCCAGTCATTACTGCTCTTAAACGGATAAGTAGACCTGGTCTACGTGTTTATGCCAACAGAAAAGAACTTCCTAGAGTTCTAGGTGGTTTAGGAGTAGCTATTATTTCAACATCAAAAGGTGTACTAACTGATAATAAAGCTCGTCATCAAGGATTGGGCGGTGAAGTTGTATGTTATATATGGTAAATCAATAAGATAATAAAAAAATATGTCTCGTATAGGTAGATTACCTGTAAAGGTACCAAATAAAGTTACTGTTACTATTGATAAAAATATTATTGTTATCAAAGGTCCTAAGGGAGAATTATCTATGCCTCTATCTAATCAGATAAGCGTAGATCATAAAAATGATATTATTAGTTTTAAACCAACGGATGCTGCTCCAAAAACTAATAAATTACATGGAACTTATAGAGCTAGTGTAGCTAACATGATTCAAGGAGTTACCGAAGGTTTTGAAAGAAAGCTAGAATTACAAGGTGTAGGTTATCGATGTCAGGTACAAGGTAAGGCACTCATTTTGAATGTTGGTTACAGCCATCAAGTAACAATTCCTGCTCCTGAGGGAATTAATTTATCCGTTGAAGCTAACACTAAAGTAACAGTTAATGGCATAAGCAAGCAATTAGTGGGACAAGTTGCTGCAAATATAAGATCAGTTCGTCCACCAGAACCTTACAAAGGTAAGGGAATACGTTACGAAGGTGAATATGTAAGAAAGAAAGCTGGTAAAACAGGTAAAAAATAGAATAACAGGGTAACCATGAGCAACAAAGAATCAATAAATAAGACGAGAAAAAGAATCCGAAGTAAAATTAAAGGAACATCTGAATGTCCTAGACTTGCTGTCTTTAGATCAAACTCACATATATATGCTCAAATTATAGATGATATTAGTGGAAATACTTTGGTATCGTGCTCCACATTAGACAAAGAAGTGAGAGCTATGATTTCGTCCGGTCGAAATTGTGAAGCTTCAATCTTCGTAGGTGAAGTCATAGCTAAAAGATCTCTCAAAAATAAGATAAGTAGTGTTAATTTCGATAGAGGCGGAAGAATTTACCATGGAAGAATTAAAGCTCTTGCTGATGCTGCGAGAAAAGAAGGACTTAAATTTTAAACAAAGCATATACATATCATGTCTAACCCAAGAAAATCTAATAAATCCAGAGAAAAAGACTCAGAGTGGCAAGAAAGAGTTGTTCAAATCAGGAGAGTTACCAAAGTTGTGAAAGGAGGAAAGAAACTAAGTTTTCGTGCAATATTAGTCATTGGGAATGAAAAAGGGGAAGTCGGCGTTGGAGTAGGTAAAGCTAGTGATGTTATTGGGGCAGTAAAAAAAGCTGCCTCTGATGGTAAGAGAAATTTAGTATCTGTACCACTCACAAGGGATAACTCAATACCGCACATTATACAAGGAAGGTCTGGTGCTGCTAAAGTTATTATGCGTCCTTCAGCTCCAGGGTCCGGAGTAATTGCTGGAGGATCAGTGAGGACTATTTTAGAATTAGCAGGCGTGAAGAATATTTTAGCAAAACAATTAGGTTCTAGCAATCCTTTAAACAACGCGAGAGCAGCTACAGATGCTCTTACTCGATTACAAACTTTTAATGAAGTCTCAAATAGTAGAAATCTAACAACTTAAAAAGTCTAATCTCCATTAACTATTCATATAATTAATGGAGATTAGATTAATTTATGTAATATTTATAAAAAAGTATGGAAACAGTTAACCGTAGTATAAAAAAGAAAGGCGTAGCACAAAGAATAGGACTTACACTAGTCTTGTTGGTGCTATCAAGATTAGGAACATTTATTCCAATTCCAGGAGTTGACCATGATGCTTTCTACCAAAGTATAGCAACAAATCCAATTGTTAGCTTTCTCAACGTCTTCTCTGGAGGTGGTTTTGCATCCATTGGTATTTTTGCATTAGGAATAGTACCTTATATTAATGCTTCAATTGTTATGCAATTAGCAACAACTTCTATACCAAGTCTGGAAAAATTACAGAAAGAAGAAGGTGAAGCTGGAAGACAAAAGATTTCGCAATTCACTCGTTATATAGCGTTATTTTGGGCGACTATACAGGGAATAGGCGTCTCATTATGGGTTAGACCTTATGTTTTTAATTGGGATACTACCTTTGTGTTCCAAATGTCTCTAGCATTAGCGACAGGATCGATGATGATAATGTGGTTTTCTGAACAAATAACAGAGAAAGGAGTAGGAAATGGTCCTTCATTACTAATATTTATTAATATTATTGCTGGACTACCTAAATTAGTGCAGCAAAAATCGGCTGTTATAACACCTAATCCTACAATAATAGATCTAGGAGTATTGGCAAGTATATTCTTTCTCATAATAATAGGAATTATTTTTGTTCAGGAAGGGACAAGACGTATACCTATTATATCAGCACGGCAACTCGGAAAGGGACAAACTCAGAATAAAACAAGCTATCTTCCTTTGAGACTAAATCAAGGTGGAGTGATGCCGATAATATTTGCATCTGCAGTCCTAGTATTACCTGCCTACTTACAGCAGATTGTAAGCAACGAAGCTACTAAAAATTTATTATTACAATTATCTCCCGCTGGTACAAATAAGTACATTTATACAGTGTTTTATTTTTCATTAATCTTATTTTTTAGTTATTTTTATTCATCACTAGTCATTAATCCTAGTGATATATCACAAAATCTAAAAAAGATGGAATCAAGCATACCGGGAGTTAGACCTGGAAAAGCTACTGTCAGTTATTTACAAAAAACTTTGAATAGACTAACATTCTTAGGAGCATTATTCTTAGCTTTTATAGCAATCATCCCAACTATAATAGAAAGTATCACTAGTATCTCGACCTTTAAAGGATTAGGAGCAACTTCATTATTAATCCTTGTAGGTGTAGCTATCGATACAGCAAAACAAATACAAACATATTTAATATCAAAAAATTATGAAAATATAATGAAATAGTATAATTTAGTTTTCTGATATTAGAGTATAAAATGACTAAGAAACTTCTATATTAAATTCATGATACTTAGGTACTAATCAATGCCTTAATATGAAAGATCACAAGTTGCACAATTATAATAACTTAGTAACCAAGGTCTAGCATAAAAAATCATCAAATTATCAGATCAATAGAATTCGGTGAAGTTTCTGCAAAACAATTTCTCAATTTAGTTATTTTAAATATTATTTTCAAAAATTAGTTTTCCCTAGAAATAAATTCCCAAAAAAATCAAAAAAAATGAAAGTTGTAAGTTCTATAGGTAGTTTAAAAAATCGAAGTAAAGATTGTCAAGTCGTAAAAAGACGAGGAAGACTTTATGTTATTTGCAAAAGCGACCCGAGACTTAAAGTAAGACAGGGAAGAGCAAAGATGAGAAGAAAATAATCAATATTTAACTAATAAATAAAAGTAATTAGGAGGACAACAAGTGGCACGTATAGCAGGAGTTGATTTACCAAAAAACAAAAGAATAGAAATAGCCTTAACTTATATTTATGGGTTAGGCTTATCCAATTCACAAAAGATCTTAGAAAAAGCAGATGTACATTGTAGTATCAGATGTAAAGATCTAAGTGACGAACAAATAAGTTCTATTAGAGGAATCATTGACGAATCTTACTTAGTAGAAGGTCCAGCAAAAAGAATTGAAACCATGAGTATTAAAAGACTCATGGAAATCAACTGCATAAGAGGCCAAAGACATAGACAAGGGCTACCTTTAAGAGGGCAAAGAACTAGAACAAATGCAAGAACACGTCGCGGAAGCAAAAAAACAGTTGCAGGTAAAAAGAAATAATAACTAACTATTAAACACACTTAGCAAATAAATAAAGAAGAATGGCTAGACAGATAAAAAAGAGCATCGGTAAGAAAAATAAAAAAACAGCGGCAAATGGTATTGCACATATTCAATCAACATTCAATAATACTATAGTTACTATTAGTACGACTAATGGTGAAACAGTATCTTGGGCATCAAGTGGAGCAATCGGATTTAAAGGAGCAAAAAAAGGGACTCCCTTTGCTGCACAGATCGCTGCAGAAAAAGCAAGTAAAGAGGCAGTAAGCCAAGGCATGAAAAAGGCTGAAGTTCTTGTAAATGGTCCTGGAGCAGGAAGAGAAACAGCTATCCGTGCTTTACAAGCAGCAGGATTAGAAATTGTACTGATACGTGATATAACTCCTGTACCACATAATGGATGCCGCCCACCTAAAAAACGACGTATTTAAGATCTATTAAAAAAATTGACTATAGATCAATCTAAATTAATCCTATGCCTAATTTCGATATCGCATGTATAGAATCTAGAATACAAGGTCCAAGGGATTATTATAGTAAATTTATTATAGGACCTTTAGAAAAAGGACAAGGAACAACATTAGGAAATGCTCTACGAAGAACATTATTATCTGATCTAGAGGGAGCAGCTATAGTTGCTGTAAGGATAGCAGGTGTAAGTCACGAATTCTCAACAATCCCTGGTGTAAGAGAAGATGTTCTAGAGATTCTTCTTAATTTAAAAGAAATTGTTTTCAGAACAGAAACAAAAGAACCAATGGTTGGCCGCTTAAGTATACAAGGTCCAACAATTGTAACTGCAGGAAATTTTGATTTACCTTCTGAAGTCACTGTTATGGATAATAATCAATATATTGCAACAATATGTGGTAATAACACTCTCGAAATGGAGTTTAGAATTGAAACAAATAAAGGCTATCAATTAATAGAAAGAGGAAGTGATGAACCTTCTATTGATTTCTTACAAGTTGATGCAGTATTTATGCCTGTAAGAAAAGTCAGTTATCAGGTAGAAGATTCTAGACAAAACAATGAAACGATGCAAGACGAATTAACTTTAGAAATATGGACTAATGGTAGTATTACCCCTCATGAAGCAATAAGTGAAGGATCAGAAATCTTAACAAATTTATTCTCTCCTTTAAGAGAAATAGATTTTAAATCTAAAGAAAATGAAGAAAAGTCATCAGAAACGAAGGTTAACCAAATTTTAATTGAAGAATTACAACTATCAGTTAGAGCATATAATTGTCTAAAAAGAGCACAAATTCATTCTGTAGCTGATTTACTAGATTATTCTCAAGAAGATCTAATAGAAATAAAAAATTTTGGTCAAAAGTCTGCTGAAGAAGTGATAGATGCATTGCAAAAAAGGTTGGGAATTAATTTACCTAAAGAAAGAACCATCAAAAGTATATAGTGAATCAGAAAATTTGAGACTGATCTTTAATAACATCTAAATCAAAAGACAAACAAAATATGAATAAAACAACCCTTTATCCTACAATCAAACATGATTGTCAATGGTATATAATTGATGCGGACTCAAAAACACTTGGTCGTCTTGCAACAGAGGCTGCAAGAATATTAGTTGGTAAAAATTTGCCTGAATACAATCCTAGTAGAGATATAAAGAATGCATTGATTATAATCAACGCTGATAAGATAGAAGTGACTGGAAAAAAGCGATCTGATAAGTTTTACCGTCATCATTCAGGACAAGTGGGTGGAATGAAATTAGAAACATTTAATGAACTACAAAATAGAATACCTGGTAGAGTCATTGAAAAAGCAGTTAGAGGAATGCTTCCTAAAGGACCTTTAGGTAGGCATCTATTCACTAAACTCAAAGTATATAAAAGTAGCGAACATCCACATAATGCTCAGCAACCAAAAATTGTAAATATATAATTAATAGAAAAAAATGGTAGATAAAACAGTATATTTTGCCACAGGCCACAGAAAAGAATCAACAGCTAGAGTGAGAGTAATACCTGGCTCTGGAAAGATGATTATTAATGGAATCGCTAGTGAACAATATCTGCAATATAGTCCAAACTATATTCGTATTTCTACGGCTCCATTAAGCACGCTAGGACTAGAAGGAAAATATGATATTCATGTAAATGCAGAAGGTGGAGGGTTAACAGGACAAACTGAGGCTATCAGATTAGGATTAGCTAAATCACTCTGTAAAATTAACCCAGAAAATAGAACTGCTTTAAAATTTGAAGGGTATCTAACAAGAGATTCAAGAAAAATTGAGAGAAAGAAATACGGATTAAAGAAAGCAAGAAAAGCTCCTCAATTCTCAAAGAGATAATAATAAAATATTTGTTCTTAAATTAAAAAAATTTAATTATGCCGAAAAAAGATATACATCCTAAATGGTACGATGAAGCAAAAGTTTTTTGTGATGGTCAATTAGTCATGACTATTGGTTCAACGAGACCTGAACTTAATGTAGACATATGGTCAGGTAACCACCCATTTTATACTGGATCAACAAAAATGCTAGACACAGAGGGTAGAGTAGAAAGATTCATGAGAAAGTATGGAATGTCCAGTGATGATTCATAATAATGCTTAAATTAACTAAAGATAACTCTAAATGATAAGAAAGAAAATCCTAGAAAATCATCAATAATACAACTAAAGTTTATGCCAACTATTCAACAGTTAATTAGATCAGAGCGTAGAAAGATAAAGAAAAAAACTAAATCTCCTGCATTAAAAAGTTGTCCACAAAGAAAGGGAGTATGCACTAGAGTTTATACAACAACTCCTAAAAAACCAAATTCTGCGTTAAGAAAAGTAGCAAGAGTCCGTCTAACTTCAGGATTTGAGGTCACAGCGTATATACCAGGAATTGGACACAATATACAAGAACATTCCGTAGTATTACTGAGGGGTGGAAGAGTAAAAGACTTGCCAGGTGTAAGATACCACATCATTAGAGGTACTTTAGACGCATCAGGAGTAAAAAACAGGAAACAAAGTCGATCAAAATATGGAGCTAAAAAACCAAAAGACTAAACCTAGAATTTTATAAATAATAAGAATAATCATTATGTCAAGACGTACCACTACAAAGAAAAGATTAGCAGTTCCAGATCCTGTTTACAACAGTAGATTAGTTAGCATGCTAACTGTAAGGATTCTGAAAGAAGGAAAAAAACATTTAGCACAGCGGATTATTTATCAAGCATTTGATATCATCAAGGAAAAAACAGGAGAAGAACCATTAATAGTACTAGAGTCAGCCATACGAAAGGTTACTCCGTTGGTAGAAGTAAAAGCACGTAGAATTGGTGGCTCTACATATCAAGTACCGTTAGAAGTAAGGGCTTTTAGAGGAACTAACTTAGCATTACGTTGGATTACTAAGTATTCTAGAGAAAGAGCTGGAAAAAGTATGGCAATCAAGCTAGCTAATGAACTAATTGATTCGGCCAACGAAACTGGGAATTCAATCCGGAAAAGAGAAGAGATACACCGTATGGCGGAAGCAAATAAGGCATTTGCTCACTATAGATTTTAACTAATCGAAAAACAAAAGCAACAAGAGTGTATAACATATAAGATATATAACCCTGAAAATGGCAAGAGAAAAATTTAATCGTCAGAAGCCACATGTTAACATTGGTACAATTGGACACGTAGATCACGGAAAAACTACTTTGACCGCTGCAATTTCCGCAGCCTTATCATCGTTCACAGGTATTACTAAGAAATTTGATGAAATTGATTCTGCTCCTGAAGAGAGAGCTAGAGGTATTACAATTAATACTGCACACGTAGAGTATGAAACAGAAAAACGTCACTATGCACATGTAGATTGCCCAGGTCACGCTGATTATGTAAAAAATATGATCACTGGTGCAGCGCAAATGGATGGAGCTATTCTTGTCTGTTCAGCGGCAGACGGACCTATGCCCCAAACTCGTGAGCACATTCTATTAGCAAAACAAGTTGGTGTACCTTACGTGGTTGTATTCCTAAACAAAGCTGACATGGTTGATGATGATGAGTTACTAGAATTAGTACAATTAGAAGTACAAGAACTACTAGATAAATATGACTTCCCTGGCTCAGAAATACCTTTTATCTCTGGATCAGCTTTATTAGCTCTTGAAGCAGTAGCCAATAATCCTTCCATAAAAAAAGGCGAAGATAAATGGGTAGATACTATATTTTCGCTTATGGAGAAGATAGATGAATATATTCCAGATCCTGTTAGAGAAACTGACAAGCCATTCTTAATGGCAGTTGAAGATGTGTTTTCAATAACGGGACGTGGAACCGTAGCTACAGGACGTATTGAAAGAGGAAAAGTGAATGTTGGCGATACAATTGAAATCGTAGGATTACGTGAGACACGCAATACAACCATTACTGGATTAGAGATGTTCCAAAAAAGCTTGGATGTGGCTTTAGCTGGAGATAACGTTGGTATCTTGGTAAGAGGGATCCAAAAAACAGATATTGAGAGAGGTATGGTTATGTCAGCACCTGGTGCCATAACTCCTCATACAAAATTTGAAGGAGAAGTTTACGTACTAACTAAAGAAGAAGGCGGCAGACATACTCCTTTCTTCACAGGCTACAGACCACAATTTTATGTTAGAACAACTGACGTTACTGGAACAATTGCACAGTTTACAGCTGACGATGGAACAGCTGCAGAAATGGTAATGCCAGGTGATAGAATCAAAATGACAGCACAATTGATTCACCCGATTGCAATTGAAAAAGGAATGCGTTTCGCCATCAGAGAAGGGGGAAGAACTGTAGGGGCGGGTGTAGTATCTAAGATATTAGAGTAAGTATAACTTAGCTACTCATAAATTCATATTGTCCAATTGAAAACTAAGTAAGCTGAGAAAAAGATCTTACATATATAAGAAGTGTGTTCCTCATAAAGGTAGACATCAATTCAACAACAAAATATTATATATAAATATAGAATGCAAAAGCAGAAAATCCGTATACGACTTAAGAGTTATGAAATCTCACTCCTTAATGAATCCTGTGAAAAGATTATAGATACAGCCTCAAGAACTGAATCATTAACAATGGGACCAGTTCCACTTCCTACAAGAAGAAAGATTTACTGTGTCTTACGATCTCCACACGTGAATAAAGATTCAAGAGAACATTTTGAAATAAGAATACATAAGCGTGTTATTGATGTTTATGATCCGTCATCTAGAACAATAGATTCTTTGATGAAATTAGATCTTCCTTCGGGAATTGATATTGACGTTAGACTCTAAAAAAGCTATTAACATAATAAAAATTCCCTTGTAATTACTTAATTACAAGGGAATTTTTATTATGTTAATCAGAAAAACCGCTAATACTATAAATTCTATTAGTATAGAGATTCTTCTTGATGAACAAGAATTGTACAATCTGATGTTGGGTAAGCAACACAAGTTAGAACAAAACCATCACCAATTTGACTATCGTCTAGAAAAGACTGATCAGATTGATCTACAGTACCAGCAGTTACCTTACCAGCACAAGTAGAACAAGCTCCAGCTCTACAAGAATAAGGTAAATCAATACCTTGCTCTTCAGCAGCATCTAAAACATACTGATCGTCTGGACAAGTAATAGTTGTATCAACACCACCACCAGATAATTTAACTTGATAACTTGCCATATTTTGAACTCCTTTTAGTTTGAAAAAACAATATGTGTTTCTTTTTAAATGATCATTAATTTTAGCTAATAAAAAATTAATGCTTCATGTGCGCAATTCGAGTGCATTTATGCTAATGACAATCTTAATACTTGAAAAGAAGAGAATAAAATACCATTACATTATTCATATTCCCAATAATAGTTATAATATACGATCTCAATAAAATCAACTTTTAGAAAGATTAGTTAAATAATTATGGAAAGGAAAGAAATAAACGAGATTAAAATTATATAAAAAAACGAGTTATTAACTTTCCATCAATAAATATAGTTTCTTATTCTATAATAATTGAAAGTAAGAAAGTTAACTAAATAGCATAAGAAAATAAAAGGAGTAGTCAATGGGACTACCTTGGTATAGAGTACACACAGTCGTTTTAAATGACCCAGGAAGACTAATTGCTGTGCACCTTATGCATACGGCATTAGTTGCAGGTTGGGCTGGATCAATGGCATTATATGAACTAGCTGTTTTTGATCCTTCAGATCCAGTTTTAAATCCTATGTGGAGACAGGGGATGTTCGTAATGCCGTTTATGACAAGAATTGGTGTTACAGATTCTTGGGGTGGTTGGAGTATTACTGGTGAAAGTATTTCAAATCCAGGATTTTGGAGTTATGAAGGCGTAGCTTTATCTCATATCGGTCTTTCAGGATTATTATTTTTAGCTGCCGTATGGCACTGGGTGTATTGGGATCTAGAATTATTTAGAGATCCAAGAACAGGAAATCCTGCTTTAGATCTACCTAAAATTTTTGGTATTCATCTACTTCTGTCTGGAGTACTATGTTTTGGATTTGGGGCATTCCACGTAACAGGAGCATGGGGACCAGGAATCTGGGTGTCAGATGCCTATGGTATTACTGGTAAAGTACAACCAGTGGCTCCTGCATGGGGACCAGAAGGGTTTAACCCATTTAATCCTAGTGGAGTTGCTTCTCATCATATTGCAGCAGGAATACTTGGATTCATTGCTGGAGTTTTCCATATTGCAGTACGTCCACCACAAAGACTATACAGATCACTACGTATGGGGAATATTGAAACAGTTCTCTCTAGTAGTATCGCAGCTGTGTTCTGGTCTGCTTTCATTACAACAGGAACTATGTGGTACGGTAGTGCAACAACTCCTATTGAACTTTTTGGTCCTACAAGATATCAATGGGATAGTGGATACTTCCAACAAGAAATTGAGAGAAGAGTAGAAAATTCATTAAATGAGGGCTTATCATTAAGTGAGGCATGGTCGAGAATACCTGATAAATTAGCTTTCTATGACTACGTAGGTAATAATCCAGCAAAAGGTGGTTTATTCCGTGCAGGTCCTATGAATAAGGGTGATGGAATCGCCGAAGCATGGTTGGGTCATCCAGTATTTCAAGATAAAGAAGGAAGAGAATTAACTGTAAGAAGAATGCCAGCATTCTTTGAGACTTTCCCTGTTATATTAGTTGATAAGGATGGTATTATTCGTGCAGACATTCCATTTAGAAGAGCTGAATCTAAGTATAGTATTGAACAAGTAGGAGTAACAGTAAACTTCTATGGTGGAAAGCTAAATGGACAATCTTTCTCTGATGCGCCAACTGTGAAGAAATATGCACGTAAAGCACAATTGGGTGAAGTAATGGAATTTGATAGAACAACATTAGAATCTGATGGTGTATTTAGAAGTAGCCCACGTGGTTGGTACACATTTGGACACGCTAACTTTGCCTTATTATTCTTCTTAGGTCACTTATGGCATGGTGCTAGAACTCTATTCAGAGACGTATTTAGTGGTATTGGAGCAGAAGTTACTGAGCAAGTAGAATTTGGTGCTTTCCAAAAACTTGGTGATAGAAGTACTAAGAAACAAGGTGTAGTTTAAATAATCTTTTATCCATTAGTGGATATGAAATTCAAGAATATAAAAATATCTATTTAAAAAGTCATGGAAACACTTGTATATACTTTTTTACTGATTGGTACATTAGCAGTGCTCTTTGCATCGGTATTCTTCAGAGATCCACCAAGAATTGCAAAAAAATAAATAAATAAATAAGATTAAAAATAAGACTAAAAACATTTATAAATGTTTCTAGTCTTATTTTTAATCTTCGTGATCGTCAAAAGGATCTCTTAATTCTTTAGATCCAGGGCCAAAAGCAGTATAAACAGAGTATCCTGTTAATCCGAGTAATAAACTAGAAATGAAAATGATCAGTACTGTTGCGGTTTCCATAATAAAGCTAGCATTAGAATCAATTATTTTTATAATACTATTAAGTAAATACAATCCTCTTAAGCATGACATATTTTCCATAACAATGTCATATCGAGTAATGCAAAATAATATATATTTGGCATTATAACTTAAATTCCAAATACATATGTTGTATATATTGAAGATAACTAGAAGAAGAACTCTACAAACGTGCAATGATTTTGTAATAAGTAATGAAATATTAAAGTAAAGCTCTCAATCATTAAATTTCTTCTTATAAATAAAAAATTTATCATTCGTTTTATACTCCAAGCTTTTATTACTAAGGAAATATTTCTATAAAGAGATATTAAGCATAAATATTAGAATATTTAGACTCTAAATAAGAAAAGACAAAATCCATATAAGAAGAAAGAAATTGATAACCTTACAAACAGTCAAATGTAAACATTGTGGATTAATATTCAAAGAAAATGATATATTGGGAATAGACAACTTTTTCCTTAAGAATTTAGGGAGAAAAGAGCTTATTAGCAATGTACACTTTTACATAGACACTATCACAATACGAAAACAGTCAATAATGACAGTTTGGTTTATCAAAAAAATCTATAGATGATGTAAATAACATAATAGTTACATATTCAATGTAGTGAAAAAACTTAATAGATAATTATTATAAATAATTGTCTACTATCGTAAAAATTAAAAAAAATCGTTACTAAGTATAACAATGGCACTAAGAACAAGATTGGGCGAACTATTAAGACCTCTTAACTCTGAATATGGAAAAGTTGCTCCAGGATGGGGTACAACTCCTATAATGGGCGTTGTAATGTTATTGTTCTTTCTTTTCCTATTAATAATTCTACAGATTTATAATTCATCGTTAATTATTGAGAACGTTGATGTAGATTGGGCAAGCTTAGGAAGTTAAGATAGTTAATAAAGACACAACTACCAAAAAATTCTAAACTATTCAACATATGATGAATAGTTCAGAGATTTTTCTAATTAGCCTCAACAACTTCTTCTAAAGAAAAATTATTTGTATTTACTCCGCTATAACTTACCTTATCAAACCGGACTACTACTGGATATTTGATACCACTAGTGTCAATAGTAGCAACTGTACCTACATCTTGATACCAATATGACTCTTTACGTAAAATTCTAACTTTTGATCCTCTTTTAACCATAATAAAAATTGTTAGTATAAAAAATTCTTAATAAGTACAATGGTAGTGGACAAGACAACTTATCAAATTATTCAATGAAGATATATAAACATAATAAATAAGTGTTTTCTTACAAAAGAAAAAAATGTGACTATTCATCCTTAAAAATTGATGAGGTCTAATCGTCAAATAGTGAAGAAATAATCTAATATATTACCTAATTACTCAATTATAAAGAAGTTAGTTATGAAAATCTCCTGGAAAAATATATTGTTATGGTCATTACCAGCATTAGTTATAATTTTTTTTGTTTGGCAAGGGTTCATAGGATCAAACAATGCTGATTTTGGTAAAAATATCGCTAGTTCACGAATGACTTATGGTCGATTCTTAGAATACTTAGATATGGGATGGGTTAAGAGAGTTGATTTATATGATGATGGTCATACTGCAATAGTTGAAGCTATTGGACCTGAATTAGGAAATAGAATCCAGAGGATCAGAGTAGAATTACCTGCAACTGCACCGGAATTAATTACTAAATTAAGAAAAGCTAATGTTGATATAGATGCACATCCAAATGTTGATGCAAATTCAAGCTGGGGGATCCTTGGCAATTTGATTTTCCCAATTGCTCTTATTGGAGGTTTGGCCTTTTTATTTAGAAGGTCAAGTAATATGCCAGGAGGACCTGGACAAGCAATGAACTTTGGTAAATCAAAGGCAAGATTCCAAATGGAAGCTAAAACAGGAGTAACATTTAGTGATGTTGCCGGGGTTGATGAGGCTAAAGAAGAATTTGAAGAAGTTGTTTCTTTCTTGAAAAGACCAGAAAGATTCACGGCAGTTGGAGCAAAAATACCAAAAGGTGTGATGCTTGTTGGACCACCTGGAACCGGAAAGACATTGTTAGCTAAAGCTATAGCCGGTGAAGCTGGAGTTCCTTTTTTCAGTATTTCGGGATCAGAATTTGTGGAAATGTTCGTAGGGGTCGGAGCCTCACGAGTAAGAGACTTATTCAAAAAAGCAAAAGAAAATTCTCCATGTATTATATTCATTGATGAAATTGATGCTGTTGGACGTCAAAGAGGAACAGGCATCGGTGGTGGAAATGATGAAAGAGAGCAAACTTTAAATCAGCTATTGACAGAGATGGATGGTTTCGAAGGAAATACAGGGATTATTGTTATAGCAGCTACTAACAGAGTGGATGTTCTTGATGCAGCTCTCCTACGTCCTGGTAGATTCGATAGACAAGTAACAGTAGATGTTCCAGATGTAAAAGGAAGGCTTGAAATTCTCAATGTACATGCAAGAAACAAGAAATTGGCAGAGGAAGTTTCACTAGAGGTGATTGCTAAAAGAACTCCAGGATTCTCGGGAGCAGACTTAGCAAACTTATTGAATGAGTCTGCAATATTAACAGCAAGACGTAGGAAAGATGCTACGACTATGTCAGAAGTAGATTCCGCTATAGACAGAGTTATTGCAGGAATGGAAGGTACTGCATTAGTAGATAGTAAAACAAAAAGGTTAATTGCGTATCATGAAGTAGGTCACGCAATTGTAGGTACTTTACTTAAACATCATGATCCAGTACAAAAAGTAACATTAATACCAAGAGGACAAGCAAAGGGTTTAACATGGTTTACCCCATCAGATGATCAGTCATTGATTTCTAGATCTCAGATACTAGCTAGAATAATGGGCGCGTTAGGTGGAAGAGCTGCTGAAGAAGTTGTTTTTGGATATCCAGAAGTAACAACAGGAGCTGGAAATGATTTACAACAAGTAACATCAATGGCTAGACAAATGGTAACAAGATTTGGAATGTCAAATATTGGTCCGCTTGCCTTAGAGGGACAAGGGGGAGATCCATTCTTAGGTAGATCTATGGGTGGTAGTCCTCAATATTCAGAAGATGTAGCATCTAGAATCGACATGCAAATCAGATCAATCATACAACATTGTCATGATGAGACTCTACAAATAATTAAAGACAATAGAGTGGTAATTGATCAGTTAGTTGACATACTGATAGAAAAAGAAACCATTAGTGGTGAAGAATTTAGAAACATTGTAGCGGAGTATACTCCATTACCAGAGAAGACAATTTATAAGTCTCAACTTTAATAAAAAAAGAATAGAGACTCTTTTGTAATAAATACAAAAGAGTCTCTATTCTTTTTTTAACGGGATCGACGAGGCTCGAACTCGCAACTTCCGCCGTGACAGGGCGGTGCTCTAACCAATTGAACTACAACCCCTATAAATACATTAATATTATAATCTAACCTAAGATTATTCTTGTCAATGATAAAAATAAACCAGGAGAGGAAGAGATTCGAACTCTCGGTACAATTGACTCGTACATCGGATTAGCAATCCGACGCTTTCGACCGCTCAGCCACCTCTCCTACTTATACATTTCTAATATAAATATTACATTAAAACTATTTAAAATAGAAGAAAAAATAATATTTCTTTAACTAAAGATGGCTCAGGCGGGATTTGAACCTGCGACCTTGGGCTTATGAGTCCCCTGCTCTAACCACTGAGCTACTAAGCCATATATAATTAAATAATATCACTTAACTAAATTGGAATCAATCTAATTTTTTTTTTCTATTTGATTAAATGGAAAAAATATCATTAAATTATATTTCTAACATTATAAATTAGAGAAAAATCTTAGTATGAAAGTCGAAAATAAATTGTAAAAATAGTAGAATAGTACTAAATTAAGTATTCTATCCAAGTATAAAAGAATTAAATATATGCCTACTTTTTGGGAAAATGTTTTGCGGTTTCCAAGGTTTTTCATCTCCTCAGTTATTGGTTTAATACTAATTATATTCGGTCCCTCTCTAAATCTATTACGTAAACCACAAACAGCCATATTATTCTTTGCTATTGTGGGTGGCTTAATATTATTTTTGGGAACTACATTAAAAGCTATGTTAAGTTTAGAATAATAGCAATTAGAATCCTTTCCTTTTCGAAATATAGAATATTATTACAAATAATACAATTGTTATGCTTTCAAATAATTTAATTAAAAGAGATACGACTGGAGCATTTGCTTTAATCGATAGCTTAGTTCGTCATGAAGTAAAACACATCTTTGGTTATCCAGGTGGGGCGATACTACCCATTTACGATGAACTTTATGCATGGGAACAGGAAGGTTTTATTGAACACATATTAGTAAGACATGAACAAGGAGCAGCTCATGCGAGTGATGCATATTCGAGAGCCACGGGGTCTGTTGGGGTATGCTTTGCAACATCAGGACCAGGGGCAACTAACCTCGTGACAGGAATAGCAACAGCCCATATGGACTCAGTTGCAATGGTTTGCATTACAGGACAGGTTGGGAGATCATTCATTGGGACAGATGCATTTCAAGAAGTTGATATCTTTGGAGTAACTCTTCCTATAGTTAAACATTCATATGTTGTAAGAGATACGTATGATATGGCAAAAACTATTGCAGCTGCATTTTTTATTGCTAAGTATGGCAGACCTGGACCAGTCCTAGTGGATATACCAAAAGATGTGGGATTAGAAAAATTTGAATATATTCCGGTTAATCCAGGAGATGTAAAATTATCAGGCTGTCCACCAATAATAAAGCACGATAAAAAAAGAATTATACAAGCTGCAAACTTAATTCGTCAATCAAGCCAACCACTTCTTTATGTAGGTGGAGGAGCTATAGTATCCGAAGCATATAAGGAAGTAGCAGAGCTAGTTAATTATTTAGAGATACCAATAGCGACAACATTGATGGGAAAAGGGATAATCGATGAAAATCACTCTTTATCATTAGGAATGTTAGGAATGCATGGAACAGTTTATGCAAACTATGCTGTTAGTGAATGTGACTTATTAATAGCTTTAGGTGCCCGTTTTGATGATAGAGTTACTGGTAAGTTAGATGAGTTTGCTTGTCATGCCCAAGTGATACACGTAGATATTGATCCAGCGGAAGTTGGAAAAAATCGTACCCCTCAGGTTGGAATTGTCGGTGACGTTAGAGAGTTTATTCAGGATCTATTGGAATTATTAAAAAAAGAAGGAGATATAGATCGTGAACAGGTACAAGCATGGAGAAATAGATTAAATAGATGGAGAAGTGAATATCCTCTTTTAGTTCCAAAAAACGCGAGCAATTTGTCTCCACAAGAAGTGATTTCACAACTAAGTAATAATGCAAATAATGCTTATTTTACAACAGATGTTGGACAACATCAAATGTGGGCAGCACAATTTATAAAGACAAGCCAAAGAAGGTGGTTAACAAGTGCAGGTTTAGGAACAATGGGATACGGGTTACCGGCAGCTATTGGTGCACAGGTAGCTCACCCTGATGAGCAAGTAATTTGTATCTCGGGTGATGCAAGCTTCCAAATGAATATCCAAGAATTAGGAACAGTAGCTCAATATGGTCTACCTATAAAGATTGTTATAATAAACAATAAATGGCAAGGAATGGTAAGACAATGGCAACAAGCATTTTACGGTGAGAGATATTCTCATTCAAACATGGAAAAAGGAGCACCAAATTTTGTAAAGGTTGCAGAAGCTTATGGAATCCGTGGTATATCTATAAATAGCAGACAAGAATTGAACAATAATATTAAAGAAATTTTGGAATACGATGGTCCAATTTTAGTTGACATTAAAGTCGTTCCAGATGAAAATTGTTATCCAATGGTTGCTCCTGGTAAGAGTAATGCACAAATGATGGGAGTTTAATAAAAATTAAAATATGTGAAATGGGCCGAGTTGGATTTGAACCAACGTAGGCGTAGCCAGCGGATTTACAGTCCGCCCCCTTTAACCACTCGGGCACCGACCCTCATTTCTATTAACCAAGCTACCACAAAAGACCAAAGAAAACAATAGTTTATTAGAAAACTAGAACTAGTGATTAAAATACATTAGCATTTGATCACTGGTTCTAGCTTGCAAAAGATAATCTAGAAAAAAATACTATTTAAAACTTTGCTTTAGACGAGTAGCTTTCCCTGATCTAGTACGTAAATAATACAGTTTTGCTCTACGTATCTTAGAAGAACGTAGTACTTCTATTGTTTTTAATTTTGGTGAATGAATCAAATATACTCTTTCTACTCCAATTCCTTGCATAACTCTTCTCATTGTTATTGTCGTACTTAATCCTGCGTTACTTTTTGCGATAACGACACCTTCCGCAAATTGGATTCTTTCTTTATTTCCTTCTGTAATAGATACTCCGATTTTTACCGTATCACCAACTAAAATATTAGGAACACTTGAATTAAGGTAAGTACTTTCTAATTTTTTAATACAAGAAGGATCTGTGGAAATTGTTAATTTCATAATTTTTTTTTACATCATAAATTCTACAGAAATATAATAGTTTATTTATTTAAATAAAGCATATTAAACAAGGTTTTAACTATTAGTAAATATACTGTTTTTTTACTAATATAATTACAATAGGTAGAAATTAAGAATACAATATAGTCATCAAAGGTAATGGGAATATATCAAACCATACATCTATGTTTGAACGTTTTACGGAAAAAGCAATTAAAGTCATCATGCTAGCCCAAGAAGAGGCTAGACGTTTAGGCCATAATTTTGTTGGGACTGAGCAGATATTATTAGGCTTAATAGGTGAAGGAACTGGTATAGCAGCTAAAGTTCTAAAATCAATGGGAGTTAATCTAAAAGATGCACGAATTGAAGTAGAAAAAATTATTGGTAGAGGGTCAGGATTTGTTGCCGTTGAGATTCCTTTCACTCCACGAGCAAAAAAAGTGCTAGAACTTTCTCTAGAAGAAGCTAGACAATTAGGACACAATTACATTGGAACTGAACATCTTTTACTGGGACTAATTCGAGAAGGAGAAGGAGTAGCTGCAAGAGTTCTAGAGAATTTAGCTTTAGATCTTTCAAAAGTTAGAACGCAAGTAATTAGATTACTAGGGGACACTGCCGAAATTAGTACAGGAAGTGGTCAAAACAAAGGTAAAACACCAACTTTAGAAGAATTTGGTAGCAACTTGACACAGAAAGCTGCAGAAGGAAAATTAGATCCTGTAATAGGAAGATCAAAGGAAATTGAAAGAGTTATACAAATATTAGGTCGTAGAACGAAAAATAATCCCATATTAATAGGTGAACCAGGTGTAGGGAAAACTGCGATAGCAGAAGGATTAGCACAAAGAATTATTAATAGAGATGTTCCAGATATTTTAGAAGATAAAAGAGTTGTAACATTAGATATTGGTTTATTAGTAGCAGGTACAAAATACAGGGGTGAGTTCGAAGAAAGACTCAAGAAAATAATAGACGAAGTTAGAGTCGCTAATGATGTTATACTAATCATCGATGAAGTGCACACACTGATCGGTGCAGGAGCTGCCGAGGGAGCAATAGATGCTGCTAATATATTAAAACCGGCTCTAGCGAGAGGAGAAATGCAATGTATTGGAGCAACGACTCTAGAAGAATATAGAAAACATATTGAAAAAGATGCAGCACTAGAGAGACGGTTCCAGCCAGTAATGGTAGGTGAACCTAGTGTTGAAGAAACGATAGAAATTTTATATGGTCTTCGTGACAGATACGAGAAACATCATAAATTAGTGATTTCTGATGAAGCTCTTACAGCAGCTGCAAAGTTTGCTGATCAATATATAGCAGATCGCTTTCTACCAGATAAAGCTATCGATTTAATTGATGAGGCAGGTTCTAGAGTAAGATTAATGAATTCTCAATTGCCTCCTGCAGCAAGAGAATTAGATAAAGAATTAAGAGAAGTGCTGAAGCAAAAAGACGAAGCTGTCAGAGGACAAGATTTTGAAACAGCAGGACAGTTGAGAGATAGAGAAATGGAGATAAAAGCTCAAATTGCTGCTATCGCGCAGAGTAAAAAAGGAGAAGAAGATACTGCTAAGGAAGTTTCGATTGTAACAGAAGAAGATATAGCCCAAATCGTAGCTGCATGGACTGGAATTCCTGTAAATAAAATGACTCGAAGTGAGTCTGAAAAATTATTACAAATGGAAGATACATTACATGGAAGAATAATAGGACAAGATGAAGCGGTTGTAGCAGTGTCAAAAGCCATAAGAAGAGCTAGAGTAGGATTAAAAAATCCTAATAGACCAATTGCTAGTTTTATTTTTTCTGGTCCAACAGGAGTAGGAAAAACAGAGTTAACAAAAGCGTTGGCTTCATACTTCTTTGGTTCGGAAGAATCAATGGTGAGATTAGATATGTCTGAATATATGGAACGTCATACAGTTTCTAAACTTATCGGTTCGCCACCAGGTTATGTAGGTTATAATGAAGGAGGTCAGTTAACAGAATCAGTAAGAAGAAGACCTTATACTGTAGTTTTATTTGACGAGATTGAGAAAGGACATCCAGATGTCTTTAATCTACTACTACAAATACTCGAAGATGGTCGATTAACAGATTCTAAAGGAAGGACAGTTGACTTTAAAAATACACTTTTAATCCTTACATCAAATGTTGGATCAAAAGTAATTGAAAAAGGTGGTGGAGGATTAGGTTTTGAATTATCTGAGAATCCAGGAGATTCACAATATAATAGGATTAAGAGTCTAGTGAATGAGGAGTTGAAGCAATACTTCCGTCCTGAATTCTTAAACCGACTTGATGAAATCATTGTTTTCAGACAATTAACAAAAGACGAGGTAGGAGAGATTGCAGAGATTATGTTAAAAGAAGTCTTTACTAGAATATCGGAAAAAGGAATACAATTAGAAGTCACAGCAAGATTTAAATCTCATCTAATTGATGAGGGCTTCAACCCAATATACGGCGCTCGTCCTTTAAGAAGAGCTGTTATGAGACTTTTAGAAGATACATTATCAGAAGAATTTCTTTCTGAAAAAATTAAAGAAGGTGATACCGCTGTTATCGATGTAGATGATGAAGGTACGGTACAAGTATTACTTGGCGATAAATTAGAATTAGCACAAAGTTAAAAACAAAAGTTTCATCTTAAAATAAATTAAGATGGAACTTGTTTTTTTTATTGTCAAATAAAAAATAAACTGATACTTTGTAAGTATGCCGGGATAGCTCAGTTGGTAGAGCAGTGGATTGAAAATCCACGTGTCACCAGTTCAACCCTGGTTCCTGGCAATAAATTAAGTAACAATGTTACCAAAACTAGCTGTGTTAGAGTCAAATATTAGATTAATAGTTCCGACTGGACCATTTCTATGTTTAGCAATTGTTACATCAGTAATATTTTCTTTTTGAATTTCCTTATTATAATATTGTTCACGATACAACATTAGAACTAAATCAGCATCCTGCTCTATGGAGTTATGTAGTAAATAACCATTACCGACAAAGTTGTTTGTTAAGGGTAGCCAACAATCGTATACTCTTTCTTTTTTAGAGAGAAATACCATAGTAAGAGATAAAAAGGTAAGCGAAGATAACATATTAATGTAGAAAGAGTAGTCAAAAGATTCAAGAAAATTATATTTATCTACAGTGGAAATAAGATCTAAAGAGGATAAACTTTCTACTTTTCTCCAACCGTACTGTGTCAAGATTTTGTGATTATAAGTTAACTTTACATGATGGTGTCCAATAACAAAAAGTTTATATATAAAGTGGTAACCAGTAGGAAATGCAAACTTTAAGTTTGACATAGAGAGAAATAAAGTGTTCTTATTCTGTTTCATACCAATTAGATAAGAATTTTTCTCATTATGTTGAAGAAAGAAAGAAACTTTTTTAGTTAATTGAAACGAATGGTATAGATTCGTTGATTTAGAAAAACAACCGCTTTCGCGTAGATCAGATAATAAAGGTTGCTTATTTGTTCTAGATTCAACGCTACGACTCAATTGAGATAAAACAATCACTGGGACATTGAATTCTTTAGCTAATAACTTTAAATTACGAGTAATACGTGATAACTCTTGCACTCTACTATCTTGGGATTTTAAATCAGAAATCAATTGCAGATAATCTATTATGACTAACCCAATATGACCAAACCGGGATCTTAAATTACTTAACTTTATACGAATATCTGAAATAGTAATATCAGATTTATCATCAATATATATATTAAGGTCAGATAATGAGTTAATAGCTTTGCTTACTGATCTCCATTCGTTAGAATTAATCCTTCCAGAACGCAATTTAGAATTGGAAATACTAGATTCATTAGATAGAAAACGATAAATAATTTGATTACGTGACATCTCTAAACTGAAAATTACTATAGGATAGTCTTGTAAATCGGATACATTACGTGCAATATTCAGAGCAAATGCTGTTTTTCCCATTGAAGGCCTACCTGCAATAATTATGAGGTCGGATTTTTGAAAACCTTGAGTCAATAAGTCAAGATCAAAAAAACCTGATGAGATTCCTGCTAGTTCTCCATTTTTAGATCTTTTTTCTAGATCAAGGAAAGTTTCTAATAATACTTCAGAAGCAGGAAGTAATCCCAAATTTGGTTTTTTTTGAGTTACATTAAACAACAGTTGCTCAGCTTGATCAAAAATATTCTCTAAAGATAAGGAATTATCATAGGCTAATCGTGAGACATTATTTACAGATAAGATAAGACTCCTTCTTAAGTATTTATCCAATAATAGAATCAAATAAGTTTCTAAATCACCCACTATCACCGATTGATTAATTAATTCGGTTAAAACCAAGTCATAATTAGTGATTCTGTATTTTTTTATAAACTTTAATTCACTATGAACAGTATCAAAATTAATTTCGATGTTTCTTTTGTACAACTCAGCAGCTGCTTCATAAATATTTCTGTACTCACTACAATAAAACATATCTCCAGATATTCGATTAAAGATAATCTCAGATTTAGGCTTATTCAGTAGTATATGAGAAATAATTGCCTGCTCAGCCATTTTACTATTAGGGAGAGACAATGTCATAATGATGTTTTTTTTTATCATAAAGTTCATACTATAAAGAAATTAATTAAAGAAAAATAGAAAATTAAATAAGCGTAATATTATAATAATAAAAATCATTGATTGACTTAACATCAATATTTATAGTAAGATTATTAAAGCGCTTTTAGTTCAGTTGGTAGAACGCAGGTCTCCAAAACCTGATGTCGAGGGTTCAAGTCCTTCAGGGCGTGATTAGTAGTAAAATAAATAAAGAATAATCTTTCCTATAGAATTAAAAAGCATAGTATAATAGCATGACAAGTATTTACTAGAAGTACTTTTGATCTACTAGCAAGTGCAAAAAAAGATAAAAAAAATATGGCCAAAAAAGTTGTAGGTATTATTAAATTAGCGATAGAAGCTGGAAAAGCAACTCCAGCTCCTCCTATAGGTCCAGCTCTTGGACAAAGAGGAGTTAACATAGTAGCTTTTTGTAAAGAGTATAATGCAAAAACTGCTGATAAATCTGGTTTTATTATCCCAGTAGAAATAACAGTATATGAAGATAAAAGTTATACTTTTGTCTTAAAAACTCCACCTGCCTCAACTCTATTAGCAAAAGCAGCAGGTGTGGCAAAAGGGTCAGGGGAACCACAGACAATTAAAGTTGGTAGCATTAATAGAAAACAATTACAAGAGATAGCAGAGACGAAAATACCAGATCTTAATACACGCAATGTTGAGGCGGCTATGAAAATCATAGAAGGGACAGCTAAAAACATGGGAATTACTATTTTAGACTAATATAAGAATCTTAATAAATACAATGGTAAAAGTATCTAACAGGGCAGAGAAAATTCGTAAAAAAATAGAGTTAAGAGAGTATAAAGCCACAGAAGCTTTAAAATTACTAAAAGAAACAGCTACAGCAAAGTTTAATGAGAGTGCAGAAGTACACATCAGTCTAAAGTTAGATACTAAATACGCTGATCAACAACTAAGGACCACTATTATTCTTCCGAAGGGGACAGGAAAAAAAGTACGTATAGCTGTAATAGCAGAAGGGGATAAGATTAGTGAAGCATTAAGTGCAGGAGCAGATATAGCAGGAGGACAAGATTTAATCCAAGACATTATGAAAGGGATGCTAGATTTTGATCGTTTAATAGCAACTCCTGACTTAATGCCAAGTATTGCAAAATTAGGTAAAGTTTTAGGACCACGTGGTTTAATGCCATCCCCTAAATCTGGTACAGTTACAGTTGATGTAGTTGGTGCCATTAACGAATTCAAAAAAGGAAAGTTAGAATACCGTGCTGACAAAGCAGGCGTAGTTCATATGCCTTTTGGAAAAGCTGATTTTACCGTAGAAGATTTACTAGCAAATCTCGAAACTATACAAGAATCTATTGATAAAAATAGACCATCTGGAGTAAAAGGGAAATACTGGAGAAGTTTTTACATATGCAGCACAATGGGACCCTCAATACAATTAGATATTAATGATTTCAGAGATAAAGTTTTCTCTTAAAAAAATTTTATTACACTCACTTGATCAAGAAGTATTAATTTCATAAAAAAAACATGAGCAAAGTAGAAGAAATCGTTGAGCAACTTAAGTCTCTTACTCTATTAGAAGCGGCTGATTTAGTTAAACAAATAGAAGAAACATTTGATGTAAGTGCAGCTGCTTCGGTTGGGGCTGTCGGAATGGTTATGGCACCAGGTGCTGGTGGCCCCGGAGAAGTAGAAGAAGAGAAAACAGAATTTGATCTTATATTAGAAGAGGTACCAGCAGATAAGAAAATTGCTATACTTAAAATAGTAAGAACAATCACTGGTTTAGGATTAAAAGAAGCTAAAGACCTAGTCGAATCTGCTCCTAAAAGTCTTAAAGAGGGAGTTGCTAAAGCAGATGCAGAAGCAGCTAAGAAAGATCTTGAAGCAGCAGGAGCTAAATGTGCTATTAAATAATTAATAGCAATGTAAAATGGCAAGAAGGATAATTAAATTATACCTTTCTTGCCATTTTACATTGACGAATAAACTTAAAACTTAGAAGAAACCTAAAGTTAAAGCGTCATTGATAGGCACACAAGCGCCAATACCTAGCCATATAGCAACGAATATACTAAACACAAAGATCACCATTGCCACAGGACGTCTGAATGGGTTCTGGAATTTATTAATACTCTCAATAAACGGCACAGTAATTAAACCAGCTGGCACAGATGCCATTGATAAAACACCTAGAAGCTTATTAGGAATAACTCTTAATAAATTAAAAGTTGGGAAGAAATACCATTCAGGTAAGATTTCTAAAGGCGTAGCGAATGGATCTGCTTTCTCACCCATAGGAGAAGGAGATAACACAGCCAATCCAATAATACATGCTAACGTCCCTAGAATAACAACAGGGAATATATATAATAAATCATTAGGCCAAGCTGGTTCACCATAATAATTATGCCCCATTCCCTTAGCCAATTTAGCACGCAACTTAGGATCTGTTAAATCCGGCTTTTTTAATACAGACATTTAAATAACTCCTTATAATAATAAAATGATTTTTTATAGAGGACCAGAAATTCCTTGCTTACGAATCATTAAGAAATGAATTAATAGTAGAACTGCTGCAACAACAGGTAAAACAAAAGTATGTGCACTATAGAATCTTGTTAAAGTTGCTTGGCCTACGCTAACACTACCTCTTAATAATTCTACTAATAAACTACCCACTACAGGAATAGCTTCTGGAACTCCTGTTACAATTTTACAAGCCCAATACCCTACTTGGTCCCAAGGTAGAGAATAACCTGTAACACCAAATGAAACTGTTGTTACGGCTAGTGTTACTCCTGTAACCCAAGTCAGTTCTCTTGGTTTCTTAAATCCACCTGTCAAATAAACACGGAAGATATGTAAGATCATCATTAACACCATCATACTTGCAGCCCATCTATGCATAGATCTAAATAACCATCCATAATTAACTTCTGTCATAATATATTCAACTGAAGCAAAAGCTTCTGCAACCGTAGGACGATAGTAAAAAGTCATAGCAAAACCGGTTGCCACTTGAATAATGAAACAAGTAAAAGTAATACCACCAATACAATAAAAAATATTTACATGAGGCGGAACATATTTACTCGTAACATCGTCAGCAATCGCTTGAATTTCTAGACGCTCCTCAAACCAATCGTATACTTTTCCCATAAAATTAAGACTAAATTTAAAAATTGAATCAGATAAAGAACATTTTAGATTATATGACTACAGTCTTTGATAATACTACACCTTAATTATAAGTGAAAAACATAAAACTGCAACTTCATAATGAAAGAAAAAAGTAAAAATGAAATTATATTATCGCGAAGTTCTTCAACAATAATGATAATAGATGATGAACAAAAATTATTGATCGCTATCAGAAAATATCTTATGGCAAAAAAATTCAGAATAATTATATGCCAATCTGGTGGAGAAGCTATAAAAAAATTAAAGGAGGAAAAAGTTGATCTACTAATCGTCGACATATTAATGCATGATATGAGTGGATATGAATTTGTAGAATATATAAAGATAAGCCCTAAAATGGGGCATATTCCGTTCATCTTTCTGACCGCAAAAGGGATGACAGAAGATAGAATAAAGGGCTACAAAAAAGGCTGTAAAGCATACTTAGGAAAACCTTTTGATCCTGAAGAATTAGTAGCTATAGTCGACAATATACTATCTGATAAAAGAAATATAAAAAATATTATTAATATAAAAAATGAAATTAACAAGCTAAGGAATAGTATTTATGACTCTGATAAATTAAGTAGAAGTACTGAATTTACACGACGAGAGGTTAGTATTCTCTTATCGGTCAGCAAGGGGCTAACTAATAAAGATATTGCTTATAACTTAAACATTAGTGTCCGTAATGTTGAGAATTATATAACGCGACTATTACATAAAACATGTTTATCTAATAGAGTTAAACTTGCGAACTATAAATATTCACTTATTAAAGGCGAGTAACGGGAATCGAACCCGCGAATAGTGGAACCACAACCCACTGCCTTAACCACTTGGCTACACCCGCCTACTAGTTAGATAATACCATAAAGAAAAAAAAACATAAAGAAATCTTTAGCATCAAAAAAAATCTATTATTTGATATACTCTTTTGATGCCAAAATTTTTAAATTAATAAATATTAATTATAGTTACATCGGATTAGCTTTTGTAAAAGTTAATCCATTATCTTCTGAATATCTCTCCATAAATCTCATGAATCTATCCCAATCCTCTTTACTTTGCATTATGTAGACAGCTTCAATCCCTTGAGGTTTACCATTTACAAACCTAGCATTTACGTCTCTTGTAACAAGTTCCCCTTCTTCATCTACCAAATACATACCTGTAATAGTACCTTTATTAGTAGTTTGAGCCTCTAAAACTTTAGGATTAGCAAACCGGAAAGTTGCAGTACCAGTACTGCCATCACGTGATCTTGTTAGCCGAACATCAGGAATAACATCCTCATTTACACCCTGTATAAACTGAATTACCGCCATTTTTTTATAATTTATTCTTCTTTTGTAATGTAAGAAACAATGTAAATATAATTACAGATGATAGCATTCTATCATGGTATATCTTAATCTGTTAACTGGGGCGGCAGGATTCGAACCTACGAATAGCGGAGTCAAAGTCCGCTGCCTTACCACTTGGCGACGCCCCATTATTAGAAAATAATGATACAAATTTCGATAAATATATTAAGTTCTTTTTATACATAAATATTAATTAAACAAATCTTGTGCAAGGAGGGATTCGAACCCCCGACACCGTGGTTCGTAGCCACGTGCTCTAGTCCACTGAGCTACAAGCACTGAACTACTATATAGATAACAATAACATATTTTAACAAAGATTATCAATCTCTTATGAACTTTTTTGATATTAATAAATATCCATAATTTTCATCTGTAATCTAGTCGGAATGCTTTTTTTATTATTTAATCTACTTAATTGATAATTAGAATTTTTTTCTAGGAATAAAAAAATTAGATCAGAAATAAAAAATAAAACCTTATTAGTGGGAAAATCGCAAGAATCATACTTCAAAAATACTTGCCATAGAGAAATAATATGTGAATTTTTTGATAGTAATAGATTATTCTCAAAGATTTTCTCCTGTAGTATTTTTTGCATAGATTCCATAAGATTACCTACTAACCAATCTTTCTGCTCAATATAAGCTAATATTTGTAATATTTTTCTTAGATTTTTTGCCAACAAATATTTAAGAAATAATACTGGTATAGAACTGGGAATCTCAGTCGAAAGAAATAGACAAGTACTCTGATTAATATTTTTGTCTTGAATCATTAACATATCAATCGTAACTAAAGCGTCCCTAAAGCTACCTTCTGAAGAATTTAATATATGTGAAAATGCTTTATTCGTAATATTTCCACGTTCTATCCAAACTACTTTACTAATAGCTATAGCTAGATCTTTCTTGTTAAGAGGAAGAAAAGATAGCTTATGACATCTTGAAACAACAGTTTTTGGAATACGTCTAGCATCTGTTGTAGCTAAAATAAAAAGAACATTTTTTGGTGGTTCTTCCAGCACTTTAAGAAGCGCGTTAAAAGCATTAATGCTCAACATATGAACTTCATCAATAATACAAACCTTATAAAAATTATTTACTGGAGAAAGTTGTATTTTTTCAATAACATCTCTTATATTATCGATTCCTGTATTCAGAGCAGCATTAATTTCATGTACGTCGAAAGATTGGCCTAAGCTAATATTAAGACAACTTGAACACTGATTACAAGGTTCTTGGACTTCATTCCGCAGGATATTAGAACAATTTAATGTTTTTGCCATAATTCGAGAAATTGTAGTTTTTCCAACTCCATGCTTTCCAACAAGAAGATATGCAAAGTTGATACGTTCGCTCACAATAGCATTTTTAAAATAAGAAATTATATGTTGTTGACCTACAATATTATAAAAATTATTAGGACGATACTTTGAATGAAATGGCCTATTAGAGTAAAAAACGTTTTGATTATCTGTAATCATTTGGATTTCAATAGATTATAATTATTTTAATATTTTAGAATTCTCATTTTTTCTTTTAGATTTTTAGCGATAAACAAAATATTTTCAATAAGAGAGCAAACATCATGAGCAAGATAATCCTTTATCAAGAAGATGCAAGAAGAGCACTAGAGAGAGGTATGGATATTTTAGCAGAAGCAGTATCTGTTACCTTAGGACCAAAGGGGAGAAACGTCGTACTAGAACGAAAATATGGTGCGCCACAAATCGTAAATGATGGTGTAACAATTGCAAAAGAAATAGAATTAGAAGACCATATAGAAAATACTGGCGTAGCATTGATTAGGCAAGCTGCTTCAAAAACAAACGACGTTGCAGGAGATGGAACAACGACTGCAACAGTTTTAGCACACGCTATGGTTAAACAAGGAATGAAAAACGTAGCGGCAGGAGCGAATCCAATAGCAATAAAAAGAGGAATAGAAAAAGGAACACAATTTGTTGTTACTCAGATTGCAGAGTATTCAAGACCAGTAGAAGATACCAAATCTATAACCCAAGTAGCATCAATATCGGCCGGTAATGATCCAGAAACGGGACAAATGATTGCTGATGCTATTGATAAAGTGGGTCGTGAAGGAGTAATATCATTAGAAGAAGGTAAGTCTACTATTACTGAATTAGAAATTACTGAAGGAATGTGTTTTGAAAAAGGATTTGTGTCACCATATTTTGTAACCGATACAGATAGAATGGAAGTTCTACAAGAAAATCCATATATACTCATCACCGATAAGAAAATTACCCTCGTGCAACAAGAGTTAGTACCAGTGCTGGAACTTGTTGCAAAAACATCAAGACCATTAGTAATAATAGCAGAAGATTTTGAGAAAGAAGCCCTAGCTACCCTAGTTGTAAATAAACTTAGGGGGATTGTGAATGTTGTAGCAGTTAGAGCACCAGGATTTGGTGATAGAAGAAAGTCCATGCTAGAAGATATAGCGATATTAACTGGGGGACAAGTTATATCAGAAGATGCAGGATTTAGCTTAGACTCATTACAACTAGATATGCTAGGACAAGCTAGGAGAATTACCGTTACAAAAGAAAATACAACTATTATTGCAGAAGGTAATGAAAAAGAAGTGAGATCAAGATGTGAACAGATTCGAAGACAAATAGAAGCGAGCGATTCTTCTTACGAAAGAGAAAAATTACAAGAAAGATTAGCAAAATTAGCTGGTGGTGTAGCAATAATTAAAGTAGGAGCAGCCACTGAGACAGAAATGAAAGATAGAAAACTACGCTTAGAGGACGCTATCAATGCTACAAAAGCTGCAGTAGAAGAAGGAATCGTACCAGGTGGTGGAGCAACACTTACTCATCTATCGTTAGATCTTCGAGAATGGGCCGAAGACAATTTAGAAGGAGATGAATTAGTAGGAGCATTAATTGTAGAAAGAGCAATGATAAGTCCTATAAAAAGAATTATAGAAAATACAGGAAAATCGGCTGCAATCATAATTGAAACTGTCAAAAATAGTGATTTCAGCATTGGTTATAATGCTGCTTTAGGAGAATTATGTGATATGTATGAAACAGGTATCATAGATCCTGCGAAAGTTACAAGATCAGGACTACAAAATGCTAGCTCTATTGCGGGCATGATCTTAACTACAGAATGTATTGTTGTTGATAATGTAGACAAATAAAAAAAAGTTACTAGCTTAAAAGAGAGAAATTTTAATGCTAGTAATTTGATCTTTTTGATACGATAAGGAAAAAAGATTATTTTTTCTCAACAATCTTTTCGTTATTTCTGAATTCCAATAATTTGGCATTTTCGTCACTAATGGCCTGTATCCGATTACTCTTCCTTCTTTATCTAAGCTAATGTGTACCAGTAAATCTTCATTAACTAGATGTAGTGCATCCCTCTTAGATAAATCTAATAGAAGTTTTTCTTCTATTTTCTTGCTCTGCTTATGTTCAATCTCAGGAAAAATACTCTGGTCTCCTAAAAAACTTAAACACTTCAAATCATCATAGTACTTTGGACAACTTGAAAGTATCAAATAACAAGATAATATTTTAGTTATCACACTTAATAGATTATTTCCACTCATCGGTTTTTTTTCAAAGAATACATTATTATAAATAGAGCTTAAAAATATTGTTTATCACTAAATTGTGCAGCACACTTATATCTCCAAGGAAGTTAGAAGATAAAACATAACTGTGCTGTCTTGGATAATCTCTAGCAATAAGAATATCAAAATGATTTATGAACGTCCTATTGGAATAAGAAGAAGTCAATGGTAACTTAAAAGCTAAAAAATAAAGGAAGCGATTATCTATTCTTTTGGCTTCTGAATTAATATTTTTTTTACTAATTTGAGAATTTGGCATTTTATGTTATTGAAAATAAAAAAATATTTAAAATAAAGTATTAAGATTACCTCTATAGTAGTAATCTTAATAATACTTTTTTTAATTATTCCCAACAAAAATAAAATCTGGAAATTTCAATTGTACTTCTGTAAAAGAATCTTGTTTTCCTTGTTCTTGCCAATAATTAATTATTTCAGTAGCTTTGTTTAAAAGCTCAACTCTTTCTCTTTCTGAAATCCAAGGTTTTGCTTCGAGTTCAGCTTTTATTTGCTCCCATGCATCATTACGGGGCCAAAAGAAATAACATGTTAGGGGACTTGTTCCATTTCCGACGATTTGATCTACAGCTAAAGCAACATTATTGTCTAACCATAATACTTTCAATGTAAATTTAGGCAATTTCTTTCTCCAAGATATATGATGGTAATTAATTAATTAATTAGTAGCTATAGAAGCTTTTTTTAGTAAATTTTGTACTGTTAATGTAGGTTGTGCACCTTGTGCTAGACGAGCTTTAACTCTTAGTACATTAATATTGGCCTCATTAGTATGTGGGTTGTAAAAACCAAGTTCTTCTATGGCTCTACCATCTCTTTTCCTTGCACTTGGCATAGCAACTATACGGTAACTAGCTTGTCCTTTTCTACCATATTTTTTTAATCTCAACTTTAGCATAGTGGTATTCTTTTTTTTATTTTTTTTTGTATCAACAACTAATATTTATTTATAAATAGAAATAATCAAAATTAACCTGAAGTTAAACCTATGTTATTAGCTATTTGCATAATACATTGTAAAAGTACAAAGCCAAGAATGGGAGAAATATCTATACCAATTAACGGAGGCACAATACCTCTAAATATTTTCAAATATGGATCAGTCAATCGACTCAGAGAATAGAATGGTTGACCATACCAATTAACATTAGGGAACCATGTTAAGGAAACTCTAATTAATAGTAATATTAAATAGATTTGGAGAAATCCGAGAAATGAAGAAAATAATAAAGTCAGAGAATTAGTCATAATGTGATCTACTAACTTACAAAATTAAACTGTAAAACATGTCTACACGTGCAATCATACCAATTTATACTTTAACAAAGGTAAAATTGAGCATGTTTTTTTTCAGTAAAAAAATATTAAAAACTTTTTATAACCAATAATTAAGCTGCTAATTACTAACTAGACTAGAAAAACATATAATAAAAATAAAAAGATAATTCTGAATCTAGAAAGCATAAGATTTATATTTCAAATTAACATTACTAGATTTAACAATAGTTTATTGAGTCATATAAACTGAAAAAAAAAGAACGTTTAAAAATTTAAACGTTCTTCTTTTCAATAAGAGGCATTAGACGATTAATCAATTGGTCTTAATGATAATACAGGTTCATTCTCACGATTAATTCCTTTTTCGAAACCAGCAGCAGCAGCTCTAGCTCTACCAGCATGCCAAAGGTGTCCGATATAGAATGCAAAACCTAAGAAGAAATGAGCACATGTCAACCAACTACGAGGAGAGACATAGTTAACAGAGTTAATCTCTGTTGCTACGCCACCTACAGAGTTAAGTGAACCTAGAGGTGCATGAGTCATGTACTCTGCAGCTCTTCTTTCTTGCCAAGGTTGAATATCGTTCTTAATCTTATTTAGATCAAGACCGTTAGGACCTCTTAGTGGCTCAATCCAAGGAGCTCTTAAATCCCAGAATCTTTGAGTTTCACCACCAAGAATAATCTCTCCACTTGGTGATCTCATTAGATACTTACCAAGACCTGTAGGGCCTTGAGCAGAAGCAACACTAGCTCCTAAACGCTGGTCTCTAACTAGGAATGTGAATGCTTGAGACTGTGATGCCTCAGGTCCTGTAGGACCATAGAATTCACTAGGATATACTGTATTGTTGTACCATACGTATTGACTAGCAATAAATGCCATCATACTAACAGCAACTAGACTGTATGAAAGGTAGGCTTCACCTGACCATACATAAGCACGTCTTGCCCAAGCGAATGGCTTAGTTAGAATATGCCAGAATCCACCTACGATACAAGTAAAACCAATCCAAATATGTCCACCAACAACATCTTCCATGTTATTAACGCTACAAATCCAACCATCACCACCCCAAGGTGACTTCAAAACATAACCAAAGATTACGCCTGGATTTAAAGTTGGATTATCGATAATTCTAACATCGCCACCACCTGGTGCCCATGTATCATAAAGACCACCAACATAAAGAGCCTTAATAACTAGAAGTAATGCACCAAAACCTAGTATTACTAAGTGAATACCTAAGATTGTAGTAATCTTATTTTTGTCTCTCCAATCATAACCAAAAGCTGGAAATGATTCTTCTAGAGTATCTGGACCAATAAGTGAATGATATACACCACCAAAGCCTAATACAGCAGATGAGATTAAATGTAATACACCAACTACGAAATATGGATAAACATCAATAATTTCACCACCTGGACCTACTCCCCAGCCAAGAGTTGCTAGATGGGGTAATAAAATTAAACCTTGCTCGTACAAAGGCTTTTCTGGAATATAGTGAGCAACTTCAAATAAAGTCATAGCACCACACCAGAAAACCATTAAACCAGCATGAGCAACGTGAGCACCAAGTAATTTACCTGATACATTGATTAGTCTAGAGTTACCTGACCACCATGCGAAACCTGTAGACTCAATATCTCTACCGGCTATACCTACATTAGAATTAAAGGGCGTTTCCACGTGGTAAAACCTCCTCAGGGAATATAAAGTTTTCATGTGGCTGATCTTGAGCAGCCATCCAAGAACGGATACCTTCATTTAGAAGAATATTCTTAGTATAGAATGTTTCGAATTCAGGATCTTCAGCAGCTCTAAGTTCTTGTGACACAAAGTCATATGCACGTAAATTTAGAGCTAGACCAACAATTCCAATAGCACTTGTCCATAGTCCAGCTAATGGAACAAAAAGCATAAAGAAATGAAGCCAACGCTTGTTAGAGAAAGCTACTCCAAAGATTTGTGACCAAAATCTGTTAGCTGTTACCATTGAATAAGTCTCTTCAGCCTGCGTAGGTGTGAAGGCTCTGAATGTGTTAGCAGCATCACCATCTTCAAAAATAGTGTTTTGAACCGTTGCTCCGTGAATAGCACAAAGTAGTGCTGCACCAAGAATACCGGCAACTCCCATCATATGGAATGGGTTCAGTGTAAAGTTATGGAAACCTTGAATGAATAAAAGGAATCTGAAGATAGCTGCAACACCTAGACTAGGCGCGAAGAACCAGCTAGCTTGACCTAGAGGATACATTAAGAAAACTGAAACGAAAACTGCGATTGGACCAGAGAATGCAATAGCATTATAAGGTCTAATACCAACTAATCTTGCGATTTCAAACTGTCTTAAACAAAAACCAATTAAACCGAAAGAACCATGTAAAGCACAAAATGCCCATAATCCACCAATTTGACACCAACGAGTGAAATCTCCTTGAGCTTCAGGTCCCCAAAGTAATAATAAAGAATGTCCCATACTGTTTGCTGGAGTTGAAACAGCTGCAGTAAAGAAGTTACATCCTTCAAGATAAGAACTTGCTAAACCATGAGTATACCAAGATGTAACAAATGTTGTACCAGTAAACCACCCACCTACTGCTAAATATGCCGTAGGGAATAATAGAAGACCAGACCAACCGATAAATACAAATCGATCTCTCTTTAACCAGTCATCCATTAAGTCGAACCAACCACGTCCCTCTTCTTGTCCAATTGCTATGGTCATAAATTAATTCTCCAAAGCTTTCTAAATATTAAGTATCATTCACTCTGTATTCACATATTTTGCAATAACAGAAATTTTACTTACCTTTACAATTTCTATCTATCATTATAATAATAATTGTAAAAAAAGTAACCCTGATTCTTTTTTTTCCTTATTGATAGTAATAAAACATTACATCGAAATATTAGGAGTGACGATTCTTTGGAAGAGATAACCTGTACCTCTAGCAGTGAGAATCAAGTCAGGATTAGACGGATCAATCTCTAATTTTGCTCGTAACCTAGATATATGAACATCTACGACTCTAGTATCAACATGTCTTTCAGGAGTATATCCCCAAACTTCTTGTAAAATTTCAGCTCTAGAAAATGCTTGACCAGATTTACTTATAAGCAATTCAAGAAGACTAAATTCCATTCCAGTTAATCTTATTCTTTCATCAGCCTTATATACCTGTCTTCTATTAAAATCAATTTTTAAGAAGTTAAATTGTACTATTCCAGAATTACTAGTACTAGATGATAGTTGTACTTTTTCTGCTCGCTTCAAAACTGATCTAATTCTCGCTTCTAATTCCTTTGGAGAAAACGGTTTAATTACATAATCATCTGCACCTAGCTCCAGACCTGTTATTCGATCAGCTACATCACCTAAAGCTGTCAACATTATGATTGGTACATCTGACGTTTTTCTTATTTCTTGGCAAACACCGTAACCATCAAGTTTTGGCATCATCACATCAAGTATAACTAGATTTGGAGTCTCTTTTCTAAAAATAGAAAGAGCTTCTTCTCCATCGCATGCTGTGATGACAACATAACCTATCATAGATAACCTAGTATCAAGTATTCTACGAATACTTGCTTCGTCATCAACGACCAACACTTTTTCTTTATTGTTTATAGACTTCTGTATCACTTTCGACAATTATTAATTTTTAACCTAATTTTTTTATATCTACAAAGATAATGTGGAAGAACAGAATTTAACTAATGAATTGAAATTTGGCAATATATAGAAGATACAATCTAAAATCCAAAGAATAAAATTCATTGTTTATGATTTTTTAGTTCCTTAAAATACTAATAGAAATAATTATTCCTTGAATTATTTTTAAAAAGAATAAACAAATGAAAAAATAGAGGGGTTGACAATTTGGGAATTTAAAATTAATGTTATACGCAGGGTTGGACAGGTAACTAATAGTTACTTTGAAGACAAGATTGAAAAGGAAGACTTCTTAGACTTCAAAAA